>OLGM01000449.1_pt1 | contig 26481 bp, 25 predicted proteins | sample 1606001 | NCBI WGS metagenome assembly OLGM01 (sample SAMN03283294) | human gut metagenome | biome: human-associated habitat; material: feces | host: Homo sapiens | place: Peru | collected 2012
ATATGGGCGTCAAGCTGGGCATCTACCCGCCGCTGATCTTCCTCGGCATCGGCACCATGACCGACTTTGCACCCCTGATCTCTAACCCCAAGAGCCTGCTGCTGGGCGCTGCCGCACAGTTCGGTATCTTTGGCACTTACATGGGCGCCCGTCTGCTGGCCGCTACCGGTCTGGTGGACTTCACCCAGAAGCAGTCCGCTGCCATCGCCATCATCGGCGGTGCCGACGGCCCCACCGCTATCTTTGTTACCTCCCGTCTGGCACCTGAGCTGCTGGGCAGCATCGCCGTGGCAGCGTACAGCTACATGGCACTGGTGCCCGTCATTCAGCCGCCTATCATGAAGGCACTGACCACCTCCAAGGAGCGCTCTGTTGTCATGAAGCAGCTGCGCACCGTCTCCAAGACCGAGAAGATCATCTTCCCCATCATGGTCACCATCATCGTTTCCCTCATTGTGCCTGATGCCGCCGTTCTGGTCGGTATGCTGATGCTGGGCAACCTGATGAAGGAGTGCGGCGTTGTGGATCGTATCCAGAAGACTGCCGGTAATGAGCTGATGAACATCATCACCATCTTCCTGGCTCTGTCTGTTGGCTGCACCACCAGTGCAAACACCTTCCTGAACACCCGCACCCTGTTCATCATCGTGCTGGGTCTGATCGCCTTCTCCTTCGGCACCGCAGCTGGTGTGCTGTGCGGCAAGGTCATGTACAAGCTGACCGGCGGTCAGGTGAACCCCCTGATCGGTTCTGCCGGCGTTTCCGCCGTGCCTATGGCCGCTCGTGTTTCTCAGAAGGTCGGCCAGAGCGAGAACCCCTCCAACTTCCTGCTGATGCACGCCATGGGTCCCAACGTGGCCGGCGTTATCGGTTCTGCCGTTGCTGCTGGTATCCTGATCAACATCTTCGGCTAAGCAAAATCTGAAGCACTACCCCAAGAGCCATCGCACAAGTCTGTGCGGTGGCTCTTTTTGTTCACGAGAGGGAGTTAAGGCGTCCCCTTGGGGGAGCTGGCTGCGAACGCAGAGAGCAGACTGAGGGGGTAATCCCGCCGCGGAGACTATTCGAAATCGTGTTAGAATTGGCTCTTTTCCTGTTTGTGTTTGTCAGCTGCTTGTGCTATCATAGAGAAAACAGGGCGCAATACGCCCCCAAAACAGGAGGAAGCCGTTATGGAAAAAATCAAGCTCGAGGTTGCAGGCATTCCGGCTGTCCTATACGGCAAGCGCAGCCGCAGGGTCTATCTCTATGTCCACGGCAAAAACGGCAGCGCAGCCGAGGCCGTCCGCTTTGCCCGCACAGCCTGCCCGGCAGGCTGGCAGGTGCTGGCTGTCGATCTGCCGGAGCACGGCACCCGGAAAAACAGCCCGGAAAAGCTGGTGCCGTGGGTGGTCACCCGGGAGCTGCAGGCAGTCTATGCCCGGATGCAGCCGGTTTGGAAGCATATCCGTGTGTACGGGGTCAGTATCGGGGCGTGGTTTGCCATGCAGGCCTTGCAAACGCAGCAGCCGGAAAAGGCTTTGCTTGTCTCCCCGTTGGTGGATATGGAAAAGCTCATCCTTGACCTGATGCAGCAGGCAGGGGTAACGGAGGAGCAGCTGCGCGCGGCAGGGGAGATTTCTACCGCCTTCGGAGAGACCCTCTCGTGGCCGTATTTGTGCTGGGTAAGGGAACACCCCTTGCACTGGAAAGTACCCACACAGGTGCTCTATGCCGATACAGACCCCCTTACCGGGCATACCGCCATGGAGCAGTTCCGGCGGCAGACCGGGGCGCACCTGACCATTCTGGAGGGCGGGGAACACTGGTTCCACACCGAGACCCAGCTTGCCGCCCTGCAAGGCTGGGAAAGCTATTATTTATAAAAAAGCGGTTCTCTTTGCAACTTGCCTGTGAAAACGTAAGGCCGGAAAATCCGCGGATTTTCCGGCCTTATATGTAAACTCTTCCACAACAAAACGCCGCTGACGGCTTTGTGCATCGTCAGCGGCGTTTTGTTTATTGAAAACAGGATTGTGAATGGTGGGATTAAATCAGACCTTTGCTTCGCTGTTGTGCTCAGCCTTCTTATAAGCGGAGAAGGAGTGGAACACAATGTTCAGACCCAGCACGATCAGCAACACGGCAAGGATCAGCTGCAGGCCGTTTGCAATGAACACAGCGCCCCAAGTGGTCTCACCGGCAGGGATGGTAACAGAAGCGGCGGTGCTGATGGCCTTGACCATAGCGATCAGGCGCTGCACCAGTGCGGTAAAGGTGACGCACAGCATGATGATCAGCGGGGGGAACAGCATCTTGTTGCTGCGGCCGGTCACCTTCAGGAACACGCACAGGGTAGCCAGCACCAGTGCGCTCAGCAGCTGGTTGGCAGAACCGAACAGCGGCCAGATATTGGCGTAGCCGATCTTGGTCAGGATGAAGCCGAACACCAGCGTGATGAAGGTGGAGAAGTACACATTGCAGAACAGCTTGCGCCAGCCTTCAGCGTGCTCCATGTCGTCCACGCTGAACAGCTCCTGGAAGCTCATGCGGCCAATGCGGGCCACGGCATCCAGACTGGTCAGGGCCAGTGCGGAAACGCACATGGTCATGAACACGGTAGCAGCGTAAGCGGGCACGCCGAACATCTCAAAGAAACCGGCAACGCCGCGGCTGAAGATCTGGAACGGGGTACCTGCGGCAGGGGTGCCGTCGGCAGCTGCGGCAGCACCGGCAACGCACAGAGCCAGAACAGCCAGCAGGCTCTCAAGGATCATGGCACCGTAGCCGACCTTCAGCATATCCTTCTCGTTCTCAACGGTCTTGGAGGAAGTGCCGGAGGAAACAAGGCTATGGAAGCCGGAAACTGCACCGCAAGCCACAGTGACGAACAGGATGGGGAACATGGTGCCCAGCTTTTCGTTGGTAAAGCCGGTGAACACAGGCAGGTTCATGGTGGGGTGTGCCACCAGCAGGCCAACCACAGCGCCCACGATCATGGCCACGAACATAAAGGTGGTCATGTGGTCACGGGGCTGCTTGAGCAGCCACATGGGCAGCACAGCGGCAAAGAAGATGTAAACAAAGGTGATGTAGCTCCAAGCGGCCTTGCCCAGGATCAGGGGCAGGTTTGCGCCGACGACAAAGGACAGCACGATGAACACGATGCTGATAACGCTTTCCTTCCAGCCGGAGAAGTTGAACTTCTTCTGCAGCAGGCCAAAGACAACGGCGAACACCATGAACATGATGGAAACCATACCGGCAGCGCCGTTGGTCTTGGCAGCCTCGACCATTGCGCCGTCTGCGCCGAAAGCGTTGAAGGTGCCGGCAACCATGTCCGCAAAGGCGGCAATGACGATGCCGCAGAACAGCCAGCAGAACAGCAGGAACAGCTTGCGGCCGGTCTTGCCGATGTACTTTTCAATCAGCATACCCATGCTCTTGCCGTCGTTCTTAACGGAAGCATACAGGGCGCCAAAGTCGGTGACAGCGCCGAAGAAGATGCCGCCCAGCAGCACCCACAGCAGCACCGGCAGCCAGCCGAAGGCTGCGGCCTGAATGGCACCGGTAACAGGGCCTGCACCGGCAATGGAGCTGAACTGATGGGCAAACACCGTCCAGCCGTTGGTGGGCACATAGTCCCGGCCATCCTCGTGGACGACTGCCGGGGTCTTGGCAGCGGGGTCGATGCCCCATTTGTTAGCCAGCCAGCGGCCGTAAAGCACATAAGCGCCAAACAGGCACACCGCTGCGATCAATACGATGACCAGCGTATTCATAGTTTTCTACCTCTTTCCTTTTTTCACTCCGCAACAGGTTCGGAACGACAGGCTGCCGTCCGGCAAAGCGTTGCCCCAGAGCGTAAAAAACCTTCGTCCTCAGCACATGACCAGTGTTCCGGTCACACTCCGAAGACGAAGGCTTCTGCTCCCGCCTGCCAGGGCAGGGGCATTACTCCGCGGTACCACTTCGCTTGCTGTGTTAAAACAGCCACTCTCCCACGCATGGTACACTGACCATGCTGCCCGATAACGTGGGCTGGACGGCACCATGCTACTGAGGGGCACAAAACCCGGTTCACACAGGCTGCTCGCAGGCGAGGGTCTTCTGCTCCTGACTGCCGCTTTTTCACCCGAGAAGCGGCTCGCTGAAAGAGGGTGATGCAGAAGATCATGTCCTGTTCCTTGCATTTGCTGAATGATTGTGTCCTACTTTATTCCCGTTTTCATCAATTGTCAATATTTCTGTCACAAGTTCAGAGGATACGCCAATTCAAGCCATTTTCTGGGAATAATTTTTAGGTGATTTTCTTTCATGTATGAAGAGAATAAAACTAAATACGCTTACAATTGAAAACCATTCACCGACGGGTCTTGACTTTCGCACTTTGAAGTGCTAAAGTAATAGCGTGCAGAATATTCTGCGCGGCAGCACTGGCTGCTTTGCCTGCTGCCGCCGCTGTTATAATAAGGAGAAAAACAATGTCTGAAAAAAATTCCAGAAGAAACGAGACGACGGATGCGCTGTTTGATGCTATCCTCAGTCTGGAGAGCAGGGAAGAGTGCTACGCTTTTTTTGAGGATCTGTGCACCGTGAAGGAAATCTCGGATATGGCGCAGCGCCTGCAGGCGGCAAAGCTGCTGCTGGACGGTGCCACCTATGAGCAGATCGTTAAGGCAGTGGAGATCAGCACCGCCACCATCAGCCGTATCAACCGTTGCATCCAGTACGGCTCCGGCGGCTACCGCGATACCATTGAGAAGGTGCGCGCACAGGCAGAAAAGCAGTAACAGCCGCACCCGTTGCGGCATAGGATAGGGCACACGACCGGAAAGGAAGGTTTTGCCCTATGATGATCGATACACCCTGCGCCCGTTCTCAGTGCCCGGAAATGCCCAAGGTCAGTCTGGATCAGGCTGTTGTGGACCTGATGGAAAGCATTGCCTTGCAGGAAACGGCGCTCAGCCACATTTTGTGTGCCGAAAGCCGGAAGATGCAGAAGGCCATGGACCTGGATGGTCTGGATCTTTGCAAGCTGCTGGAGGTGAACGACTCCGCTACCAACATGGTGCACGCCATAGCAAACCTAGAGCTGGTGCTCAAAGATAAGCTGGAGTTCATCTCCAACAACCTTTACGTCCCGGGGGACAGTGGCTGCACATCGCCTGCACAGTAACGCTTTTTTTGGGGGGGGAGGCTTCTCTTCGGAGAGGCCTCGCTTCTTTTTTGCTGTGTATACCTTGCACCCGCACTGCCCATCCTAACCATACGGAAAGGGGGCGCGGAGATGTCCGGCAAACGGGTGCTGGCGGTATATGCCGCTTTGCTGCTGGGGTTTGCGGTGGTGCTGTGCCGGTTGTATCTGCTGGCGCTGCACCCAGCCTATGCTGCGCGTGCAGCGGCGCAGAGCACGGTCACCCTGCAACTGCCCGCCCGGCGGGGCAACTTTTATGATGCGCAGGGGCGGCTGCTCACCGGGCTGGAGGAGCGCTGGCAAGTGGTGTGCTTTCCCGGGCAGGGCAATTACGACCGGCTGTATGCCTGCACCGATGCCGCCGGACAGGCGCTTTTGTACCGCAGCCGCAGCCGCGCTGCGCCGTTTTTGCTGGAGGTGAACTGCGACCCCGCCCGCCTTGGCTTGACAGGTTATCCCACCGCCCGGCGGTATGCCGCAGTGCCGCTGTGTCAGCATCTGCTGGGCTATCTGGACGGCACGGGCCACGGCGCTGCCGGGCTGGAAAAGGCGCTGGACGCCGTGCTTTCCGGCACAGGGGAGCACAGCAGCCTTGTCTGCGATGTCACGGCGCAGGGCACGCTGCGCACCAGAGAGATACCCCAGCTTTTGCAAGCCGACAGCGGGGCGCTGGGTGTGCAGCTGACAGTCTCCCGCCCGGTGCAGCGGGCGGTGGAGGCGGTGGCACACACCACTATGCAAAGCGGCTGCATTCTGGTGCTGGATACCGCCACAGCGGCGGTGCGCGCCAGCGTCAGTGTGCCGGGTTACGACCCGGAGAACCTTGCCGACAGTTTGCAGGCAGAGAACAGTCCCTTTTTGAACCGGGCGCTGCAAAGCTATGCAGTGGGCTCGGTGTTCAAGCCGGTGCTGGCGGCAGCTGCGCTGGAAGAGGGCTTGCAGTCGGTTTTCGAGTGTACCGGCGCGGTGGTGGTGGATGGACAGATCTTCCGCTGCGCGGGCGGGGTGCCGCATGGGCAGGTAGACCTTGCCGCTGCGCTGGAAAAAAGCTGCAACGGCTATTTTATTTATCTGGGGCAGCAGCTGGGCGCGGAAAAACTGCTGGACGCCGCCAAGGCTTTCGGCTTTGGGCAGAGCCTGCCTCTGGCAGAGGGGTTTGCCGCCGAGGCTGGACAGCTGCCTACCCCGCAGGAGCTGGCGCAAAGCGGCCAGCTGGCCAATTTCAGCTTTGGGCAGGGCAGTCTGCTGGCGACACCTATGCAGGTGGCGGCACTGTTCAACACCCTTGCTGCGGACGGCGTATACCGCGCTCCGTATGTGCTGCAAGCCACGCTGGACGAGACCACTGGGCAGCCGATGGAGACCCTCAGCCACCCTCGGGGACGGCGGGTGCTCCCGGCGCAGAGAGCAGCGCTTTTGCGCGCCATGCTGGTACAGGTGGTGCAGCAGGGCACCGCGCAGGATGCCGCCGGGCTTTCCGGCGGGGCGGGCGGCAAGACCGGTACCGCCCAGACCGGGCAGTTCACCCCGGAGGGCGCAGAGCGCTGCAACCTGTGGTTTGCGGGGTTCTGGCCGGCGGAAAAGCCCCGCTATACCATTGTGGTATTGCAGGACGGTGCAGTACACACCGCGTACTCCGGCGCGGCTATCTTTGCACAGGTCTGCAATGCGCTGGAAGCAGCGGGATAAATGCGCGGATTCTACTTGCAATTTTGGCTTTGTTATGCTACTATATAATTGTATTTTAGCGTAGATTTCCGTATTTACAAATAAAAGGAGCGTTACGATTCATGTCTGTTATCGAAATTGTTGGCGGTGCCATTCTGCTGGTGGCTTCGCTGGTCATCGTTTTCCTCACCCTCATGCAGCACACCCACGGTCAGGGTCTGTCTGGTGCCATCAACGGCAGCGTGGGCGGTGCCAACAATGCGCGTCTGACCCCGGCAGACCAGATGCTGGCTAAGGTCACCCGCATTGCAGGCGTGGTGTTCTTTGTGGTTGCTATTCTGGCCTGCCTGTTTGCAGGCCGTCTGGCAGGCTGAGAAAGCGTTGCAGCCCCGTGAACGGACGGGGCTGTTTTTCTGTGCAGAAAAAAGTGCGGGCAGCCGGTTCTGCGGGCTGCCGCAAAGAGGGGACAGGGGAAAAGTGCCCGTCCCAAGGCAGGGCTGTGCTCCGCAGGAGATGCACGGCCACGGAAGTGAAGGAGAAAATATTTTATGGCAATGCGCGATAAAATTGAGCACGCGATCCAGAATCAGCCGTGCACCGTAAAGGATCTGAAGAATAAGTTCGGCGGGGATCGCGGCGCAGACCGCAAGGTGATGGAGGCCGTGGACCAGTTGGTGCACGAGGCCGTTATCTGCCAGCGTCAGGGCGTGTTCTTCACCGTGCGCAGCGGCCGTGCCGACAAGGCACTGCTGTGCAAGGTGGTAAAGCTGGGCAAAAACTTTGCCTTCGTCATGCTGGAGGACGGCACCAGCGATATCTTTATCCCCGGCCGGTTCACCCGCGGCGCAATGCCCGGCGACAAGGTGCTGGTGGAAAAGTTTGCACATCCCCGGGTAGAGGGCAGCGATGAGGGCGAGATCCTTGCTGTTCTGGAAGAGAAGAACGCTCTGGTGGGCACCATGCACCGCATGGAGGGCCGCCTGAAGTTTGTGCCGGACGATTGCCCCGCCATCTCCATGCAGGTCATGCGGGACTGCGAAGGCAGCGCCAAGGATGGCGACAAGGTTGCAGTGGAGATCCTGCTGCGCGGTAACCGTCAGGAGGATCACCGCGTAGGCGTGGCCATGCGCTTTGGCAGCTGCGATGAAGCCAAGCGCTGCGCAAAGGCACTGCTCTACGCGCAGGATATCCGCAGCCGCTTCCCGGACAAGGTGCGGGACGAGGCCAAAAAGCTGGATAACGCCGAGGTATCCGCTGCGGACTGCGAGGGCCGCATGGATCTGCGCGCTTTACCCATCTTTACCATCGACAGCGCCGAGACCAAAGATATCGATGATGCCATCAGCCTGACCAAGACCCCGGACGGCGGCTTTGAGCTGGGCGTGCATATCGCGGATGTTTCCAACTACGTCAAGCCCGGCACCGAGCTGGATAACGAAGCCTTTAACCGCGCTACCAGCGTCTACTACGCCGATCAGGTGGTGCCCATGCTGCCCAAGCAGCTGTCCAATGGCATTTGCAGCCTGAACGAGGGCGTGCTGCGGCTGGCTTTCTCCTGCCTGATGCGGCTGGATAAGGACGGCAACCTGACCGACTACCGTTTTGTCAAGTCCGTCATCCGCAGCCGTGTCAAGGGCGTGTATTCCGAGATCAACGCCCTGCTGGCCGGTAACGCCGATGATGAGCTGACCGGCAAGTACCACGAGGTACTGGCGCAGCTGCCCGCCATGAAGGAACTGTACGGCCACCGTGCCCGCCTGCGCAAGGAGCGCGGCTGCATGGATATCGAGAGCGGTGAGGTGAAGCTGATCCTCGATGAGGACGGCCACTGCATCGACGTGAAAAAGCGCACCTCCGGCGAGAGCGAGGCTATGATCGAGGAGTTCATGCTGCTGGCAAACCAGTGTGCTGCTCACTTTGCCCGGGTGAAGCAGATCCCCTTTGTGTACCGTGTGCACGAGGAGCCCAACGCCGAAAAGCTGGAGCGTCTGCACGGGTTGCTGCAGGCCTGCGGCGTCAACGACCACTTTGCCAAGGATGTGCCCACCCCCAAGGAGCTGAGCGCCATTCTGGAGGGCGTGCGCGGCACTGCCTACGAGCAGATCATCAACACCGGTATGCTGCGCTGCATGTCCAAGGCCGTGTACGAGGAAAAGCCCAAGGGACACTATGGTCTGGTGCTGCAGGACTATGCTCACTTCACCAGCCCCATCCGCCGCTACCCGGACTTGGCCATCCACCGTATCATGACTGCCCAGCTCAAGGGCACGGATAAGGACACCATGATCCTGCGTTACAGCGAGTTTGCCGAGGACGTCAGCAAGCAGGCCAGCGAGCGCGAGGTGATCGCCATGCAGATCGAGCGCAAGGCCGAGGACTGCTACAAGGCCGAGTATGCACGCCGCCATCTGGGCGAGTGCTACGAGGGCCGCATCTCCGGCGTGACCCAGCGCGGCCTGTTCATTGAGTTGGAAAACGGCGTGGAGGGCTTTGTGCCCGCTTCCAGCCTGACCGCCACCGGTACCATGCTCACCGAGGGCGTGCGCCTTTCCGACCCCGTTTCCGGCAAGAACTGGAACTTGGGCGATACCATGATGATCACTATCGTGCGTGCAGACGTCAATCTGGGTAAGATCGATTTTGAGGTCGCCCCGGAAAGCGCAAAGCAGTAACCTTGTAATCAAATAAACAACAGACTGCCCCCGAAGCAGACCGCGCAGGAACGCGCTGCTTTGGGGGCAGTTTTATGCTTTGCGGGAGATGGGAGGGGTATTGTCGTCCGTAAGACCAAGTATGTAATCGGTACTGGTGCGGTAGAAATGGGCAAGCTGGATCAGCACCTCGGTGGGAATATCCCGCTTGCCGGTTTCGTAATTGGAGTAGCAGACTTGTGTACATTTCAGATACGCCGCAACATCTTTTTGCAGCAGATCACGATCCTCCCGCAGATCCCGGATGCGTTGATACATGGCGTTTACCTCAAAGGTTTTATTCAAGGTAAAGTATAGACATAACGAAATGTTATATTGACATATAAAACAAAATGTTATATCATGGTATCGTGCCGGGCACAACTGTGAATATCCGGCGCAAAAGGGGAGAGCATCATGAAACTGGAATTCTGGCAGACAGTATCCTGCAACCACCTTACGCTTGCAAGGGTCTGCAAAACTATCGACTGGCAGCAGCCGCTGCCCCGATGCGGAGAGTATGTAGCTGGGCTGGATACGCTGGACGGCGAACAGGAACTGCCGGTGCGCAAGCTGCTGCACCGGGTACAGGACGGCAGATGCCTTGCAGAACTGCCGAGCTTCAACATTGCGCAGCTGAGGCTTTCTTACCGGGAGCTGGAGCAGCTGGCAGCACAAAAGGGCTGGACGCTGCAAAAAATGTAAAAAACTTAAATTTCCCTCTTGCATTCCGGCCGATTCGTGCTATAATAGTAAGGCAATCGTTTCCAAGGCCGCTCGACGGGGTAGCCGATATTGAAGGTTGTGATGGGCACATACATTAAATATGGCCCCAATACGTCAGAACCAGAATTGAGGTGAAAAGAATGAAACAGGGTATCCATCCGAACTACGTTGACTGCACCATTACCTGCGCTTGCGGCAATGTCATCAACACTCGTTCCACCAAGCCCGAGATCCACGTCGAAGTTTGCTCCAAGTGCCATCCTTTCTACACTGGCAAGCAGAAGCTGGTTGACACCGGCGGACGTGTTGAGCGCTTCAACAAGCGTTTCGGCCGTAAGTAATTATAGGCTATCTCATGCCGCTTCCTTCGGGAGGCGGCATTTTTGCGTTTTACGCAGCCAAATGTTTTGTATTCCCACACAGGATTGTCTTAATTTAAACACATTTTCCATCTAAAATATAGCAGTTCCAAACCGGAAAGCGCTGGTTCTACGCCGCTTTCCGCAAAACAGCTTCTGAAATAAAAGGAGAGTTTGCTGTGATCGAAGTTTCTCACCTGAGCAAGTTCTACGGCAGCCGCCCTGCCGTGCAGGATCTCTCGTTTACGGTGCCGGACGGCCAGATCTACGGCCTGCTGGGGCCCAACGGCGCGGGCAAATCCACCATTATGAATATCCTTACCGGCTATCTGGCCCCCACCGAGGGCGAGGTGAAGGTGGCCGGCTTCCGTCTGCCGGAGCAGGCACAGCAGGCCAAAGCCTGTGTGGGCTACCTGCCGGAGCAGCCGCCGCTCTACCCGGAAATGACCGTGCAGGAGTGTCTGGACTTTGTGGCAGAACTCAAGGGGGTCAAGCGTGCGCAGCGCAAGCAGCAGGTGCTGGCCGCTGCCCGCCGCACCGGGCTGGAAGAGGTGCTGCCCCGGGTCATTCGCAGCCTGTCCAAGGGCTACCGTCAGCGGGTGGGCATTGCGCAGGCGCTGCTGGGCAGCCCGCAGCTTATCATTCTGGATGAGCCCACCGTGGGGTTGGACCCCGCGCAGGTCATCGAGATCCGCAGCCTTATCCGGGAACTGGGCAAGGCGCACACGGTCATCCTGTCCAGCCACATCCTCAGCGAGGTGCAGGCGGTGTGTCAGCAGGTGCTCATCCTCTCCAAGGGGCGTCTGGTGGCTGTGGGCAGCCCGGAGGAACTGGGTGAGACCTTGAACCCCGGCAGCCGTCTGCGCGCTACCGCGCAGGGCGAGCCCGACACCGTGCTGGCCGCCGTGCGCAGCGTGCCGGGCATCTGCAAGGTAGAACTGGAAAGCGCTGCGGACGGTCAGGTCACCTTTACCGCCGAGAGCGAGGACGCCGCCGACCGCCGCGCTGCCGTGTCCCGGGCACTGACCGAGGCCGGGTGCACCGTGCTGGCGCTTGCCGCCGAGAACCGCAGCCTTGAGGAGGTATTCCTTGCGCTGACCGAAAAAACGCCGGAGCAGAACACCCCGGCAGAAGGGGAGGAGAACTGAGATGGCTGCTATCTTTAAACGAGAACTCCGCAGCTGCTTTCACGGCATGATCGGTGCGGTGCTTACCGCCTTTATGCTGGCGGCTACGGCCATCTACTTTGTGGCGCTGAATCTGGGTTATGGTCTGCCGGATTTTGGGTACTACACGCTGTACCGCACCATTTTTGTGCTGCTGCTCTACATCCCGGTGCTCACCATGCGCTCCTTTGCCGAGGAGCGCCACAGCCGCACCGACCAGCTGCTGCTCACAAGCCCGGTGTCGGTGGGCGGCATCGTGCTGGGCAAATACTTTGCCCTGTGCGTCATTTTTGCGCTGCCCTGCCTTGTGGATGCAGGCATGATCCTTGTGTTGAAGGTGCTGGGCGCTACCGGCACCAGCACGCTGGCCAATTTTTCCGCGCTGCTGTGCTATTACCTCATGGGCTGCGCGGCCATTGCCATCGGGGTGTTCCTTTCCAGCCTGACCGAAAACCAGATCATCGCCGCTGTGTCCGGCGTGGCAGCGCTGCTGCTGGCCTATATGATGCCCAGCCTGCGCACCATGTTCACCACCGGCAGCGCGGTGGCGCTGGCACTGTTCACTGCTATTGCCGCTGTGCTCAGCGTGGTGGCGGGGCTGCGCAGCAAAAGCTTTACGCTGGGCTGCCTTTCCTTTGCGGGGTGCTGCGTGGCGCTTACGGCGCTGTTTCTGCTCAAGAGCAGCTGGCTGACCGAAGCTTTCAGCGCCGTGCTCAGCGCCCTGTGCCTGTTTACCCCCTTTGAAGAATTTGTCAACAGCAGCTTTTCCATCCCCACGCTGGTCTACTACATGACCGTGGCAGTGGTGTTCCTGTTTTTTACCGCGCAGGGGCTGGAAAAGCGCCGCTGGAACTGAGAGGAGGCCGCAACGATGAAATGGAACAAGAACGCATCCTCTCAGAAGGGCAGGGTGTTCCGCAGCGGTCTGCTGTCCACCGCCATGCTGGCGGCAGTGCTGGTGCTGGCGGTACTGCTCAACCTGCTGGTGCGGGCCATCCCTGCAAAATATACCGAGTTCGACCTCTCCGAGGCCAAAATGTACACTCTGAGCGACAGCACCAAAGCGCTGGTGGAGGGGCTGGAAAAGGATGTGCACATCTATTACCTCTGTGAGACCGGCAGCGAGGATGCCATCATCACAAAGCTGCTGGACCACTACGCCGCCGAGAGCGGGCACCTGAGCTGGGAGCAGAAAGACCCTACCCTGTACCCCACCTTTGCCGCAAAGTACGGCGCGGAGAATGTTTCCTCCGGCAGTCTGATCGTCACCTGCGGGGAGAACAGCACCGTGCTGGATGCCGCCGACTTGTACGAGTACGACTACACCGACTACTACACCACCGGCTCTGCCAGCGTGACCTTTGGCGGTGAAAAGCAGATCACCGCTGCCATTTATAAGCTTACCGCAGCCGGGCAGAGCCACGCCTACTATACCACCAACCACGGCGAGCAGGCCCTGACCGACTCCCTGACCGATGCACTGGATGCCCAGAATATCGACGCCCAGCCGCTGGATCTGCTCACAAGCACCATCCAGGAGGACTGCGACCTGCTCATCATTAACGCACCCACCAGCGATTTTACCGCAGGGGACGGCCTTGTGGATGAGATCAGCCAGCTGCAAAATTATCTGGCGGCGGGCGGCAAGCTGCTGCTGACCAGCAGCGTCTACGCCCAGACCCCGCAGCTGGAGGCCGTGCTGGCGCAGTTCGGCCTTGCCCGCGCAGAGGGCATGGTGGTGGAGGGCGACAGCAGCAAGGCACTGTATAACTCTGCATGGTCGCTGCTGCCGGACTACGGCACGCCCACCGAGAGCACCGCGCTGAACGGCGTGAATACCAATACCCATGTCATGCTGTCGGTGGCACAGGGCATCACGGTCACCGAGACCGAGGATGTCACCGCCGAGCCGCTGCTGAACAGCTCCTCCGCTGCCTATGCCAAGGCTGATATCGACGACCTTACCACCATGGAGCGGGAGGACGGAGACGCAGACGGCCCCTTTGCACTGGCTGTCTGGGCACGGAACGAGGATACCGGTGCCGAAGTCCTCTGGATCGGCTGTCCCAACATGGATAACGAGCAGCTTTATCAGTCCATGCCCGGCAACCTGACCTTTTTGCAGGGCTGTGCCGCCTCGCTGGTAGGGCAGGATGTCCTTGTGGACACCAAGGCGCTGGAAGCCGAGCCCATCACGGTGGCGGGCTCCACCGCCGCAGCACTGGGGCTGACCTTCGTGTTCGTGCTCCCGGCGGCGGTGCTCATTGCCGGGGCAGTGGTGGTGCTGCTGCGCCGCCGCAGATAAGGAGACCGCCATGAAAATAAAACAGCGTGTCCTGCTGGCGCTGCTGGCAGCGGCAGTGCTGCTGGGTGCGGCACTGTGGGCGGTGACCCGCAGCAACGCCAAGGCCGAGCAGGCCGCCAGCGCCGCCGCCGAGGGCAGCATCCCGCTTTCTACCTTTGCCGCCGAGGACTTGGAGCAGATCGAGTACACCTACAACGGCGAGACCTACACCCTGCAATATTCCGGCGGCAGCTGGCTGCTGGCACAGGACCCCGCCTATCATCTGGACGAAAGCGCCTGCAACACCATGCGTACCGCCCTGATGGCACTGAATGCCAAGCGCAGCCTGACGCCGCAGGCAGGGGAGGACTACGGTCTGGATGCTCCGCAGCTCACCATTACGGTGACGGCGGCAGGGCAGAGCACCACCCTGACCTTCGGGGCAGAGAACCCGGTCACCGGGGATCTCTATGCGCAAAAAGCCGGGGACGATGCCATCTACACCGTCAGCGGCAGCAAAGCTGCCTGCTTTCAGCTGGATAAGGCCGGGCTTTTCGGCAGCTTCTGCCCCACCGGGCTTACGGCTTCGGCCATTACACAGGTAGCCTATACGCTGGCAGACGGCAGCTCTGTCACCCTGAACGCCGTCAGCGAACCGACTGAAAGTGCCGACAGCACGGATGCCGACAGCGCCTCTTCCTCTGCCTACGAGACGGTGTGGCGGCTGGCTTCTGACCCCGCTGCCAGCCTTGCACAGGATAAGGTGCAAAGCCTGCTGTCTGCTTTGTGCACCTATGCCACCGCCCAGACCACAGACGCCGACCTTTCTGCCTGCGGTTTTGATGCACCGGTATTCACCGCCGCAGTCACCAGCGAGGATGGCTCCACCGTGCAGCTGGCTTACGCCTGCGGTACGGACGGGTGGTATCTGCAAGTGGAAGGGGATACCTCGGTGTACACAGTGGATACCAGCACTGTGCAGGCCCTTCTGCTGACGGAAAATGACTTGAAAACGCAGGAATGATTCCTTTTGTACGCTGCGCCGAAACCAAGGTGCAGCGTATATTTTTTTGCAGCTTTTTATAAAGTTTCGGCAAACAGCGGCAGAGTGATTGACAATCCGACTGTGATTGTTTATTATAAACCGTGACAGGGTAAGTCCGCCGCGCAAAATCATGCTTCTGCGCGGGGCGGATCGCCCCCTTATACGCAAAAAAGATGGGGCAGGCTCCCTGTCTTTTTTCGTATCTGAGAACAAGGAGGATAACATATAAAATGGACAACTCGGTGGTCGTTTCACTGCGGGATATCGTAGTGGAATTTGATGGACAGCGCATTCTGGATGGGCTGAATCTGGATATCCATGATAAGGAGTTCGTGACGCTGCTCGGTTCCTCCGGCTGCGGCAAAACTACCACCCTGCGCCTGATCGCAGGCTTTCTGGAGCCGAACGCCGGCAAGGTGCTGCTGAAAGGGGAGGACATTACCGGTGTGCCGCCCTACAAGCGCCCGGTGAATACCGTGTTCCAGAAATACGCGCTGTTCCCGCACCTGAACGTGTTCGAGAACGTGGCCTTTGGTCTGCGGCTCAAAAAGCTGGACGAGGACACCATCCGCCGCAAGGTGCGCGATATGCTGGAGGTCGTGGGTTTAAAGGGCTTCGAGCGCCGCAGCATCAGCCAGATGTCCGGCGGTCAGCAGCAGCGCGTAGCCATTGCCCGCAGTCTGGTCAACGAGCCGGAGATCCTGCTGCTGGACGAGCCGCTGGGTGCGCTGGACCTGAAGCTGCGCAAGGAGATGCAGCTGGAACTCAAGCGCCTGCAGCGGGAGATGAACATCACCTTTATCTACGTCACTCACGATCAGGAAGAAGCACTTACCATGTCCGATACCGTCGTGGTCATGAACGGCGGTAAGGTACAGCAGATCGGCACCCCGGAGGATATCTATAACGAGCCGAAAAACGCCTTTGTGGCAGACTTTATCGGCGATTCCAACATCGTGGACGGCGTGATGCACAAGGACTTTCTGGTGTCCTTCTCCGGTGTGGACTTCCCCTGCGTGGACCGCGGCTTTGCCCGGGAACAGAGTGTGCAGGTGGTGGTGCGCCCGGAGGATATCGAGGTGGTGTCCCCTGTGGAGGGCCAGCTTGTGGGCGTGGTGAACGATGTCATCTTCAAGGGTGTGCACTTTGAGATGCACGTCGAGTGCGAGGGCCGCGAGTGGCTGATTCACTCCACCCGTGCCTGCACCCCCGGCGAGACCATTGGTATGCGCATCGGTCCCAACGAGATCCATATCATGGCGCGGAGCGAGGGGTGATATGCCATGAAGATCTATGATAAAAAGCTGGCCTATCCATACTTTGTATGGATGGTGCTGTTTACCGTTGTGCCCTTGTTCATTGTGGTGTACTACGCCATGACCGATGCTGAGGGCAACTTTACCCTGAACAACCTCACCTCCATCAGCGGCTACGGCTCGGTGTTTGCCCGCAGTCTGCTGCTGGCGCTGATCGCCACGGTCATCTGCCTTGTCATCGCCTTCCCGGTGGGCTATTTCCTGTCCCGCCTGCGGGTGAACAAGCAGCATATCATGCTTATGCTGGTCATGCTGCCCATGTGGATGAACTTTCTGCTGCGTACCTACGCATGGATGGGTCTGCTCAGCGTCAACGGCCCGGTGAACACCCTGCTGGGCTTTATCGGTCTTGGCCCCTATACCATGCTCAACACCTCCGGTGCGGTGGTGCTGGGCATGGTGTATAACTATGTGCCCTACATGATCCTGCCGCTGTACACCAGCATGACCAAGATCGACCAGAGCCTTGTGGAAGCTGCGCAGGATCTTGGCGCCAACACTACCAAGACCCTTGTGCGGGTGCTTATCCCCATGAGCGTGCCGGGCATCAGCACCGGCATCACCATGGTGTTCGTGCCGGCGGTGTCTACCTTCGTCATCAGCCGTATGCTGGGCGGCGGCTCCAACCTGCTGATCGGTGACCTGATCGAGATGCAGTTCTTGGGCAACAGCTATAACCTGAACGTCGGCTCTGCCATGAGCTTGGTGCTGATGATCATCGTGCTGCTGTGCATGAGCTTTACGTCCAGCTTTGACGAGGATGAAATGGAGGGCGTATCCTGATGAAAACAAAACATCTGCGCCTGATGCAGCGGGTCTACATCATCCTGTTCTTCTGCTTCATGTATCTGCCCATTGCCTACATGATCGTGTTCAGCTTCAACCAGAGCAAGGGCTATTCGCTCTTCACCGGCTTCACCCTCAAGTGGTACCGCAGCCTGTTCACGAATGCGTCCATCCTCCATGCGCTGTGGGTGTCCGTTGAGGTAGCCATCCTGTCTGCCATCATCGCCACGGTGCTGGGTACGGCAGCCAGCCTTGGCATTGCCTCCATGAGCCGTAAAAGCCGCCTGCTGGTGACCAACATCACCTATATCCCGGTGGTCAACCCGGAGATCATCACCGGCATCTCCCTGATGCTGCTGTTCGTGGCCTACCAGCGCTTTGCCGCGCAGTCCGCGTGGCTGCCGGATAACATCATGGGTCTGCCCACGCTGCTCATTGCGCATATCGCGTTCAACGTGCCCTATGTTATCTTTAACGTAAGCCCCAAGCTCAAGCAGCTGGATATCAAGCTGTACGAGGCAGCGCTGGATCTGGGTTGTGACCCCCGGCAGGCCTTCTTCAAGGTCATTCTGCCGGAGATCAGCCCTGCCATCCTGTCGGCCTTCCTCATCTGCCTGACTTATTCCATCGACGACTTCATGATCTCCTACTTCAACTGCGGCACGGTGGAGACCCTGCCCATTGCCATCTACTCCATGACCCGTAAAAAGGTCAGCCCGGAGATCTACGCGCTGTCCACCATCATGTTCGTGGTCATTCTCAGCGTCATTCTGGTGTCCAATGCCATGGAGAGCCGCAGCTACCGCAAGGATCAGAAAACGCTGCGAGAGGAGGGCGCATGATGAAACGCATTGCTGCATTGCTGCTGACGCTGGCCGTGGCGCTGTGCGCCGCATTGCCGGTGTTTGCCGCCGGTACCATCGAGGTGACCGAGGACGTCTCGGTGTCGGACGCTTACGACTGGACCCGCTTCAAGGGGCAGAACGTCACCCTGAACGTCTATAACTGGGGCGAGTACATCTCCAACGGCTCGGACGACAGTGTGGACGTGGTTGCCGCCTTTGAAAAGCTGACCGGCATCAAGGTGAACTACACCACCTTCGACTCCAACGAGTCCCTGTACGCCAAGCTCAAGTCCGGCGCAGCCAACTACGATGTGATCATCCCCTCTGACTACATGGTCGCAAAGATGATCAACGAGGGGATGCTTGCACCCCTTGATTACGACAATATCCCCAATTTCCAAAAGATCGATGAAACCTACCGCGACCCGGACTACGACCCGCAGAACGCCTACACCGTGCCCTATATGCTGTGCACCACCGGCATCATCTACAACACTACCATGGTAGAAAAAGCCCCCACCTGCTGGGCAGACCTGTGGGACGAACAGTATGCGGGCAACATCCTGATGTTCAACAACAGCCGCGATGCCTACGCCATTGCTGCGTTCAAGAGCGGCCACAGCATCAACCCTGCCACCCCGGAAGAGGTGGACGAGGTGGTGGAAGAGCTCAAGGCGCAGAAGCCGCTGGTGCAGGCCTACGTCATGGACGAGATCTTTGATAAGATGATCGGCGGCGAGGCTGCCATCGGCGTGTACTACTCCGGCGATGCCATCACCATGATCGATGATAACCCGGATCTGGCGTGGGTGTTCCCGGAGGAGGGCAGTGTGCTTTCGGTGGACTGCATGGCTGTGCCCGCCGCCAGCGAGCACAAGGAAGCCGCCGAGATGTTCATCAACTTCATGTGCGAGACTGACATCGGCAAGGCCAATAGCGAGTATATCGGCTACACCACCCCCATGCATGATGTATGGGAGGTGCTGGACGAGGATCTCAAGACCAGCGAGATCGCCTACCCGTCTGAAGAGGACGCCGCCCGCGAGAAGGTATTCACCGCCCTGAGCGACGAGGTGAACAGCGAGCTGGACCTGAAGTGGAGCGAGATGAAGAGCTACGACGAGGGCGGCGGCAGCTACCTGTTTTTGATGCTGCTGCTGGCTATGCTGGCGCTGGCCTGCTTCAATATCTGGCGCAAGGTGCGCAGAAAGACCCGCAATCAGTATTGATCGTTTCTGCCAAGGCTGCCGTCCCGGATGTGGTGCGGCGGCCTTTTTCCGATAGGAGGAAAAGACTATGGAACAGTTTTATTATGAAGATACCGCTGTGGTAGAAAATGCCGATGCAGACTGCCACAGCCTGCTCAAGGCCAGCGCTCTGCTGCGCTATGTGGAGCAGGTGTCCGCCATGCACGCCCGGAAATTCGGCATGGACGACCAGTTTTTTGAGGATCACGGCGTAGCGTTTCTGGTGGGCAAGCAGGCGCTGCGGTTCAGCCGCGTGCCCCGCCGGGGCGAGACCCTGACCCTTTGCTCCCGCTCAGAGAAGTGCCTCCGCGGTTCCATCAAGCGCATCACCACCCTTACGGACGAAGCCGGGCAGGAGGTAGCCATGGTGGACAGCCGCTGGATCATGTCCAGCCTTGAGGATGGGCATATCCTGCGCCAGCCGGACTGGACGGTGGAGGGCTACTGGAACGATACGGTGGAAGAGGAACTGCCCCTTTTGCTGCATAAGCGCCGGGACAGCCTGACCAGCGCCGGTCTGGTTACGGCGCGCTACTCCCAGTGCGACCTGCACTACCACATCAACAACGCCTTTTATCTGGATATCGTCTGCGACGCCCTGCCGCAGGAGATCATGCGCAACAACGTTGTAAAATTCGCCTCCATCAATTACCATCGGGAGGTCCGTATGGGGCAGCAGGTGGAGGTGTTCTACACCCCCTCGGATGATGGCTGGTACTTTATTGCCAAGCACGCGGACAAAACGGCTTTCGAGTGCTATCTGGAACTGGAGCCGGTCAAGCAGTAAGTGCCCGGAGGAAAAATGTCTATGTCCAAGACGAGGGAACTGTTCGGCACTTTTTTTAAGATCGGTGCCTTTACCTTTGGCGGCGGCTACGCCATGGTGGCGCTGCTGGAGCACGAATTTGTGGAGGAAAAGCGCTGGCTCACCCGGGAGGAGTTTCTGGATATGGTCGCCATTGCCGAGTCCACTCCCGGCCCTGTGGCGGTGAACAGCGCCACCTACATCGGCTATAAGCTGGCCGGACTGGCCGGTGCGGTGGCTTCTACCTTGGCGGTGTGTCTGCCGTCTTTTGGAGTTATTTACCTTATTTCATTGTTCTTCGACCGTTTTTTGCAGCTGACGGTGGTGGCCAATGCTTTTAAGGGGATTCAGGCCTGTGTCATCTACCTGATTTTATCCGCAGGGGTCAAGATGCTCAAAAATTTGCAGCGCACCCCCTTCAACACGGCAGTGGTGGCGGTGGTGCTGGCGGCTATGGTGGGCTGCTCTGTGCTGGCGGTAAACTTTTCCTCCATCTGCTGCATCCTGCTTTGCGGCGCAGCCGGTGTGCTGGCCTACGCGGTAGGGCAGGGGAAGAAAGGCGGCACAAAATGATCTTGCTGCAATTGTTCTGGAACTTTCTGGTCATCGGTGCGGTGTCCTTTGGCGGCGGCTACGGCATGATCTCGCTGGTGCGGGAAACGGTGCTGGGGCACGGCTGGCTGACCGAGAGCGAATTTCTCAGCTTTATCGCAGTGTCAGAGTCCACCCCCGGCCCGCTGGCGGTGAATATGGCTACCTTTATCGGCGCTTCGCAGGCGGGGCTGGCAGGCTCCTTTGCTGCAACGGTGGGGGTGGTGCTGCCCTCCTTTGTCATCATCCTGCTCATTGCGGCGGCGCTGCACAGCCTGATGAAGTACGCCGGGGTCAACGCCTTTCTGGCCGGGGTGCGCCCCTGCGTGGTGGCTATGATCTTAGCCACCGCCTGCACCATGGGGCTTTCCACGCTGGGGGGCTTTACCACCGTCTCCGGCGGCTTTGCCCCGGATGTGCGTGCGCTGGCAGTGTTTGCTCTTTTGGGCATCCTGCATTTTGCCTATAAAAAGAAAACGCAAAAAGCGCCATCCCCCATCGGGATGATCTTACTTTCTGCGGTGCTGGGTGCGGTGCTGTGGAGCATCTGACCCGGAAAGAGAGGTTGACCAAATGAACATTACTGTATATCTGGGGGCAAACCTTGGCACCGACCCTGCACTGCCGCAGGCTGTGCAGCAGCTGGGGCGCTGGATCGGCGAAAGCGGCAATGCGCTGGTGTACGGCGGCAGCAAAAGCGGTCTGATGGGGCTTTTAGCCGACAGTGTACTGGCCGCAGGCGGCAGAGTGACCGGCGTAGAGCCCAAGTGCTTTCTGGACGCAGAACTGCAGCACGAGGGACTGACCGAGTTGATCGTGACCGAGGATATCCCCGCCCGCAAGACCAGAATGATCGAACTGGGCGATGCCTTTATCGCATTCCCCGGCGGCACCGGCACGCTGGAGGAGATCACCGAGGTCATCAGCAAGCTGTCGCTGGGGCAGTTGGACGCGCCCTGCATCCTCTACGACCTGAACGGCTACTATCAGCCCCTGCATCAGCTTTTGCAACAGATGATCGCTATGGGGCTTTCCACTCCGGCGCGGCAGCGGAATATCGCTTTTGCCGCCGACCTTGCGCAGATCCGCGCGATTCTTGAAAAATGATACTGGGAAGCTTACTTTTCAAACGCAAGGAGACTGCTGTACATGGCTTTGTGCGGCGGTCTTTTTTCATAAAATGGGATACCGGGGCGTCCGCAGACGACCCGGTATCCCGAAAAAAGAAAAAATCATTCCGCTAGTTATGCCCATAGCGCACGCGGAGGGCATTTATAGCAGTTTGCGTTTTTAATGCCCAAGCAACATCCGCAAACTGCATATCGCAAATATGCCGTTTTGATAGGCATTATTTTTGAAAATTGCGATAAAATCTTTCTGCGCAACCAAAAAGGCCGCTGCACAAAACAATGTGCAACGGCCTATTGCTATTTTGTTATGTACGCTGTGCGCGCTAAACTTAGGCGGCAGTGGTGGAAGCAGCCTCAGAAGAAGCAGCCTCGCTGACAGCGGCCTCAGAGGAAGCGGCCTCGGAAGATGCAGCCTCAGAGGAAGCGGCCTCAGAAGAAGCAGCCTCGGAAACAGCGGTGGTGCTTGCAGAAGCAGCCTCAGAGGTGGAGGAAGCAGCGGCAGCAGAACCGCAAGCGGTCATGCCAGCAGCCAGAGCCAGAGCGACAACAGCGATGCAAATATTCTTGAGTTTCATATCAATAATCTCCTTGTTTTTCCTATGTGTGTTTCGCAGCGGGCGCTCCGTAGCACCTCACTGCGATGCTATATTCTAGTCCGTTTTTGAAAAAAATCAAGAGGATTTTGGTCGAAAGTTATAATCCATGTAAAGAATCTGCATAGTTGTCATAAAGTTTCGCCAAAAGTCAAAGACTTTTTGGTAAAAATAAAGCCCGGGATAGCGCCTGCACCGCCGAGCGGGAAACACAAAATAGAAAAAATATGAAAAACCTTCAAAAAATCCCTTTTATTGGACTGCAAATGTGGATAATAGAAACATGGCGAGGGTTGCACCTTTTTTCCCGTTTGTGCATACAACGGGAAAAGGGGGAATGCGGCTTGAACCGGATCGTTTTCACACTTGGGGTCTGGCTGTTCCCGGCGGCGTGTACCGCGCTGGGAGCGGCAGGGGTGTTTTTGCTGCGCAGGCAGACAAGACCGGCTACCCGGCGGATCCTGTGCGGAATGGCGGCGGGCATCATGCTGGCGGCCAGCGTGTGGAGCCTGCTGCTGCCGGCCATCGCCCGGTCGCAGGGCAGGGCGGCATGGGTGCCCCCGGCGCTGGGGCTTATTTTAGGCGCTGTGGGGCTTTTGCGGCTGGAGGATGCCGCCGGGCAGCTGCTGGCTGGCGGCCCCGGGCATTGCGGGCGCATGGTGCTGGCGGTCACCCTGCACAACCTGCCGGAAGGCATGGTGGTGGGGCTGGCTGCGGCACTGGCGCTGCACGGGGACGCGGATGCCGTAAGCGGGGCGCTGGCGCTGAGCTTGGGCATTGGCTTGCAGAATATCCCGGAGGGAGCGGCGGTCAGTCTGCCGCTGACCCAGAGCGGGCGCACCCGGGGGCAGTCCTTTGCCGCCGGTGCGGCCTCCGGGCTGGTGGAGCCTTTGGGCGCGGTGCTGGCCTTTGTACTGGCCGAGTGGGTAGGTGCAGCGCTGCCGTGGCTCATGAGCGCTGCGGCGGGCTGTATGGTGTGTGTGACCGCACAGGAGATGATCCCTGAGGCGGTGGAACCGGATGAAGTGGCCGGTGTCATCAGCATCGTGTTGGGCTTTGCCCTGATGATGGCACTGGATGTGGCTCTGTGATATAGTAAAAGCAATGCCGGACAGACCATTATGGCCTGCCCGGCATTGCTTTTATGCCAAAAAAGATTTATGCCGCCTGTGTTAGCTGCTGCTTTTGACGCAGGTGCCGTCGCACCACCAGCAGACAGCCCAAATGCACCAGCGCAGTCAGTGCCCAGCTGATGGGGTAACTGATGTACAGCATAAAGGGGGTGCGGTTCAGCTGGAAAATGGTAGCGATCCACACCAGCCGCAGGGCGCACACGCCCACAAGGCTTACCACCATGGGCAGCACACTGTACCCCAGCCCGCGCAGACTGCTGGCAAGCACGTCCATAATACCGCACAGCAGATAGAAGCCGCAGATCAGGCGCAGCCGCTCAACGCCGGTGGCGATGACCGCAGGGTCTGAGGAATAGAAGCGCAGCAGCTGGTTCCCTGCAAGCGCTGCGCCGCCGCCCAGCACAAGGCCGGTCACCACGACACACAGCAGACAGTTGCGGATCACACGGTCAAGGTTTTGGTACTTGCGTGCACCGATATTCTGGCTGGTAAAGGTGACCGCAGCCTGCGCAAAAGCGTTCATGGCGGTGTAAACAAAGCCCTCCAGATTGGAGGAGGCAGAGTTGCCCGCCACTACCATGGAGCCAAAGGAGTTGATGGAGGACTGGATGACCACATTGGAAAGGCTGAACACCGTGCTTTGCAGCCCAGCAGGCAGGCCGATGAGCAAGATCTGCTTCAGCGTCCCGGCATGGAAGGTAAGCCGCCGCAGGTCCAGCCGCAGTGCGCCCTCTTCCCGGACGAGCATTCCGGTCACCAGCAGCGCGGACACGGTCTGGCTGATGATGGTAGCCAGCGCCACGCCCGCCACACTCATGGAAAAGCCGATGACAAAGACAAGATTCAGCACCACGTTGATGATCCCGGCAGCGGCCAGACAGTACAGCGGACGCTTGGTGTCGCCCACAGCCCGCAGCAGCGCACTGCTGAAGTTGTACAGCATGGTCATGGGCATTCCAATAAAGTAGATCTTCAGGTACAGGGTGGAAAGGCCGATTACGTCCTCCGGGCAGCTCATCAGCTCCAGCAGGCCGCGTGCGGCGCAAAAGCCCACCACCGCCAGCAGCACGCCGCTGACCAAGCCCAGCGCCACGGCGGTGTGCACCGTGTCCTGCACGCCCTTTTCGTCCCGGGCGCCAAAGCACCGGGCAGCCACCACGTTGGCACCCAGCGAAAGTCCAACGAACAGGTTGACAAGCAGGTTGATCAGCGCGCCGTTGGAGCCAACGGCGGCCAGCGCCGTGCTGCCCGCAAAGCGCCCCACCACCACAACGTCGGCGGCGTTGAACAGTAATTGCAGAATGCTGGATGCCGCCAGCGGCACGGAAAACAAGATGATCTTTTGCAGCATGGGCCCGCTGGTCAGGTCTGCGGAACGGCTGGTCGTAGCCATGAGTTATCTACCTCCTATAATAAACCTGAATTGACATAGCAATTGCCTATTATAGCGCGATATTAGGTAAAAAACAAGAGGTAAGGCCGCCCTTTTGCCCCAAAAGCGGCAAATATTGTCCGCTGGCCGCAGCCTGCAATTGAAAAATGCTGCCCATACTGCTATAATAAGGCGGTACACCCGTAGGAAACGGAGGAAGTTCTATTTATGTATCGAAATCGGATCAAACGGCTGTTGGATGTTTTCCTGTCAGCCTGCGGCATCCTGTGCCTTTCGTGGCTGCTGCTGCTTCTGGCTGTTGCCATCAAGCTGGACTCACCCGGGCCGGTGTTTTTCCGGCAGAAGCGTGTGGGTATCGGCAAGCGGCATTTCCAGATCCTCAAGTTCCGCACCATGCGCATCGACACCCCGCACGATATGCCCACCCATCTGCTGCACGACCCGGAGCAGTATATCACCCGCATGGGGCGTTTTCTGCGCAAGACCAGTCTGGACGAGCTGCCCCAGCTGTGGAATATCCTTGTGGGAGATATGGCGGTCATCGGCCCGCGCCCGGCGTTGTGGAACCAGTATGACCTGCTGGCCGAGCGGGATAAGTACGGCGCAAACGATGTGCGCCCGGGGCTGACCGGCTGGGCGCAGATCCACGGCCGGGACGAGCTGGAAATTGCCGAAAAGGCAAAGCTGGACGGCTGGTATGTGGAGCATATCAGCTTTGGGTTGGATGTAAAGTGCTTCTTTGGCACCATTACCGCCGTGCTCAAGCATGACGGCGTGGTAGAGGGCGGCACCGGCACCCTGCATGACGAAAAATGATCTATTATATGGAGACACCGGAGCCTTGGCCAACGCTCCGGTGTCTCCATTTTTACAGAAAGCACAGCACTGACCGACTGAAATTGGCATATCTCTTGATTTATCCCCTGAAAAGCGTATAATAAAACAGTACACAAGACGTTAAAGGAGGATTCCTGTATTATGGAACGCACCTATATCAATGAGGCTCAAAAGGCCATCGGCGGCACGGTGAAGGTGCAGGGCTTTATCGAGAACCTGCGCAACAGCAAGTATATGGCATTTATCGTGCTGAAGGATATTACCGGCAAGCTGCAGATCACGGTGGAAAAGGCCGACCACCCCGAGTTGGTGGATACCATCGACCAGCTCACCCCGGACTCTGTTATCACCGTCACCGGCAAGGTGATGGAGAACGACTACGTCAAGATGGGCGGCGTGGAGATGATCCCCGAGAGCATCGAGGTGGAGAGCACCGCCGATGCACTGCCCATCGTCCGCAAGGAGATCGCAGCTACCAAGAAAAAGAAGGCTGTGGAGCGCTCCAGCATCGATCAGCGCATCGACTACCGCTGGATCGACCTGCGCACCGACGAGAACCAGCTGATGTTCAAGGCACAGAGCTGTTTCGTTAACGCTATGCGCAAGTTCCTGCTGGACCGCAACTTCATCGAGATCCACACCCCCAAGCTGATCGCTGCTGCCAGCGAGAGCGGCTCTGAGGTGTTCAAGG
>OLGM01000450.1_pt1 | contig 26448 bp, 19 predicted proteins | sample 1606001 | NCBI WGS metagenome assembly OLGM01 (sample SAMN03283294) | human gut metagenome | biome: human-associated habitat; material: feces | host: Homo sapiens | place: Peru | collected 2012
GAACACGGCGATGCCCGGGGTCAGACGCTGAATCTCGAACAGGCTCACCGGGATATTGGCCTGGATGGCGGACAGGAGCAGCAGCAGGATCACCGGGAAGCCGATGCCGTTTCACTCCTCATAGGTATCCTCCGTGATGCTGCCATCCGCACCCACAAAAAAGCTCTTCATGCCGTAGTGCTTGCCCTGTTCTGTGACGTAGTAGTCAAAGGCTTCCTGCGAATAGCCGGACTGATTCGTGGCCCGGACCCGCAGGAAATAATGCCCCGCCGGGAGCAGATAGACGTTCGCTTCGGGCAGGACCAGATTTTCCTCTTTCCAGAACACGCTTTCGAACGTGTAGTCTTTGTCCAGCTCGGCGGTGTAGTGGATTTCTTCCGCGCGGAAATCGAAGGATGTCTCCCACGAGAGATGCAGCTGTCCGTCCTCCACTTCCGGGATACCGATGTAGAACGGCATCGGCTTTTTCAGGTTCTCCCGATACAGCCGCCGGTTCTCGACGATCTCCGAATGCAGACTTCTTGCAATGGTGTCGTACTGCGCCCGCGTCACCGGCAGATAGGTCACATCCGGCTGCCGCCAGAGGAACGGCTCCACGATGCTGCGGTAGTGCTCCACCAGCGCGTCGATCTTCTCCGCGCTCATCACGGCAAACAGGTCCTCGATGGCCGCATCCAGCGCTTGGCGGAACTGCTCGCTCTGCAGACAGCGGCGGAACAGCACATTGCCCCAGTAATTGCTCACGCCCTGCTCCCAGCTCAGGCCGTCGGAGCGGTGGTTGAGTTCTCGCTCGGTGCGGGTCAGCATAGCATCGTTGTCCCAGTCCAGAATGTACCACCGGTCCACATTCAGCGGGCTGTAAAGATACATGTTCCGGCTCTGGGTGTCGGTGTTGCCGGTCAGCAGCTGGAACGCCATCCAATAGGCGATGTTCTCGCAGTCGAACCATGTCTCGAACAGCTCGTCCATCGAATCCATCTCGCCGTTCAGGGCGTCCAGCATCCGGATGAGCTTGGTGTGGTCGCTGTCGCCCTTGATCTCCAGATAGCGCTCAAACGCGGTCTGGTCATAGCCCGGGTCGGTCTGCTTTTTGATGACGTCCTCATAGCGGTAGAACTCGAAGAAATTCACCTTGTACAGATGCCCGTTTGCGTCCAAGCCATGCGCTTTCAGAGCGGTCTTGTTCAGCTGCTCCACTTGGGTATACAAGCCGTAGTCCACAAAGGAACTGTTGGCATGCTCGGTCAGGTCCTTCACATAGAGGTGCACGAACTGGGTCCGAAGCCCTATCATCTGCGGGATGTCCCGGATGAGGTCATACGCCAGCTTGTTCCGGAACCGCAGACCGTCGCCCTGATGCTTGTTCAGCGCCACCGTGCGCTGGCCCCGCCAGCTCCCCTTGTTCTTTTTCAGCTTGATCTTATAGTTTTTCTGGGCGTTGCGGCTGGACGTCTGGCCGCGAATTTGTACGGTGGCATTGGGCGTCGTTTCGCCGAAGCCCACCTCGCTCACCGCAGGACCGCTCTCGTCGCCCACCTGCAAAAGTGCATCCACCTGATAGCGCTTCACCTGCATGTAATCGTAATCATAGGCCGAATAGTGGTTGATCTCCGCCCAGCTGTGGTCGGTCCCCTCGGCCTCGTTCCCCCGGGTGACGGTCAGGTACATCGTGACCACGCCGCTGTCGTCGTAGACCGTATACAGCGCGTCGTTGTCCCGCAGATGCAGCCCATCGGCGGGCTGCGTTTCTACGGCTTCTGCCGGGGTGCTGTCGGCTTGCGGGTCTGCGATTTCTGCTACCGGAAGCAGCGCGCATCCGGCACAGCTGCCCGCCAATGCGGCCCCCAGCAGCAGGACCGTCCGGCGTGAAAGAATCGGCTCCTGCATCATGATCCCTCCTTTCTGCGAAGCGTGTGCTTCGGCGTTTCCTGTTCCAATCGATGTTCCAGCCGGGTGAACCAGCCGGTCTTTTCCGTTTTTGCCATGGGCTGACGGCCCAGAATCCGATAGGGCAGACTGCCCGTAAAAGCGTCCAGCCGAAGCAGCGCGGCCCCCAGAAACACCGCCGCGCCCAGCAGGAACCCGAACCCATAGTAGGCCGGGTCGAATGCAAGCGAAAGGGCCGTCAAAAGGGTCGCGGCCGCCGCAAACAGGCCCGACACCAGCACCGCTCCCTTGTCGTCGGTGAAGTAGAGCAGGATGAGCAGGACCGTGTTCCCCACCGCATACAGGCCGTAGCCCACGCAGAGAGTCCGGAAATAGCCGTGCATCAGGTCGTTGAAGCCCAAGGGCAGGGCGTCCAGCACCACGCCTTCCAGCGAGATGACCGCTGCCGTCGTGAACAGCTGCTTGAGGGCCGTATAGTACAATTCCCGGTTGAGGACCGACAGCATTTCTTCTTCGGCGGCAGCAAGGTCGCCCACCACGCCGCCGTCGTTGAACAGGCTGTAGTAGGTGTGGTAGCGCGGGTAGAAATTCACCTCCACCGAGACGACGAAGTTGACCGTCGTGATGAGGATGCTCAGAAACGCCAGCAGGGCCGGAACGTCGTAATACGGCGCACCGTAGAACAGCCCCTTCACCTGCACGCCGATGGGTCCCATCCAGACCAGCAGCAGATGCCCGAACAGCCCAAGGTCCGTGCAAAAGCCGGTCAGCGCCAGCGGAAGAAACTCATCCACCCAGCGCAGAAAGGCCCACGGGCTTTCCTTACTTTCGGGGAAATATCCGTGCAGAAGCCGGATGTCCAGCACCATCATCACGCCATACCCTGCCGCAATGGCCAGCAGAAAGCCTTCCAGCACCGGCGCACCCAGCCAGAACACCAACACGGCTCCCGCGCCGAACGCTGCCGCCAGCGCCGCCGCAAACGAGAGCAGGACCCCGCGATAGTCCTTGATGGCCGTCAGACAGCCCATCGCGTTCCAATTCACGATCATCTCCGCGAACAGCCACAGGCAGAGCAGCCCCTGCGCCAGCGTTGCGCCGGAGACGAGCAGGAACGCCCCGTACAGCCCGCACCCAAGGACCAGCATCAGACTGCTGGACCCCCAGAATGCGGGCAGGATGGCCGTTTCCCGTTCCTCGTAGAGCATATCTGCCACGAACCGCGTCACCGGCATCGAAAAGAAGCTGGTCACGAGCAGGGACGACAGCAGGGTGTAGGTCACCATGCAGACCAGAAGGTCCTGCTCGGCGCGGGCCGCCCCGGCCCTGCTGCAGAGCAGAAGGATGCCCGTCTGCAGCCCGACGCCCAAGAGCATCGGGCCGGTGCAGATGACGCCCGCATAGCCATAGGCCCGCAGCGCCGCAAAGATACCCCTGCGCCGGAACAGCTTTTTCAGTTCAAATCCGATCCCTGCCATTTTCCCTCTCCTGATCCGTGATCTCTTCCAGCCGACAGGCCCGGGCTGTTTCGTCGTACAGCGCCCGGTAGTTGTGGAGCATCTGCTCGTGGCGGTAGAACCGCTCCACCCGTTTCTGCCCGATCCGGCCCATCTCTTCCCGGCGAGCGCGGCTGGCGCACATCCGCTCCATGGCATCGGCAAGGCCCTGCCGGTACATCGGTGGCACGCAGTATCCGGCCCGCCCCAGTGTGTCGCCGGGTGCGCCTTCCAGCAGCTCCCGGCAGCAGCCGACTTCCGTGGTCACGCAGGGGCGGCGGGCCGCCATCGATTCCAGCACCGAGAGCGGCTGACCCTCCGAAATGCTGGTCAGGACTGTGAAATCCAGCCGTTTCAGATACTCCGCCACATCCACCCGCCCGGGGAACTGCAGATGTTTCAGATGCAGCTGTTCCGCCAGCTGGTAGCACTCCCGTGCATAGTCCTCGTCATCTACGCCGCCCAGAATGTGCAGCCGGACCCGCTCCCGCCGCGCGGACAGCTCGAAAAACGCATACAGCAGCGTTTTGACATCCTTGATGGGGGCCAAGCGCACCACCGCGCCGATGTCCACCCAGCCGTCCTCCGGCTTGAGCGGGATATCGCAGAACCGCTCGTATTGGACGCCGTTCGGGATGACGCGGCATTTTTCGGCCGCACAGCCCAATTCGATCTGGATGCGGCGGGCATCGGTGAACAGGCTCGTCACCCGGAACGCCTGTTGATAGATGCGCTCCGACAGCAGGTAGAAGAACCGCACCCAGCGGTCCTTGAATGCGGGCACGACCCATTCGGCGCGGATGATCTCTTCTTCCCGCTCCCGGGTATAGATGCCGTGTTCCGTCAGCAGGACCGGGCGGTGGTGCAGCGTCCCGCCCATACACGCCAGAAGCCCGCCGTAGCCTGTGGAAATGGCGTGGTAAACTTGCGCTTCGGGCACGTCGCCGGTCATCAGATACAGCACCGGGAGCAGCATCGAGCGCAGAGTGTGAAAGGCATCCGCATAGGCCGTGTAGGGCGCTTCTTCGCGGCAGAGCTGAGTGAACCATTCCATAAATTCGCGACTCTGCAAAAACGAGAGCGGGTGCGCCTTTTTGTCGTGGAAGAGCCGGAACAGCACGTCCCAATCCGGATGTCCCAGCCGCATCAGCTCCCGCAGGGCGGCCCGTTCCTCTCCGGTGAAACGGACCGGCTCCGGCTCGCCGTGCAGCCGCAGGGCGTCGTCCAGAAACACTTCGTGCACTTCCACGACATTCGAAGGCAGTTCATACGCAAATTTCCCGCGGTCTGCGGCCTTTGCGCCCACGACCCAGAGCACGAAGGTGTGCTCCTGCATCGCCTGAAGATACCCGTGCATCCACGTCGAGACTCCGCCGTGGACATACGGATACGACCCTTCCAGCACCAGACAGATGCGCATGATTCACCCCTCCTTTCGTTCGATCTCCACCGTGGCGGCATCGGCCCGCAGAAGATACAGATTCCCGGTCAGCGGAGTCAGCTCGCCGCCGGTCACCCGGCCCGGAACGCCGCCGTTGGCGCGGAACAACAGCCACGCCTCGTCCTTAAAATTGCCCAGCGTCAGATTCCAGCCCTCGGCATCCCGCTTCAGGGTGACCGTCAGGCTGGAAAAGCGCTGGATCGCGCCCGCGCACTCGGTGGCGGTCTGCATCCGAAGCTGCGGGGCCGTCTCGGCGAGCCATTGCAGATAGGCTTCCAGCCCTTCCTTATAGGCTTCCCAGCCCTCGGCGGCTCCACGGTCCACGTCCAGCAGATCGTCCGGGTGCATGAAGTGAGAGCTGACAAAATGCAGGTTCAGCTCACTCACCGCCGAAAGCCGCATATAGTCGTCGCCCTCCACGCTGCCCGAGACGATGCGCGGTTCTTCCACGATGCCGTCTGCGGCCACCCCAAATTCCTGCACATAGGGCAGACCGGACCCATCCCCAAAATAAGTGCTGGCGATGGTTTTCACCTGTGAACCCGTCCGCCCCAGCAGACGCCGCCCCGCCGCCGAGAGGATGTTGGACGGCGGCACATAGACGGTCCCTTCCACATAGGGCAGGACCACTTTCTGGAACGCCGCCAGCTCCTCCATCGCAGCGGTGATGGCCTGTTCGGTCGGCCATGCATGGTAGCTGTACAGGTCACCGTAATCTGTATCGGGCAGGACGAGCGGCTGATGGTTGTAGCCATGGAAGCCGACTTCGCCGCCCTGCCGCAGGAGCAGTCCGCCGAAATAGCGGAACTGCTGGGTGTCCTTTTGACGGACGGGCGGGTCCTGCGTATCGTCCTCATAGTTTTCGATCATCACCCCCGTAAACCGGACCCCATACCGCTGGGCCAGCCGCATGAGGTCCGGCCACCAAATTTTTGTGTAGAAATCCGAGATGCTCAGGCCGTAATCGCGGCGGATGTATTCGCCGTCGCCGCTGGGCACAGGGGACGGGAAATCGTCGAGGAAAAACACCGCGCTGTTGAGGACCGGATAGGCCGCCGCATCCCCCAGCAGACTGTAGGACGCCGCATAAAATCCGCGCACGACCTTTCCATAAATGCCGATGTTATCCACGACCACCCGGCCTTTGCCCAGCTCGTTGCTCCAGATGAGCGGAAGCCCCTCGTCGCCGGTGACGGCATAGACGGCGGCTTCCTCCCGCAGGTGCACCTGGAGCGCCGACTCGAACGGGTCACTGAACTCATACCGCTGTCCGCCGCCCAGCATGAATCCCTCCGCCGGGACGATGCTCTCCGCCATTTCGTAGGACCACGACGCCGAGAGAATGCCCAGCTTGGGCGCAACGACATCAAAATAGCTCGTCCGGACCGGGGCCATCGCAAACAGCGCATTTCCCCCTTCCTCGACCCATTCCATCAGCTCGATGAGCCGCTGTTCCAGCCCGTCCAAGTTCGGCATCAGGATCACGACCGTCTGGTAGGCCGCAAAATCGGGCAGGGCTTCCGGGCGGGTCTTTGCAAGGTCCACGGTCTGCGCCGCGACCTTCATATCCTGTAGAATTTGGTCGAACTCTTCCTTGGCCCCGGCCACGCCGTCCTGCGACGTGTCGCAGATCAGCAGACAAGTCACCGGCTGGCCGCGCAGGGTTTCTTCTTTGGTGAGGACTTCTTCCGGTTCCAACAGTTCCAGCCGGAAATGGGTCCCGGAATACTGCACGCCGCTTCGTTCAGCAAACAGCACAACGCCAATGAGCAAAAACACCGCCCAGACCAGCACCAATTTCTGCCACCGGAACCGCTCGAACCATTCCCGCAGACGCTTCATGAAGTCCCTCCTTTCCGCCAGAAATCCACCTCCCGCCGCCCTGCCGCGCTGAGATAGACATGGTTCCGCTCCATCTGCCGCAGGATCTCCCGCACAGCGGCTCCATCCCGACGAGCCGCTGCGCTTCGCAGCCGCAGAAGCCATGGTGTTTCCCGCACCGGCCAGCGCCGGACCAGTTCCGCCAGCGTCAGTTCCGCGGCATCATATTCTTCCAGCTGTAATTGGACCGACGCCAACCGGCAGCCCAGCAGATAGTTCCGCTTCCGGGTCTGCTGCTGTTGCAGAAGCTGTTCCAGCTTGCAGCGCTGCAATTCTGCCGCGCGGCCCTGCGCCAGCCCGAACGCCAGATATTCTTCCAGATAGGCGCTGTATTCGGCCAGAACCGCCGGGTCCTGCGGCGCGGCCTGATACTGCCGCTCGTACCGCTGCAAGGCAAGGTCGGCCTGTTTTGAAATCTGTGCCATCGCGGTGGCCGCATAGTGCACCACCTCGCTGTCCTCGTTCATCCGCGCCTGTTGCAGCAGGTCGTAATACTGCACCGGTTCATCGGTCAGGACCGATAAGATCAGCTTGCGGCGCTGCTCTGCACTGTCCACGATAAGGGCTTCTTCCAGCGGGACGGTCCCGGCGGCGGTGTCCCGACCTTCCACCAGAATGCTCTGGTGCAGTTCCTCGTTCACCCGCAGTTTCTCCATGCCGGGGCGCTCACCCTGCCGCTTTGGGGTCCGGCCCGCCGCCCACAGGACACTCAGCGGCCCCCACAGCGGGACCAACAGCACCACCGGCCAGCAGCCGCGCCCGACCTTCTTCCGCCGTTTCCACAGGACCCACAGGCAGACGCCCCCATGGAGCAGCAGCCCCAGCACCGCCGCCGAACCCATCCTCATGGCTGTCCACCCCGCTTTTCTGCGGTCATTTCCAGCTGTGCTTCCAGCGGGACCACTTCTGTCGTGATCCCCTTTTGGGCAAGCCTCGTCTGCACCACGGAGATCTCCGCTTCGCCCGCCTGATTCAGCAGTAAATAGACCGCCCCATCCGGACCAAGCCCTGCAAAATCGCTGCTGCGGATGGCCGTTTCCAGCTCCCGGCAGAGAGCAGCGCGGTCCCGCTTTTCCAGATGGACCCGGAACAGCAGATGTTCCGCCATTTTGTCCTCCTGCAAGGCACAAGCCGCTTCTAATTTCTGCAAAAAGCTCTCGGGCCGCAGGACCCGCAGTCCGGGCAGATAGTGCTCTGCGCGGGCGGCATTCTCGTAGGCAAAGGCCCGCACCAGCGCCGTTTCCACCAGCCCGCAGAGGATGCGGAAAAGATTCTGATAGTAAAGCGAAAGCTGGTCCTCTGCCGCCTCGTACAGCAGGATGAGCACGACTATCCGGCCCTCCTGCCGGACAGCGGCCCCGTACATCGGCAGTTCGTCGATGAGGTCCCGGTTGACCCAGACGCCTTCCTGCTCAATGCCCCGCAGGACCGGCAGAAACGTTTTCACCTCCACCGAACGCGGCAGCGCCCGCGTTCCTCCGGGGCTGGACGCCGCCAGCCGTGCAAAGCGCCCGTTTTCGTCCAGCTGGTACAGCGCGACGCTCTGATTTTCCAGAACGCTCTCCAGAACCTGCACCGTCTTGCGGTAGAGCTGCTGGGGCTGCAGGACGTTCAGTTCCTGCGTCACCGCGTAAATTTTCCCAAAGCTGTCCCGCCGCCCCAAGATCTGGCGGCGGAACTGGCGCTTGTCCTCCAAGGTGTCCTGATACAGCCGCCGCACGAACTGCAGCCGCTCCTGCAAAAGTGCGCTTTCCTCCTGCACGAACCGCACCGTTTCGGCACTGCGCAGCTGCACATAGCCGCACACCGCGCCCACAATGAAATAGACGATGAACGCCAGCCAGTTGGACGGCTCGTAGAACAAAAGCAGCGGCGAAGCTCCCTGCATCCAGTAGCCCAGCGCCAGCGAGACGGACGCCAGCGCCGCCGCCAGAACGCCCGCGTTCAGGCCATAGACCGTGCTGACCAGAACCAGAAACATCAGCCGGAAATCCACCACCCGGAACTGCGCCTGTGTGCCAGTCATCTGGACCAGCCCTTCGGTCACGACCCACGCCGTCAGAATTTCCGCCAGCCGAAGCGCCCGCTTGTGGCTCTGTACCGCATTGGCAAGGCGCTCGGCGGGCTTTTCCTTGGCCTGATACCGCTCACACCAGCTGCCGAACATCTCCGGCAGATCGTCCAGCATCCGATAGCGCGGGAACCAACCGTACCGCTGCCGCAGCGCCCCGTCATCGGGCGGATAGGCCCGGGGCAGGTCCGTGCCGTATGTAACGCGCAGTTCAGATGTGAGCTGCTTGAGCGCTTCGCCCAGCTGATCGTAATCCAGCGAAAAGGCCAGCGGTGCGGTGAACGTCTCCCACTCCGGCGTCCAAGTATCGAACACCCGCAGGACCAGTTCCGCAAGGTCCTCCATGCACAGCGCCGTGACCCGGTCCTGCGCCTGTTCCTCAAAGTGGACCGTGCCGGTCTGCATCTGTTCGAACATCCGCGCAAATCCCGCGTCCCGGCTGGTGCTCTCCGTCCCATACAGATAGGGCAGATGCAGCACCTTGATCTGAAGTTTGCCTGTCTGCGCATAGTGGCGGCAGAGCGCTTCCGAAGCCCGCGCCATCACAGCTTTTCCGGTCTCCGGCGTTAAAACGCCCTCCGGGCCGGTCAGGTAGAGCAGCCGCACTTCCCGCTCCCGGTTTGCTTGCAGCACCCGCCGCAGTCGGTCCATCTCGCCTTCCTGCTCACTGTGAGGTGTCAGGTACTCGGAAAAGTAAACGATCTGGTCAAATTCGTACGTTTCCACCAGTTCGTCCATCAGCCCCTTGCGGTCCAGCAGGATCGATTTGAGTTTCGGCTGCCGCGGCTGTCCCTGCACATGTGTGACCAAAACATGATCCTTGGGAAATGCCATCTCCACCCAGCTCTGCGTCACAAAACTTGTATTTCCGGTCAATAAAACTTCCACAGCAAGAACCCTCACACCATTTCTCTTCATCCGCCTTTTATTCTGACGGTCCCGATAGCGTCATTATAAGCGCGTTTTTCTGTGAGGTCAAGATAAAAATAACGACATATCGTATTCTTTTTCGCGTTTTGCGGACGTTTTTCGAGCAAAGAGAACGGTGCTGCGGCTTCGTTTGGCAATTTTTGCCAGAAAGAATTTGTGGAAGGTAACCGCAGGTTTACAAGCAGCCTACACTTTTTTATTTCGTTTTCCGACAGGATGTGCTATACTGACTTCAAACACTCCATTTTTCGAGAAATTACGGCAAATTCAGCCAGAAAACAGAACGTTCCCGTTCTTATAGAGGAGTTTTTTTATGGAAAAGAACGATTGCATTCCCATGGAATCATCCACGGTCGAAACTCTGACCCCTTATTCTGCGTTTGAGCCAGAAGCGCACACGCTTGCGGAAAACGAGCACTATGGCATTATCAGTTTCTGTAACCAAATCTATGGATTCATCAACGATTCTTTTGCAGATCCAAAAAATTTCCCGGAAATCACTTCAAAAAATGCAAACACGACCTTTTTTGACCTTTCCAAAGTGACCATTCTGCCAGAGGGCCACCGTCTGGATACCTTTCACTCTATCTATCTGGTCCGATTCTCCACAAACGGAACCGTTTTCGATAAGCGGAAAGAAATTTTTCAGCCCGCGATCGACTACCGCGTACCGATTACAATTCTACATTTCTTCCCCAAGGACCCTGACTCCGTCTATCTGATCCAGCCTGATGGCCTTATCAGCAGAATAAGCGCATTCCCAGCTGCACAGCAAAAGCTGGAACGTCTTGATCAGCTTTTGGAGCAAAAGATCAAGGAACCGAAATTTGTTCTAGCCAGTGATTTTCGTTCTCTCACTCGGGAAGCCGGAATCGATGATTTCAAACAGTATGCAGAAACTGTTGGAGAATTCCTGAAAAAGTTTCTTCCAAAGTTCGAACTGATCTCCAACCAGCTCCTTGCTGGAAAACGCTATCCCGGTTTAATTATTTATACGGGAAGTTGGCCTGAAGTTGAGGCGTATTATTCGTCCCAAAAGCCAAACCCCGCTCCCACTCCAAAACCTGCTCCCGAACCTCCACCTGAGCCTCCAAAAGAGAAAGCGGACCTTTCTGTTCTGGAAAAGCTGTATGCCTCCGGAGATTTTCTCGGATTTCTGCGCTCTCCAGCCTTTACGGAAACAGCCTTCTGTGATTTTTCGCAGGAATATCAGGAGATGGCTCTGACCTGTGCTGCTCGTCTGCTTCATCCGGAGGACTCTTCCACCGTTTCTCTGGACCTTATCCAAAAAGAGTTGATCCACTATACCATTTTTGGCGATGACTTTTGGAAAAAGTGGAAAAAAGATTCCGAATATGACCCTGTGATCATCCGATCCTGTGCGCGCACCTCGTGGATGGAATACGCCATTCCGGAAAATACCGGAATCATTGTGACCTGTCTCAACAGCCTTGGAAGCACAAACAGCACAAACAGCGCCAACAGCAATTACGCGGGACTTTCTCAGCGGTTTGCGCTGTGTCAAAACAAACTGATCCCGAATCTCTATCTTCTTCGTGTTGCTGCAACACAATCCTTCACTGCCACAATTCGGTGCATCGCAGAATACTGCCGTCTCATCAAAGAAATGCAGCAATGGCATTTCTACATGCATCTTCCGTCGGAGAAAAAACTTCTTTATTTTTCCGAGTGGCTTCGTGCAGTTTTTCAGCTCTTTCCAGAATTAGAGCTGCCCCGAACAACGATTTATAACATTTCGTCGGTTTATATCGACAGTCTCCGTTTCGAAGAACTGGATTCGCTGCTCCCTCTCATTGACCCGAAGAATATTTCCCGAATGACAAGTCTCCTCGCCTATGAGCAAGATCCTGCCAAGGGGCTTCAGCTGGACATTCGTTCCCTTTCTTTGGCAACCATCAATCTGCGGCTTTATCAAAAGACCGTTGCTCTCGTTTGGAAGCACTTTCAGCAGGATGACATCCTTCCGGACTACTTTTTGTTCACCCTCGCACAGATCGCCGCCTATGACACGAACCATTCTCTGGACGAAATTATTCGGTATCACATTGAATTCAACTGTCCGCGCTATCAGGTGCACGCGCAGCTTCTTCGCTCGTTTGGACATATCTGCGCCCTGATCGAGCAAGACCCTGTTTTTTATGCACTGGCATCGTATCTGGTACACGCTCTTGAAAAAGGCGATTCTGACATTGCTCTTTATTCGGCATTTCAGGAGCAGAGAAATCAGTTGACTCCGATCGGTGAAAAGCTGTGTGAGGGGATCGTTCACGATCTCGCCCAGCAGCAGCCGGATTCCCCCTATGAGATCTGTGACCGATTTGCCGCGTTTCACTTTGACTTTGAGCGGATGGAACAGATCCAGACGGCGTATACAGCATGGTATCTCCAGAATTGTATGCCGGAAGAACCTTCGTTGGAAGCTTATCAGGAATGTCTGGATGCTTTGTATCTTGCGCGTGCCTACGGCGCATTTATCCATCTCTTTTTGAAATCACAGCACTTTTTCTTGGATACAGACTCTCGTAAATCTTATCTCGAGAAAATCATTCAGTCGTATCTCCGGCTGCACCATTTCTCCGAAGCGGTCAGTTTTCTTCAGACCTGTAATGCCCCAGACGATGAGTGGAAGGACCGCCAGCTCATCTGTGTTCTGGGTGAAAATTTCCGTGCCCATTCTCTTTCGGCACAGGCGTTTCATATCTTTAGCGCATCGCTCTCCATCGAGCAGGCTGAGCCTCTCCTTCTGAACCATCTGAGTGATCATTCCACAAATATCCTTGCCGCCAACAGCCTCCTTGCGATTTATTGCCATCAGGGAATGTTCTGTCGGGCAGCCTATCTGTATACCGTCTATCGGTTGTTTGCCGAAGCCGGCTACTCAACTCTTTATACAAATCTTCGGCAATGTCTTCCTTCTACTGCAACCAGCCGATACACGATCTACGATGTGATCCAATGGTCGTTTTCTGTCCTAAATGCCGATGACCTGATCAAATTTATCCTATGGATCCGCAGCCTTAAAGTTCCTGATTATATCGCTCTAAAAAAACATCATCCCTTTTCTTTTTACTACGACCATCTCCTTGCAGACCCTTTGAATCCCACTCCATGGACTCGTTTTCAGACACTCTTGAAAACTACTCTCGACCGCCAAACCGTCCTTGATCGAAACCCATGGCTGCTCGTCGTCTGCGAACGTGTTTTGAAGGAATCTTTCCAACAGGAAACGACAGATGATACTCCCAGAGCGATCTATAAGCTCCTGACGGATCTGGACAGCAAAAAGCTTCCTTTGAATCTGCTCGCCTATGTGCTGCCCTACCTCGTGGAATCGCAAGATAAACGCTTGTGTGCTCTTTTGACCCGCGCGTTCGAAAACGATGCTGTTTTGGAACAGCTTTTCGCACAAAATCCTTGGAGCAGCACTTATCTTCCGCAGTTCCGTTCCTATCAGACATTTGCGCTGGAGCAACTCCGCATTTCCGGCATCGGGGACTATTCGAAGCTTCTCAATGTTCTTCCGACGGAGCTGAACATTGACGACCTCAAAATTCTGGCAGGCAGTGATTTCACTTCCCCGCGTGTCATCGCGCAGTTGTGTTCGAATTATCTGCAAAACAACCAGATCCATGAAACCTGGGAATACCTGAATGGTCTGGATCGGACAAAGATGAACTATCCGGAGCGTCAGCTTTTGGAATTGTTTATCCTGCTCTTTGACGATGACGAGATGATGCTGATGCAAGATCCGGAACTGTTCCACCCCGAAGAGGAAGTCCGCCGTGTCAAAATGAACTGCGCCCTGATCCTGAAGACCTATCCAGACAAACGTGGTTTGAAAGAATTTGAATCCAACTGTCTCAGTCTGGCGCATCGAATGAAGGTCTACAGCTTTGTATTCCGAGCTTTTTACGACGACGACATTTATCACGACCCTGCTTATCGTCTGGAAAACATACCGCTTGAAGACCCACAGACCGAGGCTGCTTATCTCGCATTTTTGAAAACTTGCTATCTGGCGCAGCTCTACTGGAACGCGTCGTACAACAGCTTCTACAAAACGTGGCGGTATCAAAAGCTTTACCTGTGTGCCGTTTTGAGCAGCTTCCCGCAGCCCGTCGATGATGCGTTCATCCGCTCTGCTATGGAGGAATTCCACCATTTTGAGAGCACCTACGCAGACATCTATCACCCCTTCACCGAGGATGTCATGGCTTTCATGAACAGCGTACAGCTGGAGCTTCCCGTCAAGCGGGCACTGCTGTTTGCGTTGGCGTCCGGAAATGTGAAATGGTTCTTGGCTCAGAACCGGGATGCTTTCTGCAGTCTGTCTCAAGACGACAAGAATATTCTGCGGAGGATCATTGCGCGGCTGGATTACCGCGAAGTCTCTCAGGCTGTTTATTCTCTGTATTCCGAGCAGATCTCTCTTGGCTTATTTGAACAGATTCTGGAAACCGCAGATGCTCTTTCGGAAATGCTGAAAGAAAGTCTGGAAGGGCTGAAAAGCACCAAGTTTGATAAGATTTCTCTCTCTGATATCTTCATGAAACCCGCCACACAAGAAAAGCCTTCTCTTTGTGTGGACGACCTTCTGAATCAGAAAAACGCAATCTTTGAGCGCTATTCAGCATGCCTAATTCCCCTGATGTTTGCCCGTCAGTTCCCGTTCCGCATCTACGGAAGCTGCCGATACCGTGTTCTGAGGAAACGGTCTTATCCGGCCTATACAGAAAAAATTCTGCGGAAGCTCGAACTCTGTGCGGAATATTTCGAGCAGCGCGGTGATCGTTCCGTCCGGGCTGCTTTCCAGTATCTTTCCGCCTTCCTTTGCTGTCTGCGCGGAGACAAAAAGAATGCGCAGCGCTCTTTGGAGTCTTGGCAGATCGAAAAAAGTCTTCCGCAGGAATGGGACGAAGAAGCCGAACGGATGCGTCAGTATCTTTCGGGTCAGGTGGAAGTCTTTACACCTCTTATGATTCTGGACGATAGTCAGACCCAGTCTGACCGTAACGCAGAGGACACCTTTATCTCTGTTCTGAATGATCATCTGAATGATCATCTGAACATTCCCGAAGAACCTCTCACGGAAGAGGCCGCGGAAGAATTTTTATCGGCCTACTCCGACGAAAGCCTTCCGTTTGTGACACGTTTCCGTTCCGGTGTCACACTGCTATCGCATTATCCAGAGCTGCAAAAACGGAACACGATCGGTCTGCCCGCAAGAGAAGATCTCACCTTTATGGTCGGCTTCAACGCCTTGCAGCCGGAATCCGAGTTGTCGGCAGAGGAACAGCTTTCGATTGCACTAGAACTGTTCCAGAATCACTCTGCTCACCTGCACCGTTCTTCCGCAGCTGTTCGAACGCTTCAGGATTCCATCATCAAGCTTCTTGGCCGGGACCTTTCTCTGACCAGCTGGGTCACTCATGCAGACAACATCAAAAATATCATCGAGCCGCCTCCGGAATCCGGTGATTTCTCTGCCTTGAACAAGGAGATCCTTCAGCCCTGCAAAGCCCTGCTTGAGCCGGACTGCTCCAACGAGAGACGGAGAGCCGGATACGAAGAAATTCTGGAGACACTCAAACGCTTCCGAAATTCCTATACCGTAAAAGTGGAGGCTTCCATTCAAAAAGAACTAAACCGCATTGATAAGAACCTCCAGCTGAGCATTCGTATTTTGCAGAATGCAGATGGTGAGTTCGTATCCACGGACGGATACGTCTACTATCAAATCGAAAACACCGGTCACATTACAGCTGACCTCACGCCGGATTCCCGGGAGCCGATCACGCTTTGGGTCCAGCAGGACAATCTGCGCGAGCAAAAGGCCAGTCTCGAAGAGCGTCCAGAAGCGATCACCTCGCTGCAGCACGGCTATATCACGGGCGGCAGGATCCGGCTGGACCTGACGGGTTCTCCCGCATCTGTCCAGATGACCCTCCGTCTCATCGCAAATAAAACGGTACTGTCGGACACCTCCGAATCGATCGCCGTCCGACTGAATACCGCAGCATTTTCGGTAGAAAGCGGCCATCACTACATCACGGACTATGCCGTTTCGGACCCCAGGATGCTGTTCGGACGGAAATTGCTGAAAGACAATCTGCTTCATCAGCTTTCTTCCGGATTGGCCGTTGTCTATGGACCTTCCCGCATTGGAAAGACGTCGCTCCTGAGTGTTGTGGACCAGTGTGCCGAGGCAAAAGGCAATGTTTTGCGGATCCTTTACGGTGATGAAAGTTCCGGCAAATTCAGCGATTATCGTGACCGCTTCTGCAAAGGGAGCGATTTGGCAGCGTGTTATGACGACAACCAGCATGTTTCGGAATATCTCTTGGTTCAAAGCATCACTGCGGCGCTGGAAAGCGAAACCGACCGACTGAATCAGATCCCGTCGGAAGAACTTTCCCAAAAACTTCTCAGCTGTCTAAAAAATACGAACAAATCGATGTCTGCCCGCTATAACGAGGTCAATGCGATCCTGAAAAATGCCGAAATGGAACTTTGGCTCGTTCTGGATGAATTCCAGCAGGTCGTTGAAAGCTGGAAATCGATCAGCAGCAGCTGTGAATTTGCCGACATCTGCCGCTTCCTTGGATTCTACAGTCGAAAACATATCGGTCAAACCCCGCAGATCAAACTGCTCATCTGTGGTTCCGATGATCTTCTGCGACATATGGTCATCGAGGATCAATCGGTCTGGCGTCAGATCTTCAACGACCGCTGCCGAATTCCCGTAAAACCGCTTGAGGAAGAAGATTTCTGCCGCATGATGGAAGAGGACGACGGGATCAGCGGGTCCGGCATCCGGTACGCTCCGGCAGCCCTCCACACGCTGTTTACCTACACGGGCGGTGTGGCCATTTACGGCAAGGAGATCGGCAATGTCCTTCTCGCCAAGATTCAAAACGATCCCCAGCATTATCAACATCGTGACACCCTCTATGTTTCGGATATTGCTTCTGCCGCTCAGGAATTACTGCGCAGCCAGACCAGCCAGCTGGATTCCGGAACGACCGAAGGCATTCGTGAGATCTACGATGCTGTCACCAAAAATCTTGACCCGGAAACTGACATGCAATACCTTTGGTACATCGCGTGCTGGCTGAAAGAGCATCCGGATCACGACACATTCCCGGAAAGCGTCTTCACCTCTCGCCCGCTGGTCTGCTCGGAGACGGACCTGAAGAACTCACTGAAAGTCGCATGTGAGCGCCGGATCATTCGCTACGAAGAACCGGAACTCGGAAAAGAAAAATTCTATTCGTTCTGCACGATCTTCTATTATTACGCTGTTCTGGGAACAAGCCGCGATAAACTTGACCTTAACAAGATCTTCCTGTCAGAGGAAGACACTCCTTCTCCCATTTCAACCTCAGATCAGGAAGAAGTGCAGCGGATGTTCCAGAATCTGTCTCCCGATGACCTGATTTCTCTTATCGTTGGAATGCCTTTTGAGAAGTTCCAACAAATGTTCCGGAACATGAGCACAGAGAACCAGCTTTCGCTCATCGGCATCATGTCGATGAACAAAGACCCCAGCGTCGGAAATGCGATCCGTCAGCTGGCAGGTGACAGCGTGACAAACAACACCCATGTGACCGTGAACGTCCAGAAGATCACGAACATTCTGAACCAGTTCCAGAGCCTTGATCCCGGTTCGGAAAAATATCTGACCGGTCTGCAGGAACTTCCCCGGCTTCCCGATTACTTCCAAGATACAGAACGGAAGCAGCTGGAGAACCTCAACAGTACGGACGAAGCATTGGCCGCCGAGGCTGAGCAAGCTGTTGAAACCGCCACGACCCGCATGGTCGCAGACTATCTGAGCGCTCTGGTCACGCAGGAAGATGTCACACAGACGTTCTGTGTCTGGAAACAGCTCGGTTTCGATGATCCGGATGCCTATGAAACTCTATCCAGCCGGCTGGAACCAACCTTCCTCTCTGATCTTCTCCTTGCGGCAAAGCTGGACCACATCTTTGCGCTGAGCTCCCACGGAGACGATTCCGGTCTTGACTACAGCCCTGTAACGCTCATGTACTGCAAAGCCTTGGAAAAGATCCTGAAGTATCACCACACAGACTTTTATATTTCTCATTTCCAGAACATTCGCACCAATGTAAAACAGATCACATTCGGTCAAATGGCCAATATGCGTCCTGACACAAAAGCGAAGATTCAGAATCATATCCTGATGGGCGCATTTCTCTATCCGATCCGTCCGGGGTTCGAGCACGAATGGGAAAAGATCACGTCTGATCCAGATGCTCAGGCTTGGTGGCAGGAGCACGGGGTCATTCTTGAGAAAATCACAAACATCCGAAATGATTCTGCTCACGGCGTCGAGGGTGTTGTCGTTCGCAAAGAACAGCTCGAATCGTTAAAAGACCTTCTTTTCAAAAGAAATAGCATTCTGAATACCAACGAATTGCGAAACATTCTTCGTTTGAAGCAGACCTAATTCTTTGATTTGAACTCCCCTTGTAACCCAATGGTTTACAAGGGGAGTTTTTTGTTGACTTCCGTCGAAAATTATGGTAAAATTCAGGCAGTTGAACAAGGTTAATTCTCCCTTCTGTGGCGATCTATTTATTGGAAAGGCATTCGGCTTTTCCAGCTTAGCTACAAATGGAGGCAGAATTATGAAAAACGCATTTACCATCGACTACGCAACTGCATGGCTCATGGGGATCGACCTTGTTGCAACTGGCAGACAGCTGAAACAGCACCGGCTGGCCCTTCACCTGACGCAGGAAGATCTTTCGGATTTTTTTGATCAGGTCGGAGATTCGGCTTCCAGAGTCATTATCAGCATGTGGGAGAACGGGAAGAAACTTCCTACGCTTTCTCATGTGGTGCTTCTGGCGCAGCTGTATCGCTGTCCGGTGGACGAGCTAGTTATCACCTTTATGCGTTCCGAAAGGGAGGCTGAGGGCGAGGGCGGCTCGTCCGTTCTTTTATGGATCTTTTCTACAGACCACCGCAGGAAGGAAACTTCCTGCGGTGGTTTTTTGTTAACTTCCGGTCAATTTCTTCTTTTTCAAAAATCCCGTATAATGCAAGCACAACAACGGAAGCGGCTCACAGGGAGCCGCCCCTCACACGGAATTTAAGGAGGAACCCCTCATGAAAAAGATCAAAGGCAAGAACAACAACGACCACATCCTCTGCGTCAGCGAGCGCATCCCCATGCCGAATCTCCACAAGCCCGGCGATCGTGTCTGGTACACCGGAAAGCACTCCTTCTATTACCGCCCCGCAAACGGCGGCGAACCGGTGTTCCTGTACTCGGTCGAGCGCTACTCTCCTTCCATCCTCAGCTTCTTCCAGAAAAACGGCCGTCTGGTCTGCGATGAGGACACCAGCGTGACCCACACCATGACCCTCGGCCAACTCTATCGGGCCAACGTCCACCGTTACAACTGTGTCATGGACAAGCTGTTCGACCAGCTTGCTTACCAGATCAACTACGTCATCCGCTACGAGCTGGAGGACCCCGAACCCGCCCGCAAGGAAAAGCTCGTGCCGCTCGACCGCGACGAGCTGGATGCCGCCTAAAGGAGATCTTCCCGATGCCCAACAACGCCATCCCTCTTGCTTCCTCCGTCGAAGCCGCTGCCCGGAAGCTGCAGATCCGCTTCCGGAAGTTCAGCCTTTCCAAGGACACGATCTATTTCTGCACCCTTCCGAACCTGCTCAAGTTCAATCTTTCGGTGTGGGCGGATGGGTCCATCAAGCTCTGGCGGCTGGTGGACGCGCCCCTTTCGAAGTCCAAAACGCTCCATCTGGAATGCCGGGACGATACCCGGCCCGAGCTTGTTCTAGGCATTTCGTCCACCGAAGACGGGATGTTCCGCATCTATGCGGAAGCCAAGCTCGATTCGGAATCTCCGGACGTCGAGCAGGAGCTGCAGCACCTTCTCACCGGGTACTGCCGCATCATCCAGAAGCCGCCCTTTGCGGGGCACAACCTGTAAACCGCCGGTTTCTTTTCAATTTTCGGCCAAACTGGTATCCTGAAGTCACTACAAAAAAGGAGATGTTTCCCTATGCAGGTCATCAAAAAAAGCAGCAGCGGCCTTCAGAGCCTTCCGCTGGATGCCATGCTGCTGTCCAACCGAACCATCTTTCTCACCGGCACGATCACCACCAGTTCCGTCAACGCCGTCTTGCAGCAGCTGCTGTTTCTGGAAAGTGAGGATCCCCGCACGCCGATCCGGCTCCTCATCACCTCACCGGGCGGCGAGATTCAGGCCGGTCTGGCCTTATACGACCAGCTGAAAGGCATGACCGTCCCGGTCGAGATCTACTGCATCGAGTTAGCCGCCAGCATGGCCGCCATCCTGCTGGCCGGCGGTGCGAAAGGACACCGCTTCATCCTCCGGCACAGCAAGGTGATGATCCACGAGCCGCTGATCTCATCCGCATCCGGCGGGATCTACGGAAGCGCCTCCTCCATCCAGAAAACGGCCGCGTCCATTCTGGAGGTCAAGGACACACTGACCCAAATTCTGGCGCAGGACACCGGCCGCTCCGTGGACGAGATCGAACGCGCCACCGCATACGACAACTTCATGAACGCCGAAGAAGCCGTTGCCTTCGGCATCTGCGACAAGATCGTGGACCACATCTAAGGAGGTTTGCATGAAACGAGATCCGCTTGTTCTAGGGGCTGATTACATCTTATCCGGCGACGACGTCGGCAAAACGCGCCCAAATGCCAACGCCCTCATCGTCGGCACGACCGGCTGTGGAAAAAGCACCAGCGTCATCCTGCCGACCATCGGGCGGCTCCACTTCAGCAATCCCATCCTGAACTATGCCAAGGAGCGGGACGCCTACGCGATGGAGCGCTATCTGCGCCACAAAAATTACAAGGTCCATCTGCTCAACATCGCCGACCCCAAAAAGAGCACCATCAGCTTCGACCCGCTGGGTTTCATCGAAAGCTATGCCGACATCGATTCGCTTTCCGCCGCTATCGTGGACATGACCATTCAGCGGACCGTGGACGATTACTGGCAAGCCAAGGCCAAGCCTCTGCTGTCCGGCCTCATCGCCGGATGCCTCATGACTTCTACCGGGAACACAGCCCCCGGCATGACCGAGGTCTTGAAGCTGTTCGACCAGCTGCTCCCCCACGAGGACGGCTATTCTGTGGAAACGCCGCTGGATGCCATGTTCCAGAAGATCTCCGACGCCGCGCCGGACTGCTACGCGGTGCGGGAATTCAACAGCTGGCACAGTCTGCCCTATCGGACCGCTTCCTGCGTGCGAGACACCCTCGCTTCGGCGCTGAGCACAGTCTTTCCGGAGGGTATCCGCTCCATGATGCAGAAAAAACCGCAGTTCGACCCGGTGAAATTCGCCAGCCGCAAGGAAGCCCTCATCGTCATCACCTCGGCGGTGGACCGCTCCCAGCAGTATTATGCGAATCTGTTCTACCGCTTCACCGAACAGCAGCTCCTCCGCTATGCGGCCTCCTGTCCCGGCGGCGAGCTGCCCCGCGAGGTCCGGTATTTCTTCGATGATTTCGCCTGTACCGCGCCTATTCAGGGCTTTGCCAACGACATCAGCCTGTTCCGCTCGGCGGGGCTGTCGGCGGTGATCCTGCTGCAATCCGAACACCAGCTGGAAGCCATCTACCACGAGAACGCCGCTGTCATCCGGCAGAACTGTGCGGTCTACGCCTACTTCCCCGGCGGCTTCGACGACCGCTCCTGCGAGATCGTCTCCAAGCGGATGGGCGTCCCCTACGAAGAGATCCTGTACGCCCCGCTGGGGAATGTCTACATCATGCAGTCGGGCCGAAAACCGGTCTTTCTGCCCCGGTACGACACTCTTCACAGCCCGGAATATCAGGAATATCTGGAATTCGGCATTCAGGCCGACCGCAAACGCTAAGAAAGGCCCCCTCCCATGAAACTTTCCGCCCACCAAAAATTCGTTCTGGAACTCCGCGCTCCGCTCGAGTGCCACACCGGCGGCAAACAAAAAAAGAGCCGGCGGACCGGCCCTCTCGAAAAGGATACGTTGGAAGCCCTGCTCAAACAGGAATTTGACGAGCTTTTTTCAGAAGAAGATTGACTTTTCTCCCTCACTGAAGCGCTTCCCACAGGGAATCCGCTTGAGTGAGGGTCTTTTCGTCTACGCCCTCTGCGGCGCGGCGGGCAAGATACCACAGTGCGCCGTTGGGGTCCTGCACGCCGGAAAGCGCCGTCTCTTCCAGCAGAACAGCAAAGTCGTCGATGTTGACGATGTCGCCATCCTGCGGATCTGTGCCGTCCTTGTTGCGGAAGCAGCCATATCGCTGCTGCAGAGCTGCAGGGTCGTCCACAAGAAAGAGCAGACTCTCACAGAGGTAAAAATCCGAATTCAGCTTATCTTCGCTGGATTCCATCAGCTGGCGCGGGCCTCGGCTTTGGTCAGCTCGCGGGGCTTGTCCAGGGCCAAGTCCTCGGGGGTGATGTCTCGTTCGTAGCGATAGGATGCCATTGTGATCTCCTCTTTTCTCTGGATTTCCCTCTATCATAACACAAAATCCCGGACAGCGGCAGACTGTCCGGGATTTGTTCATGTACTGTTCAGAATTGAGGAGCTTTTAGATACCCCGGCCCATCTCGTAGGCCTGTTTCATGGCGTCTGTTTTGCGGATATCGCCCGCTTCCATCGCGTTGACGCCCAGACGCCCGGAAAGCTTCTTGCGTGCGGCCATCACCTTTTCGACGCTGCAACCCGCTTCCTGCGCACCACGGGCAAATTCCTCGCTCAGGATGCAGGAGTTTCCGTTGGGGCGGGGGCTTCCCTCGAGGATCAGAACTTTTTTTCATAAAGACACCTTCTCTTTTTATTCTAGGTGTTCCCAGTATACATCTCTCGTGCTACACGAGATCAAGAGTCCCATCTGAAATGGACGCAAAGCTCCGGACCTTCTGCAATGCGTGGCCGAGCATCTGTGTGATCCACAAGGACTCCTCGGAACCTGATCGACCCAGAAAAATTCTGTGCCGATCTATATACAGCAACAATTTTGTTTGCGAATGGCCGCACCCAAACACTCGCTTTAAGCGATGATGATTCTGATGACCTAGTGCTCATTTTGAGCACTTGCAGCATCTGTAACACGTTTTCGATAGTCTTTTTGCCGACAGGCGTTGCTGCAATAGCGGGCATCTGCACGTTTGGGCGTGAATTTCTCGCCGCAGCACTGACAGACCAAATCCTGACGGCGCATTTGGCGGTATTCCCGCTACCGCCGATTATTGGCCTGATTGCCGCACCAATAGCTGTGACAATATTTCTTGGTGTAGATCGTGGTGTAGAACACCCGACCGCAGCCGCCGCAGATGAGTTTGCGGATAGCGTATCCTCCGGTGGTAAAACCTGTTTCCTCATACGATTCTTTCAAATAATCCTGATTGTTCTGCTCCCATTCTTCGTTTGTCATATACATGGAGATACCCCTCCTTTCACTGGCGTTACGGAAAAACAATGTGGTCAATTTGACCACATTATTTTCTGGTAACTGAGGAATCAACGTTTAGCCGTTCTCCCTGCATGGATTTCCTGCCCCCTTCCAGCGGCGTTTTCCGGCTCTCCCTTGCGGGGTCATCGCCGTGTATCCCATGCAGACGGTCTTTCGGTTTTCAAGGTGCGGTGCTGAATTTGGCAATAAAAAATCGCCACACAACAACCTGAACCTGACCATCCCTTCCGGGATGGCCTTGGTTCGGGTTTGCTATGTAGCGATAAGAAAGTCAAAAACTTGCTCCGGCTCCTTCGGGAGCCGAGCTGGAACTCTAAGTAAATATGTTATATTAAATTGTTGAAATAGATTACCACAAAAATCGCAGTGTGTCAACAAAAAACTTTGAAGATGTGCTGATTTCGGCAGCTTGCAAGAAAAAACGAGGGAAACTTTGGCAAAAAGAGAGAGGGCTGGACGATACCAGCCCTCTTGTGGGTCACAATTGCGCCATCACAGCGCCAATATCCGCATGGATGCAGACAGACTGCCGCTCGATCTCCGGCGGGCAAATGGCCTGTCCCTGATTGACACAGGCGTAGAATGCGTTTGGATTTTTAGCGGTCATCCGCCAGAACGGATACTTGATGATGACCGGGGTGTTGTAGCCAACGCCAATTTCCAAAAAGAGAATATTCTGCCCCTCGTGACGGCGCAGAAATTCACTGTATCGCTCTGCCGCACTGTGCCATCCTTCGTCCTCTACAAAGGTATTGTCTGCACGCAGGTTCATGTTCATGGGTCTGCCGCAATGCGGACAATGTGGCACAAGCTCCGATGGAATCTTTGTCTTGAGCGGTGTGGACTTCGGTGCGCTCAGTGAACCATCCGGCAGGATATGATACCCTTGCGCTTCGACCATCTGCCGGACGAGCTTCTCATTATCAAAGGTCTCCCGACAACAGGGCTCGGAGCACTGAAACAGACCGTAATCTCCCTGCGTGTAGAACAGACGCTTTTTGTCAAAGCCCGCTTTTTGGAAACAATGGTCTACGTTGGTGGTCAGCACAAAATAGTCCTTGTCCTGTACCAGCTTCAAAAGGGCATCATAGACCGGTTTGGGGGCATCCATATAGCGGTTGATGTAGATATACCGGCTCCAGTAAGCCCAGTGTTCTTCCAGCGAGGAATATGGATAAAAGCCGCCGGAGTACATATCCCGGATGCCGTACTTTGCTGCAAAATCCGCAAAATACTGCTCAAATCGTTCTCCGCCATAGGTGAAACCTGCCGAGGTAGAAAGCCCAGAGCCTGCACCAATGACCACTGCGTCGGCATGGTTCAGAACCTGCCGCAGCGTATCAATCGGTTCGGAGCAGTCGTTCGTAGATTTTTTTGTCCATATCTTTGAAAACATTGAAGATCACCTTTTTCACACTGGTTTGCGTCTTGAGAAACTCTTTGACGGTCTGCACCGCAATTTCGGCGGCAAGCTGGTTGGGAAAATGAAACTCCCCCGTGGAAATGCAGCAGAAGGCCACGCTTTCCAGCCCTTTTTCTGCCGCCAGCTCCAGACAGGAACGGTAGCACGAGGCCAGCAGTTCCTTGTCCGCTTTTGTCACTCGCCCGTTGATAATCGGCCCGACCGTATGCAAGACATAGCGGCAGGGCAGATCAAATGCAGGCGTGATTTTTGCCTGTCCGGTGGGTTCTGGATAACCCTGTCTGTCCATGATCTCCGCACAGGCAAGACGCAGCTGCACCCCGGCATAGGTGTGGATGGCGTTGTCGATACAGCCGTGGTTGGGGCAGTAGCACCCGGTCATGCCGTTGTTGGCGGCATTGACAATGGCATCGCACTTGAGCGTGGTAATGTCGCCCTGCCAGAGATACAGCCCCGGCTGCAGGGGCACGAGGTCAGCCGCATCGGTGATGCCTTTTGCTGCGGTTTCGGCTTGCAGGTACTCATCCTGTATTTGCAGAAAATCTGTGCCGATACGCCGTGGTTCACGGATATTCAGCAAGCCCCGCAGGAGCTGACGTTGGGTGTCTGCGTCTGTCGGTATCCGCAGTTCCTGATACTCCGGGTGTTCGTTCAAAAGCACCCGGATGAGGACAATTCGCCGCTCACTCTGGTTCATAGTCAAACCCTCTTTTCGATTGTCTGCTTAGGGCAGACTTCCGCACACCGCCCGCAGTGGAGACAGTGGTGCTGGTCAATGACCACCGGCTTCTTGGTAATGTCGATGCACTTCTGCGGACAGACAGAGTAGCACAGCTTGCAGCCGATGCAGCCTTCGCCTACATAGTAACCCGGTGCTTCCTGTACTGCTTTGCCAATGGTGAAGCTGTCCCGGACGATGTGCGCCGGAACGCTGATGTCAAAATACTCGCCGTCCGCCTCATACAGGCAGAACACCTCCAAAGCACTGCGGGTGTCACCAGGATAGATGGACTGCATATAGGCGTTTTTCTCGAAGATCTCATCCAGCTTCTCGCTGCCGATGTTTTTGATTTTTCCACGCAGAGAGATCGAGACTTTTTCTCTGGTGGCGGACAGAGCAATGTAGCCCTGTTCCATGAGCTGGGCATAGAACGCCTTGCCCTTGGCAGTGAGGAAATATACGCCCTGCTCGTCATAGAGCATCATGTCGATCACACGGGTCTGGGGATGACCGTCTGCTCCGATGGTGGCAATGGCGGTGGAGTGGATATTTTCCACCAGCAGCTTCAAATAATGTTGCTTCGTCATAACATCAACGACCTTTCAGGATCGGCGCAAGCCGCTTATCTTGAGGATATGCTTGGATTTGAAACAGCCCCACAGGACGGTTTTTCCTGCGGGGCTGCTTCCTCATGTCTTCTTTCATCCGGACGATACCGTCGGTTGCGGAGTTTCACCGCATCGGGCGCTTTTGCGCTTCGCAGACTTTACTGCCGGTCAGGGATTTCACCTTGCCCCGAAGATGTAGAATCGAGAAAAATTCTTAGAACTCGTAGGGAGGGTTGCCGGAGAAGTCTGCAATGATGCCGTGGGCATCCTCCAGATAGAACACCTCAAAGATGGGGTTGGTAGCCTCGCCGTACTGGCTCTTCACGATGGGGTTTGCGATGCACATCTCCTTGGCAGCCATGTTGTTCTCGAACACAGCCTTGCCGTGCAGACGAATCCATGCGTATTCCGGGCTGGAGACGGAGATCTCCACCTCCGGGTTCTCCTGCATATCCTTGTAGACGTCCTTGGTGT
>OLGM01000453.1_pt1 | contig 26313 bp, 23 predicted proteins | sample 1606001 | NCBI WGS metagenome assembly OLGM01 (sample SAMN03283294) | human gut metagenome | biome: human-associated habitat; material: feces | host: Homo sapiens | place: Peru | collected 2012
CCTGCAGGATCAGGGTGTAGAAGATCGACAGATACATGGCGCGGTACTGCTCGGTAAAGCAGCAACCCAGATCGCCCAGCGTATAGCCGATCTTGTCCTTCATGGAGAAGGGGCGGACGGTCTTTTTCTGGTCCATTGAGTTTTTATCCTCCTTTTAAAAAACGAATGACACCACGAGACTTTTTTCGCAAGTCTCTTCTCTCTGTCTGCATTATACGTTAATTTTCCATCAATACATATCCAAAAAATGATTGAAAACTATCTTAAATTGATGTATTATGCAATTATAACAGTTGTACTGCTCTGTTGTGTACAACAAACTGTTACGCATGACAGTTTTCAAGGAGGATTTTTGGTGAATTATACAGCAACACGTTATGTTTTTAACGAAAGCGCCGTCCGGGAATACTTTTCGGGTGATTATTATGACCTGTTTCTCGTCATGCGCGGCAATGGCATCTTCCGCTGTCCCGATGCTGTACTGCCCGCGCAGCAGCAGAACCTGATCATCTTCAAGCCCGGGCAGGGCGGCAGGCTGGAATACCCCGGTGCATACGGCCCGCTGGAGCTTATCCGGGTACAGCTCTCCCCGGAGGCGCTGGCGCTTTTATCGGATGCGGACACCGACCTGGAAAAGAGCTTCAACGTGGTGCCGTTCCATCAGGTAGCCGTCCGCCCGGACAGCCAGATCTATATGCTGCTCAAAAACCTCGCCCGTAAAATGATCGTTCTTCCGCAGGAAAAAACGCAGTTTGGCGCAGCCGTCTTTGAACACGGCATCCTGCAGATGTTTGTTGTGCTGGCGCTGCGCGCCTGCATCCATGCCGAGTTCCATACCGCTGCGGTCAGCCGCCATCACCTGATGCTGGACGAGGTGTTCCTTTTTATCCAGGCCCACCTCACCGAAGAGCTGACACTGGAACGGCTGGAAAAGGAATTTTTTGTTTCCCGGGAGCATATCGCCCGGGAGTTCAAGCGGCAGACCGGGCAGACGGTGCACCGCTACATCGTAAAAGCCCGGCTGGACCGCTGCTGCACCCTGATCGAGCAGGGGCTGCCCATCACCGAGGTCTACAAAACAAGCGGCTTTGGGGGCTACAACCACTTTTTCCGCGCCTTCAAAAAGGAGTACGGCATGACCCCCAAGGCCTATTTCAGCACCACCCGGCAGGATGCACGGGGATAAATCATAGATGCTGTTGCAAAATAGCCTCCACGAAAAAATGAGATAGACTTCCCCGAAAGGGGTTGCCTATCTCATTTTTTGTTGTAAGCTGAGGTTGTGAAAAAGCAGCTACAACCAACCCCGACAGCTATACAGCACTGGTGCGCCGGGTCGGGAAAAAAGTGGGCATCGAAAAAATTCACCCGCATATGTTCCGGCACACCTTCGTCAGCATCCTGCTGTCCAATCCCAACATCGGTGTGGCAACGGTAGCCGCAGAAGCCGGACACGCACAGCCCAGTACGACCCTCGCAATCTATACGCAGATCTACGACAGGCGACGTGATGAGATTCGGAAACAGATGAGCAAAGAGCTGTACAAGTGAATCTGGCTATCCGGGCAAAAAGAAAAGCACGAGAACAAAATCTCGTGCTTTTTTGATGGGCCAGGCAGGACTTGAACCCGCGACCAAGCGGTTATGAGCCGCCAGCTCTGACCAACTGAGCTACTGGCCCGCAGGACCCCTGCATATCTGCGGGGTGCACCGAATAGTATACCAAAAAAAGTGAAAAATGAAAAGCGTTTTTCCGCAAATTATTTTGTGCGGTGCGCTTCCAGCTTCTGCATCATGAAGTTGTCCAGCATTTCCTGCGGGAAGAGTGGCTCCTTGTAGCCGAAGGATTCCCGGATGAAGATCAGCGTCACGATGGTCTGACGGCCCGGGTCCAGCCGAAGGGTATACAGTGTATCCAGCGGCTGCTGGGTCGGCTGATGGAGGGTCAGGTGGAGCAGGAACCCGCCGTCGTTCTCGCGGCGGCATTCGTAGGCGAACTCGTCCGTCTCGCTGTGCTCGTCCAGACGGTCGAAGCAGTCGTCCAGCGGCAGGTCGGTGCGGAACTCGCTGAGGCCGGCGGGGCCGTACTGACTGCGGCGGTTGTTTTCCCGCCGGGTGAGGAGCAGGACGATGGCCCCCAGTGCCACCGCCAGAAGGATCATCGAAAAGACAGCGTTCATGTCGCCCTCCTGAATGGTTTTTGAACAGAGTTTTTCTTATTGTAACACAACCCGCAGAAAATTGTGTTATAATATTTGAAAAATTCCAAATTTTGCGGTCGCCTGCGCCGTCTCACAGGCGGGAGGAACACGATGAAACTGAAATTCACACATAAGACCTGGTACTTTTTCCTGCTGTGCGCGGCTGCGGCCTCGATGCTGAACGGCTTTGCCGTGCTGGGCGGGATGGACTTTTCCTTCTTGGAGATGGTCGCCTTCTGTATCACCGGCATCACGGTCCTGTTTCTGGCCGCCGAAAAGGGCGGCTCGGCCAAGGACAAGCGCAACTATTTCGGCATCTTCGTGCTGCTGATGCTCAGCTACATGGTCAACGGCTGGGCGGCTTACATCTGCTCGGCGCTGGTCTGGCCCGCTCTGCTGGCCTTTGAGTACCAGAAGGGCAAGCCCATCCAGCGCCAGCTGCAGCTGGTGGGCGGGGCCGAGGTCCTGCACCTGTTCTTCGTCCTTCTGACCGTTTACGGCGGCATGACCTCTCTGAGCTTCTGGGCAAATCTGCTCTGGGTCCTGCTGGCCTGTGCCCGCGGCTGGGCGGCGCTGAGCCTGTATAAAATGCAGGAGGACGCATGACGCAGCGCCGACGCCGGCCCCGCCGGAAGCGTTTTGGGCGGCGGCTGTTCTTGGCTGGGCTGGGCGGAGCGGCTTGTGCCGCCGGAGGGTATTTTCTGCATCGTTCTATCCGTTCCGTAAACAGTGATTCGCTGGAAACCACGCCGGAGACACCCACGGAACCCAATCCGGCTCTGCCCTCCGGGGAATGGCGGGCGGTCTGGGTCAGCTATCTGGAGTGGTCACGGATGGATCTTTCCTCGGAAGCGGCCTTTCGGGCCGACGCCGCCGCACTGATGGACAACTGCGCCGCGCTGGGGCTGAACACCGTCATCGCACAGGTGCGGCCTTTTGGAGACGCCCTTTACCACAGCACCCTCTTCCCGTGGAGCCACCTCTGCACCGGCACGCAGGGACAGGACCCCGGCTTCGACCCCTTGGATGTGCTCCTGACCGAAGCGCACGCACGCGGGCTTTCGCTGGAAGCGTGGGTCAACCCCTACCGGCTGAAAAGCTCTGCGGCCATGCCGCCGAACCTCGCGGAAAACAGCCTGACGGTCCTGCATCCGGAGTGGTGCTGCACCGTGGGCGAAGGGGTCTATCTGAACCCCGCCGTCCCGGAAGCCGCCGCCTATGTCGTACAGGGCGTGGCCGAGCTGGTGGAGCGCTATGCGGTGGACGGCATCCACTTCGACGACTACTTTTACCCCACGACGGACCCTTCCATAGACGAAGCCCAGTTTGCGGCCAGCGGCGAAACAGACCGCACCGCATGGCGTCGGAACAATGTCACATCTTTGGTCAAGGCGGTGCACGACACCGTGAAGGCCGCAGACCCGACCCTGCGGTTCGGGGTCAGTCCGCAGGGGAATCCCGACAACGATCTTTCCACCCAGTACAGCGACATCTACGACTGGCTGACGGCCTCCGGCAGCAACGCTGTGGTGGACTACCTCTGTCCGCAGATCTACTGGGGCTACGGCTACACCCTGCAGTCGGGCAGCTGCCGCTTTGCCTTTGAGCACATCGTTCCGGAGTGGCTCGCCATGCCCCGTGCCGCCGATGTCGCGCTGTATTTTGGGCTTGGCGCCTACCGCATCGGCGTCGGGGACGGCGGGGCCAATGAGGACAGCGCCGCCCAGTGGTCCACCGGCGAAGCGTTGGCGCGGCAGGTGGCCGATCTGCGCCAATGGGGCGCGGGCGGCTGGGCGCTGTACCGGTACGATTCGCTCTTTGGTCCGGCCCGCGATCCACTGGCCGACGCCGAGTGCACCGCGCTGGCCGCGCAGAATGGTGAAACCCGCTGAATTCTCTTGTATGCCGCGCAGAAATGCGGTATACTATATTTGTATTGCATTTGAGAAAAGTGCACCTTTCTGCGATTTTTGAGGATAAAAAACAATGAAGAAAACAAAACGCATTCTTGCTTTTGCGCTGGTGCTGGTGCTGGCGGCGCTGGTCCTGACCGGCTGCAAAAGCACTTTGACGTCGATCGCGCACAAGCTGACCGGTTCATCGAACGAGGTGCAGGAGGAGGACACCACCCAGTGGGCCGCCCCCAGCACCGACCCGCTGATGATCGATGGCATCGCGGACACCTCCGCGAAGTATGCCACCGCCGTGGCCAATGGCTCGCTGAACATCGTGTTCAACGGCATCTGGAGCCGCCAGACGGATTACTTCACCGCCCCCAACGGGATGCTTTCGGTCTACGGCTGCGGCACAGCCGAGGGTGTCCAGAAGTTCAAAGTCTCGCTGTGGAAAAAGGTCGATGGCGGCACGCAGTATGTGGACAACACCACCTATTATTTCGTCACCGACGGCCAGAACTACCACTGTGACATCGGCAACCTTGACCCCAACGCCAGCTATCGGCTGACCATCTCCTATGATTCGAGCAAGTATTACCTCTACGGTCTGCTCAAGGTGGAGGGCATCGGCTGATGAACACACAGACCAAGCATTCCCTGATGCTGATGCTCTGTGCCTTTATCTGGGGCACAGCCTTTGTGGCACAGAGCGCCGGTTCCGGGATGGGTGCTTATTCGTTTCTGGCAGGGCGCAGCTGGCTGGCGGTGCTGGTGCTGATCCCCACCGTCTTTGCCTTTGATGCGCTTCGCAAGCGGCAGGGCGGCGCTTCCGGCGGTCAAAAAACGCCCGCAGAGCGCAAGCAGCTTTTGATCGCAGGGCTTTCCTGCGGCACGCTGCTCTTCGCGGCCAGCGCAGCCCAGCAGATCGGCATTACCCTGAACCCCTCCACCGCAAAGGCCGGCTTCCTGACGGCGATGTACGTCGTTCTGGTCCCGGTGTTCGGGCTGTTTCTGGGGCGGCGCGGCAATGTGCGGCTCTGGCTGAGCATGGTCATCGCCGTTGGCGGGCTGTATCTGCTCTGCATGAAGAACGGCTTTGGCGGCATCGAGATGAGCGATTACATCCTGCTGAGCTGTGCCGTGCTGTTCAGCTTTCAAATCATGGCCGTGGACCATTTTTCGCCGCTGGTGGATGGTGTCCGGCTGAGTCTGCTGCAATTTTTCGTGGTGGCTGTGGAGAGCACAGCCGCTGCCTTTTTGTTTGAGACGCCCACGCTGGCCGAGTTCGGGGAGAATCTGCTCCCGCTGGCCTACTGCGGCGTACTGTCCAGCGGCGTGGCCTACACGCTGCAGATCTTGGGCCAGAAGGACCTGAACCCCGCCATCGCCAGCCTCATTATGTGTCTGGAAAGCGTGTTCAGCGCGCTGGGCGGCTGGCTGCTGCTGCACCAGAGCCTTTCCCTGCGGGAAGGGTTCGGTTGTGTGCTCATTTTCTCGGCGGTGGTCTTGGCCCAGCTGCCCGTGGAGGACTTGCTCCCATGCCGAAGCGCAAGCCGGAAGTGACCCAGCGCACGGCGGGCGGCATCGCCTACACTGTCACCCGCCGGAAGGTGAAGAACCGAAATCTCCACGTCCATTCCGACGGCACAGTGTCCGTGAGCATCCCGCTGAACAACGCGTGGGAGGACGCGGACCGCTTTGTTCTGAAAAATCTGGAGTGGATCGACGCCACCCGCGCCAAGCTGGCCCAGCGCGAGGCCCGTACCTACTGGAGGCCCCTGCCCGACAAAGATGTGGCGCTGGCTCACTTCACCGCCATGAGCGATGCCGTTTATCCGGCCTTTGCAGCCGTTCTGGGCGGTCAGAAGCCGACCCTCAAGGTCCGGTCCATGACCAGCCGCTGGGGCGTCTGTACCCCCGCAAAACGGCAGATCACATTTGCGCTCCAACTGTATAATATGCCCGAAGCGGCACAAATTTATGTGGTAGTACATGAGTACTGCCATTTTCTTGTGCCCAATCACAGCGACGCATTCTGGGCCGAAGTGGAAAAGCTTCTGCCCGACTGGAAGCAGCGGGACGCGCTGCTGAAATGACCAAGACGTTTGAACATCCAATGACGACAAAATGAGGAGGGACTTCCCTTGGCAACCGAAAAATCTTCCGGCGACAAATACTCCAAGCTGGCCGGAAATACCATCATCTTTGCAATCTCAAGCTTTTCGTCGAAGCTGCTGACCCTGCTGGTCCAGCCGTTCCTGACCTACGCCATGGCCGAGATCTCCGACCTTGGCCTTTCCAAAATCCTGAGCCAGTATGCAAATCTGCTCATCCCGTTCGTGTCCATGGGCATGTCGAATGCCATCATCCGGTTCGGTCTGGACAAGGGCAACAGCGAGAAGCAGGTGTTCACCAATGGCTTGCTGACCATCCTCGGCGGCTTTGGCATTCTGGTGCTCTGCTGGCCCATCGCGCAGTTCCTGCCCGACATGGCTCAGTACGGAATGCTCATCTATATTTACGTCCTCATGAGCTGTCTGCGCACCCTGTGCACCCAGTTCGTGCGCAGCCGCCAGTGGAACAAGCTGGTGGCCGTGGACGGCGTGCTGTGCACCATGGCCACCATGGCGTTCTATGTGCTGTATCTGGTGGGCTTCAAGTGGGGCGCGAACGGCTATCTGCTGGCCATCATCAGCGGCGACCTCGTCAGCGTGCTGTTCCTCAGCTTCACCGGCAAACTGTGGACTTTCGTCGAGCTGAAGGGCCTGAACAAGGACCTGTGGAAGCAGATGCTCCGCTTCTCGCTGCCCATGATCCCGGCCCAGATCAGCTTCTGGGTCATCAACGCCTCCGACCTGTTCTTCGTCCGTGAGATGTGCAACGGCCTTGGCGGCAACAGCGGCGAGGCATGGAGCGGCTTGCTCTCCACCGGCTACTTCCTGCCCACCATCCTGACCACGCTGGGCCTGATCTTTTACGACGCATGGCAGCTTTCGGCTGTGACCGAAGAGGACGGCCGCGCCAAGTTCTTCACGAAGATCTTCCGCACCTATTCCAGCGTGCTGTTCTGCTGTGCGGCGGGCATCATCTGGCTCTGCCGCCCGGTCATGCACGTCATGAAGTCCAACTACTATTACGCATGGCACTTCGTCCCCTTCCTGACGCTGGCATCCACCTGCAGCTGCTACAACCAGTTCCTGAACAGCGTCTACGTCGTCAACAAGAAGTCCAGCCACAGCCTGTGGACCATGCTTTCCGGCGCCGTGAGCAACTGCATCATGAACTACTTCTTCATCAAGTGGTGGGGTCCCATCGGCGCGACCTACGCTTCGTTCCTCGGTCTGGGGCTGGTGTTCACTCTCCGTGCGCTGGACGCCCACAAGATGATCGGCATGTCCATCCATCCGCTGCGCGTCGTCCTCAACTTCGGCGCTCTGGCTGTGGAAGCCTTCGTCCTGCTGGCGGAGGTCCCGCTCTACGGCCTGTGGACCGGACTCATCACCGCCGTTATCATCCTGTACAACTTCGCCGGGGTCTGGGCCATGGCGCGTCTGCTGCTGCCCAAAGTTCTGGGCAGGCGCGGCAAAGCCATCGTCACCGCCGTGGACAACTGGTCCAAACCGAAAAAACACGCCTGATTTGAATTTCGGGAGTCGTTTCACAACAAACCTCTCAGTCTCGCATTCGCTCGACAGCTCTCCTATTAGGAGAGCCTCTGGCGAAGAGATTTCGCTTTCCGCTATGCCAAGGCCTCTCCTATCAGGAGAGGTGGCAATGCGAAGCATTGACGGAGAGGTTGAACACGTTGTGCAACAGCCCCTTCTCTAAAAAAGCAAAAGCATCTACAGCAGTCCTTTCTGAAGTTCGTCCAGAAACTGCCGTAGATGCTTTTCTTTTTATGTCTTGTTGTTACCCGAGGATCGAATCGATCCAATCCCCGATGTCTGCAAAGACTTCCTGCCGGTTCGTTTCCACCAGAAGCTCATGCCGAGCGCCCGGATAGAATTTGACCTTGATGTTCTCCGCACCGGCGTCCCGCAGGCTCTGTACGGCCCGTTTGACGCCCGCGCTCCGTTCCCCTACCGGGTCGGCATCGCCGGCCAGAAAGAGCAGCGGAAGCTTCTTGGGCATCTTTGCGAGGAAGGCGGGGTCATACAGGCGGAGGATACCGGTGAACATGCTGTAATACGCATTCAGCGTAAAGATAAATGTGCACCGTTCATCCGCCAGATACTTGTCCACCTCCGCTTGGTCGCGGTTGAGCCAGTCGTGGGTGGTGCGGCCCTCCAGCCCCTTGTTGTAGCCGAGGAACGAGAGGTTCGCCACCAGTTTGCTGCGGTGCTGCCAGCCGAAAAAGACCGCCAGCACCCGGCAGACCGTGCGGGCCAGCGTGACGAGGGCTTTTGGCTGAAAGCCCGTACCCATGATGATCGCACCGTCCAGCTCATTCCCCCACTCGCAGAGGTATTGGCGGGCGTAGAACGACCCCATGCTGTGCCCCAGCAAGAAGTAGGGCACGCCCGGATACAGCTCCTTGGTCAGGGCCGTCATGGCATGGAGGTCGTCCAGAACGGCGCGGTTGCCGTCCGGCTCGGCGAAGTAGCCATAATCCGCCTTGGTGCGGATGGAGCCGCCGTGGCCCAGATGGTCATGCCCCGTGACAAGGATGCCCCGGGCGGCCAGATACTCGGCCAGCGGCTTGTAGCGGTCGATGAACTCCACCATTCCGTGGGACAGCTGCACGATGGCGCGCACCTCGCCCTCCGGCACACAGCGGAACGCATGGAGCGTCCGCCCGGGGACGGTGGACGGCAGAGTGAAATCGATCATCCGGCTCATAGGTCGTTCTCCTTTTGGTTAGAGTGCGCCGATCTTTTTACGGCAGTTCGAGCAGATGCAGTATCCCGCGAACTGCGCGGCCTTGGGGTCCACCTCGCCGCAGAAATCGCAGCTGCCCGCAGGGCGGTACTTTTTGAGGACGATGGCGTCCCCGTCCACAAAAATTTCGAGTTTCGTGTCTGTCTCCAGCTTCATGCTGGTCCGCAGCTCTTTGGGCAGGACGATACGGCCCAGCCCGTCCACGCCGCGGACAATTCCCGTGCTTTTCATAGTGTTTCTTCTCCTTTGTTGTTTAACACACGCAGGCAAATTTTCCAGTTTTCCGGGACACAATTCCCGGCAATAAATCCGTGAGAGGAAAATTGTACCAGTCCTCTGTTTAGTATACAAAATATAAAACCGTTCGTCAATGATTGCGGTCGATTTCGACAAAAACTCTTCAGATTTTTTCCAATCCAGCCAAAATCAGCCAAAAAATGCCCAGCGGCGGAGCGCCGCTGGGCATTTTATTGTTTGGATTTAGGCGAATCTACGAGAAAAAGATCACTGGGTCACAGGAGTCTTGATCTCGTTCGGCAGACTCTGAACGCGGACCTTGCTGCTCTGAGTATCAGGCTTTTCATAGTTCCTATTCTTCAGACGGTACAGGCACAGATCCGGCTTTCCGGCCGTATCGTACACTTCCATCTTAATCCAGTTGTCGTTCTTGACCGGGTCCGTCACATCATAAACTGCACGGAACTCGATCTGTGCTGCTGCGCCCGGAGCCAGCTTCGTGGTCGAAGCCTTTACTGTCACGACACAAGGAACCGTGAGCATTTGACCGCTCTGCATCGTAACACGCATGACATAGCGGCTGCTTGCATAACGGTAGCGGTTGCCAGCCGGGAACATCTTATCTTCGTCCAAGTAGCCATCCGCATTCGCGAACTCATAGAAGGTATGCTCAAGGTCGATGGTATCAGCTGTTGTATTGCGGATGTCGCCTTCGGCGCTGAAGTTCATCTTCTGGATCAGGAGGCTGCCGTCCTCGCTATAGCTACCCTGATATCCGCCGCCGCCAACAAGCAGGAAGTAGGTCGGGAGCTTGGTGTAGACCTGACCATCATCCGCGTCCTTTTCTTCATACCAGTCATCCTTGCTCGGCTCGTCAGGCTCTTCCTGATCGGCCTTTTCCAGAACGCTCTGCTCAAACTTGAACAGCTGCTTCGAGTAATACATGCCCAGCAAGTTGGTCTTTTCCGCGCTGTAGACCATCACATTCACGAGCACGCGTTCACCCGGCTGGAGAGTCGTGGTGGGGTGGTCCTCGTTCAGTTCGCTCAGATAGGTGATGCACCATGCATCACAACCATTGGAGGTCATCACGGTGACATTCTTGTTGATGTACTTCTGTGCCACCTGATAGGCTTCCTTTGCCATCATCTTGTAATACTTCAGCTCGATCTTGTTCTGTGCATCATAGATTTTCTTCTGCACATCTTCGGGGATCACGTCGTTTTCGCTCAGACCAGCCTCGGCAAGGATCTGTTTGCGGGCAGCTTCCGCTTCTGCTTCGCAATCGCTCTGGTAATGGCTGGTCAGCTCCTTCACGACTGCTTCAAACTCTTCGTAGGTGTAAACACCATCCAGCTTGATTGCCTTGTCCGAAACGTTCTCGATGACAACGCCCTGTTCTACGCCATAGCCGCTCAGATCCATCTGATTCAGATTGAATGCTTCCACAGGCTCAGGCCACTTGGTGAACTTCAGGCTGGTTGCAGAAGGCTTGTCCGGATCGGGCGTCGGATCAGGATCGGGATCAGGGTCCGGGGTCGGCTCGACGGTACGCTCTGCATAACCGATGCGCGTGCCATTGAAGTAGAAGTCCAGACGGGTCCACTTGCCGGACGATGCCGGAACGAACACATAGGCGTAAACATTGCCCGACTCGCCGACATACATACCCTCGTGGTCTGCATCCAGCGCGGTGATAACGGTGCGGCTCTCCGTATCGCTATCGGTCGTTACCGATTCGCAGGTGACGTTTTCGACCTTCGTGCCCTTGAAGATGCGGTCTGCCTTCAGGCCGTCCTCAGCGTCCAGCGTCACATTGCCCAGAGAGGACACCGTGTTGCGGACATGGAACACGTTTTTCGTGGTGTTCTTCGCCGTCGTCTTGAAGATGACCAGCTCGCCATCCTCGCCGTTCAGCGTTGCTTCGATGGTCTGATAGTCATAGTAAGTGCCGTCCTCGGTCGGAACGATGGTCGGGATCGAGGTATAGTTCTGCTTCGGCGTTCCGCTCGGGGTCACCGCAAAGACATAAACTTCCTTGTCCGTGACATTCTCGCTGGGCAGGTTATAGGTCACATTGATGGGCTGCTGGTTCAGGGTTGAACCTTCCTGACTCCACGCTTCCGGAACCTTGACAACGACCTTAATAATGGCCTTCCAGCCCGGTTTCAGGATCGTGCCGTCCTGCTTGTCACCGTTCTCGTCATAAACTTCGATGACAGAAGCGGTATTCTCAGCATCCACTTTCTTGCCGTCCAGCGAGATATCAAATCTCTTCGCGGTGTGGCTGCCATCGAACAGTGCATCGTAGTTGGCATCTGCCGAGACGGTACTGACCAGACTGCGGGCCTTCATGGCCATGGTCTGGGTGTTCTCCTGCAGATCGATGTCCTTTTCCGAGTTGTTCGTGATGTTGAAGTTGAACGGTGCATACACCATGTTGTTGGGTGCAGCGACCGTCTCCACCTTCTTGCTCTCGCCCGAGCCGGTGGTGACGCCCATGGTGATGCCGCCATTCGTTTCCATGGGCTTGTTCACGTCCACGACCTTCTGTTCCGGGGTCGTCTCCACGGGGTCCGGATCGACCGGGTCGGGAGTAGGTTCCGGATCAGGGTCCGGCGTAGGTTCAGGATCGGGTTCCGGTTCGGTCGTGCTGGTGTCTCCGCCGCCGGTAGAACCACCGCCAGCGCTTCCGCCGTCATCGCCGCCGCAGCCGGTCAGAAGCACCGCTGCCGCGATCGCGACCGATGCCACGCTGACCAGAACGCGCTTTTTCGCAAAAAGTCTCATAAGTCGTTCCTCATTCACAAATAAAAATGGATGCCCGCCCATTTTTACAGGCGGGCATCCTCGTCAGTTATGGATTTTTCGTTGTTTCAGTTACACTGCATCCGATAGATGATCTTGTTATCGTAGATAAAGTTCATCTGCTGGGTCGTCTCCGGGCGGACGGTATAAATGTAGACCTCTTTGCTCTCGCCGGGTTCGATGGACAACTTTTCACCTTCCACCGTCGAAACGACCGTGCACGGTACAATGCTATTTGCATCGCTGCCCGTATTCGTCACATAGTAGTCCACGATCTGCAGCCACTTGCACTGGTTCTGTTCGGCCAGAATGATCGTCTTTTTCTGGTCCGTGGTAAGACCATTCGTCTGAGAGTTCAGCAGAGCCTCTGTGGTGCTGCTGGTCAGCGTAGTCGAAGTGTTGTTCGTCACAACAGCCGTGAGCTTGCTCAGCCAGACGTCATTTTCTCCACGCCAGCTGTTGCCACTCTTGACTACCAGCTTGACTGTTTCTTCCACAGGCTCGGAAGAACCAGAATCGCCAGAGCCGGAACCGCCGCCATCGCTGCTATTCTTCTTGAGATCATCCTCCGTCGTCAGAACGAAGTTTGCATACTTGGAGGTGTCAAACGGCATCGAGTAGCGGAAGTTGATGGACGTCCAGTTCTCGGGGACCTCGATGATAGCCACCAGACTGCCGTAAGAATAGCCAGCCTCGCTATCCGTTGCCGGCTCCAAGTCGCTATAATCCTGATTGCCGATATTAAAGCCGAGAACCGCATAGTTGTAGCCGTCCAGAATCTGCAGATACTTACTGGTGAACTCGCCCGAATCCACAGCGTCGACAAAAGAGCCCTGCCAAGTAGACGTTTTTTCACCATTTTCCGTCGGGATGGTAATATCGTTGGAGTAGTTGTAGATCTGGAAGAGCGCCTGGATGTAGTGCTTGCCATTGGTTGCCGTGCCCATATCTAAGTAGCCGCCCAGACCGACTTCAATGTTCATGTACTTTGCGACGTTCTGCTCTTTCAGGCTGTCGTCCAGCAGACCGATCGCGGGGTAGACCTTACCGTTGCCAATATCCGTCTCCGCAGGGGTATCCGGAGTGGAAGGATTGGACGGATTGGTGTTGTAGAGGTATACCATCATCTGGCCATTGTAGTAGTAGGTAACGCGGTCCCACGTCTCATCCTCATCGGTCGGGGTAAAGGTGAACAGATACAAACCAGCACCTGTACTCGGTTTCAGCGGGTCAGTGGTGCTATCCCATGCAGCAACCACATCCACATTGTAGCTCTTTCCAGAAGTTGTAGTAGCAACTGCCGTGAACAGATCCGACGTTTTGCCGATCGTAAAGATCTTCTGTGCCGAAATATTACCCACCGTCAGACCCAGCGTCGTGATGGTGTTGCCCGCTTCAATGTCATTCTTCGTGGTGTTGTAAAGATAGAGATGACCGCCCAAGAGAATGCCATTCTGACCGTTCAGGGTATCCTGCTGAAGAACATGACCGCCATTCAACTCCGCTGTAGGAATCTCGGTGTAGCCATCCTCATCAACATTGGCATAGTAATCCTGCGCCTTGTCCAGCTCTGCGGCCGTAACGGTAAAGACCGTATTTTCGTTGTAAGAAACCGCAACGCTGGTCTTGCCCTCGAAATAAAGCATAACGTTGAGGTATGCGCTCTCACCCGGTTTCAGAACCGTAAATTCTTTTGCATTATCAAAGCCTGCCACACAATACACCGTTCCGGAAGCTGCTTCCAGCTTCAATGCGGTGCACTGATATTCGTCTTTCGTCAGCAGTTCCCGATTGACCTGCGGCATATACTTCAAGACCTCATTCGTCGTAAGCTCACTGGTCGATTTCTTGCCAGCCAGTTCGCACAACCGCTGGTACATTTCGTTCCGGAATGCATCCTGCTGTTCAGCTGTCAGGAATCCGCTCAGGTCCGCATCCTTTTTGGAGTTGTTCGTGACTTTATAAAGACGGGTAGACAGATACTCGTCATTCTTATACTTAACGTCACTCGAATCCGTCTCGTCGGGGTCCTTATCCATCTCAAAGGTCAGCTTGGCAGCGCCTACGCCGTCCTGCGTGACCCAGAAGGATTTCGTGGTCCCCTCTTCCTCGAACGGAGGTGCATAATCGACCTTCAGAGCGTCATCAGACTCGGCCCACGCTGTGGGGACTTTGGCCACGATGGTGAACTCCGCCGTCCAGTTCTTCTTCAGCTTCGTGCCGGACTGGGGGTTGCCGTTTTCGTCGTAGACCTGAACGTAAACGACAGCGTCCATCTTCTCGCCGTTCAGCGTAATGGTAAAGTTGCTGGAAGAGCTGCCTTCCTTATACAGCTTGTCATAATCCAGCTCTGCACCTGCGCGGGCCGCAACCGTTGCGACCGGCGAAATGAACTGAGTCAGCTCCTTCTCAGACACATCGATCTCTTCGTCCGAGGTGTTCTTCAGGTTCATGTTGAACGGTGCATAGACATGCTCTTCGTCGTTCTCGATGGTCTTGACCTCGACCTTATTTTCCGCACTGGTATTGACCGCGATCTCCGACTTTTCGGTTTCAGCCGTTTCACCGGGGTTGTAAACGGTCGAATTCTCAATCGGCGTCTCGGGTTCCGGATCGGGGTCCGGAGTAGGCGGTTCGGGTTCCGGTTCGGTCGTGCCGGTGTTTCCGCCGCCGGTAGAACCACCGCCGGTAGAACCGCCGTCATCGCCGCCGCAGCCGGTCAACAGCACCGCTGCCGCAAGTGCAAGCGATGCCACGCTGACTGCAAGACGACTCTTTGCAAAAAGTCTCATTTTTCAGTCCTCCTATAGTTCAGATTTCCACTAAAGCTTAAATTTGAGTACCCCTTACACTTAGAATACTACGACCCCCCCCCCGGCGCTGTCAAGACTCTTCGCCAAATTTGTGAAAATTTCTTTCACATTTTACAATTTTCTGACACGTTCCTTGTGCACTCTGCCCTTCTCGTTGACAAACCCGCGCAGACAAGTTAAACTAAAGAGGTGTGATTCGCAAATTTTTTGCCTATGATAGATAAGGAGCGTTTTTCTATGCCGAGCAACAAAGTCCGCACCCGTTTTGCCCCCTCGCCCACCGGCTATATGCACGTTGGCAACCTGCGCACTGCGCTGTACACCTACCTGATGGCCAAGCACGAGGACGGGACCTTCATCCTGCGCATCGAGGACACCGATCAGGGCCGCTATGTCGAAGGCGCGGTCGATGTCATCTACAACACCCTGCGCGAAGCCGGCCTGATCTGGGACGAAGGCCCGGACATCGGCGGCCCGGTGGGTCCGTATGTCCAGAGCGAGCGGATGGGCATGTTCAAGCAGTATGCCGAGCAGCTGGTGGCAGAGGGCAAGGCCTATTATTGCTTCTGCTCTGAGGAGCGTCTGGAAGCCCTCCACGCCGAGCAGCGCGCCCGCGGCGAGATGACCCACTACGACGGCTGCTGCCGCGACCTGCCCGAGGAAGAGGTCAAAAAGCGCCTTGCCGCCGGGGAGCCGTACGTCATCCGCCAGAAGATCCCCCGCACCGGCGTGACCGGCTTTGATGATGTGGTCTACGGCCACATCGAGGTCGAGAACAGCGAGATGGATGACCAGATCCTGATCAAGACCGACGGAATGCCCACCTACAACTTCGCCAACGTCGTGGACGACCACCTCATGGGCATCACCCATGTCATCCGCGGCAGCGAGTATCTGTCCTCTACCCCCAAGTACAACCTGCTGTATCAGGCATTCGGCTGGGACATCCCCACCTATATCCATTGCCCGCCGGTCATGAAGGACGCACAGAACAAGCTGTCCAAGCGCAACGGCGACGCCAGCTATCAGGACCTGCGCGCCAAGGGCTATCTGAGCGCCGCCATCCTGAACTATATCTGTCTGCTGGGCTGGAGCCCCAAGGGCGAGTACGCCGAGCAGGAAATTTTCTCGCTCGACGAGCTGGTCAATGTCTGGTCGCCGGACGGCATTTCCAAGTCTCCGGCCATCTTCGACCCTCTCAAGCTGCGCGCCATCAATGCAGAATATATCCGCCGTCTCAGCCCCGAGGAGTTCCTCGCTGCGGCCGAGCCGTGGATCGATCAGGCCGTTCACACCCCCATCGACAAGAAGCTGCTCTGCGCCAACCTGCAGCCCCGCTGCGAGGTCCTCGGCGAGATCCCGGAGCAGCTGGACTTCTTCGACGCGATGCCGGAATATGATGTGAGCCTGTACACCAACAAGAAGCAGAAGACCACGCCGGAATCTGCCAAGGAAGCGCTGGAAGCCCTGCTGCCCGTCCTGAGCGACGAGGCTCTGGACTTCACCAACCGCGACACCGTGTTCGACGCCTGCAAGGCCAAGGCCGAAGAGCTGGGCAAGAAGAACGGCTGGCTGCTCTACCCGCTGGGCATCGCCCTGTCCGGCAAGCAGCGCACCCCCGGCGGCGGCACGGACCTTGCATGCATGATGGGCCGCGAGACGACCCTCGCCCGCATCCGCGCCGCGATCGAAAAGCTGAACGGCTGAGAAATCTCAAAAAGCCCTGCGGTTTTTGTACGCCGCAGGGCTTTTTTCTGACTTTTGGCAAAAGGATGCCGCTTCCCATCATGGTCCCAAAAAACGCCCCGCGCCCGCGCTACAGTATATGCACAAGGCGCGGGAAACAGAACAACGAAAAATCCCCGCCGGAAAGCGGGGATCTTTTATGCTCGATGTTCTCAAACTGGATGTCTCCCATCCCTTTTCTGCGGCGCTGATGCCGCGGGCAGCGGTACGGCCCGCCCTGCGGCAGGGAACGGCGCTGCTGGCCGGCTTCATCGGCGGCTGGGCCGTCCTGTACGACGCTCTGATGCCGTTTGGACTGGGGCTGACACTGGGCTTTGCCGAGGACTGTTTCGCGTCCTGCGCCGCCGGGGCCGTGCTCGGCATCCTGCTGCACGGTTTCGGAGCGCTTTCGCTGGACAGCATCTGTCTGCTCTGTGCGGTAGGCGCGGCGGTGGCGGCGCGGTGGCTCTGGCCCGGAAAGTTCCGCCCCGCCGTGCTGGCCGGGTGCGGAGCGCTGGCGCTGGGCGCGGTCTGCTTCGCATTCGGGCCGACCGGCGGCGGGATCGAACTGCTGCTCACCTGCGGGGCCAATGCTCTTCTGGCGGCGGCCATCGGCTTTGCTCTGCGGCGCTCCCCGCCTGAAAAACCGGGCGTCGGGACGCTGCTCGTCTGCGCCGCCGGGGCGGCGGCCTTTGGGGGCATCACGCTGGGGCCGGTCTGTCTGGGCGTCGTCGGCTGTGCGGCCATCGAAACGGCCCTCTGCTGCCGGGGGCAGGAAAAAGCGGCCCTTTCCTTCTGCGCTGTGACCGGCGTTTCCCTCTGCGCGGCAGACCCTGCTCTTGGCCCTGCCGCCGCAGGGCTTTCCTGCGCCAGCGCAGCAGCGGCGCTTCTGGCCCCGGGACGCCGCATCGAAGCTTTTGCCGCCTATGCGGGCGGCTGTGTGACCGGCATCCTCTGCGTCCAACCGCCCGGAAATGCCTTTGGGCTGCTCTTCAGCGCCGGGGCAGGGCTGCTGACCGCCGCGCTGCTCCCCAAAGGCTGGCTGGCGGCGGTCCCGGTCGTTGAGTCGGCCGCTCCTGACCAGCGCACCCGCTTTTCGGCGGCGGCGACCCGCTTGGAAGCCGTCGCCGAGAGCCTGTCCTCGCTGGCGGAGACGGTCAACGATGTTTACGACGCCCTTCCCCACCGGTGCGAGAGCTTTCGGTGGGTCATCGACAACACCCACGACACCCTCTGCGCCAACTGCGGGCGGCGGGAGAACTGCTGGAAGCAGGAATATTCCGCCACGCTGGACGGCATGAACGCGCTTCGGCCCATTCTGGAACAGAACGGCCATCTGGAAACCGCAGACCTTCCCGTCCAGCTGTCCCGCTGCATCCATCCGGCGGCGCTCTGTGCGACGGCGTCCAAATCATTCGCGCTCTACCGCAGCCGAAAGGAAGCCCGGGTCCACTCCGAAGCCATGCGCACGGCCCTGACCGAGCAATACAGCGCCGTGGCCGACGCGCTGGGCGTTCTGAGCGAACAGCTGGGCCGTCCGGGGACGCCGGAACCCTATAAATCCGACCGCGTCGCCGAATTTTTTGCGGGGCTGGGTGCGCCCCCGCTGGAATGCACCGTCACACTGGACGACCTTGGCCGGACCCGCGCCGCCGTCACCCTGCCGCGCACCCGGTTCTCGGCCTCCGAGCTGGCCGCGCTGGCGCAGGAGACGGGGCGCATCTGCCGCCGCTCGTTTGAAACGCCGCAGGTCCTCTCCTGCAAGGGAATGACCACCCTGCTCTTCTGCGAAAAGCCCGCGCTCCGGGCTGTGTTCGGCGTCGCGGCCAGCGCGGCACGGGGCAGTATCTCCGGCGACGCCGTCCAGCAGTTCTGCAGTCCTGCCGCCGCGCAGATGATCCTCTGCGACGGCATGGGCACAGGCCGTCCCGCCGCCGTGGACGGCAACTTGGCCGCCGAGCTGACCGCCCGTCTGCTCAAGGCCGGATTCACCGCCGAACTGGCCGCGCGGCTGGTCAACGTCGCGCTGGCGCTCAAGAGCGACGAGGAGAGCGGCGCGACCCTCGACCTCATCAGCGTGGACCTCTACACCGGGACGGCGCGGCTCTTCAAGGCCGGTGCGGCCCCGGGCTTTCTCGTCCACGGCGGACGCGCCCGCCCGGTGGGCGATGCCAGCCTTCCCATCGGCATTCTGGGTGGGGTCAACGGGCAGAGCCGGGTGGTGCATCTTTCTGCCGGAGACTATGCCGTGCTTGTCTCGGACGGCCTGCTGGTGGACGGGACCGGCTGGGTCCTGAAACAGCTGGAACTTTCCGCCGCTTCCGCTGACCCGCCTGAAAAGCTGGCGCAGACCCTCGTTGAGACGGCCCGCGCCCGGGCGGAAGCTTCCGGACGGCCCGACGACATCACCGCTGCGGTCCTGCGGCTGGAATCCTGCGGACGTTGAAATCTTCATAATTCCGGATTATAATAGCGGTATCTTTTTTCAGGAGGTCCTTTCTATGCTGCATCTCACCGTGAAACAGGATGGCAGCGGCGATTACGCCACGATTTCGGAAGCCGTTCTCGCCGTTCCGTATGCGTTGGAAGCCGAGATCACCATCGGCCCCGGCGTCTACCGGGAAAAGCTGGTCTGCGAAAAGCGCTGCATCACCCTGCGGGGCGCAGGGGCCGACCAGACCATCCTCATCCATGCCGACGGCGGCAAGCTGCCCCATCCGGACGGGCGGCCCACCCACACCTTCCGCAGCTACACGGCCTTTTTCAGCGGCGAGTCTGTGACGGTCGAGGACCTGACCATCGCCAACGATGCCGGTCCGGGCAGTCTTGTGGGCCAGTCCATCGCAGCCTATGTGGACAGCGACCGGGCCGTGTTCCGCCGGGTGAAGCTTCTGAGCAATCAGGACACCCTGTTCTGTGCCCCGCTCCCGGAACAAGAGCGCGAGAAAGATGGCTTCCTCGGCCCCCGCACTTTTGCGCCGCGCCGCCCCTCGGTGCAGTATTACCAGAACTGCGAGATCGCGGGCGACATCGATTTTATTTTCGGCGGCGCAGATGCCCTGTTCGAACAGTGCACCCTCCGCACCGTCAACAACCACATCCCCCACAGCTATGTCACCGCGCCGTCCGGCCCCGCCGACGGGCTGGGCTTCGTGTTCTGGGACTGCGATTTCTGTTCCGACTGCCCCGAAGGGACCGTGTTTCTGGGCCGTCCGTGGCGTCCCACCGGAAAGACCTCCGTGCTGGACTGCCGGCTGGGCGTGCACATCGCCCCCGAAGGCTTTTCGGGCTGGAACGACCGCACCGACACGGATCTTGCCCGCTTTGCCGAGGCCGGAAGCTCCGGCCCGGGCGCACGGCCCCGGCCCGCATGGGTCGCCGCGCCGGACGCCGCCGAGGCTTCCACCCTTCTGACCCGCGCCCGCAAGCGCTGCCGCCCCCAATTCTGAAACCGAAAAGGACGTACTCATGAAAAAGCTTCCCAATGCCGTAAAATGGCTCATCGTCGCGGCCGTTCTGGCCCTGATGGGCTGGATGCTGGTCAAAGTGAACGACCGCGCTTCCCGCGTCAAGATGCCGGAACCTGACAACAGCCTTGGCATCTACCGCTCTGCGGATTCCTGAACCAAAACAAAGAACCCTCTCCGTCATCGCTTCGCAATGCCGCCTTTCCCGAAGGGCGAGGCCGCACGTGTAAGCGGGACGGAGAGGGTTTTCTTATGAACTAAGATCCCGTCATGATGAACCAGAACGTCGTGCCCTTGCCCAGCGTGCTCTGGACGCCGAAGCGGAAGCCATGCTGCTGGAAGATGGCCTTGGTGATGGAGAGGCCCAAACCGGTTCCCTGCTTGCCGGCATCGGAGCGGGAGCGGTAGTACCGGTCAAAGATATAGGGCAGGTCGTCGGCTGCGATGCCGGGGCCGTGGTCCTCGACCTCGACCCGGACGCCCTCGGCGCACTTCTGCGCCCGGAGGACGAACACGCCATCCGCGCCGATGTGGTGCATCGCATTGCCCAGCAGATTGTGCAGGGCGCGCTGCATCATGTTCGGGTCCGCGTAAACGGGCAACTCTTCGTCCGGAAGCTCCAGCTTGAGGGTCCAGTGGTTCTGGGCGCAGACGGCATCGTACCGCTCGCTGACCTCGTCGCAGAGCTGGCCCATATCGAAGTGAACCTTCTCGCACTTTTCTGCGCCGCTCGTGACCTTGCTCAGTTCCATGACGCTGGACACCAGCGCGGTCAGGCGGTCGGCTTCATCGACGATAATGTTCATCTGCTCGTCGCGGTGGGCCTTGTCGTCGCCGGTGATGTCCCGCACCGTCTCGGCATAGCCCTTGATGAGGGTCAGCGGGGTGCGCAGGTCGTGGGAGACATTTGCCAGCAGGTCCCGCTGCATCTGGGACGCGCGCTGGACCTCCTGCGCCATGTGGTTGAAGTCCTCGGCCAAGTCGCCCAGCTCGTCGCTGCGGGTCGTCTCGACATGGACCGCGTAGTTCCCGTTTGCCACCTGACGGGCCGCGCTGGAGAGCTGCCGCAGCGGTTTGGTGAACCACTCGCTGAACAGCCATGCCGCGCTCATCGAGAACGCGAAGATGAGCGCGGCCGCTACGGGCAGCACCGTGCTCAGCACCTCGCCCGCCTCGGAGACGTGCATCAGAGTCGTGCTGACCAGCACGGTATAGGCCCCGTCGTCGGTCATCCGCCCCACGACCAGCTGATTGGACGCCGACGGCTTGGAAGCCGGCAGCACCCGGGCAAAGCTGCCGACCTCGCGGCAGTACTGCCGGACCTGACGGGCCGTGGAATAGGCCAGATCATCGTCCAGTGCGTCGGGGAAGGATTTCTGGTGCAGACTGCAATAGGAAAGATTCTCGTACTTTTTAATGGTGCGCAGCGTCGCATCGGAGATGTCCACGCAGAAGCTGCTCAGGTCGCCGCTGGAATAGATCGTGCTGCCCAGCGTGGAAAAGAAATCGTCGTTCGTGACTTTGATGCCGCCGAACGCCCAATACGAAAGGGTCGTGCCCTCGGCGATGGCCGTGTTCATCTCTTCCACGATCATCTCGGCTTCGTCGGTCAGCTGCTTTTGGATGTGCTTCGTGTACAGCGGCTCCAGCAGCTGGGTGCTCAAAAACCAGAACAGCCCCAGCAGAAGCAGACAGATCAGGCACAAAAACCACATCAGCTGCCCCCGGATGCCGATGGAACGCCGCAATTTTTTCGGTTGCCGCATCAACTGCGTTCCTCCGTTTTAACGGGCTGCATCGGGGTCGAACTTATAGCCGATGCCCCAGACGGTCGCGATGTAGCCGCGGCACGGCCCCAGATGGCCCCGCAGCATCTTGACATGGGTATCCACGGTGCGGTCCTCGCCAAAATAGTCGTAGTTCCACACTTTTTGCAGGATCTTTTCGCGGCTGAGGGCGATGCCCTTGTTCGACGCCAGAAAGACCAGCAGGTCAAATTCCTTGGGCGTCAGGCTGATCTCTTCGCCGCTCACGCGGACCGTGTGGCTGGCCGTGTCGATGGTCAGTTCGCCGAAGGTCATGGTGCTGTCGGATGCATCGCTGCGGGGCATGGTGCGGTTGAGCACCGCCTTGACGCGGGCCACCAGCTCCCGGGGAGAGAACGGCTTGACCACATAGTCGTCAGCGCCGCCTTCCAGACCCGCCAGCTTGTCGTATTCCTCGCCGCGCGCAGTCAGGATGATGACCGGCGTGTTGATATGGCGGGTGCGCATCTCCCGCAGACAGGTCATGCCGTCCATGAACGGCATCATGACATCCAGAATGACCAGATCGAACCCGCCGCCGCTCAGCAGAGAAAGCGCCGCCGAGCCGTCGCCCGCTTCCTCGCAGACATAGCCCGCATACTGCAAATGCTCCCGGATCAGCTCCCGGATCCGAGGTTCATCATCAACGATCAGAATTTTTGCCATCAGTGGCTCCCTCCTTACGCAAAACAGTCCTTTGGTTTTAGGTTATCATACAGCGAAGTTTGGAAATTTCTGTGAAGTTTGGGTGAATGCTTTGGAAAATCCCGTCTCTTTCAGTATACCACAATGCCGCAGGACAATCCAAACCAAATTTCGTCCCTCTCCGGCCCCGGAACGCCCCTTCCGGCTTTTCTTGACAAGTCCCTCGCCGCTTTGCTATATTTTTATTGGAAGCCCCTATCTTTTTTCGAAAGGAAGCGCCGCGATGAGCATTCCCAAAACGCTCCACTACTGCTGGTTTGGCGGGAACCCCAAACCGGAAAAAGTCCTCGCCTGTATCGAAAGCTGGAAGAAGTTCTGTCCGGACTACGAGATCATCGAGTGGAACGAGCAGAACTACGACTGCTCCCGGGCGCTTTACACCAAACAGGCGCTGGAACGGAAACAGTGGGCCTTTGTGACCGACTACGCCCGCCTTGAAATTTTGTACCAGCACGGCGGCATTTATGTGGATACCGACGTCGAGCTGATCCGCCCGCTGGACGACCTTTTGCAGTACGATGCCTTTTTCGGCTTCCAGAATAATAATCAGGTGGCCAGCGGGCTTGGCTGCGGAGCGCGCAAGGGCCACCCGCTCCTGCTGGAACTGCTGAAGGACTACGACCGGCCTTTCATCATGGAGAACGGGATGGAGGACCACGGAAACTGTCCCGGCCGCAACACCGAAACACTGGTCCGGCTGGGCCTTCGCGCCGACGGGACCCGCCAGACGCTGGCCGATGCCGAATTTTTCCCGGTCGATTACTTCTGCCCGATGAACTTCACCACCGGAAAGCTCACCATCACGCCCAACACCTACTCCATCCACCACTTCCATTCCAGCGCCATGAGCAAGATGGAGCGCTTCGATGCCACGGTGGTAGAACGGCTGCTGGGGCCGACGCTGTTCCACAAGGTCTACCGCCCGGTCCGGCGCTGGCTCGGGATGCAGCGGCTCAAGCTGGCTCTAAAATTCAAATCATGATCCCCGGCGGCTGTTCTGCAACAGGAACAGCCGCTTTTGTCTTGCTTGCGCTTTTTGGCGCAGTTGTGCTATACTGAAACGATATCAGAGACTTTACTTCTTCAGAAACACGAAGGGAATTCATCCATGCGGATCGGACTTGTTGAACTTCTGCTCATCCTGCTCATCGCGGCGCTGACCATCGGGCCGAGCGCCGCGCTCTGGGTCGAGCGCTGGATGCGGCGCGCCCAAAAGACTTCAGCCGCAGCGGCACGGCGGCGGGCCGCACAGGAAGCCCAGCGGGCTGCTGAACGGGAAGCCGTGCTCCAGCGCTTTCAGGTGCTGAGCCTTGTCTTTGCCCTCGCGGCAACGGCGGCGCTGGTCTGGGCGCTCGTTCTGCGGCCCATCGACCCCGACGCCCAGCCCTACACCGCGCCGGACCTCCGGCAGACGACCAGCGCCCGCCAGAGCGAAACCGCCGGAGAGCTGGCGCTCGATTCCTTTGAAAACGTCTCCTGCATCCGGGTGCGGGAGGATTGGGTCTATGCAGCGGTCCGGTCCAGCAAGACCGAAAGCGCCCTTGTGCGGCTCCGCGAGGACGGCAGCGGCCTTGCGTCCATCCTGACGCTGGACGGCGAGATCACCAGCTTCGACTTTGCCTCCGATGGAAGCATCTGGTTCACGGCTCTTTCGGGCGAGAGCGGGGCGCTCTACCGCGCCGACTACGACGGCTGGGGTGCGACGACTCAGCAGGTCGTGACCCAGATCGACGGTTCCGCCCTGCATTGTCCCTCGGCGGTGGTTGTGGGCGCGGACGATGCCGTGTATTTCACCGATACCGCCGCCGTCAGCCCCAAACACGGGCTGGAAAGCGCTCTGCGCACCGCCTTGATCGCCCATACGGCCACCGGCAGCGTCTATGTGTATGACCCCGCTGCCCGGACCGTACAGCAGGTGCTCGGCGGCATCGCGGGGGCTTCCGGGCTGGCGCTCTCGCCGGATGGGACCGCGCTCTATGTATCGGACCTCGGGAACCGCTGCATCTGGAGCATGGACCCCCGTGCGCGGGAACTGACCGCCGGGGGCAAGCACTGTGTGAGCGCATTCGCGGGGCTGCCCGGATATCCGGCTTCGCTGGCGATGGACACCGACGGCACGCTCTACATCAGCTACCGCTGGGCACGCAGCAGCTGGCTGGAAGACCACGCTTCTGCCACAGTCCTGCGGGGCGCGGCGCTCCGCCTGAGTCAGGCCATGCAGGAAAATCTCTTCTCTCTGCCGTCGGACGCCCCCGCCGTGGAAGCGGTCCGCATCACAGACGGCAGCTGGCAGCTGACCCTTTCCGGAAAAGGACTGGGCAGCATGACCGCCGTCTGCCCGTCCGGCAGCCGGGTGTATCTGGCCGCCGCGGGCGAAAAAGCGCTGCACTGGGCAAAGATTTGACCCTTTTCAGAGGGAAAAAGATAGAGGTGTTTTGAAATGACCGAAGCATTCAAACAGCAGATCACGAACGAAGCCCGTCAGGCCGTGACGGAGCTGTTGGAACAGGCGAAACTGCGCAAAGGCGATGTTTTTGTCGTCGGCTGCTCGTCCAGCGAGATCGTGGGCGGACACATCGGCAAGGACAGCAGCTTGGAAGCCGCACAGGCCGTCTATGCCGGCATCGCGCCGGTGCTGGCCGAGCACGGCATCTGGCTGGCCGCACAGTGCTGTGAGCATCTGAACCGCGCCATCATCCTCGAGCGGGAAGCCGCCGAGCGGTATGGCTGGGAGGAAGTCTGCGTCGTGCCCCGCCCCCATGCGGGCGGCAGCTGGGCCACCACCTGCTGGAAGCAGTTCCATGAGCCGGTGGCCGTCGAGGAGATCCGCGCCCATGCGGGCATCGACATCGGCGGGACCCTCATCGGGATGCACCTGCGCCGGGTGGCCGTGCCGGTCCGGCTGAGCCTTTCCAAAATTGGCGAAGCAAACATTCTCTGCGCCCGCACCCGCCCGAAGCTCATCGGCGGCGAGCGCGCCAAGTATACCGAGGAGGATTGACCTTTATGGCTGAAAAAACGCTGGAAGAGATGCGGGAAGCGGTCGCCGCGATCCGCGAAAAAATGGCCGCTGCCGCCCGGGAAGCCGGACGTGACCCTGCCGAAGTGCAGCTGTGCGCCGCCTGCAAGACCCGTACGGCGGAGACGGTCGCGGCCAGTGCCGCCCTGCCCATCGATGTTTTTGGCGAGAACCATGTGCAGGAGCTTTGCGCCAACTTCGACGCCGGAGCCTACTGCGGCAAGCCCAGCCACTTCATCGGGCATCTGCAGACCAATAAAATCAAAAAAGTTCTGGGCCGCGCCAGCCTGATCCAGAGCGTGGACAGCGAGCATCTGCTTGCCGCCATCGAAAAGGAAGCCGCCAAGGCGGGCCTTGTCCAGAACGTTCTGCTGGAAGTGAACATCGGCGGCGAAGCGTCGAAATCCGGCGTTTCGCCGGAACAGCTCTGGCCGCTGCTGGACGCTGCCGCCGCGCAGGAGCACATCTGTGTCTGCGGCCTGATGGCGATCCCGCCTGTCAACGATGACGACGCCCAGAACCGCGCCTATCTCGCCGCCGTGCACAAACTGTTCGTTCAGGCCGGAGAGCGCGGCTATGCCAACGTAAAGATGGAGACGCTCTCCATGGGCATGAGCGGCGACTTCGAGAACGCCATCCGCGAGGGAGCCACCCTCGTCCGCATCGGAACCGCCATCTACGGCGAACGGGACTATTCGAAAAAATAAACCTCTCCGTCAATGCTTCGCATTGCCACCTCTCCTGATAGGAGAGGCCTTGG
>OLGM01000455.1_pt1 | contig 26256 bp, 33 predicted proteins | sample 1606001 | NCBI WGS metagenome assembly OLGM01 (sample SAMN03283294) | human gut metagenome | biome: human-associated habitat; material: feces | host: Homo sapiens | place: Peru | collected 2012
CCGCCGTCACGCCCGCCGAGGTGGAGCCCGTCGAGGTCTCCGTGTTGCCGGAGGTCTCGCGCAGCTCCTGGATCGTGTACTGGAGGGCCGTCAGGTAGTTCCCGTCGAGGGAGCTGTGGTCGATGACGCGCAGGGACGCCTCGTCCACATTGCCGTTCACATGGACCACGGCCTTGGAGAGGTCCAGCAGCTCCTCCTCGTTGATGTTCCCGTCCACGCGGGAGAAGTAGCGCGGCGTCGCGCCCGCCATGGCGTTCTTGACGAAGGCCGTCTTCATGAGGTCGATCTCCGTCTGCGGATTCCGGCAGATGTCCACGAAGCCGTAGCCGCAGGGGCTGCCCTCGATGGGGTAGAGCGCGTCGAAGACGTAGGGGAATTTCCCGTGGTCGTAGAGCCCCGCCGCCGCCATGTCGGGCCGGTTCTCCGTGGCGAAGAGCACATGGTCCCCGACGTACTTGCAGTAGTGCAGCACCGCCCGGTCCCCGGCCCACTTCCGGTAGTAGACGTCGATGACCGTCGCCTTGTCCGTGGTGTCCACGGCGTCGTCGTAGAGGAACTTCGTGGAGAGGAACGTACCGCCGTCTAATTTCCCCTGCAGCTCCGGGTGCCGCTCCTGGAGAATGTCCTTGTCCACAAGCTCCGTGTGGAAGAAATAGCGGCTCTTCTGGATGTCGGTGATGCCCGGCTCCCAGTAGATATTCAGAAGGTTCACGCGCTCGACGGAGATGTCGCCCAGCCCGCCGAGCTTGTCCTTGTCCCAGATCACCTTGTAGCAGCCCGTGCCCGTCTTGAGCTTCTGCCACATGGCGTCGGAGTAGGTGCGCTCAAAGTGGTTCTGCTCCAGCACGCAGGGGATGATGGCCGAGAGCATCCGCGCCTCCGCCCGGTCGCCCTGCTCCCGCGGCAGAATGTTCGGCTCCGGATAGCTCTCCATGGCGTCCGCGTGCTTGGCAACGATGACGTTGTGCAGCCAGCCGGAGACGCTCCGGAAGCCCCCGTCCTTCCCGATCTGGGAAACCTTCTGCTCCTCCGTGGAGTTTCGCAGCTTCCACCACTGCTCCGAGGCAAGGATGCGCTGCTCCGTCCGCGCCTTGCCCGCCTTGTACTTCTGGAGGATGCGCGTGAAGTCCAGCAGCTCCTCCGCCCCGATCGCCGGTTTAACAGCTTCTCCCGCGGCCCCCGCCGCGCCTGCTCCCGGCGTTGTCAGGCCCCCGGGGATCATGCCGGGCCCCTGTGCCAGTCCACCCGGGGCACCTGCCCCCGGCATCGCCGTGGTGCTCTGCCCATGCGTCGGTTTAACGGCTTCTCCTGCGGTTCCGCCGCCAGCGGCGGAAGTCGCACCGAAGCCGTAGCCCTCCGCTTCCCCACGCGGCAGGCCGCGCGGGGTCCCCTGTGTTTTTCCGTCCATGCCTGTCCGCATTTGTCCGGTTTCCTGCCGCGGGGCCTGTCCCCGCCGTTCGTCATAGGGTCTCTTTTTCATGGTTCCTCCTCCTCATATTTCGTCATGAGCCCCGCATAGACGGGGCAGAGCCGGTACCTCCGGCAGCACCGCAGCCGCATAAATCGCTCCAGGTCCTCCCGCCGCCGGAACTGCTGGACCGTCACCGCCCCCTGCATCACGCCCTCGCAGAGGACGCGCCGCCGGTCATCCGAGAGATAAAACGGGCACATCACGTCCGCCTTGAGATACGACCCCTCGCTCATTGCGCCCCTCCTGAATTACCCGACGTACAGCAGCCGGAACGCCTCGCGGCCCTTGGGCGTGACGAGCGTCCGCGTACCGCTCCAGTCGGTCTTCTCGTTGTAGGTCTCCTTGGTTCTGACCTGACCGAATTCCGGATTGCTAAAAATTTTCATTTCGTTCATCGCTCGTCCTTTCTCCGCAATTCCCGTGCCTGGAGCGCCAGGCTCCGCACCAGCTTGTCCACGGCCTGGCCGGGAAATTTCAGCCCGCCCGCCTCCGCCATGGCGCAGAGGTGCCGGTAGGTCATCGGCGTTACCCGGATCGTCACCAGCCGCCTGCTCCGGCTCTCCCGCTTTTTGTCGCTCATGCGTCCTCCTCCCGCTCTCCGTAGCTGCAAAAAATCCGTGAGAGATACCAGCCGCCCGCTGCACGGCGATTTCGTGTAGCCGCACTTTGTGATCCCGCGCGCCGTATCGTCCGCCTTGTTGTACTTCGGCTCCGTCCGGTGCCGGCACGCCGCGCACCGCACGACCGGCACCCACTCCTCCAGCTCCTCCAGGCTGCACGGGCCCTGCACGCATGGCTCCTCCGTCAGCGTACACTTGCCGTAGGACGTCATGTGCCTGCACAGATTTTTCTTTTGTTCCTCGCGCGCCATATCACGGTTCCTCCTTTCTCTCGCCGCGGTGGCAAAACCCGTCCGAATCACTGCTGATCCACGGAAAATCCCTCTCCATCGGGCAGTCTCCTGTCCCGCGATTTGCACAGCCCCGGCATCTGGTAACTGGAATCACATCATGATCCAGCAGAAAATCCGCGATCACCTCCGCCGGGTCAACGCCCTCCCTCGGGTGGATTTTGGTACTAAGAATCTCGATCAGCTTTTCACGTTCCGTCAGTGTCATGTTCTTTCTCCTTTCAGCTCGTCCATCAGTGCCATGAAAATCGGATATGCCTGCTGCGGCACTACGGCGTTTCCGAGGCACTTAATTCTGTCCACCCGATGGGGAATCCCATTAGCCACTCGACCCACTCCGGGTTCAGCTGCCCAGCAACGTCCGTCCGCAAGCTCCTGTGATTCCCGCCGCCCGTGGATCCAACTGCGTCCGCCGCGCACGGCGTTGTCAGCAGTTTTGCCACATTTGCCAGCTGCCCGCGATGTCGGTTGTTCCCCGGTAGAACAGGCTGCAGAAGGTGCTCCAGCGAATTCGCGTTTTTGTTGTCCCGCTGTGTCGGTGTGGGCAACAGCCCACGCGCCGCTTCGTACACTGCACATGTCAGCGGATCGATCTGTTCGCGCAGATTGCACGGACGGTGTGCATGTGCCCGTGCTGTGGTCGCCACTCGCATCGTCGCCTCCGCAGATCTTGCCGGCAGCGCATCCATCGTGTTTGGCGTAGCCCACAAAAAACACCCGGCTTCTCCGGTGCCATGCGCCGACAGCCGCAGCTTCAAAATTGAGCACGACGACGTGATATCCTGTGCGCTCCAGATCCTCGACCACCTGCCCGGCGGCAATCTTGAGAATTCCAGGCACGTTCTCACCGACGACGCAATGCGGGCGCAGCTCGCGGATAACGCGCAGCATCTCAGGCCAAAGATAACGGTCGTCCCCTTTGCCTTTCTGCTTTCCAGCCACGGAAAATGGCTGGCAGGGAAATCCTCCGGAAACAACGTCAACTGTTCGAAGTCCGGTTCGCCCATAAAAACTCTCCTTTGTCAGCGTCCGGATGTCCCGCCAGCGCGGTACGTCCGGCCAGTGTTTTTCCAGCACCTTCGTCTGGTATTCGGCGAATTCGCATTGCCCGACAGTCGTGAATCCCGCCCATTCCGCCGCAAGATCCAGTCCGCCGATCCCGGAAAAGAGGCTCAGATGCGTCATCCCATTCCACCGCTTCCGTAGTTGCAGAAGTCCGTGAGATTTGCTCCTCGCACTCCTCCCGCGAAATTGTCAACGATGATCTCGTCGAGCAAATCAATCTGTGCGCCCATCTGTACCTCCTCTCCCGAATAACCCCGGCGTTTCAAAATTGCACCAGAGCACTTCTTCCCGTGGGTCTCCGTTCTGGTTGTACGCCTTGGCCTGGATGCGGTCCCATCCGTGAAGTTCACGGTCGTACATCTCGGACCGGTAGCCGCTCAGGATCACATAGCCCTTGTGCTGTTTCAGGGTCTCCAGAAGGTCCAAATGCTCCTGGTCCGTCATCTCGTGCTTATACTGCTTCCCGCCCCGCGTTTTGAGCAGGTACGGCGGGTCAGCATAGATCAGGACGTTCTCATGGTTGAACCGCCGGATCAGATCGAGGGCCGGACGGTTTTCGATCTGCACGTGCTTCAGGCGCTCCGCAGCAAAAAAGACGTCCGACGGCAGCCTGTTCCAGCAGTCGAGGCAGTAGCTTCGCTCACGGGCGAATACGTCTATTTTGAAGCCCGTCTTCTGGGATGTCTTGAATCCGTGCCCCATCTTCGAGCGGATCGCAAACCGCACGGCGCGGTCAAATTCCGTGTCACCTCGATTCTCATGTGCATCGTCGAATGCATCCCGGGCATACGGGATCATCGCAAGATGTCCCGCCAGTTCGTCCGGGCGCTCCCGGAGCACGCGAAAGAAATTCACGACGTCGCCGTCAATGTCGTTGATCGTCTCGATAGCGGACGGCGGTTTGCGGAACAGCACCGCCCCGGACCCGAAGAACGGTTCGAGATAGGACCGGTGCGGCGGCATCAGCGAAATGATCCGCTGCGCCATGCCCCACTTCGCGCCGGGATAGTTCAGCAAAGCGTTCATCGGCTCACCCCATTGTCTGCCGCTTCCTCCTCCACATGGATCCGCAGCAGTCCGTCCGCGTCCTTGCGGAGCGGCAGCTTCATCCGCCGGTCGTGCTCCGCCTTGTCGTGCCCGCAGCCGACGCAGGCCCTGCGGCCATACATGGCCCATTCAAAACAGCCGTTCATGCGGCAGTTCTTCGGGTATATACGTTTTCCTGAATAACTATTCATTTCCATCAGAATTACCTCCTCCTTCCGGCGGCGTGCCCATCATCCGCATCACCGCCCGGTATTCGAGAGAGCCCTTGTCCGGCCCTCCTCCCATCTCGCGCCGCTGTGCGCGTTCTTCCGGATTTTTCTTTCCGTCGTATGATTTCTCGTTGTTGGCCGCGTTCGTCGATTCTGAGCCAACCTCGGGCGCGTAGAAGGACGTCCAGCGTTTTTCAACAGACTTGCGGACAATGGCGGTCTGTGCATCCCTGTCCGGCGTCAGCCTGGCAAGATCGTCGAGCGCGAGCCGGAGCACGGTGGGAGACAATTGCTTTCCGTTTTTCTTCTCCCGCATCGCAGCATACTCCCGGAGCGCGTCGGCTGTCGCGGCATTCCCTCCGGAAAAATCCGTTATCATTTTCTCGACAGCAGCAGCAATAGCTTTACTATCACTCTCAGAATCAATCTCTATCTCTTTCTCTTTCTCTATCTCTATCTCGCCATCAGTTTGCCCCTTGCCATCGATTTGCCCCTTGCCATCGGTTTGCCATCGGCTGGCGGCACCAAGCGCCCCGTTGTCGGCCTTTCTGCGCCCGGAATCAACCGTCGGGCGGATCAGTTCGAATATCGTGCGGGCGTTTGGCGAGAGCGTTTTCGGCTCGTCTCCGTACAGCGCATACCGGCACACGGAAAGCAGGGCCTCCGCCTGTATCTCATATGGCTGCGGGGTCAGCGCGTCCAGGTAGGACCGGTAGAATGTGAACTGCTTCCGCGGATGAATATTCGGTCTTTTATTCATCTCCTAATCACCTTATCACCTTTCATGCGAAACTGGCCGGGAAAATCCTCTATGATCTTCCCGGCCAATGCCGTTACAGCATCACGACAGCGCGCCCGGCCTCGATCTGGTCCGCCAGGGCCGTCTCCAGGTACGCCTTGATGGTCTTCCGCGCGGAGAGCTTCCACATGCCGCCGTCGGCCTCCGCGAAGGTGATGCCGCGCTCGTCGATGCGGATCAGGAACAGGCCGTCGGGCTGCTCCAGCTCCTGGAACGTGCGGTAGGGGCGGAGATGCACCAGCGGGCGGATCGTCGCGTTCTGCTGGAGGGACACGCCCTTCTGCGTCACGATGGTCGTCGCAACGCCGATGTCGTTGTAGGTGATCTTTGCGCCGGTCGTGATCTGGCTCAGGAGCTGGAGCGTATACGCGCGGTCCTGACTGTCCTGGAAGCGCGTCTGGAGCGCGACCGCGGCGCGTTCGAACTGGAGCTTGGTCTCAGGGTCCCAGCCGGGGACGTCCGTTGCGCAGGCCCTGTAGAGCACCGGCGCAGCCTCCCGGCGTTCCTGGGCCGACGGAAGGAATGCTTCGGCAGTCAGGTGGTCCGGAACGTGGAGATACACGCGGCCATAGCGCGGCAGGGCCTCCTCCCGGACCATGGTGGCGAGGGCGTCAAGGCTCTGGAGGCGCATGGTCTCCGGCAGATCGAGTTCCGGGCGGACCTGCACATACTGCCCGTCAGCGCCTGCAAGGAACAGCGAACCGCCATACTCGATCTTCTCGGGGTGGACCATGGATTCGATTTTCTCAATTGCAGCTTTCAGCATTTTTTGTTCTCCTTTCAGCATTAGGCGTTCTTCACAAGTCTCAGGACGGCGGCGGGTTCCTGCTCACTCCCGAATAGATCCGTCTGCCCAGGAATATTCGGGACCATTTCAACGGCGGTCGCCTCGCCGTGCTCATCTCCGGTGATATAGAGCGACGTGGAAACGGGATTCGTCGGGCAGAGTGCGCTCTTGGCCGTCACGCTGACGGCGATCACCTGGCGGTCATCATCCGGGCGGAACTCAATGGTCAGTTGGAGCTTTCGCTTCGCCCGGGCCTCCGTGTTCGGGTCGAGGATGTTGTCCAGGACACGCGCCATCTCGTAGTCGGCCCGTTCTTGAATGGCACCGCGTGCCATCTGTAAAATACTGGTTCTCTGTTCTTCGTTCATGAGCTGCCTCCTATTTTTGTGCCACGCGGACCGGGATTTTTCCGCCGGTTGCCCGCCTGACCTGATAAATGAACTCCGTTTCGCTGCTGGACGCATCGCTGAGATGCAGCAGCCAGATCTCCCGGCAGCCGCCAAGGTCCTGCTTTTCCAGGAATTCGCAGAGCCGGGAGATCTCCATGTGACTGTTCCGGATGCGCTTGATGACGCCATCCGGGATCCTCGTGTGCCGCTCCAGAAGCCGCTCTTCGTAGTTGGCCTCCAGGGCGAACACTGCCGTTCCGGGGAACCGGTAGCCGAGGCCCGCCGTGTCCGTGGCAAAGCAGAGCTTGTCCCCGTCCGCGCCCTGGATCAGGTAGCCGACCGGCTCCTGCGCGTCGTGGACCGTCCGGAAGGGCACCACGGTCATACCGCCGACCCGGAGCGGCGCGCCCATCGGCCTGCCGCGGAACATCAGCAGGGGCGCGATGCCGTCCAGCCCGAGCGCCTGCACAGTCCCGGGGCTGGCCCAGACCGGCACGCCGCGCTTGACCAGCTGTCCCACATGACCAGCATGGTCCTTGTGCTCATGGGTGATGAGGCACCCCGTGAGGTCCTGCGTTCGGTAGTCCAACTCTGCCTGCAGGCGTTTGAAGGGGATGCCGCACTCCAGAAGAATGCGGCTCTCGCCCTCCTGCACCAGGTAGGCGTTCCCGTGCGAGCTGGACGCCAACGGTGTGAATGTCAGAATGGGATGTCACCCCCGTCCTGCGGCGCGTCCTCCTCTGCGGCCTCCACCGCCGTCCTTTCGGCAGCCTCCACGGAGACCTCGTCCTCCGGCAGGTGCGCCCTGCGGTACTGGGTCGATTTGCGGATCAGCTCCTGGAGGTATTCCGGCAGCTTTTCAAAGGCCGCATCGTCCCAGGCCTCCACGTCGTAGGTGATAAGCTCGCTCTTTGCCTTCGGCGCGGGCATCCCCTTCGGAATCGCCGCCGCGCTGGCGATGTTGGCATACTGCCCGTCCTCGCTCAGGACCACGGACAGCAGCGCCGCCCGCCCGGCCAGGTCGAACAGCTCAAAGTCCGCAAAGGCCTCGTCGCTGAACTTCTTGCCCTGCCAGGCCTCGATGAAGGGCCGCAGGCTGCCCTTGGCCGACGCCGATACCGTGAATTTGCGGCTGAGCCACCGGGGCTGCTGCTCCCCGTCGATCTCGATCAGCTCCTCCGGAAGCTCAAAAATGATCTGGAGCTGATTTGTGTACCGGGTCTTGCCGTTGTATGTGACCTCCTGCTCCCCGAGGTCCACCACGCCGATGCATACGGCGAAATACGTGCCGGGCTCCACCGGCGGGATGGCGGACCGTGCTCTGCTTCCAACCTTCATGCGATACGGACCTCCTTATCCTGCTCCGATACGACGAGGCGGATGACCTGCGTCTCGATGGGCTCCATGGCCGTGATCGCCTCGGCGTTGTCCACGAACACCGGCACACGGTATCCGGTGCACTGCTGCATCGTCCGGAGGATGTCCAGTCCGACGTTGATGCGCGCGCCGTTGTTCAGGCCCCGGTCGTAGGGCACGCCGCCGCAGAGGATGTCGCAGCAGTCCGCCAGCGCGCCGTTGACCTGCTCCTGAAACAGCCGGAAGGACGCCAGGCGGAACATTCCGTTGACGCGCTCCGTCACGCGCTCCGCTTTGCAGCGGAGGAAGCGGTCTGCAAGGTCGCCCATCCGGTCCAGCTCCGCCAGGCCGTCGGCCAGCGTCCGGCGCTCCCGGGTCAGCTCTTCGATCCGCTGCTTCGTCGCCTGCAGGACCGTCTCCTTGGCCAGCAGCTCGCGGATGCGGTCCATCTCGCCGCGGAGGGCCATGCGCTTGCGGCGGAGGTCGTCGGTCTGTGCCCGGCTGTCCGCCCTGGCCGCAAGGAGCGCCTCCCGGGCCTTGGCGGCGCGCGCCGCCGCCTCCTTCCGCTTTTCCGCGTAGTCCGGCATATCCAGGATTTCAGGAGCCTCCGCGGCCTCCAGCGCCGCCCGGAGCCGGTCCGCCTCTTCCTTTGCGAGGGCAAGCTCTCCCTCCAGACGGGCCGCTGCGTCCTTGTCCTCCTCCAGGCGCCGCTCCGCGCCTCTGGTGCGCTCCGCCGCCCGGCTGCCCATGGCCTGAATTTCCTTCAGGCGTTCCGTCTTCTGCCTGGAAAAGGTCTCCCGCGCCTCCTGGCGCAGCTTCTCGGGCAGGGCCTGCCCGCAGGTGGGGCAGAGGTCCGTTCCGTCGTAGGACCGGGCGTTTTCCGCGGCCCAGGACCGGCGGAACCGCTCCGCCTCACCGGCGCTGGCCTCCGCGTCCTCCTTGTCGGACCGATAGCGCCGGAGCGCCTGCCGGAGCTGCTCCTCCAGTCTGCCGGTGTCCCGCTCCGCGCGGCGCAGCCCGTCCTCCATGCCGCGGCGGTCCGGTGCAGCCGCCTCCTGATCCATCCGGTACCGCCGGTTCTCCAGCTCCAGTCGTGCCGTCTCCTGCTCTGCGGCCTCGACTGCCGCCTCCAGGGTCCGGAGGTCGCCCTGTTCACCGGCGGCGATGGCCGCCGTCAGCCGGTGCTCGTCCTCCTCCAGGTCGGAAAGCGAGGCCCGGAGCGCATCGAAGTCCGCCGTCTGGAGGCCTTCTGCGATCTTCTGGTTCTCCGCGATCATGACGGGCAGCTCGTTCAGGCGTGCGTTCTGCTTCCTCCGCCCCGCCCGGAGCCTGGCCCGGAGATCGTCGAGGCTGCCCCGGCCCATGGCCTCCAGCAGCGGCGCAAACTCCGGATCCTCGCGCATCAGCCCGCGGTCATCTCCGATCCCGGCCATCTCGCAGAGCGCAGCCCGCCGGTCCTGCCATTTCATCGCGGCAAAGGCCGCCGTGTCGCTGAGGAGCCGCAGCTTGTCCGGCGGCACCAGCTCCGCCACGGCCTCCTCGTAGCCCCGCTTCTGCTTCGGGACCCCGTCCACAAAGAAGTCCGTCGAATTGCCGTCGAAGGTGGCCTCCGTGCTGCCGCGTTTTTTGGTCCACAGCTCGTAGAATTCCCGGCGCAGGGTGACGGTCTGGCCGTCTGCCTCCAGCAGCGCCTCCGCGCAGGAGCGCGCCGCATGGTCGGCGACATTGCCGAGCCGGTCCAGCGGCTTGATGTCAAAATCGGCCCGCCCCAGGCTGTCCTTGCCCGTCAGGAGCCACAGCCAGGCGTCGTAGATCGTGGTTTTCCCCGTGGCGTTGTCGCCGTAGATGGTCGCGTTTTCGCCCGCAAAGCGGACCGTCTTCGCCCGGATGCCCTTGAAATTCTCGAGCGTGAGCTGTATTAACTTGATTTCATGCATTGCATTTCCTTTCCGATGATGCTATAATCATCTGGTAGATTGTCCTTGCCGTCCCCATGGTGTTCCAGCACCGGGGGCGGCGCTTTTTATGTCGTCCATGACCCGCTGCGGGGTCCGGGTCGCCCCGGTCTCCCAGTTGCTGTAGGTGGACTGGGTCACGCCGAAGCGCCTTGCCGCCTCCATCTGGTTCAGCTCTCCGAGCATCCGCCAGCGCAGAAGCGCCCAGTTCGGGCCGTTCTGCTTCTTGCGCAGGCCCCGCCGGATGATCTGGTAGTCCGGATTGGCCGTGAGCCAGCCCCTCCTCATTTCCCCGTCCCCTCCTCCGGCCACATGCGGTGCATGGCGTCCTCCAGGGTGCGGTACTTCTTCTCCCAACTCCCGATCTCCCGGTTCAGCCGCTCGATCTCCTCGTCCCGGACGAGGCACAGGTGGTCCCGCTTCGCGTCGTACCGGGCGCGGATGGTCTGGAGCTCGAAGCGGGCCTCCGCCGCCTCCCGCAGCAGCCCGGCGTTTTCCTTCTCCAGGGCCCGGATGTGCTCCCGCCGCCCGTCCAGCAGCGCAAAGAGCCACATCAGCAGCACCGCCGCGCCGAAGCCCAGCAAAATCCAGGTGTCAAGCCGTTCCATGTTCGCTACCTCCTCTTTGTTCCGGCGCAGAGCGCCTTGTCGATCTCCTCCGCCGGGATGTGCAGGACCGCCGCCGCCGTCCAGAGCTGGGCGATGGTCCATTTCCCCGGGTGCCGCTTGAACCGGTCCGCCAGCGTCGTGGGGCTCATGACCAGCCGCTTGGCCAGCTCCTCCCTCGTCAGCTCCTCGATCCGCCGGTACCGGTCGATGAGCTTCGAGAGGTCCCGCAGCCGGTCCGCCTCCAGGGTGAAGTGTGTCCTCGGCATTTCCATTCTCCTTTCTTGTATTTCTCCCTCCCCGGTGATACACTTGGAATATCTCACCCGAGAAAGGATGATCGTTGTGTCTGATCCCATATTCCGCCAGCTCCTCGCCCTCTCCGGCTCCTCGGAGCAGTTCCCAAAGCACCGTCAGGTATTCCTCCATGATGCCGGGATGGAGGTCGACGTCGCCTTCACTGCCCTGGATTACCTCGTCTGGAAGGGCTATGCCGTCTGCCCGGACGGGCTGGATAAAATCTGGATCACCTTCTCCGGGGAGGACGCCCTCCTCGCGGAGCAGGAGCACCGCAGGGCTTTGAAGGAAACGCGCCTCGCCCTCGCATGCAGCGTCATCTCAACGTTCTTCGCTGCCGTGGCTGCCGTTGCCTCGGTTTTCAGCATCGCTGGATGAGCATGATAATGCTCAGGATACCGCACGCCACGCAGACGCAGGTGTTGAAAATCGCCATCGCCAGCAGCACGGGCTCCGCGATCCTCCAAAACTTCTGGCTTCGATCGTACCGGCGGATCTGCTTCATGATGCTCTCGTCCCTCTTCATGCCCTCTCCTCCTTCTCCGCAAACAGCTCGTCCAGCGGGATGTCGGGGAAAAAGCGGTGCGAAATCGTCTTGACCTCGGGCCATGTAAACGGGACTTTTCCGTCCAGCTTTCTCCGGAGCGACGTATCGCAAACGCCGATGCTCTCGCAAATGACTTTCTTCTTGATTCCTCGCTTGGCAATCTCGCCAACAAGTACCGGATACTGTACCATCGTATCACCTCCGTTCCCGTTTTCGGGATGTTGTAACCATAGTATAATCCCGTATGCGGGATTTGTCAATACTGTTTTGCAAATTTTAATCCCGCAAACGGGATTTTCTTGTTGACATTTCCTGTGGAAAGAATTAGAATACCGACATAGAACAATACCGAATAAGGAGATGATACAGTTGGAACTCGCGGAACTTATAACCAAGTACCGGAAAGAAGCCGGCATGACAATTGATGAACTCGCGCAGCGATCTGGTGTTCCGAAAGGAACGTTGACAAAAATTGTAGGCGGTGTGACAAAAGCCCCTACTCTTGAGACCGTGAAGGCAATCGCTGACGCACTGGGGAAACGATTGGCAGACTTCGACGATCCCCCAAAAACAGAAAACGCCCCCGCATCCGAAGATGCAGAGGCGCTCCGTGTGGAAGAAGTGATGGAGGCGTTCTATTCCGCCGGTCTCGTCCCGCGCGGGCAGGATTTAACGGACGAGGATCTGCGCTTCCTCCTCTCCGTGGTTGCTGCCCTGCGGCAGTGGTTCGGAGGCGAGGACGCCAAGTAGGGCCCGGAGCATCCCCTTTGGACATGGCATCCCGTTCAAAACAGCCGTGAGCTGCGCGAAATTTGCGTGGTTTGCGGCTTTTTCCATGTGCATTTCCTCCAATTCCGACAGCCAGAATTGTGACTGTCTCCAAATTTTAACGATAAGCCTTTCTTTTTTATGGATAAAGTGCTACTATTCGTATATGGAATAGAGAAGCAGGAGGGAAGTCAAATGTCATTCAAAAGCAAGCTGGCGGATTTTTTCCATTTTAATGATGAGGACGAGTACACCCCGCCCTCCAGGGTATACCCGGAGCGCGACGAGCAAGCGGAAGCAGAAGCCGCGAAAGCCAACGCCGAACGGACGAAGAACGCAGTCATATTGACAGTTGGCGGGAAACTTCTTGCCGGTCTCGCTTTAGGTGCCGTCGCCTTGATCGGGTCTTCCCTCGGTCCGGAGGGGTCTGTTATTGTGCTCGCTGTCATCGCCGGTGGCTTCCTCGTCCTAAGGGCGGCATCGCAGAAGCCGGAAGACACCAGCGACGAAGTCGGAAACGAACAGGATGATCCGGGGCCGTAGTTACGGCCCCGGCCTCCCAAGCTTGGGAGGCGACTTCCTCCGGCGTTTCCGGACCCTGACCCTATGACGTTTTATGACCCGCACCTTCATGTGGTTCCGCCTCCTTTTGTTTGGTGGCCTCATCGTAAGCCTGACACACCCTGTCAGTCAAGTGCGGGAATCGTGACACACCCTGCGGGTTTTCCGCAGGGCATTTCAGAAAGGAAGCGAGGATGTGCAGCAGGAAAATGAGTTGATGCGGATGAAGCGGAAAAGTGGGAAATCCTGGCGTGATCTGGAGCGCGAGACCGGAATCCCGTCCTCTACGATCCGGAATCACATGGAGGGCCGCGTCCGTCCCAATCCGGAGATCGTGGACGCCCTGACGGATGCCATGCAGCCCTCCGCAGGCCCTTGGCACACCCCTGTCAATTCTGGCACACCCGCCCCTGTCAGTCCGCAGGACATCCCGCAGGCCCCGCAGGGCGTCGAGATGGTCCCCGCCTCCACCCTGGCCGCCACCCGCGAGCTCTACGAGCGCCAGCTCGCCTCCACCGTCGAGCTGTACGAAAGTCAGATTGCCTCCCTGAAGGCCCAGCTGGCCGAGGCAAAGGCCCGCATCAGGCGTCTGACAATCGCACTCGCCCTGTGCGTTATTTTTTTTACGCTTTTGATGGCCTTTGACATCCTGAACCGCGACGTCGGCTGGTTCCGCGGGTCCCTCGGCCTCGAGGCCTCCGTCCGCCCTGCCTTCCGGCTCGCCTGGTGCCGCCTATGAAAACACCCACCGCAAGAAAGCTCCCCTCCGGCTCCTGGCACTGCCGTGTCCGGGTGAACGGTGAAGACGTCTCCATCACCGCCGAAACAGAAAAAGCCGCCCTGGCCGAAGCCATGGCGGTCAAGGCGGGGATCAGGCAGGCGCGGAAGGATTCCCCGCTCACGGTCCGCGAATGCATGGACCGGTACATCGAGGCGCGCGCCGTCCGCTCCCCGTCCACGGTCCGCGGCTATCGCTCGGACCAGAAGAACCGGTTCCAGAGCATCATGGACCGCCCCGTCTGCCGTCTGACGGATGCAGACTTTCAGCGCGCGGTGAACGCCGAGTACAAGATCATCACGCGGCGCGGCACGGCGGTCTCTCCGAAGACGGTTCAGAACGCCTGGTGCACGATTGCCTCCGCCATCCGCGAGGCGACCGGGCGGACCGTCCCTGTAAATCTGGAGGAAGTGGTCCCGAAGGAGCACCCATTTCTGGAGCCGGACCAGATCCATTTGTTCCTGGACGGAATGCGGGGGAAGCCCGTAGAGGCAGGTGCGCTGCTCGCGCTGCACGGCCTCCGCCGTTCCGAAATCCTCAAGCTGACCTGGGGCGACATTGACCGGAAGAACCGCGTGATCCGCGTCCGCGGCGCGTCCGTCCTGAACGAGGAGGGAAAGCTTGTCGATAAGCAGACGAACAAATCCGCCGCCGGGCGGCGCGATGTCCCGGTGATGATCCCGCGCCTCCTGGAGCTTGCCGAAGCGAACGCCGCGCGCAGCACCGGGCGCGTCTATACACATTCAAAGGAATACCTTTACACGGTCACAAATCGGGTGTGCGGCAGCCTCGGCCTCCCGCTCGTCGGCGTCCACGGCCTGCGCCACAGCTTCGCCAGCCTCGCATACCACCTCGGTCTGCCGGAGAAGTACACCGCCGCAGTCGGCGGCTGGGATGACTACGCCACCATGCACAAAATCTACACGCACCTCGCCAACGCCGATTCAAAAAAATACGCCGCCCAGATGGGCGCATTTTTCAAAAACGGCAACGAAAATGGCAATGAATAAAAATAACCCGCATGATTCCAAGCGTTTTCGCACTTTTCATCCGGGTTCGATTCCCGTACGGGTCACCAAAACAATTCACCGAACATTCTAAGAATGTTCGGTGTTTTTCTGCCTATATCAGAACTTTTCCAACATTTCCGCCCGATTCCGTGAATATGAATCTGCATATTTTAGCGTTTATACGCCCGTTTCCGTAGCTCTCAAATAAAAAATGGCAATGAAAATGGCAACGAAAATGGCAATGGCCTCTGCTCCATTGCCATTTCCTCTTTCAGTGCGCAACAATGTCCGCGTAATACCTGGCCGCCTTGTCCCTCCTGGCGTCCTCGTCGCAGAGCCAGTCCCGGGCGAGGTCGGCCCAGAGGTCCGTGCTGTCCATCCCCCGGCGCTGGATGGTCGCGCCGTAGTCGGACCAGAGCGAATTCATGACGGCGTAGAAGGCCGCCTCGTCCAGCCTCCAGCCCCGCTGCGCCATGACCTGCCTGGTCTCCTCCTCGGACCAGCGCGGCCCGCGGCTCCCGTCGCTGTTGACCATGTGCGCCGTCCATTCCCGGGCGGTCTCCATGTCCAGCGGCGCGGCCTCGCGGCATTTCATCCGGTGCTCGACATGCAGCAGCAGGTTCAGCCGCTCCAGCGATTGCCAGGACATTTTCCCCTGCATCAGCTCGTCGATTTCCGCCCGCACGTCCTGTGTCGTAATCATGTCATGCCTCCTTGATGTACCGGGCCAGGGTGTCCAGGTCCGCCGGGTAGAGCGTGATGCTGCCCAGCACGGGCACCTCAATGCCCATGCCCTCCGGGCCGATCTGCGGACGCACCGCCTCCAGCAGCCCATCGAGGTCCACGTTCCCGTCCCCGTCGATGGCCCCCAGCTTGTCCAGCCCGGCCTTCGCCGCCCATGCGGGCAGCAGCGCGTCGAGGCGGCGGATGGCGTAGACGCACCAGGCAACGGCCCCGCCTGCCCGGATGTTCTGCGCGAAGTCGCCGCGCGGCAGCTTCGGCGCGAATTCCGCGTCAAGATAGCGCGTCAGCCCGCCCTTGATCTGTTCCATGGATACCATATAGCCCTCCTGTTATGTGCGCGGGGAGGTCGCCCTCCCCGCCTTGTCGGTCACTTGCAGCAGCAGTCGCACGGCAGCGGATTGTAGGTGTTCTGTGCCGTGGTGCCGGTTCCGGTCGTGACGTCCGCGACCATCTTCGGATAGAAGGTGGCGTTGGTGTACGTCACGATGGCGTTGTCGGCACACTTGCGCTCGTCGCGCTCCCGGTGGATCTGGCACTCCAGCTCGGACTTCACGCCCATCAGGCGCTCGCTGACGAGCTGGAAGCTGTCCTTGTTCGCCTGATTTACGACCTTCTGGCCGCACAGCTCCTCGCGGATTCCATTGAGCTGCCCGTCAATGTACTTGTACATTTCGAGCATCTTCTGGTCGCCGTAGGTGTTCGCGTCCCGGAGGGCGATGTCGCTGCGCAGCTTGGCGATCTCCTGCTCCTGCGCCAGCTCATAGCGGTTCACCGTGTGGTCCTCGCTGCAGCTTCCCTTGCCGACCATCGCAGCAAACGCCGCGCCAAGCGCCGGAGCCGCCATCGATGCCGCCGCATCGACCGGAGCGGAGCGTCTGCCCCAGCCCGCCAGCTCACCGAGACCGGCCAGCGCGCCGAGGGACGTGCCGATGATGCCCGTGGTCAGACCGGCTTTCGCTACGCCGGAGCTGCCCTGCTTTTCATTGATTTCCATGGTATGTGCCCCTTTCGGTTCTGTAGTCCCGGATGTGCACCTCCGGTCTATGTCCAGTGTGCCATTGGGGAGGCAAAACCACCACGGACGAGAGCCGTAAAAAGAGCGTAAAAAGAGCAGCCCCCGCAGGGGCTGCTTTCATTCTTCCATCAGCTTCCGGATCCACCATCGCCCGGACCATACCGTCCAGAGCTTGTTCTTCGCGCTCCGGCTCCATTTCTGGATCGCCTCGACGCTGCAGTCGAGCGTTTCCGCCGCCTGCTCCTGCGTCATTCCGCGCCGGAGGCAGAGATCGACCGCCGTCTTCTCTGCCTCCGTCAGGTTGACGAGACCGGTCACCAGCGACACCAGCTCCGCGTCCGGCGATTGCAGGAGGCGCTTGATCTTCCCGTCGCGCTCCCGCACAGCGTAGACCGGAATGTCGCGGATGACCGGCATAGTATTACTCCTTTAGCTGCTTGATGGCCTGATTCACGCCCGTAGCCGCCAGCCCGGATGCCGCGCCGACCGCCGCCGCCGTAATGGGGTCCGTGGCCGGGAAGTCCACCATGCCCGTGTAGAGGCCGAGGAGGCCCAGGGCCACGCCGGACACGCCGACGATGACGGGGATCCACTTGTTGTCCAGCTTCGTCGCCTTCGCCGCCTGGCCCACGAGATAGCACAGCACGGTGATGGCCACCACGGTTGCAATACCGAAATCAATCATAAGTACGCCCCTCCTATCGGGCAATGCTCCAGTCCTTCATTTCTTCGTACAACTTCACAATAAACGAGTTGCCGCCCAGGCGGCGGTACGCCTGATAGCACGCGTCCAGCATCCCCCACTCGTATTCCTGGAGGGTCTGGCTGTCCTGGTGCTTGTAGTACAGGCGGACGATCTCCGCCCGGAGCAGGCACTTGATGCCCTCCTGCTGCTCCTTGGTGCTCTTCCGCTGCTCCTTGATGCCAAGCAGCCATTCCCGCACCGGCTTGATGAGCAGCGACAGCAGCGTGAGCAGGCACACGAGCCCGGAGGCGGTGGTCACAATTTCCGAAAACATTTCACTTCACCTCCTCCGTGTAAGCCAGATACACCCACCCGTTCCGCCGGTCCGCGTATGCTTTCAGCAGCCCCCAGCCGCCCTGCTCCTCGACGATGGTGTACGCGCCGCCGTAGGCCAGCGTTTTGACCACGTCGTAGCCCGTCCCGGGGCCGCTGCGGACGTTGAGGCCGCTCTGTGCCTTGATGCGGACCAGCCTGCCGCTCCTGCCCGCCGCGGTCCCTGCGGCCTCCAGCGCCGCCCAGGTGAGCCTCCCGCAGATGCCGTCGGCGCTCAGGCCGCTCTTGCTCTGGAAAGCCCGGACGATGCTGTCCGTGTAGTCGCCGAAGATGCCGTCCGCGCCCCAGGGCGAGAAGTTGTAGCCCGCCCGGATGAGGAGCTGCTGCATCCTCACCACGGCCTCGCCGGAGCTGCCCCTGGAGAGCGTGGGGTGCTCGTCCGCCGGGGCCGGGCTTGCGCTGCCAAGCTCCGCCGCCACGTCCCGCCGGAGCTTGGCAAGATCGATGCCCAGGCCCAGGCCGTCCCAGAGGTGCTGCGGGTCCACGTGGTCCGTGTTGCTGAGGCCCCGCCTGGTCACGTTGTAGTGGGTCTCGATGCACGTGTAGGGGTCCCAGCCGTACCTCCGGCAGAGCTGTGCCAGGAGCCACACCGCGTTTTTGTAGGTCCGGAGCGTGTAGTTCCTCGCGGCCTCCAGGTCGCTGACGGTAAACCGCGCGCCGCTGGTGTAATGGATCTGTGACGGCTCGCCCATCTCAATGCCGATCCACTTCGCATTGCCGGGGCTGCCCACGTGCCAGCACTTGCGGTTGTCCGGCATACAGTGGAGCACCTGGTGATCGTCCACCATGTAGTGCACGACGTACGGCGAGCCGTTGCGCTCCCAGTAGTCCCGCAGCACCTGTGCAGATGGCTGCGGCGTGCCGATGGAGTGCAGCACCACGCCCCGCGGCGTGAGCCTCTGGTTTGCCCTGTACCGGCTGTTGCCGGTGCAGATGGCCTCTGTGATCTGCATGGCTTGTCCCTCCTTATGCGTTCAGGGCGGCCCGGACGGCCTCCCGGTATTTTGCGGGCACCTGGGACAGCGTGATGCGCCCCAGCCGCACCTGCAAGGTCAAAAACTGTACCATTTACTCCGTGCCTCCCATCACAAGTTCCAGCATCGCCGCCTCCAGCGCCTCCAGCCGCTCCTCCGCCGTCGGCTCCGGCGCAGGCTGCGCGGCCAGCATGGCGTTGTATTCCGCCTCTTCTTCCTGCGTCATGTCCCGGATCACTCCGTATTCGCTGATTCTCATTTTGCTCACCCCATTTTGTAAATGTTGACGGTTGTCCCGCTGATGATGTTGACGCCGGATGTTGCGGAGTAGATGTATATTTTGTTTGCTTTGTACGCGCTATTTGTTGGGACGTTTTGCGAGTTTTGCGTCCGGTCGGACACCGAGTGGATCGTCCCCCCAAACACGAAAAACGTCCACCTGGATTGTAAGATCGAGTACTTGTATTGTCCGGTGACCGTCCCCACCATCATACCGGTAAATGTGTTCCCCTCCGACCCGATCTTGACGTTTACAATAGGCGTTGTAACGTTGGCGGTCAAATCGGCATTATTGATGACGATCGTCTCGCAAAAATACAGCTTTCCCGGCTCGGTCGTCAGGTCATTTATTGCCGACATGGTCGTCCCGTCCGCAGTCCAGGTATACACCAGCTCGATGCCGCTTGAGCCTCCGCCGCCCCCCGGCGCGGTCCACAGCTTGCCGTCTGCGTCCTTGCCCACGGCCTGGGTCATGGCGTCGGTCTTGGCCTCCGGGTGCGGGATTGCGTTCCACACGGCCTTTGCGCCGGGATACTGGGTGTCGGTGGAGCTTGCGGAGAGGGCGGTCGTTTTGTTGGCCGCGTTCTCCATATTAATCGACCGGACCATCACCGTCCCGTTTTGGGTCACAATAATCGTGCGCACGGTGTTTGCCGCCTTGTACGCTCCGGCAAATGCGCACGATTGGACGCCGGTGCGGGCGACAAGCGGATAGTAAAATCCTTCCAGCTTCGCCTGTACGGTCTTCCCGGCCTGGATCGCGGCATCAATTTCCGCGGTGGTCTTGTCGCAGGCATATGGGCTTGCGTCCGTGCCCGCTCCGCTGATGGTGCAGATGAGCGCATCCGGCGCGTCCGCTGGCGTGTAGCCCAGGGCGGCGGTGATGTTCGCCTTGGTCACGCTGGCGTCGGAGCCTGCCGGTCCTGCCGGCCCCTGCGGCCCGGTCGCGCCCTTTGCGCCCGTCTCTCCCCGTGGGCCTGCGGGGCCCTGCGGTCCTGTCGGCCCCTGCGCGCCGGCCTCACCCTTCGCGCCCTGGTCGCCCTTTGGCCCCTTGATGCTCTCCGCCGCCGGGGCCGTGGTGGACTTGGACCGCTCCCAGCTGATCTCTCCCGCCGCGCTCACCGTGGGCCGCCAGAGATAGCCGCCGTCTCCGCCGCCCCCGCCCGTCTGCGCCGCCTCGTTGATGGCCGCGACGAGGGTGTTCTTCGCCTCGGTCGTGAGGTCGTCGAGGCTGCCCATCTTTGCGAGGATCTGCGCCCAGACGGCCAGCGTCGGGTCCGTGGACGTGTCCCCGCTGGGGTCCGCGCCCCGCTCGATCTGCCCGAGCTCCGCGTAGACGGTCGGCGTTTTCTTGTCCCCCTCGACGCCGTAGACGCCGCAGCGCAGCACCCCGCCCGGCACCGTGAGGCATTCGTGCGGGATCACCGCCGCCCCGTTCTCGATGAGGCAGTCCTTCGTGACGCCGCTGCCCTCGAAGACCGCCGTCCGGGCGGTGACGTTCTCCCAGCCCTCGCCGAGCCGGAACGTTACCGTCTTTCCCGTCAGGCCCGTGGTAATGCGCTCATTCGCCGACCGGACGCACCGCGCCCTCTGCCGGTCCGCGCTGATTTGGATCATGCCTTTCTCCCTCCTTCGTCTTCGTTCAGCATACAGGAAAGGCGGCCCGGAGTTCTACCCCCGGACCGCCCGTTCTTCCGCCGCCGGTTATTCCCACGGCGTGTCCGTGTCCTTCCAGTTCCCCTTGAGCGCGTCCCACAGGGCTTTCTCCTGCTCCCGCCCAAGGCCGAGGGCCTGAATGTACTCCACGACCTTCTGCTTCACGCTGCCGGGAACGGTCTTCCCGCTGCTGTCCTTGTCGCCCTCGACGTCGTTGTGGAACGCCCAGGCCGCCGCGAAGGTCTCCCGGTCGATCCCGGCGGGCTCGGCGATGCCGTACCAGGCCGCCGCCATAGATGCGCTCGCGTCCGTGTCCCCGGTGTCTCTCTGGTAGTGCCAGCGGTTCACATCGTCCTCCGCCTCCTCTGCGTCGCGGCCCGTGTACCGCTCGATGAGCCTCTGCGCCTCCTGCTCGGTGAGGTCTCCGTCGAGGTAGTGGTCCTTGATCTTCCCGCGTAGGCCGTCCTGGATGCTCTTGGTGATCTCCTCCCCGGTCTTTCCCCCGGGGAAGGTCTTCCGCAGGCCTTCCAGCTCCTTCTCGTAGTCCGCCGTGCTGCCGGACCGGGCGAAGCCGTAGAGCCATTCGAGCTTCTGGTCCTTGCTCTCGTAACGCTTGATCTTCATCCGCGGCGAGATCGCGCCGATGGTCGCGTTCCAGATGGACGTGACCTCCCGCGTGGTCGCCGCCAGCGGAAGACCGGCGGTCGAGGACAGCGCGTCCAGCGTCTTGTAGACCTTGCCCCAGGTGGTCATGCTGCCGTAGCTCGTGACCTTCGTCGCCTTTTCCAGCTCCCCGGTCTCCAGCTTGTAGGTCTCCGCCCAGATTTTCGCAGCATTCACGATCTTGGAAATGAACTCCGTGTCCATCCGCTCGTTGCTGTAGCCCTGCAGGATGCTGACCGCGTCCTTGAGGTAGGGCAGAGAATCGATGGGGAGCAGGTTCTGCCCGAGGTTCCCGTCCAGGAGCTTCTCCCCAAACAGCGCGTTGATGAACTTCGTGATCGCGTCCTCGTCGTCATCGTCCCGGAAGGCGTCGAAGAGGGATTCCACCAAGGCGCTGGCCGCCGCCGTCGAGGCAAAGACCGTAAAGGCCCGCAGCAGCTTCCCGCCCTGGGCTTTCCAGCCGTTGCCGCCTCTCCGGTTCACCTCCTGAATGCCCATTGCCGCGTCGAGCAGCATGTTGTAGGAGAGCGTCGGCTCGCTCATGAAGGCAGTGGAGAGCTTGGAGAACGTCGACTTGCTCCGCATCATGTGGCTGCGCGTCATGGTGCTGTCCACGACCTGCGTCGCATAGACCACCTCGCGGAACCGCTCCGCCGTCCGCTCCAGCAGCGCATCGCCGCTGTAGCCCCGGTCCTGCTGCTCCAGCTTGCAGGCCGACCAGATAACGGTCCAGGTCGCCGTGTCGCCCAGCTCCGCAAGGGACATGGACTTCTCCACGACCTTCTCCTTGATGCCCGCTGCGTTCTTGATCTGCTCCCGGACACCGCGTCCGATGTTCGTGTCGTAGAAGCCCAGGGACTTCCAGAGCGCGATGCCGCTGTGCTCCAGCATCTCGCCGGTCAGCCCGTTCCGGCTTCCCCGGAAGACGTTGCCGGAGGCGTTCCACAGGGCCTTGGGCGCGTTTTTCAGGGCGAGGGTCAGATACTTCGGGGAGATGACGTTCGCCGCCCTGACGTAAGCCGTCGGCTGGAGGAGCGCCACTCTGAGGTTCGCCGCCACCGCCGCGACCTTGTAGTTGGAGATCATCTTGTTCGCGAAGCCCTCGCCGCGCCCGCCCTCGCTGACGCCGTTCAGGTCCTTGATGAACGTCGTGAAGTACCGGAGCGCATCGGAGCCGTAGACCGCCTCGATGGACTGCTTGACGTTCTGCGTCAGGAGCTGCCCGGCCCCGTTCTTCACGGTGTCCCGGTAGTTGAACCATTTCATGGTGTCAAGGATGGGCAGCGCCAGCGCGTTGTACTTCGCCATGTCGGACATGTGGTTTGCGAAGGTGTCGAAGATGCTGCCGATGACGATGGCGTTGTTCGCGCCCTCCCGCAGGCCCTTGGTGGCCGAGAGATTGAGCAGCCGGAACATGCTGTTCTCCTGCGCCTCCGTGTCCCGGGCGATCAGCTCGTTGCTGTCGGAGACGACGGGATAGTAATGAGGCTCCGTGAAGTACCGGAAACCGAACCGCTCCATGCTGACCTCGTTGCCCCAGGCGCTGCCCTGGATCTCCATGTACTGCTGGAGTTTGTCCGCGACGGCCTTCTGCCGCTCACTGAGAAGCCCTGCGGCGTCTTCCACGTCTGCGACGGTGAGCAGCACGGGCCGGATGCCCTGCCCGGAGATGCGGACGCCGCCGCCGTAGAGGTGCCCCTGCGCCTGCTCGCGCTTGGACAGCTCATAAAGCTCCATGGCCTGCGCGGTGGTGAGCGTCAGCTCCCGGCCCGCCTCGGTTTTCAGTGTGTGCTTCTCCTTCTCCCAGGCCTTGACCTCCTGCTCCGTGTAGGTGTCCTCTGCAAAGCGGATGATCCGGTCCGAGTTGAAGGCCAGCCGGTCCCAGCCGTCCGCAAGGCGTCGGAACATGTCCTGCCCGCCCTCGCCGAAGCGCCGGAAGGCATAGTACGGCGTGGTGTTCTTCCAGCTCAGGAAGTTCCGCAGCACGTCCTCCGCCTTGCCCGCCTTGGAATCCAGCCCGAAGTGCAGCTTCCGCTCCCGCATGGAATCCAGGTCCAGGGCCGTGGCCTCGGCGGCGTCGCGGACGCTTTCGAAGTGCCCGGCGGTAATGAGCCGGTTGATCTGCTTGATGGACGTGGTCAGGACCGTGAGCACCTGGTTCAGCTCCTTGAGCTGGGCGGAATTCATGGCGTAGAGCGGCTCCGTCTGCCCGTCCGAGACAAACCGGAAGATATCGTCGATGTCATCCAGGAACTCCGGCGGCAGGTCGAGATACCCGAGGTCGCTGAGCTTGCCCTGCGCCTGGTCCGCCGCTACCCTCCGGATCTTCTCCAGGGACCGCACGAGCCGTGCATCCGCCTGGGTCTCCGTGCCCCTCTCCTGCATGGATTGGGAGAAGCGTGACGGCGCAAGTGCCTCCAGCAGCTCCTTGACGGGCTGTTTCAGCGGCTCCGGGATGTGCTGCTTGTCGTTGTTCTGGGTGAGCATCCGGGTCAGCTCCTCGCAGCGGGCCTCGATCTGTGCGCGCTGTCTCCGCGCCGCCTCGGTCTCATTCCGGTTTTCCCGGTAGTCCTTGAGCCGCTGCCGCTGCTCGGCGATGCGGTCGTTCAGCCGCTCCTCCGTTCTGGCGATCCGGTCCTGCAGCCGCTGGATCGCGGCGTCGTTCCGGGCGATGGTCTTGTCCCTGGCCCGGATGTCCCGGTTCGCCGTCCGGAGGGCTTCCCGGCCCTCAGCGCCGGCCGCGCGTTCCTGCGCCAGCTTCGCCTCAAGGCGGCTCATGGCCTTTGCGTCCTGCCGCCCCTGGGCCATCTGTCCGGCGAGGATGCCCTGCTCCCGCGCCTCCTTCGCGTCGGCCTTCGCCGCCCGGAGGGCTTCCCGGGCGTCATACTGCGCCGCCGCCGCAAGGTCCACCTGTCCCTCGCTGCCCTTCAACCGCTTCAGCTCCGCCCGCATCTGCCGCAGGTCCCGCTGCAGCGTCGCTATCTCCGTTGAGACTGTGTCGCGCTCCTGATAATTTATTTTGTTTCTCGCTCGGAAGTTGTTGACATACTCACGGAAACGTGATAGATTAACAGTAAGGGCACTGTCTGTTATATTACCCAACCTCGTGTGCTGGGCTATCACTGACAGCTTTGCCCTATTTTTTTTGTCGTAACTGAGCACATTCCCGTCTGCAATGGCGCGGTTGATGCTCTCGACATAGCCCTCATGATCCCCATTGGAGTACAGGATCCCATCGGATATGGTCAGGACAATGTGCGGTCTTCTGTCGAATTTGCCGTTGATGTTCTGCGGATCATAGAAACTCAGTGCAGCATACAGCGGAAGCCCATTCTCGGCGGTAACCGGAAGAACCATTTTGATTGCAGGGTTTCCGTGTCTGGTTCGTTCCCCAATCGTAAGGACCGGGTTCTCCAAACTCATAATAGCCTGTGTCATCTTCACTTCCCCGATTGCGTGGAAGTGAATTTTTTTACCGTTTCTGACGGTCTGCCTGCCGTCTTGCTTGGCACGCTTCTCTGACACAATGTTTTCGTAGGCGTGGTTTCGGTAGAGATAGAAGTCTCCGTCTATGCCAACAAGATTGCGGACAAACCTTGGCATTCTACCAACGCGGATGAGATTGTCGTACCCAGAATCCCCGTGGTCCATGGCGTCTGCAATGGCAATTTCGACCTCGTAGTCCTGGAGCGTCTGCTGATCGTCATACCAACTTCCGCGCTCCGAGAACTTCACGCCCTCCTGCGCATTCAGCGCTGTGACTCGTCCGCTCTCCTTGATGCTCACGCCAGCCTTGCGCAGCTCGCGCAGCAGAGACGGCGTTACAACATTGTCCGGAACAGCAATGTCCGTTCCGCTCAGAAGGCGCTTGTACATCTGCGCGACCTCTGCATCGGGGAGAATCCGAACAGGCTTGATCCATCTGGAGAGCAGCACCTGCCGCTCTGTTCCGGTCTTTGCCCGGAGCTGCCCCGCCACAGTGCCGGTGTGCCACGCATGCCAGCCGACCGCGTCCTTTGCACCATCTGCGCGGTAGCCGCTCGTCAGCTCACTGACCGGCACCTCGCATTCTACGGTAACGAGGTTCGGACGCGCATACGCGCCGCTGAACTGGTCGTTGAGCACAAGGTTCGAGGAGTGCATATAGGGATTGTACGCAGCGGAAATGCTTCCCTGCCCCTTGCCTTTGTCGAGCTTGTACTTTCCGTCCCGGACCAGCTCCGGATGCTCCGTCGCCTGCTCCCACTGTCCGAGAACGCTGTAGTCCTCGTACTGACCATTCGTCCGCGCTGCCATAGGAGGATAGAGTTTCCCGTCCACAAGCTGCATGGTCTTATAGGTCTTGACGGTTTTCTGCCGGTTCAGGAAGTCCAGCGTTTTTTTGTCCGTGACGCGCTCAGAATACCGGATGTCCGGATTTTTGGTTGGGGAAAGGTTGTCCACGTTCTTGATCTGCTCCGGCGAAAATGCGATATATACCGTATCCGGATTGCCGCCTTCGTCCAAGAACTCCTCATCAATAGACCGTACAATGATCCCATCATGTCCGCCATCCTTTGCCCAGCGCAGCAGATCGCCGTGTCTGACATCGGCTTGATTGGCAGCACTACCCCATCCTTCATCCTCTACGATTAGAGGATTCGTGATATTTAGATAAGCCTGCATGACATGACCTTTTGCACGATGATTAGAAGCGTAGCCTCTTGCGTCCTCATAGTACGGCGTAAAGTAAAACCCGAGGTCGCTGATTTGCCCGAAATTACCTCCGATTTTTGCGCGATCAAACGTCGTGAAGTTATCCCCAGTCCCGTGGTACATAACCAGCAGGTTCCCGTCCTTGTCCCGCACCTTGGAGTCCTTGAAATATTCCGCCTGCTCCGCCGAAAGCTCCCGCCCGGCAGAATCGCGGTCCGAGAACTTCGCCCCGTCGTAAATCCTCTGGCTGAGGTCCGAGGCGATCTCGTACATTCTGTCCACGCTGCCGCCGATGTGCTGGAAGTATCCGCCGTCCTTGATCATGCCGATCAGGGACTTTTTTGCCGCCTCCACGTCGAACACCGGCTGCACCGCAGGCGTCTCCAGCGCGGAGCGCCGCGTCTCGTTGACGAGCTTCATGTAGTTTGGGTTGTCGAGGAACCGCTCGAACCGCGGTCTGAGGTTGTTCTCCTCCAGCGCCCGGAGATAGGTCTGCAGGTCGTTGTTGTGCTGTGTCGGGAGAATTTCCTTTGCATTCCCCTTCGTCCATCCCGCCTGCTTAACGTCGGAGCTTTCGGCGGTGTAATTCGTGAAGCCG
>OLGM01000458.1_pt1 | contig 26114 bp, 26 predicted proteins | sample 1606001 | NCBI WGS metagenome assembly OLGM01 (sample SAMN03283294) | human gut metagenome | biome: human-associated habitat; material: feces | host: Homo sapiens | place: Peru | collected 2012
ATTCTTGGCAAGCGTCACCCTGCCCGTGAGCAGGTAGAAACCTGCCTGCAGCAGCTTCAGGAGTCCGGTTCCGGTAGCACATATCACGTTCCATGTCTGCTGGGCTGCAGCTGCACCCTTGGTTACAACGATATTCGTCTTGATGGCATTGCTGGTGGCGATCGCTACAACCGTGAAGGCTGCAAGCAGGATGCCCAGCGTCTTCACCACGCCCTGATGCTTCACGCACCAGGAGATGAGGTCGATGGTATGCAGCTGCATGTCTGCATAGGCATCATCCCACTGTTCCTTGAGGGGAAGGATTTCGTCACCCAGCGCCTTTTGGGCGTTCTGCAGTTCTACCGTTTTCTGGGCGGCACGGTCGGCTGCACTGATATAGGTCTCTCCTGCCTCGGCAAGCTGGGTATCCACAATCTCTGCCACAGCCTTCATGAAGTCGCCCGTCTCCTTGGTCTTCTCGGAGATTTCTGCCGCCGAGATGCCCAGGTTATCGAGAATCAATGGAGACTTGCGGCCCAGACCGGTCACGATGCTGTTGGTCATGTAATCTACCGACTGCCCCGTCTGCTGAGCCTTCAGCTGGGCAAACTGCAAGTACTTACCGAGATCTTCGAGTGGTATGCGGAAGTCTTTGGCTTGCACGGCTGCGGTCATCAACTGCACATCGTTGACTGTGTTCTTGGTTGCCTTGCGAAGATTCTCCAAGAGGTCAGGCTGATCCATATCCTTGAAAGCCTTGGTCACACCATCGGCGGTTTCTGCCATCTCCAAGCCACCATCAATAAGTTCTTTGACGGAATCTTTGAAACCTTGTGCGTAACTACCAAAGAGTTCTGCTGCCTTGGTCATCATGTTACCATATAGCATTCCGTTAGCTTGGTCGCTAGCCGCAAGTTCACCAAAACTTTTAGCGTTCTGTTTCAATTCAGCCATTCTACTGCTTACCTCTTGCAACTTTTGCTCCAATATATCATAAAGTTCTGGGTTGAGCGTTTTTGAGGTGTTTTCAAATTCCTTCTGCAAACTTTTCTGCTGCTTCTTCAATTGACTCATAGTCATATCAAGCACATTGAGTTTACTGGTCTGCTCGCCTATCTGAGAGGTAAGGTTGCGAATTTCCTTACCAGTCTCGGTATATTGCTTCTTGAGGTTCTTGTAGGTATCAGTCTCTTTCTTGCCAGCTGCCTCCAGCTGAATCATCTGGCTGAGTCGTGCCTTGTTCTCGGAGCGCAGCTTCTTGCTCTGCTGCTCCAGCCGGTATATTTCCTTTTGGGCTGCTGCCGCCTTCACATCGACGGTGTAGCGAATTTCGTCTTCCGTTAAATGTTTACTTGCCATAACTTATGATTTTTGAGGGTTGAGTGACTTTTCCAGTTCCTGACGGATGCCTTGGCGTATCTCATCCGTGAAGCCATAACGGAGCTTAGGGAACGTCTCGTGATAGAGCACGCCCCATACCACACGGTTGTAGAGTGCAAGGTTCCTGCGCTTGAACTTGCTGATGCGGTCGTTGCGCTGGCGGTATTGCATATCGAGGAAACGGAGATAAGGAAGGATTCGCACGAAGATGGTGCGGTTCTCGCCCGAAATCTGGCTGTCGAACGAGTGTGCGGAAAGCGTGGTGAGAAGTCTTCCGGTACGGCGCTGGAAGTTGCTGCGCACCACGTTCTCCTGTGTGGAGTATATCTTCAGGATACCTTCCTGAAGAGTCTCGTGAACAAATTTCTTTTTAACAAGACTGTCTGTTACCATATTCTTTATACATTACTAATTAGCAATGCAAATATAATAACAGGCGAGTATATGGCAAAGGACTAGTACCTGAAGAACTTTACGTATATAAGTATTCCAAACAAAGGAGTAAATATGGTACATAAAGTCAGATAAACAAGCCATTTTGCAAACATCCTCGAGCCGACAACAAACGGTCCAAGAACAAGCGCAATCACGAACGACACGAACTGCACGAAGCCAAAGAAAGTATCTAACATAATCTATATATTTTAATGTGTTACTAATTCTCGGGTGCAAAGATACACCGCTTTTTCTGAAAAACCAAATTTTTACTCTAGAAAGAATGAAAAGGAATGATTTTCCGGAATCTGACGGAACAAAAAAGCCCCCGATGCATCTCGCACCAGGGGCTCAAGAGTTCATTTAATTTTTATGAAGTACAACCAACTTTTGGTTGCACATCGTTCAAACATACTGTAGAACTGGTTTATCTATCAAGAGACCAGCGTCTAAATCTCCTTTTATTTTGGCAATGCCTTGCCTTATTCTTTTCAAGCTCTTGGCCTGTGGCACCTTGATACCAGCGGCATTTTGCCTGAGCAATGATGCATTCATACCGATATACTTTGCAAAAGCGGAGATACTAATCGTAGTATTAACTATGTTTAAGCTTTCTGACCATCAGAAAACGGTTGCTTGTAAATCCGCTTTAATATTGCTCATGCAGGCGTTGAGTCGCTGATGTCCCCGGCACGGAATCGTGTCGGGGACTGAGTTGAGTTATCGAACATGTTAGCTATGCTAACTGCAATGCACTGATGCGATTGCTTATTTCCTTGACTGCCTGGTTAAAAATGCCTTTCTGCTCCTGGTTGAGCGTATAAATCTTTCCACGCACCTGATATCCGTTGAGACGCTGCAAAAGCCATGATGCGCTCTTATTGAAATAGGTCTTGGCAATATAAGAGATAGGAAGCAGTTTGTAATCCTCCGCATCTATCTGGCTTCGGAGAGCTTTCATTTCGCTCTCCAGGCGAGTTACATTCTCCTCCACGAATGGCTTTGCCACTTCAGCAACAGCATCCTTATCCATCTTTTCCAACTTAGCGATAATTTCTTTTTTTCGCTCTTCGCTCCTTGCATCGGTATTACCAGCAAGAGACTGATATTCCTCCAATAAAATCTTAATATTTTCCATATCAATAATATATTTTATAATCTCCTCCCAAAGGAGGGGAAGTGAAACTTTACTTTCTATTCTTCATCAGTCTTGAAAGGTCATCTAAGAGATAATCAAGTCTCTTTTCGATTTCCTTCTGTGAAAGACCGGTGAATTTCACGATTCGGAGAAAGTCTTCGATTTCCTTCTTCTTTCTCTCGATTTCATTTTCTAAATCTTCTTGCATAGCTTAAAAATCTAATTGATTAAACATGTTCCTTAACTCGATTGCAAAGGTACATAATAATTTTGATATGTACAAACATCCCATAATAAATTTATTATGTATAACACATTTTTAACGTCTTGATACGGGAAATGAGCGGAAAAAAGCGTATCTTTGCAGGAAAGAAATGTTTCACCTATTTATATACTGAAGTTTCGCATGTGGTTCAAGTACGGGCTGAAGGCCCAAAAGCTCCTAGCCCAGGGCAATCGCCCTGGGTTTTTGGATAAATACAAAAGGTCGCCCTGTAAGGGCAAAAGCTTTATAAATTACCTGATATTTAAAAGCTTTTGCCCTTACAGGGCGACTTGTTTGCGTCCGTATTTACCCAGGGTGCTACCCTGGGCTAGGAGCTTCTGCCCCTTCAGGGCGAGAGGGGGTAGCCGGTCATTTCCGGTCATGGTCATTTCCGGTCATTTTCATTTTGATCCTCCTTTGAATCTGGTCATAAAGTTAAGGTTATTAAGGATTTCGGTTCTTCTCCACCGTTGGCATTTTATTGTTGTAGGAGGTATTGGTGTCATAATTGCACTATAATGTGAGAAATGACACAACCGACAAATATTAGACTTTGACATAAACTATACTATTACAAGCCCCCACAAGTCTGTAATTCTCATACATACAGATAGAATGTATTTTAAAGAAACCCTACTATATGCATGTAAACATAAAAGTTGATATTTATTCGGTCACAAAACTTTTATTTACAAAATCCTCTATTTCTTGTTTGAATTCTTCGTCAATGCAAAAAACAACCCTTTCTTTCAACTTTTCTATAATGATTTTTTGGCTATCATAATAATCTTGAAATGACTGGTCTATTTCAATTTGACTTACTATTATACTTCCATTCTCCAAGTTCTTATTGTCCAAGCTAAAAAAACTTTTAATTTTTGCTAAACATTCAAACTCTTCATATGACAAAAATTTGTTTTGAGCTACCAACAAACAGTCAAAATTCGAGTTTGTTTGTTCAAGCATTCTTTTAGATTGTTCAATAAAAAGATCGTTGATTTTAATGCTTGCCATCAGTCTCATCATGTCATTTCCATATTTCTCATAAGTGTTGCCTTCGCAATATATCAGTTTAAACATTTTGTACTCTGATTCAAAGTCAGCAACACTGTTTTCACCAAAAGGGTTACTAAAGGACCCTATTGTTGTCAAAATTTCATATTCTGCCAACATAATGTATTGCAATGCTATAAACTGCGCTTTACTACTCGGAAAAAAATCGGAAACCATATAGAAAATATAACCTGCAATATAGCCAAAACTAACATTCGATAAAACAGTTAGGCAAGAATACAAGCACCTTGATTCCTTAGGTGAAATTGTTGTCTGATACATTGCTGACAAATAGGAACATATTATAAACAGCACAAATAGCCAAAAGCTCCAACTTTTTATCAATTTGCGTATGCAATATTGAAACAACAAAGATGAATATTTTTCCATGATTTGTTATAGTTCATGTTCATTTAATAATTATGCATTGCTTATATTGTATACAATACTGATTCCGGAAACAGCAAAGCCATCCCCTTCTTCTTGATTTTGAAAGAATAAGTATCGCCATGTCCACTTGGACGACAAAGCAGCAAATCAACAGTTATTATGTTCTGTTCAAGAAGCACATCAAACTGACCAACATTCGGATTCTTTGTATGTTCTATCTGCTTATAGCGAAAGTATTCCTTACCATTGTTCATCTCGTTTTCTACTTCAATCCAGAATGTTTCATGATGTTTTATTTGTAAACGTTGGTGTAACTTTACTAACCTCCAAGCTGCAATATCTTCAACTTTTCTTCTCTCAGCTTGTAATTCAAGAAGTTCGTCTACATGGTTGACATTCAAGAACATCATTTGACTGTTTGGTGGAGCGCATTGAACAGTGTTTTGGTAAGTTTTGAAACCGTCTTCATTGATGTAACCGTATTTCTCGACAATTTCTCGTCCAGATTTCAATTTACTAATTCCCCAATCTGGGGTTTGGGTAAATAGTACGTTTTTCTTGCTGCTTCTTTTATCCCTATGACTCTTCAATTCTATTCCCTTGTAATCAGGAGTTTTGTCACTATTCATACTGATTCCAAGGAAAGACTCTATAGTTCTGCCAATTCCTGTATCAGCCGTTACTTCTGACTCAAACCACTGATCTTTAACAGCACGGAAACGCCCAAGAAGTTCCTCAGAAACAGAGTTCCCCTCTTTGTTAATTGCTTTCAATATATCCTGCATAGGTGTAATGATCGCTGAATCGTAGCATTTCTCTATGTCTATATGGGTTATATTGATACTGTACAAAGTTTGTTCATGCCAAATCAAAACATGAATGTCATTACCTTCTGTATATCCACCCAATCCATATATCCACATTCGAGGGTCTCCTTTCTTTGTGTTCGGACGATAAAAGGATGCTTTCGTGAAAAATTGAGTTGCATCTGTAAGTATGCAAGCTTGTTTTATTTGCTTATGTTCTTGACCTTGAAGTTGTTCCTCATAGTTATGAATACCATTTTCCAGGAAATAGGCTCGCATAGGAGCTGTTGAGTCAAGAATACCCTTACCTAAACCAGTAGGGGTAATCTCGACTTGTGTAAACTTCACATTGTGGTTTACAAGAAATTTTAAATTCTTCTGCTCGAAAGCAGTAAATGGACGCATATTAACCATACGAAAAACTTTTTACTTTATATGTTTCAACAATGTATTGGCAATTGCCCTTGCCATTAGTGGTGGGACAGCATTACCTACAAGCGTGTATTGAGGTATCTCTTTTTGGCGATTATTACCACCTGTCTGACGTTTACCTTGGAACACAAACGAATCGTCAAAACTCTGGAGGCGAGCCATTTCACGAACAGTCATAGGACGATACGCAGAATAATGAATAAAATCATCTGGCATTGTACATACTGTAGGACTTTGTCCAAGAGGATTTAAAACTACATAGTTTCGTTTCTGAGAATCCAATCCCTTCTCTTTCAGTTCAACCTTGGCCTCATCATAATCACCATGTTCAGCAATAATGCGCAGTCGTTCACGGACTTTCTCATTCTGTAGACTTGTTTGGTGGTTGAACAAATCCATATGCTGATATTTCTGCGGTTTATCTAACTCATCCATATTCAACACATAGAATGGTTCCTTGTCAAACGTAAAGCGATGTCCCAAACGACCAATTTTTGACCATTCTGAAAACAAAAGTCCTTTTTCATCTGGCTCACCCTGAATAGCTCTTTGGATTTTTGTATCTTCAAATTTCGGGTTCAACTTTGGCTTCTTATACGAAGTTACTGTTTCACCATTTCCTATCATATCCAAATCCCAAAGAGCTTCATAAACTTTCACTTTCTCGTCATCACTGACGGTTGCTGGAATCTCTTTTATAACCTCTTGGTCATTTCGGCAACCAATAAACACGACTCTCTCACGATTTTGAGGAACACCATAGTTTGAGGATAAAAGGACAAATGGCTCTTCAATATTGTAAAGACGGATTTCCTTCAACATCTCATTTAGATGATTGAGAAGGTCTGGTTTACCTTTGAGTTGCTCTTGAATATATTCTATACACTCATCAAAAGTAGATATCAGTATTTCCAAAGACTTTTTTAAGGACTGCGCTTCATCCAAACAATCTCCCATATTTGCCACTTTGTCAACAGCATCTAAAGTCTTTTCAAGAATCTGCTCATCTGATATTGTCTCAATTATAGCATTGTAGCCATCCATAAAAGTGTCATTATCAATGTGGGCACTAGTTTTTAACTGAATGACCTGTTTACGGATGGAATCTCTTTGCTGTTTCATTTTTAACAACAAAAGTCCATGACGAATAGTATTTACACTTTCGTCACTCTTGCTTACGCTATATGGCAAATGCTTGGTCACATCCTTTAATTGTTGCTCAAGATTCTCAAAGAAAACCTCATTCTGCTTATCCCAATTGTCTGTGGACGTTTCCATACAAAGCCTAATATATAAGGCATAGTATAAGGATGCTGGCATCTGTGGTTTCAACACATCTTCCAAGAAAGCATAGAGTTGATTCATTTTCGCATCATCAACGATTGATCTGATTTCACGAAGAATTCTCTCTTTTATTCGCCCTTCATCCTTTGTTAATATTCCCTTTACATTCTCCATTACAAAGTATTTAGGGCGTAAAGCTTTAATTACCTTTAGGTAATGGAAGAACAGGTCATCACGTTTATCTAGCTTCTTTCTACGTCCTGCAAGACTAAACGACTGGCAACTTGGCCCACCTGTTACAACATCGATTTCTTGATTACCAATTCCTTTGAGAAGATTAGGTAAAAAAGAATCTTCCATAATGTCTTGGCACATGAACTTAGTATCAAGACCAAGCATCTTATTGTAACGTACACGATGTGTGAGTTCACAGTTCTCGTTTATATCGCTTGCTAAACGGAAATTGTAATACTTGTCATCCGTATAGGCTTGCATGAAGCCCTCGCTGAAGCCACCAGCCCCAGCAAACAAATCAAGATATGTAATGCCCTTTCGGGTTGAAATAAACTCTTTCTTTTCAGACATAGTTATGTTTACTATTTATTTAATTCTGTTATTCAGCTCTTACCTATTCAGTACTGAACTTCGCATGTGGTTCAAGAACGGGCTGAAAGCCCAAAAAGTTCCTAGCCCTGTAGGGGCAAAAGTTTTTGCGTATCTTATCCGGTACATGAAAGCTTTTGCCCTTACAGGGCGACTTACTGACTGCCATTATACCCAGGGTGTTACCCTGGGCTAGGAGCTTCTGCCCCTTCAGGGCGTATGGGGTTCATCCAGGTCATGAAGGGTCAAAGTCATTAAGGGTCATTATCATTTTCAAACCCCTAAAGTATCCGGTCATTTCCGGTCAAGGTCATTTCCGGTCATTTTCATTTTCTTATGCCTTGCCCCTAGAGAAAAATCAGACCGGTGTATCGGTGGCTGAATCCTTGAAGAGGTCATCGGCTGATGGAATCTCATCTTCATCAAACCACTTCTTCAACTTGTCCTGAGCCTTTGCTTTTACATCTTCTGAAACCTCACCCCAAACTTTCTTGAGCACAAACAGCAATACGGCCAGGTCATCGCCCAAACCGGCAATAGGTATGGCGTCGGGAATCACATCGAGCGGACTGATGAGATAACCCAAGGCTCCTACGATCAGAGCCTTGTCCTTCAGCGAAACCTTGTCACTCTCTAACGTATAATAGAGAATGAGCGCTGTATAAACCATCTTGGCACCGGCACGTTTGGCAACATGCGAAATCTTCTCGACAAATGCACGCTGGGTGAACTTGTCCTTATAGTCCATAAAGTCTGGTAATGTCATACTACTTATAGTTTATAGTTTATAATTTATAGTTTACAGTTACGACCGCTTCTCGTAGAAGAGGACTGCCTTGATGAAGGTCTCCATCTTAGGCTCCTTATGATGGTTCACGCGATAGGCGATGATCATCTGGAGAAGTGCCTTGACAAAACACGCCAGCAGCAGACCGATGATGACGGCTATGACCGTGGCGAGCATCTTTCCGTTGTCGTAGACGGGTGACTTATCCGGGAAACAGGACAGTACCAGTACGGGGAGGACGGTGATGAAACCGCCGATGGTGAGCTGGCTGCGCTTGGAACCACCCATGTCGAGTATCGACTGCTTATCGAAAAGATAATCATCCAACTCCATACGGGTAATGCCGTAGTTCTCAAACTTCGGGAAATCGGGTTCATTGCCATATTTCGCTATCTTGCCCGTTACCTTATGTTCGAAATCATCTAATATCTGCTTTTCCGGTTCTCTGAGTTTCATAATCTTGCTAGTTTTTAAAATCGTTTAAAAATGAATGCATCTTATACCTTATTATATATAAAGGCTGCGATGCTGAAAAAAGAAAAGAAAAGCAGTGCCCCTGTAAGCCGAGTTCTGTGTTCCTATATCAGATATGCTGTTATGCTGTGTTCATACCAGATATAAGAACGTCTGTCATTTATCTAGTCCCAAAGTCACCCTTGGGCTCAAGCACTCTACCCTCCGCAGCAGCCCGAAGGCAATCGGACGAGCCGCCCTCAATCTGCGGTATACATGAGCTTACAGCTCCCAGATGGCACAGCCTGACGATCACCCGCCAGCTGGTGGTCTCTTACACCACCTTCTCACCCTTACTATCACCCCCACCATGGGAAAGCGGGGGGAGCGGTTATTTTCTTCTACCGACACCTACTGTCACCAATAGCTTCTAGTTTCGGAAGTGGGATGCTCTATGCTGCCCGGACTTTCCTCTCGCACCTGAAAGATGCCAGCGACAGACCGGAGCACTGCTTTCGACATGCAAAAGTACAAAAAACTTTTGATACTATTGCACGATTCCTCACTTTTTTATACATCATTAGTTATTCGCAAGGCTATTTTCGCTCTTTTTCCCCGGTTAAACCGAGTTTTCGAGCCTCTGTCTTTTAACAGATATTCAATAATCTGCAAAAGATAGTTTCATATACAGAACTATCTTTTTCATGCTTACATTCAAATATTTGTGAATTTAGGGCTTTCCTTGTTTAACAGCCGTTAAAGTGTTAATTTGAAATGTTAAAACGGAATAAATTTATGCAGAGAATGAAGCGAATATCAAAAAATGACCCTATATTTGCAACCGGAAAACAGAGCGATGCATGACAAGTTGACTTTGGCATGATATTAGCTGCTGCAGTTCCAAGGAAAAGAAAAGTAAACAATAAAAAATAAAGAGACATGAAAAAATTAAGTAATTATGTTGTGGCTGTGCTCTGCGTTGGTTCGCTCGCATTTTCAGCCGGTGCTTTCATGAAAGTAAGTGCTACACCTGCAGTTACCGCTGCGCCAGCAGGTCAGCCTGTAGACTTAACCTATGCTGCCGAGAAGGCGCTACCTGCTGTAGTACATATTAAATACGTACAGAACTCGAAGGTGAAGACGGTAGATGTGCAGGACGACCCATTCGGAGGTTTCTTCGACCCGTTCGGCTTCTTCGGCAACCCGGAACAGGGCAACGGAGGCACACGCAAGCAGAAAGTGCAGACTCCGAAGAGAGAGGCTACAGGTTCGGGCGTCATCATCAGCCAGGACGGTTACATCGTTACCAACAACCACGTGGTAGAAGGTGCTGACGAGCTGACCGTAACGCTGAACGACAACCGCGAATACTCGGCACGCATCATCGGAACCGACAAGACTACCGACCTCGCCCTCATCAAGATAGACGGCAAGAACCTGCCTACCCTGCCTATCGCCGACAGCGACAAGGTGAAGGTGGGTGAATGGGTCATCGCCGTGGGCAACCCATTCGGACTGAACAATACGGTTACAGCCGGCATTATCTCAGCCAAGGCACGTTCGCTCGGTGCCAACGGCGTAGAGAGTTTCATCCAGACCGATGCTGCCATCAACGCAGGTAACTCGGGCGGTGCACTCGTCAACACCCAGGGTGAACTGGTAGGCATCAACGCCATGCTCTATTCACAGACCGGTTCTTACTCCGGCTACGGTTTCGCCATCCCTACCTCTATCATGAACAAGGTGGTAGACGACCTGAAGAAATACGGCAGCGTACAGCGCGTGATGCTGAGCATACAGGGAAGCGATGTGCTGAACTATATCAACGCCCAGAAGGAGAACGGCAAGGAAGTGGATCTGGGAACCAACGAGGGTGTTTACATTGCCAAGGTAGATGAAGACGGCAACGGTGCTGAGGCAGGACTGAAGGAAGGTGACGTGATTACCAAGGTTGACGGCAAGAAGGTGACCAAGATGGCTGAGCTGCAGGAAATCCTGAACGGCAAGCGCCCTGGCGACAAGATGAGCATCACCTACCTGCACAACAAGAAGGCAAGCACCAAGACCATTACGCTGAAGAATGCCCAGGGTAATACTTCGGTTATCAAGAGTGCCGACCTCGATGTGCTCGGTGGCAGCTTCCGCCCTATTACTGAGAGCCAGAAGAACCAGCTCAACATCAAGTATGGTGTAGAGGTGATGAAGGTGAACAGCGGTGCCCTGAAGGATGGTGGCATTTCACGCGGTTTCATCATCCAGCGCATCAACGACAACAACATCAATACGATTGATGACCTGCAGAAGGCTGTAAAGAGTGCTTCTACCAGCAAGGATCCAGTGCTCTACATCCAGGGTGTATGGCCAACAGGCAAGAAGGCTTACTTCGCAGTTCCGCTGCAGAAAGACTAAGGGTAAGAGTTTTAAGAGAAACGTCTCATGATTGAGTAGTGAAAAAGGCATTTTTACTGCCAAAAAACTCAAGAAACAGACAAAAAACAATAAAATAGTAGGTATTTCTGAAAAATATCTACTATTTTTTTTGGTATTTAAACAAAAAAGTGTATTTTTGCAACTACTTAAAATTTGATGCCAGCATGAGACAATTAAAAATTACTCAATCAATTACGAATCGCGCAAGCGCATCGTTAGAAAAATATCTTCAAGATATTGCTCGTGAGGAGCTGCTCTCTACAGATGAAGAGGTGGAGCTCGCTCAGCGTATAAGAAAAGGTGACCGTAGGGCATTGGAGAGATTAACAAAAGCCAATCTCCGTTTCGTGGTGTCTGTTGCCAAACAGTACCAGAACCAAGGGCTCAGCTTGTCTGATCTTATCAACGAAGGAAATGTGGGGCTTATCAAAGCCGCACAGAAGTTTGATGAAACCCGAGGCTTTAAGTTCATCTCTTACGCCGTATGGTGGATTCGCCAGAGCATTCTGCAGGCCATAGCCGAGCAGAGCAGAATTGTGCGCCTTCCGCTCAACCAGGTGGGAAGCGTTAACAAGATTAACAGAGAGATGAGTAAGTTTGAACAGGAATTTGAACGCAAACCGAGTGTAGATGAAATGGCTGACCGCGTAGACTTGCCGGAAGACAAGATAGAGGACGCCATGAAGGCTACATCGACAAGTCGCCACCTGAGCGTGGATGCTCCTTTTTCTGATGATGAAGATGGAAGCATGCTCGACCTGATGGCCAATTCGGATGATCCGACCGACAATGAACTGCTGACAGAGTCGCTGAGAGCTGAAATAGAAAGACTGCTCAAGACGCTGCCGGACAAAGACCAGAAAATCATTGCTGCCTTCTATGGCATAGGAACACCTGAACTGACGCTCGAAGAAATCGGAACCAAGTATCATCTCACCAGGGAAAGAGTACGCCAGATCAAGGAAAAAACGATAAGGCGACTCCGGAACAAAACGACAGATAAACTGCTGAAGTCCTATCTGGGATAAGGAAAGATCCTGCATGACTGATGGGGCAGACAGCACAAAACAAAATAAGACAGAAAAAGAAATGAAAATTACAAAAATTGCATTAGCATCTATTGCATTAGCATGTTTCAGCTCGCTCTCTGCATCAGCCAAGAACGACGTTAAGACTGCATACATCTTTGGATTTGCCTCGTCGTTTAATGACTCTACAGTCTATTTCACAGACGTTCAGAAGGTTGATTCTGCCTATTTCACCCGCAAGAACAAGTTTCTGGTAAGCCGCGAGAACTATTCATACCAGTTGCGCGACTATCTGGAGCAGAAAGGTGCCGGCAACCGCACGTGTATCGTGATGTTTGACTTCAACCAGAAGAAGGCTGAAAAGAAATGGAACAAGCTCTATGCAAGATACATTCAGAAGCCAAAGGCTAAGAAGGCAAAGAACGGACAGCAGATGAACGATGCGCCTAGCCCTTATCAGGTGAAGACCATCAACTCTACAGATTTTCATTTTTCATCTGTTCAGCCAAACGATGAAGAGGTTGAAGAGGTAAAAGTGAAGAAGGCTAAGAAAGCCAAGAAAGAAAAGCGCAGAAAAGGCGCTAAAAATGAATAAGAATTTCCAAAAGACCCTTACTTCGCAAAGTAAAAAGGTAAACAATAAATTAAGAAGCCATTCCCGTTTTCTGCCGGGAATGGCTTCACTTTTTTATATCATATCATTTTCTACTTCAAATTCTGCTTGAACCAGTTAGCTATCTGGCGAAGCAGATGGTTGCGGGTATTACCACCCGAAATGCCGTGATTGCGGTTCGTGTACCACAGGGTCTTGAAGTCCTTGTCTGCCTGAACCAACGCCTCAGCATATTCGAAGGTATTCTGCGGATGCACATTGTCATCTGCCAATCCGTGACAGATAAGCAACGCACCATGCTGCTGCTTTACTCGCTCGATTGGGTTCACCTTGTAACCCTCTTCGTTCTCCTTAGGAGTGCGCATGTAGCGCTCAGTATAAACCGAATCATAGAAGCGGTAGCAGGTAGGAGGAGCCACAGCCACACCTGCCTTGAACACAGGACGGCCCTCGCTCATACTCATCAGCGTATTGAAACCACCATAGCTCCAACCCCAAATGCCGATATTATCCTTGTCTACATAAGGCAGAGAACCCATGTAGAGAGCAGTCTCAACCTGATCTTTCGACTCTAAATCGCCCAGACGGAGATAGGTAGACTTCTCAAACTCAGCTCCTCTACCGCCTGTTCCACGACCATCTACGCAGGCAATGATGAATCCTTCCTGAGCAAGATAATAATCGAAAGCACCACCATTGCCCATACTGCCCGTGCTCCATGAATCGAGCACCTGCTGGTTGCCCGGACCGGAATACTGGAAGAGGATAACAGGATACTTCTTGCTGGCGTCGAAATCAACCGGCTTCACCATCCAGCCGTCCAGTTTCACACCTTCGGAAGTGGTGAAAGAGAAAGTCTCGCGCTTGCCCCAATTATACTTCCGGGTCTTTTCGAGCAGCTGCTTGTTGTCTTCCAATGTCTTGATAAGCTTGCCCTTGTTGCTGCGTACGGTGAAGACATAAGGATGGCTGTAGCTGCTCCAGGTATTGACGAAATAGCGGTAATCGCCCGAGAAGTAAGCCGAGTTGGAACCAGCCGCATCGGTAAGGCGCTCCACCTTTCCGTTCTTATGAGCCACGTAAACCTGGCGGTCGTGCGCATTGAGCTTGGCAGCCTGGAAATAAACATCGCCCGTCTTCTCATCCATTCCGTAGATAGAGGTAACATCATAGTTGCCCTTCTCTACCTGGCGCAGGAGCTTGCCGTTCATATCATAGAGATAGAGATGCATGAAGCCGTCGCGGTCGCTAGGCAGCAGGATGTTCTTCTTGCCCACGATGCTGTTTTCAATCACCTCTTCCTTTACAAACTTAGGCACACTCTCCTTGATGAGCATCCTGCTCTTGCCGGTGAAAGGATTGACTGCATAGAGGCGCATGTCGTCCTGATGGCGGTTCATCGTATAGACAATCAGACTGTTGGCGTCTGGCGATGTCTTGATGCGTGGATAATAGCCGTCAGAATCTACAGGCACATCGAGCGCCACGGTCTTTCCGTTCTTCATATCATAGCTCAAGAGGCTCACCTTAGAGTTGTCCTGTCCTGCCTTAGGATATTTATAGGAATACTCTCCCGGATAGTCGTGATACTCGCTATGGGTAGGATGAGAACCTTCGAACATCTGCAGAGAATAAGTCTTTACATGCGATTCGTCGAAGCGTATCCATCCGATGGCAGTTCCATCCGCATTCCATGCAAAGGCGCGGTTGAAGCTGAACTCCTCTTCGTAAACCCAATCAGGAATACCATTGATTACCTCGTTGAACTTGCCGTCTCGGGTAATCTGGGTTTCCTTGTCTCCATCGGTAACAAAGAGATTGTTATCCTTTACGAAGGCGATGTGGCGTGAATCAGGCGACCAGGTAGCCACCTGCTGGTTAACGCCCTGGGAAAGTTTCTTCAAACTCTTCTTAGCAATATCATATATGAAATACTCTGCCTTGAACGAGCGGCGGTAGATAGCCTCGCGATGGGTCATGATAAGCAATTTCTTGCCATCAGGACTGATTACATAACCCTCAATCTGTTCGAAGGGAGCCTTGACTGCGTTCACATCGAAGAGGATGCTCATCTGCTTGCCCGTCTTGAACGAATAACTGATAACCTGCTTGCCATCATTGCTGATAGAAGCGTACAAATCGGTGCCATCAATAGGGTTAATACCGGTAACATAAGAGGCAGCAAACTCGCCGGAGGTAATGGCCTTCAGGTCGAGTTTATCTGCAGCTTGCATTGCTGAAACCATCATGACAGTTGCAATAAAAACTGGAAATCTTTTCATGTGTTAATCTTTATGTAATGCCTCAATAGGCGAATAATCTTCGTCCTTGAGCAGTTGTTTTACCGTTACTTTAGGGTTGCGCTTTACATAAGCGTTGATTGTATTCACATACTTGGTCTTGAAAATCGCCTTGCCCATCGCCTTGTTGACAGCCCACATGATCTTGCCCATGTGCAGATCGCGGTCAAGCTGCGGACGGGTGTCGAACTGATCCATCGGATAGATGCTCAGCAGATAGAAGGTAAGGCAATCTGGCACAATATACTGGCGCGACATGGTGCTGCGCTGCTGCGGTGTATAGAATTTCTTGTAGAGCGGATAGTTTTCGCCCATGTATTTATCGAGCGAAATTCCTACTGAGTGCTGTCCTACTACGATGCTCTGGTCGAGAGCGCCAATCTGGGCATAGAAACAAGGCTGCTGGAGCTCCGGAATCCAACTGTTCAGACGCGAGAAGGCTGTTTTCAGCTGCTCGTTGATGTCTTCCATATTGGCAAATTCTGCCTCAGCATCGGCGATAAGTGCCTGCAGGGTAGAATCCTGATAGAACATGAGGAAACGGTTGCTGATATTGGCATCGGTAATGGTGCCAAGCTGGAGCATTTTCTCTATCAGCGTACGGGTTTCTATCGGATAATCGGTGTTCATCTGCTGCAGGGCTGAGAAATCACCGGTAGTAAGATATCTGCTTTCCAATCGGTCGTAACGCTGTACCGACAGGGGCACAGCCTCTCCTTCCTCGTTCGGCTTGAACTTAAACTCGCAGGCCGAACTGAGAAGCACGATTGCTAATATGACTATATAATTTAAAAACCTTTTCACGATAATTTACAAATCTTCGAGTTACGACTGCAAAAATACTAAAAATTATTTAAATTACCAAGCTTTTTTGCTAAAAAATCATACGCATTCGCAAAAAAAATGGGTTTTTCTCTTAGATTTGTTTGAAAAATAGCCAGCAATGAGCAAAACGTAAGGCTTTTTTGCTCATTACTGGCTATTTGCGCAGTTTTTCTGCTTATCAGATGATAAAAGAAACTGCTTATCGGATCATGACAGAAACTGAAACCTGAACCGGCTCTTCTATCTGCTTCTTCCAGGCTTTCAACCACTCATACCACTCCTTCTCGCCCTTGAAGCCATAGGTTTCGTTGGCACTGGTATAAGCAAGCTTATAACTGAGCTGGCTGCCTGCAGGTTTCACCACCTGAGTATAGCAATCCTTATTGGCTGGCTGCTGACTTACCAGGGCTGACTGTGGCACATAAATGCCCAAGCCTACGGTCTCCAGCTTGTGCTTTCCATCGTCCTTGCCTGTTGGCCAGTCGCTGCCGTAACAGCCTCGCAATCCCTTGCCATCAGCAAATTCGCTGGAACCCTTTACGTTGATGAGTCCTGTAGCAAACTGATAATCAGAAACATCCTTGTTGAAGAATACATCTACATCGAAATCGCGATGACCGGCATAGATGGTGTAACGGATGGTGGCATTGACAGGCTGCAAGCCCGGAGCCGGAACCCAACCCTTATCCACTACCTCGACGATGGCACGGAGCGGACCTTCTGAAATGACGCGCTGCTCCTGGTATTTCACGTTGTTGAACAGCACCTGGTCTTTACCGTCCCAGCCACGGAGCGCACCCAGTCCGTAGGTATTGCCTACCCAGAGGCAATCATCGCCCGAACCAGCCTGAATCTGCTCTTCTGAAGGATAGAACTGCGTATCCTGAATCACCAGTCCCTTGTTGATTTTGCCATAAAGGTCGATGGTCTGACGATGGTCGAAATAAACACGCATAGCAATCAGTTCACTTTCGAAGCAGATGCCATGAGAATGGACGTAGTGATAAGGGTCCTTGGTTTTCTTATCAAACGAGATGCTGCGCAGATAAATATCCTGCCTGTTCTTAGCCAGCTTCCTGTTTTTGCTTGGCAAGCAGAGTTCGGCAAAGGTACGAGCCGGATACTGTGCCTGCTCGCCCTCACGATAGAGTTGCACCTGATAGGTCTTGGTTTCTTTCTTGCCCAAATCGGCAAGGAAACAGAGTTCATCGTTGGTACAATCGCGGTTGGTGTCATCGAGCTGTGAAGGAATCTCCTTGCCGTCAACGGTTACTACAGCGCGCTGAATGTCGCCAATAGCTCCCAACTTGCTGAGATCTACCACCACCGGAGCATCGGTTCTTGCCACCTTGGAAGGATTGGAAACCGACACCTGGAAATTAGCCTGCGCCTGGGCTGACAGAACCATCAGCGAAACCAGCGCCATCATCATTTGTTTTTTCTTCATAGATTTTATTTTTAAGTTTGTTTATGAATAGTCTACAACTGCGAGAAGAGTTTCTTGCCCTTGGCGTAATATTGCCAGATGATAGAGAGATTGTAAACCTGCGGAATCTCCTCCTTCACCCTACCCGCCTGTATCTTTCTGCGATCTTCGTCAAACTCATGTTTCCATGCCTTGAAAGCCCTGCGCGCCTTGAAGATAGCCTTGAAGTCACCCCAGTTGCGATTCAGAACCAATGTCTCGAAAGCAGCAAGGTAATCCAGGAATCTACGCATACGCATTACATGAGTCAACTCCGTATCACTCAGATTCTTATAAAGCATGGTTAAATTATTTCTGAAATTCAGATAAGTCTTCATCGGATTGCTTTTCGGCAGGGTTCCACCACCCACATGATAAACCTCACTCTCAGGAATGCAGTAGATTTTTCTGCCCATCAGACGCAAGCGCCAGCAAAGATCTATCTCTTCATTATGGGCAAAGAAGCGGCCGTCTAAACCGCCGGCAGTCCAATAATCCTTTGAGCGGATCATCATACAGGCACCCGTAGCCCACAAGATTTCCTGCTGGTAATCATACTGCCCGTTATCGCGCTCTACCGTATCAAAGATGCGGCCACGACAGAACGGATAGCCGTATTTGTCGAGGAATCCGCCGCAAGCACCAGCATACTCAAAGCTGTCCTTATCGTATTCCGCAAGCAGCTTAGGCTGGCAGGCAGCCACCTGCTGATGCGAATCCATAAACTCGATGAGCGGTGTAAGCCAATGATGCGAAACCTCCACATCGCTATTCAGGAGCACATAATACGCTGCATCAATCTGCTTCAAGGCACGGTTATAGCCTTCAGCAAAGCCGAAATTCTGCTCCAGCACGATGGTCTTCACCTGAGGGAACTGAGTCTCCAGAAGGTGCATCGAACCATCAGAAGAAGAATTGTCTGCCACCCATATTTCAGCATCCTGACGGGAATATTCGATGACATTCGGAAGATACTTTGCCAGCATCTTCTGACCATTCCAGTTTAATATAACGATTGCTACTTTTGCCATATTTATTGTAAACTCTTTAATCTGTTATTCAGGAGATTGGTAAACTCATAGTTCTTGAGTCCCCATTTGGGAGCAACCAGCAGTTCTTTGGGCGACTGACTGACGAAGCGCTCCAGCACTAAATCCTTTCTGAGCAGACGGATGTATTTCACGATGACATCAATATATTCCTCTACCGTGTAAACATGGAAGGGGTGCTCAGCATATTCCTGTGCCAGCCGGGTGCCCCTGATAATCTGCATCTGATGAATCTTGAGAATATCAAGCGGCAAGGAAGAGATGAGAGGAGCCTGACGCAGACTTTCTTCCGCATCTTCTCCCGGCAAACCGATGATGATGTGGCCGCCCGTAAGGATTCCCCTGGCATGAGTACGCTCTACGGCACTACGGCAACAGGCAAAATCATGTCCACGGTTGATGCGTTTCAAGGTTTCATCATTGGCACTCTCAATGCCATATTCCACCAGCACGAAGGTTCGGCGGTTCAGTTCTTCCAGATAATCGAGCAATTCATCGCTCACACAATCCGGACGGGTTCCGATAACGATTCCCACCACATCTTCCACCTCAAGAGCCTCTTCATACATCTGCCTCAGTTGCTCCACCCTGGCGTATGTATTGGTATAAGCCTGGAAATAAGCCAGATATTTCATATCAGGATACTTCCTGCTGAAGAAAGCCTTTCCCTCCTCCAGCTGTTCAGTAATCGACTTTTTCCGGTCGCAATAGCTCGGATTGAAGGTGCGGTTGTCGCAATACGTACATCCGCCACTCGAAATCCTCCCATCCCTGTTAGGACAGGAGAATCCCGCGTCTATCGAAATCTTCTGAACACGGAAATCAGGAAACTGCTTCCGAATCCATGTTCCAAAATCGTTGTAATACATTGGACTTTGAACTTTGAGCTTTGAACATTGACCTTTATGATTAGCCCTTTTTACTATAAACTATAAACTATTAACTATCAACTAAAGAAGCTCTGCCTTCAGCGCCGTCTTATCGTGATTAAAACCACCCAGGCGAACCTTGATAAGTTGGTTGTCGTATTCTTCCTTGGCGAGAGTAGGCGAAAGTTCTACGCGGATATAGTTCTTGGTGAATCCATGCATTGCCTTGCCTCTTGGCGCCTTTTCGAAGAGAACCTCAGCCTCAGTACCGATGTATTGAGCATAGAATTCCTGCGTCTTCTGATCACTCAACTCCAACAGTCGCTTGGAGCGCTTCTTCTTCTCCTTCTCGTCAACCACATACGGAATCTTCAAGGCAGCCGTGCCCGGACGCTCAGAATAAGGGAAGACATGAAGCTGGGTAACAGGCAGACTCTTCAGGAACTCATAGCATTCTTCAAAACACTCCGGAGTTTCGCCGCGACAGCCCACCATCACATCAACACCGATAAACGCATCAGGCATTTTCTCCTTGATAAGATTCACCTTGTGGGCAAAGAGCGCCTTGTCGTAACGGCGGTGCATCAGCTTGAGCACCTCATCGCTTCCGCTCTGCAGAGGAATGTGGAAATGAGGCATAAAGGCACGGCTCTGGGCACAATACTCTATGAGATCATCATCACAGAGATCAGGCTCCAGACTCGAGATGCGGTAACGCTTGATTCCTTCTACCTGGTCCATCGCCTTGACAAGGTCGATGAATCGCTCGTGGGTAGTCTGACCGAAATCACCGATATTCACACCGGTAATGACAATTTCCTTACCGCCTTCAGCAGCCGCCTGCTCACATTGATCCACAAGCGACTGGATGCTCGGGTTGCGCGAATTGCCTCGGGCAAAAGGAATGGTGCAATAGGTGCAATAATAATTGCAGCCGTCCTGCACCTTCAGAAAATAACGGGTACGGTTGCCACGCGAGCAAGAAGGCTGGAAGGTCTTGATTTCCTTCGTCTTCACGCTATAATGCTGATGAAGGACCGCAGCATCGCCGTTCTGAGAGGTTTCTGCATCGCCGTTCTGAGGAGTCTGAGCAGCCAATCCGTTTTCCTGGGCAAATTTCTGCGCCCATGCATCGCTGAGATATTGAATCAAGTGCGCCTTCTCGTTAGCACCCAACACGAGGTCTACACCCTCTATCTTGCTGACATTCTCAGATTCGAGCTGCGCATAACAGCCCGTCACGATAATGAATGCGCCCGGATTGTTTCTCACCATCCGGTGGATAGCCTGACGGCATTTATGATCGGCAACTTCTGTTACCGAGCAGGTGTTAATCAGACAAATATCAGCTTTCTCCCCCTTTTTAGCAGTAATGACGCCCATATCTTCGAGCATTTTGCCAAAAGTGGAAGTTTCAGAGAAGTTGAGTTTGCAGCCTAGCGTATAGTAAGCTGCCTTTTTACCTTGAAAGGCACTTGAATCTATCATAAATTATCTTTTCTAATATTCTAAAAGGTAACCTAAAAAAATGAAACATAGTCTCTATAAAACGAAAAAGCCGCTAGACCGAAGTCCAGCGGTTGTTTCTCTCATTTTTCCGTTCGCAAGTAATTTCAAATTACTTAGCAGAATCAGCAGCAGCTGTATCAGCAGCAGCAGTGTCAGCAGCAGTTGTATCTACCTGAGCTGTGTCAGAATCAGCAGAAGCTGTGTTCTGAGCTGTTTTGTTACCACATGATGCGAAAGAGATAGCTGCGATAGCTACGAACATAAAAACTAATTTCTTCATTTTCTTTGCTTTTTAAATCTGTAAAACAATCATTCGTTTATTAAAACGATGCAAAGGTAAGTATTTTTTCGATAGGTTGTTCTTTTTTTTAGGACTTTTTTTTAGGTACTTTTGTAACATTTTCACAAGTACTTAATAATCAGATACTTACAGACTGCTAACAAAAGTTAAAGTTTTTGCCGTGTGCGAAGACAACCGAAAATTAACACTTTTACGTGTTTTTTACTATCAAAGCCATCTACTCCAAAACTATCCTTTTTCGAGACTTCCAATCCCTTTTTCTCATCTCAAACTCCGTTTTTTCATCTCAACCCCCAGTTTTTCTCATCATAATCATCATTTTTCTCCTTCCTCCTTCCTCATTTCTCATTTCATCTCAGACCTTATTTTCCTATTACAACCGTTTTAAACCAGTCTTTAAGAACGCCTGCATATTGGTCTTGGGAATCAGAAAGTAGAATCACCACCTGTTCACCATTCTTTAACTTCGGTCCCAGGCACATTCCTTCATAATTTGCAAACGAGCGGTCAAAAACCGACAAACCGGTCTTCCATTCTAAAAGCAAATGCTTATTAATATAAGGTGTAGCTTCGCAGAAAGGTTGCTCAATAGGATACGGATTCTCCTGCAACGGATTAATCAAATACAACTTGCATTTACAAAATGCTCCCAATTTCATCTTTGGAATAAAAGCTTCACGTTCCAAGACCAACAACTGACCATCCGGCAAGACACACAATTCGCTAACACCCATCACATACGTTTCAGCCTTCTTGTTCGTAGTAGGCTTATCCATCCGGTAGGCATAAGCTTCCATCAAGTGTTTTCCCCCAACATTTACTGAATCTGAATCATCACTATTCTGCCTCAGAACACCTATCCCCTCCAAATGTTGAGCATCTATTCCCTTCAGATCTCCAATATCAATCCTCATCAGGCGTAGTTTATTTGCGCCTCCATTCTGTGGCGTTGCAGGTTCCCCATCCTTCTGGAGCGTACTTTCAGGAATCGTCCAAAGGTAATGACGGACAGAATCGAAAGCCAAAGATTCAAACGCATAGTTAGGAGCAAATGCAGCAGATGGGCATTCTATCTTTCTGAGTCGGGAATTCCATTCCGCATTCCGGGATGAAGGATTGATAAAAAACTCCCTGATACTGAAAAATCCCTCACTTGCCACCATCAGGGTAGAATCGGAAACCTTTGCAATCGCCTCATGATCAAAGCCCATATCCGTGCCTATCCAAGATTTCCCATCATAGCGGCTTCCATCCACCATCACATCATATCCCAGATTCTCCACATGCCGAAGTTCTCCCGTAAGTTCATCTACCTGGATACGAAACTTGAAGAACAAGACACTATCAGACTTATCACTTACCACCGCATAAACATCATCATGCAAATGAGTAATACCACTATAGTTTCCTGCTGGTACGAAACGGGGATAGGATTTCTGAGGAAACTCTCGAACAACTGTCCATTGACCTTCCTCAACATCACCCCGCACCACCTGTAAAGTATCAGACCAAAGCACCTGATACCCGAAACACAAGAAACAAGTTAGCAAAATATTCCGAAGCATAGTTTACAAAGCTGCATAAGTAAGAACAAACTCCATCGTCAACTCAAAGTCCACATTTACCGATTTATGCGACTTCAGGTTTTCCACTTCGCAATTCCAATCCATCATAGGGTCGAACGGTTTCAGCCGCATCTCTCCATATTGCAAATTCTCTGCCGAAAACAGTTTATAGACAGTTTCTTTAGCGCACCAATGAACCAGCAAAGCATCCAGACCTTCAGCCTTTTCATCCCTTCTCAAAAACTTGGAAGCAATACGCTCCACCCTATCATTATAATATTCTATATCCACAGCTACAGAACGGCTTTTAGAAATAATGACGGAAGCAAAGCCCCGGGTATGAGAAATACTGATATTAAACTTGTTGAGCAAAGGTTTGCCGCACTCATCATGTGTGATTTCTCCGATTTTGCCTATCTGCTCCTCAGAATATCCAGCTATCAGAAGCATCTCTCTGAGTAAAGCCCTGACTGCAAGAAACTCCAACTTTCGTCCTTCACTTTTATAGAGTTCCAAATCTTTAATATAAACTTTCATCCAAGGATAGCTCTCCAGAAAGTCGCTTACAGACTCTCCGATTTGCCACAATCCCAAATGTACTCCAGGATAAACTTCTCTTACGTTTATTAATGCCATAACCAATTGATTTTATAGGGGACAAAATTACGAAAAAAAATCGAGAAAAACAAAAGAGAGTCAAGATTATAGCAATCTCGACCCTCTTTCTTATTATAATCAATCTTAAAAAGCCTCAACAAATTATTTACCGGGAAGAACCACCACTTTGATCCTACTGATACGGCGTTCCTCAACCCCAAAAACCTCAAAAGAATAATTCTTATATTCGATTTTCTCATGGATACTTGGAAAATCACCCTTGATTTCAAGCAACAATCCGGCCAAAGTATCGGCATCGCCTTCCACTTCCTCAAATTCCTCATCATCAACATTCAGAATCTTGCAGAAATCCGTCAGCAAAGTCTTACCCTCAAAAATAAATGTATTATAATTCAACTTGGAGTAGAACTTTTCCTCCTCATCATACTCATCATTAATTTCGCCTACGATTTCCTCCAGAATATCCTCAAGAGTTACAATGCCGCTCGTGCCGCCAAATTCATCTACCACGATGGCGATATGCACCTTATTCTCTTGGAACTCTCTCAGCAAATCATCAATCTTCTTGGTTTCCGGCACAAAATAAGGCGGACGAATCAGACTCTGCCATCTGAAAGAGGCCGGTTTTCCTAAATGAGGAAGCAAATCCTTGATATACAAAATGCCACGAATGTTGTCGGTATTGTCCTGATAAACAGGAATACGGCTATAGTTATTTTCCACGATACATTTCAGAACCTCAGGATAAGTACTGTGAATATCCAGATCTACTACATTCTGACGGCTCGTCATTACCTCCTTGGCTGTCTCATCACCAAAGCGGATAATACCCTTCAGCATACTCTGTTCGTCCTTGATATCATCCTTGTCTGTTAGTTCCAAAGCCTGTTCCAAATCATCAACACTCAAGATGTGATTTTCCTTCTTCACTACCTTTTCGGCCAACATACCACTTTTCAAGAGCACATTTTCCAAAGGCCAGAAAATTTTGCGGGCAATCAAAATGCCTCCTACAAAACGCCTGCAGAAAAGTAACGGATCCTTACGACTATACACTTTTGGCATGATTTCACCAAAAAGTAAAAGAAGAAACGTAAGCAGAACTGTAATAATCAGAAATTGCAGCCAATACGCTTTTGCTCCAAAATGAACTACACCAGCAAAAACATAGTTTAAAAGCATAATGATGGTGACGTTCACAAAATTATTGGCGATGAGAATGGTAGCAAGAGTACGCTCAGAATCCTCACGCAACATCAGAATCTTACGGTCTGTTTCTGTTTTCTCATCTTCCAGTTCATCAACATCTGTAGGTGAAAGACTGAAAAAAGCGATTTCAGAACCACTTGCAAACGCAGACACCAACAGTAATACTGCCGCTAAGACGGCAGCAAAAACAACCCCCAATGAAGGCGATGAAAAAGCAACATCATCAAAGGCCTCAGTTATAGTTGAAATATCCAATTTTATATATTAATTAAAATGGTAAACTATCTTGTTCCTTCTCTTCCTGAGAAGTCTGAGCCTCAGCTTTGGCAGCAGTTTGGGCATTACTTGCTTCATTTGTACGTGAAGCAGCAAACTTGGATACAAGCATTTCCATATTATCCACGTAAATCTCAGTTACATATCTACGTTTCCCCTGCTTGTCATCATAGGTACGGTAACGCACCTTACCCTCGACATAAAGTTTGTCACCCTTACGCACATACTTTTCTACATATTTAGCCAAGGCACGAAAAAAGACAAGGTTATGCCAATCTGTATGATCAGGCACCTGCATACCATTTTCCAATGTATATCCACGTTCTGTTGTCGCAAGAGAAACCTGCGCTACAGCCTGATCAGCATCATAATAATGAACATCAGGATCCTTCCCGACATTACCAATTAACATAACCTTATTCATATCAAAACATTTTTAATGAAATTATTTCCACATTCCCAAATAACGGAACTGGAAATTCTTACCCTTTGCAGAAGGGAACTGACTTCTGGAATCTACCCTACCACGGAGATGCTCTACGATTCTCTCATAGCAATCTATTCCAGACATAGCTTTAACGTCTGCCACAAAATGAGTGTCACGATACTCAAATTTACCTGTAGCAGGCACCATTACAACTCGCTTGAAATCCAGCGAACCTTCATACCAGCCCGGACGCTCTTCAGTCAAACGGTTTACTGGACTTGCAGGATTATCATGACGCTCAGAAGGCACAGTACGCAAAGCCTTCTTATCCTTAAAATCCTGCATACATGCAGCAGCTGTCTTAATGATTATAAAATAAACTCTTGGGCGTACTTTATATCTTTTAGGATAGCATACATCACTTGCAGCATAATCACGGATATCCGCTTCCAAATCAGGATTCATTCCTATTTCTGGAATTTGACTTAAAAAATCTATCGCTTGGTCGACAGAAGAAACAAAGGTTTCCTTATCGAAATATCTAATATATAAATTCATAGTGGGTATGTTTCTCTCTTTTTAAATATTAAAGAAAAAAGAGCGGAAAACGGGACTCGGACCCGCG
>OLGM01000461.1_pt1 | contig 26029 bp, 24 predicted proteins | sample 1606001 | NCBI WGS metagenome assembly OLGM01 (sample SAMN03283294) | human gut metagenome | biome: human-associated habitat; material: feces | host: Homo sapiens | place: Peru | collected 2012
AAGGACATACTGCAGTGGCCCGCGAGTCACCACACCGGTGATGCGGGTGCGCGTCGTCTGCGGCTTGGAGGTGACGATCGCCACCTTTTCGCCGACCAGACGGTTGGTCAGGCTGGACTTTCCAACGTTGGGACGTCCGATCACGGCCACAAAGACCGAAGAGGTATCATAATGCTGCTGCATCGGTGCTGCGTTTTTCAAAATAGAACTCCTATCCTTTTTTCTGCGTTATTCCGTGTAGCTGACCGTGCGGGGCAGACCCAGCTGCGTCAGAACAGCCTCTTCCTTTTCGCGCATCCGCATGGCTTCCAGACCACCGTTCTCGTGGTCGTAGCCCAGAAGGTGCAGCATCGAGTGGACCGTCAGGAACGCCACTTCGCGCTGAAGCGGATGACCATAAAGCGTGGCCTGTTCCTGTGCGCGCTCCATGCTGATGACGATATCGCCCAGCATCTTGCAGCCGTTGTTCTCGTCCACATCATAAACGCCGTTCTCGCCCAGAGGGAAGCTCAGAACGTCGGTCGGCATCGGCTTATTCCGATACTGGTTGTTCAGCTCGGCGATGGCCGCATTGTCCACAAAGGTCACGCTGATTTCTGCGGGGTCATCAAAATGCTCATATTCCAGCACAGCGTTGCAGGCGCGGCGAATCAGGATGCGAAGCCCGGACGGGACTTTCACAGCTTTCTGGGAATTGGTGATCAAAACTTTATTGGACATAAATGTGTCCTCTCCTTTCTTTTTTACAGCCCGCTGCAGGGTTCAGCGCTTTGCAGGGTGAGCCGCTGCCTCGTAGGCTTTGATAATTTCCTGTACCAGACGGTGACGCACAACATCTTTCTCGGTGAAATAGCATTGTGCGATGCCGTCCACATGCTTCAGGATCTGGAGTGCGTCCACCAGACCGCTGCGGGTCCGGTCGGGCAGATCGATCTGAGTCACGTCGCCGGTCACGACGACCTTGGAACCGACACCCATACGGGTCAGGAACATTTTCATCTGCTCCGGCGTGGTGTTCTGCGCTTCGTCCAGAATAATAAACGAATCGTCCAGCGTCCGTCCGCGCATGTACGCCAGCGGTGCGACTTCGATGATCTGCTTTTCCACAAGGCGCTCGTAGGTCTCTGCGCCCAGCATATCGAACAGGCCATCGTAAAGCGGGCGCAGGTACGGGTCCACCTTCTGCTGAAGGTCGCCCGGAAGGAAGCCGAGCTTTTCGCCCGCTTCAACTGCCGGACGGGTCAGAACGATGCGGGAAACATCCTTCGCCTTAAACGCTTTGACCGCCATTGCGACGGCAAGATAGGTCTTGCCCGTGCCAGCCGGTCCCACACCGAACGTCACGGCATTTTTCCGGATCGCGTTCAGGTACTCTTTCTGGCCCAGCGTCTTGGGACGGATAGGACGGCCCTTCACCGTTACGGTCACAAAGTCGTCCGTCAGCTCTTTGACCCGTTTTTCCTCACCGTCATGCGCAAGGCTCAGGCAGTAGCGGACCGTCTGTTCTTCCAGCGGCGTGTGGTTCTCAATCAGAAGAAGCATTCCCTCAATCGCACGCACGGCGGCCGCTACGTTCGCAGGTTCGCCCGAAAGGCGAAGCACGGTTCCGCGGCAGACTGCCGTGACAGAAAATTCTTTCTCCAACAAGCGGATATTGCGGTCACAGTTTCCAAAAACTGCCGCCGCGATCTCAACGCTATCCAGTTCGATACTCTTTTCGGCCATACAGGTCCTCCCGAAAATATCAATAGAATTCCACACTTATTGTACCACCAAAACCGCAATTAGAAAACTGTGAAAGTTGCACAAAATTTTATCAACATCCTATCGCAAATAGAAAATCAAACCTTGAACGATTTATAAGGTATCTTCTTCTTTGAAACGAGCGGTTTATCGGCTGCTTTACAGAATCGGATGCAAGCCGCATAGACTCTAAGAAGCGGACCACATTCAACGCTTTCGGTTGACTCAAAACGGCCTTGCTTTTTGATTGAAGGATCATCAGCGCGTGGATGCATTTTGGATAAAAACCGACTTGATCTTTTGGAAAAAGAAGCCGTATACAAATTGTATTCCTGAAAATTCCTGCATTTTTGATGTATGAATTTTTGTTGCATGTCAAATCTGTACAAATTTACTATTCGTTATAACATTGTTTTTTAGAACGATAAATCGATACATTTTAATTTTATCCAATACAAACTCAAGATTAAAAGAAACGTTGGCGTGTGTCATTCCTACCGTTCTAAAACAGACACCGTTCTAATAATTCTACGATTGCTCTCACAAGGAGAACTTCCATCCTGACGATTTCACGATAACTTTTTCTCTCTAGATACCAGCCTTACAAGAAGATATTGCAGAGGTCAGCAAAACAGATGCAAACGGCCCCTTGCGGGCCGCCTGATTTTTTGCAACAAAAAAGAACCATCCTTCGTAGCAGAAGAATGGTTCTGAAAATTCTAAATTGACCCAATCGATAAGCAGAGCTGAAATCTTTCAGTTCTACCATAACAAATCAAGATAAGTGCTAAATAGAAAACTATCAGATAGAAATCGTGTTACATAGACCTCATTTCGTCAAATATCAATCGTATCATCGCTGTTTTCTATCAAATCTATAGGAATCATCAACAACTCTTTCGCAACCCACCCCATTCGTTTGCACTTATGTTGCATTCCTCTTCCAACAAAAGTCCAAAAAGAAAAGCCCATGGATTTTTCGTGCATTCTCTCCGTAGAGAGCTCACGAAATATCACATGGGCTTTTTCATCTTCCTACTCCATTTTGAATTTTTCCGACCGATCGGGTCAAGGATGAAGCATAAGATGAAGCATCAACAGGCGGAGCTTGAAAAACATTCAACAAATCGCATTCTCAAAAATCTCTGCCTGAAGATTTGATCACTTTTTGTTTTCTTCCTGCAGCCGGTACAGGAAATCGTCCGCCGCGATGGCCTCCTGCGTGAACGAGTTGTTGTTCCACCAGCTCGCGACGGCAGCGGCAACGGTCAGACCGGTCGAAACCAGCTGTTCGATCTCCTCGTTGGTGATAGGGATCACCGAATGTCCCGTGCTGCTCAGGATCTGGTTCACGAGGGCCAGTGCCAGACAGATGGTGCGGATGATAGTTGCAGTCGATACTTTTCGATTATTCATACGTTCGCCTTTCTTTTTCTTCTTCCTCCAAGTCTTTGACTCGGTGGTTCATGGATTTCATCTGTTCTTCCAAGATCGGGACCCGCCGCGCAAAATTGTTGTGCTCGCGGACTTCACGCGTCAGTTCTTCCAGCTTGGTGTCCGTCACCGCCTGAGAGCGGCTGTTAGCGATCATGACGCCGATCAGTGTGATGGCTCCCGTGATGATCGCTGCAAGGATCGTCTCCATTTTGATCACCCCCACTTCCCGGTCAGACCGGCTTTCTGGATGATCTTCGGGTAATCCTTGTAGGCATGGCTGAGGTCCACCACACCGTTCACACCCGACACAACCCCCTTGTTCGTGTACTGCCACATCCCATGCTTCCGGCTGGGGCGCTTGGAGCGGTAATCCGCGATCCACAGATCAAAATCGGTCAGCTCGTTCATCGCGAGGGCGGTATCCGCAAAGCTCGTGTAGGTGTATACCATCGCATACAGGCCCCATTTTTCGATCTGCTTTGCTTCCATTTTGATGATTTGTGCAAGGGCTTCCGGGGACAAGGACAGCAGAGCCGGGTCTTCCGCGTCTACCGCAACAGGCAGTTGGAACGATTTCCCCTCCAGTGCAACCTTCAGCTTCACCAGTTCCTTCGCCGCATAGTCAGCGGTAACGGCCTTGGTGTAGCAATACGCACCCACCGGCAATCCGGCTTCTACACATCCCCAGTAGTTTTTTTCGAAGGTCGGGTCGATGTAGATGCCGCCGTATGCCGTATTGGTGGCGACGGTCCGCAGCATGACCCCGTTCACCTTGCCACTGGCCTTGACCTTTTTCCAGTCGATAGTTCCCTGCCATCGGGAGACGTCCATAATGGTATCAGGCATCTTCGCTCTCCTTTTCCTTCAGAAGCTCGGTCAGCTCCTGATACTCCTCGTCCGTCAGCTTTCCTGCGGCGTAAAAGATATCCATTTTGATTTCCAAGCCATCGGTCGCGCCGCGCTCGATCATTCGTTTGCAGGTACGGTACAGCATCATTCGTCCTCCGTATTTTCTGTGACACCGAGTTCCAGCAGAGTCAGACGGTACTCCTGATCAACGACCAGTGCATCGGTGTCCGTCTGGGCAGCCTGAACAGCAGCGATTTGTTCTTCCAATGTTGGTTTTTCCGGTTCTGGTTCCGACGCAGTTCCGGCTTCGACCACGGTGTAGCATGTTTCCCCGTCCTGAATCAGCCAGAGCGTCTCCCCCGGCTTACAGACAGCGTTGTGCATATTGACAGCCCGCGCCATTGCTGTGTACGCGGTGTATGCCTCCCGCGTCATAAGCGGTTTTTCAATGGTGCATCCTACGGTAATTTCCATTTTGCTCACCTCATTTCCAACGTCCTACCGCGATATATGAAAGATCGACCGTTCCACCGCCGGAACAGGACACTTCGCAGTAGGTCGTATATCGGTTTGCGTATCGAACGATTTTTTCGTTGCCGGAATGCGTGCAGTTGATGAACGTGATTCCATAATTGCTCGAAGCAAACGCCTGTGGAAAGCTAAACGTTCCCGGGTCGCTGCCACATGTGACCCACACGTCTCCGCCCCAGCAGATCTGTGTTCCGTCCGAAAACCGCACATAATTGGAGCCGGAACTTACCACAACAGCTTCTTTTGCAGAATCAACGATCGCGTTCTTCAGGTCTCCGATATTGATATCCCGGATCTCAAACCCCTCGCCGTAGTCGTTCGTGTGGGCGCAGAGCCAGTATTCATTCTCGGGGCTTAACCGGCCATTATTCAAATCAAACCAAATAGGATGATCACCATTTTCGTCCGTCAGTTTTCCTGAAAACTCTTCTGCTTTGATAAGCCCCGTTCTGCAGTCGATTCCAATCGTCGTCTTTCCCTTGTTGGGTGAATCCTCCTGACTTGTCGTAAACGAAACGCCGTACCATGAGCTGATGACCAGATTGTTCAGCTCTCCGCCCGGGCCGTTTGCGGCATCATTTCCGCTCGAGTAGATGGATTCCGTCTCTGTTCCGAAGTTGATCGGTCCCGTCATGGTCCCGCCTTCCTTCAGAAGCCGTTTCGCCAGTTCGTCGCCAACTGCCTTTGCATCGGCCGGCGCTCCTTTGATGTCGAGGTTGGTGTCCGTCGAAACGATCGCCGCCGCACGGTCTGCCGAATTTTTCGCATCCCGGGCACTCTGCGCTGCGCCATTCTCGGACCTTGCCGCCGACGCCACGGCCTCATTCAGCGAACTCTCGCTGTTTTTGGCGCTTCTTGCCGAATCTGCCGCTGCGGAACTCGACGCTGCAGCCGAATCTGCAGAATTTGCCGCGTTCGTTTCGCTCTCTTTGGCAGCAGCAGCACTTGTCGATGCACTTGCTTCCAGCGCGACAACTTTGTCCACCGCCGCCGTGGTAAAGCTGTACACCCACTCGATGCTGTACGCGATGTACTCCCGGACTTCCCGCCCATACAGTGCTTTTCGGATGCCTTCCACGGCCTGATTGATATTCATTTTGAAATTTCACCTCTTGTCATCCGTTGTTCGAGCTCAGCACGCCCCGCATGTTCAGGCTGATGGACTGCTGACGCACCGAGTTCGTGTTCTGCTGGCGGGTCAGTTTTTCAGGCGGCAAGCCAAATTCATACCGTTTGTTGTCCGGTTCCGCCAGTGTAATGGACGCTTTCGTGCAGACCAGCCAGTTGTCGATCCCGTGCGGTTCCGAGAGGATGTGAGTCAGCTTCAGGTATCCCAATCTCTGCACATTTTCGCCCGCATCCTTTCGGTCGAACGCTCGCAGGCTCATCGTCGGCTCAAGGGTCTGGGAATAGGTCGCCAGTTCCTCTTTTGCCGCCTGCTCCAAGCTCTCGTAGGTCGAATTTCCGTCCACGGCGATCATTTTCTCGACCCGTCCGTACTTGGCTTCCGCTTCCTCGTCGATGTAGCTGGCGTTGATGGCCGTGATGCTGGTTTTCTTGAAGATCCACCAGCCCTCGGTCGTCGTATTCGTGCCATATGCAATGATTCGGGTCACGAAATCTGAAGTCATTTTGAGAGAATAGGTAAAGTCCAGCAGATTCACGCCGTATTCGATGGTCTGGTCGGTCGTCTCCTCGATGTCCACCAGATAATCCACATACACATGATAGGTACTGCCTTCCACCACGATGCGTGCCCGCAAATATCCATCGTATTCTTCCAGCAGAAGGCTGTTCAGGATGTTCCAGTCGGTGTCCAGAATGGCTCCCTTGTCGGTGGTATCCACACCCTTTCCGCGCTGTACCGTCACTTCCCCGACCGTAAAGGTCCCGCAGGGCATGTTCTCCTCGTAGGTGCACAGCCCAAAAATCGAATCTCCTCGGCTCGACCCCGGGTCTGTCAGTACATGGTATCCCGCATAAATATAATGGGAATAGCTCTGTAATTTGCCCAGAACTCCTTCCGCGTACAGCCGGTAGCTCTTGTCGAACTGCAGTTCCAGCTCGGTCACATAGCCCAGCCATGCAGGGGTCCCGTCCTCGTCCACTTCGATCCAAGTCTGGCTAATGGCGATCGTGCCGTAAATGGGGTTCGTAAAGGTGCTGAACGGTGTCATGACCTGATACGGGATGGTGCACTCAAAGCTTCCGAACTGGTTCTTTTCCTGCGTCCACACCGGGTCCTCCAGAAATGCCGCGTATTCGTGGCCCTCGATGGAATCGCCCGCTGAGTCGAAGATGCAGTTCTTCTCGACCCATTGGAACCCATCCGTCACGCCGTCCGGCTTTGTGATGGTCCCCGCATAAACTCTGTATCCCATTTTGAAATTTTCCTCAGATGTACGCTGGTTTGTAGAACACACTGACCTTCATGACATTGCCCGCCAGCGCAGTCGGCGTTGTGTTCATGATCTCCAGCTCGTATACGTCATACCGCAGGTCATTGTCGATGATCCCGATATCGTATTTGCTGGACAATCCCAGCATCGAGAACGAGACCCTAGAGGACGTGTGATAAAGTCCCTCTTTCCAAGCTTTGACGTAGGGGTAGCGTTTGCTCTTATATAAGGTGGCAGCTCCACTTCCGAACCAATTTGCAAAATTGATCCCACTCGTTCGTCCGATCTGCACGACCGACGGCTTCTCCGATGGCGGCAGATAAATGTGCACGCTGGTCCCTCGCGGGATCTCGATCTCCTTCAGGTACGGCAGGGCGAGGTCCGTTTCAAATCCAAAATCGTCCCACAGCCAGTCGTCCAGAAGGCTTGCGCAGAGATATTTGAACGGGTAAAGGCTGTATTTCAGCGTCACGACCGAATGGTTTTGCTGCTGTTTCAAACCGCCGCTTACCCAGACTCTTCCATAATAAAAGAACGCCGGATCATCTTCCAAACGGACCGTCAGGCGCATCGGGTTCTCCGACGCCTTGAGAAGCCATTTTGAAATTTGATCCAGCGCCCCTGCTCCGATGGGACCGGAAAGGTTCTCGCCTCTCCATGCATCGGTGTCAAGATAAAATTCCCATGATCCTTCGCGCGATTTGAACACCGGGTATCCGGTCACGCTTTTCGAGAGATAGGTGCTGCCGTTTTTGCCGCTGACATCCACGGTGATCACCTTCTCGATCGGAGGTGCAACGACAGGCCGGGAGACGGGGACCATGTGCCAGTCATCCCAAGTGTTTTTCGTTCCGATGGTGATCGAATGATACATCGCTGCCCTCCAGTGAATTATTCGGTGTAGTCTTCGGGCGGTTCCAGATCATACGAGATGGTCAGGATCACCCGCCCGGTGTCGTCATTTTTGACGCCGCTGATCCAGCAGCGCCCTGTGTAGGTCTTGCTTTCTTCATCTGTGTGCGCGGTCTTTTCTTTGTAGAGCGTCACCGTGCACAGCGCTCCCTGCAAAATGCGCATGATGCGGAAATAGGTGCTCGTCCATGCGCCGGTCCGTTCGCGCCAGTCCTGATAGAGCGTGTTGCTCATCTCGGTGGCGTTCGGCATTCCAATGCGTTCGCGCACATCGTCGTCGGCGTTGGCTCCATAATCATCCCAGCTCGTGTGCACTCCGCCGTCGGCAATATAATACATCTCCCATGTTCCGGTCGAGTTTTTATACAGCCGCTTCGAGAGCGGGGCTTTTTCGGGCGAGCCGTGGTACGAGGAAGCGTCGATCGTCTCGTACTTTTCCTCGAACGCATTCAGATGCAGGGGGCCTGTTGGGATCATGTTGAAGTTTTTGGTGTGATATTCTTCCCAAACGCCTTCGCCATTTTGAACTTTGAAGCAGAGGTCGGCATACTGCGGGATCTCGCCGTCGATGGCGGCTTGGAATCGTTCGTTGCTCATCGTCTGCTCCGTTTCGCTAAGGTGTTCAGCTGGGTGTCCACGTCCGAGATGATCTCACCGACCAGCTTTCGGCCGTTGATGCTCAGCTTCATGTTCCGAATTGCCTCTGAAAGGTCGTCCACCCGGTCACCGATGGCGTCGATGGCCTCCAGCACTTCCTTGCTCGTCTGGGGTTCCCGAACCGTTTCGGCCCCATTTTGATTTTTCGGCCAACGCTCTGCGATGGTCCCTGCAAGGTGTCCGGTGTATGCCGTCCCAGCGGCTCCATACGTTCCGTTTGCATCCGCAAAGGCGCTCTGCAGCCACTGTGCGCTCTCTTGTGCGCCGTCAAGGTCCACAACAGGACGGATGGTCGGCTCGTAGTCCATGACATCGCTGTCAAAGACGCTCTGGATCATCTCGGCGCTCAGCGTCGCGGCGTCCATGGCAGACTGCATCAGGATGCTCATGCTCTTGCCGACTGCGGTGCTGCCGTCTGCCACGCCGTTTGCAAAGCCGGTACTCACATAACCGCCCATTTCGGCCATGACGGTCGAGGGCGAATGGATGCCGAAAAAGCTCTTCACGCTGTCGAGCACACCGCCGCAGAAGTCCTTGACGCCGTTCCATGCCGTGCTTGCCGCGTTGGCGACACCTTCGGCAAAGCCCTGCACGAAGTTCTTGCCGGTCTCCACGACATTACCCACGGCTTCGGATGCCTTGTCCCAAGCACCCTTGAAGAAATCGCCAACACCCTTTACCGCGTTCTTGATGCCGTCCCAGATGTTCGAAAAGACCCCGTGCATCCACTCAGCAAATCCCTCAAAGAACTCGGTCACCTTGTCCCAGTTCTTGATGATGAGACCGCCAAGCACCAGCACGCCTGCGCTGATGGCCAGCACGAGCCATCCTTCCGGGCCAAGAGCTGCCGCAAGCTTCACAAATGCACCGCCGATGCTTGCAAAGATGCCGCCGTCTCCCAGTAACGCCATGGACGAAGCACCCAGCTCCCCGACACTTTCTGCCGCGACAGTCACGGATTTCCCCATCACGGTCAGGGTCTTTCCGCCCTTGGCAAGGGTCGTAAACGCTTCGGGCAACGCTGTCACCAGCGGAGCCAGATTCTGCATCAGGTTCTGTCCGAAGTCGCTTCCCATAAAGTCCACGACCGCCGCGATGCCGGAAGTCAGGGCGGTCCCCCAATCTCCGCTCACCAGCGAGGTGATGACGCTGAAAAGATCGGTCGCAACATTGGTGAATCCTTCGCTCGTGGCCACACCGAAAGCATTTGCCATCTTGTCGGCGATCTGAGGGAAGTTCTGCTGCACTTTCTGCCACACCTGCTGGAATCCATTTTGAATCGGCTTCCAGTTCCGTGAGACAGCATAGCCGAGCTGCATCATCATTTTCTTGCCGCTGTCATCCATCTCGAATGCGTCGGCCAGATTTTCCGCAAATCCAACAAAGCTGTACTGCTCGTCCTGCAGGTCCGCCAACGCCTCAAGGGCCTCGGTGCTGTCCTTGCCGAATTCCTTCACAGCTTGGTTGTATTTGTCCTGTTTGTTGGTGTTTTTCTTCAGGCTGAACGACATGCTGTTCAGGGCCGTGCCGACTGCAATGATGGAACTCATGGTCCCCTGCGTGGCGGCTTTCCGGGCCTCAGCACTGTCTGCACCGTACTGCTCTACGGCGTTCTTGTAAGCCTCTTCCCGCTGGGAGAGGTCACCGTCATCGTAGATCTTCGCCAGCATGTTCTGCCGGTTCGTCACCAGCTTCTCGTGCTTTTCCATCAGGGCCAGTGCCTCGTCAAAGGCATCCAGCTGGGCCTGATTCAGGTCGTTGTTCAGCTCGGCATAGTCCGCCTGTGCTTCCAGCAGCTGGCGGTAAGCTTCCTGTGTTTTCAGGCTCTTCTCACCGAACTCCGCCTTCAGCTCTGTGTAGGCATCCTCTGCCGCCGTCACGACCTTCGCCTGTGCGGTCAACTTCCGGTTGATGTTCTGGATCTTCTTGTTGGACTTTTCTTCCACGGTCGCAGTCTCTTCATAAAGGGCCGACCAAAGCTCATATTCGTCCGTCGCCGTGCTGGCTTCGTCGTCATAGCGTTCTTTGATGGCCTTGAAGATGCTGTTCTGCTTCTCCCGCTTCAGTTCTGCCAGTGTCTGGCTCTCGTCCAGCCATGTCGTGTATGCTTCGTTTTTCTGGTCCTCGGTGGCGGTGGCCTCTTGGACCATCTTATCGTACTGTTCCTTGGCGATGGCAACGCGGTCGGTCTGGTTCGTAATCTCGGTCGTCAGGCTCTCGGTCTTTTTGCGGATGAATTCTTCCGCGCTGGCCGTGTCGCCGGTTTCGGTCTCCCACAGACTGTATTCCTTGTTTGCCGCGTCCATCTTTGCCTTGTTGGACTTCAGCTTCTTGGTGTACTCGTCTGCAAGGTTTTCCGCCGCCGTTTTCTGGGTCTTGGCCGAACTGTCGGTCTTTCCCTTCGATGTTCCGCCGGTCACATCCGTCACAAGGTCGTCTGCCTTCTGATAGAAGTCCTCAAACCACCCCATGTCTCCGCCTAACAGGCTGGCAACGTTCCCTTTGATCTCCTCTGCAAGGTCCCCCGTCAGCCATTTTGAACTGGGGGTCACTCCGTTCGCGTTGAACATCTTGGCCCCGGTGCTGAATGCATTCTTGATGCCGCTTGCATAGTTCCGTGCCGTGTCGGCTCCGTACTGTGCCGCCAGTTCCGTGCCCTTTTTCAGCGGAGCAAGGACCGACGACGCCATGTTGCCCATTGCATCCACAGCGGTCTGCTTTTCATTCTCAACAGCGTTCGCCAAACCTTCGTCGATGTATTTGCCGTATCCGTAAGATAGTTCGCTCGGCGAATGGATGCCCCAGAATCCAGTAAACACACTCGCCAGTGCAGAAGCCACATTGTGCATGGCATTCTTGGCCTTCTGCAGCGCGCTGATGTCCTGCAGACCCAGCTGGATGCCCTCGACCACATACCGTCCGTTTTCCTCCATCACCGTCGAAGGAGAATGGATGCCAAAGCAGATTTTGAACGTGTTGATGATATCATCGGCAATGCTCTTGATCCAGTTCGCCGCAGCCCCCAAGGGCCGGTCATCGTCAAAGATTTCTCCGAACCAGCCAAACAGGTCCTTTGCCGCGGTCTTGATGGCTTCCCAGATGTCGGTGAACAACTCGCCCCATGTCTCCGGAACGCCAAGGAAACTCAGTCCATCCTTCAGTTCCTGCCAAATCACAGGCACAGCAGCCCGCACAAGTGCATCGAATGCCTGACAGATCGGTTCTGCACAGGTTCTGATCACATTGCACAGCGTATTGATCACCGTGATCAGTGCTTCCTGAATATCCGGTGCGGCGTTGATGATTGCCTGACAGATGGGTCCTGCGAACATCGAAAGTACGCTTAAAATAGCCGTTGCCGCCGCCAGCTTCAGTGCACCAGAAGCAAAGGTGTCGAAAGCTTCGCCCAGCGTTTTCAGTCCTGCCGCCAGCAGCGGGCACATGCTCTCGATCTTTCCCGCCACCATCAGGATGGCAATCAGGCCGCTAATGGTCACCGCAGCTGTTGCAAGAGACTGCCAGTTCACCACATTAAAGATGACACATGCTGCCGCCAGCTTGATGAGTCCGCCTGAAAGGGTGTTGATGACCCATGCCGCATTCAGTGCGTCGCCTTTCAGCTTGGAAAGCAAGCCAACCGCTGCAGTCATTCCAATAACCGCAACAGCACATTTTCCCATTGCGACCCATGCACTGTCACCAAGTGCCGCATAAATAGCAACGGCTCCAGCAAGCGTGATCATTGCGCCGGAAATCGTCAGCATTGCTGTTGCACCAGCAGCCATGGTTGCAGCGTTCCCGCCGCTCAGCAGCCCGACCACAGAAAACAGCGAAACTAGACAAGCTTCGATCATTGCGAAGCCGTTCATCAGGTGTTCGGTCGGGATTGCGCCAAGCACTGCCATCGCCCCCACCAAGATCAGAATCGATGCAGCGATTTCAACGAAGGCCGCCCCTGTCCGGAACCCCATTTTTGCATAATTCCCGATCAGCGCAAATTCTCCGAGAAATGCCGCGATCACCCCAAAGGCCGCGAACAGGGCATCCGTATCAATGGTCGAGATCAGCTTACAGGCTCCGGCCAGAGCCAGAATGCCCGTGCTCAGTGCGGCAAACCCAGCTCCATTTTGAAAATTCATGCTGCCAAATTTCTTCACCAGCACGCTCATCCCGATCAGTGCACCCATCAGAACAATAATCGACGTCGTACCGACTGTAATGTTCTCCCAGTCGTCCATCTCGGCCAGCACTTTCACGCTGTTTGCCAGAATACGCACCGCCGCGCCAAAGGCCAGCAATGCCGCAGCTGTCGAAACCAGCGTCTTTGGACTGATTATCTTTCCTTCCAGCGTGATGATGGATTTCATCGCCTGACTAAAACCCCAGAATGCGGTAGTCATCGTCGCAATCACCATTGTCATTCCTGCAACCGAGTCGGTGATGCTTCCCTGCTGAAATACAGCCAGAAGGTTCGATACACCTGTCAGGATGTTCTTCACCGCCAGCCCCAGACCCACCAGTGCAGCCGCCGTTCCCCAAAGCGTGGCTGCGTTCAGCGCAGTCGCTTTCAGAGTCTCCACAGCCTTGCTGAACTTCGTCGTGGACGGCGTCAGCAGCTTTGCCGCGATTACCAGTCCTGTGCCAAAAGCAAGGATCGTGGTGATGATGTCGTGGAACCGGTCTTCCGGGACCTGCGCCATCACCCACATGGCTCCTGCGAGGATCAACATGGATGCTGCAATGTTCTTGATGACTTCGCTGGACTGGTTTTTCTGCCAAGTCTTAATGGCGCTCGTCAGCTGCTTAAAACTGCCCGCCATCGCCTCAAACGCCTTGGTCACCGGTCCTTTGAACAGGTCCCCCACCAGACTGCTAAAGCTCTTCGTCGCCTTTGCCATCTGTCCGATGGTCAGCGCCAGCAGTCCGACGTCCACAAGGCTCAGGAAGCGGTAAACATCTGTGCCGCTGATGGAATCGAATCCTTCCTTGAGCGCCGTAAACAGGTTCTTGACCGGGCTGAACACGTCATCTGCAGTCCCTTGGATCGTCGAAACATTCTTCTTGAAGGTCGCGGCAAAAGTCTCAATGGCCTCCCCGATCTTCTTCGGCAGGTTGGTCAGGGTCGTCTCCAGCCCGTCCGCACTTTCCAGCTGTCCCTTGACCCACTGTTTCAAAAAGTCTGCGGCGCTCTCAAGAGTTCCAACCGCGCCAGCGGCCACGGTCCCGAGCACGCCCAGCATGGTCAGGCCCCCGCTTGCCACCTGTTCGGCAATGGTCAGCAGCGGCTGCAAAAACTTCTGCGCACTCGTCGGAAGCGCTTTCATCCAGTCCAGATTCTGGTTCCCGGACCGGATCAGCTCGCTCAGCTTCTTCTGCAAATTGCTGATGGAGAAGTCCTTCGCAAGGTCCTTCAGGCTGCCCAGCGGTGACAGCAGCTTCTTCAGGGCAGTCCGGATGGTATCCAGCCGGTCGCTCAGGCTTCCGGTCCCGGTAATTGCTTCCTGCACTTCCGTCAGGAACTCGCCCACGCCAGACGCCGTTTCCAGAAATGCGGTTCCCACCGGCTTCACACCGTCCAGAACCACGCCCAGAACTTTTCTGACTGCTTTACCCGCTTTCGAAATCGCTGTCGTCCCGACTTTTACCACGCTGAACAGCCCTTTGAATGCGGTTTTCAAGCGTTCTGCCGTCTCTTCGCTGATGATCAGCTTGCTCGTCAGATCATCCAGACCCTCCGCAAAGCTGGAGATCTGCTTTCCGCTCGTCGGCGGGAAAATCTCCTGAAATGCCTCGTGGATGGGCTGGACCAATGCCCCCAGAGCATCCATGATGTTCCAGAGGCTCTGCATCAGGTGTTCGCGCCCGGATAATTCGGTCAGGCTTTTGGCATATCCGTTCAGGTCAACGGTCCCGTCCTGAAACGCTTCGTTCAGCTTCAGCAGGGCGTCATAGTCAGCTTGGATGGATTCCCGGCTCAGGTTCCGCGCATTCAGCTCCTTGTCGCTCATGGCAAGATAGGTCCGCATGGTCGTCAGCAGACCCGTCAATCCATTTTGAAGAAGTACACCGTTCACCTTGCCCTGCTTCAGTGCTTTCGAAAAGCTTCCGGCCTCGGTGATCATCTCTTGGGTGACCGCACCGGTCTGCAGGGCCGCTTTCTCAAGGGCCGCCGCATAAACGTCTGCCTGATCTCCGGCTTCGGCCATCAGCTTGTCCCATCCCGAATCTAGCCCGTCCTTTACCCGGTCCGAAAGGTCCTCGATGGGCGGCACGAAGATGTCATACAGCCGGTTGGCCAGTTCTGTCCATGTTGCGGTCGCTTCTTCCTTGTTGCCGAAGATGTTCTCGAACAGCTTCATCCACGAGGAGCTGACCGCATCTTTCGTTGCATCGATGGCTTCTGAAAAGCTCTTTGCTTCCTGTGCGGACTTGAACGCCTTGACTGCTACATCGTCGTAACTATCGGCCAGCGCTTCGATGGCCTCGCTGGCGGTGTCGTATTCTCCGGCCTGAACTGCCTGATAGGCCGCTTCGGTCAGGCTTGCAAATTTCGCAAAGCCCTTCTCCATGACCTTCTGGGTCGCCCATTTCTTCTGTAAGCTGTTCTCGAAGGTTCCGACTGTCACCGCGCCCTTCTGCAGGGTCCCAAGCTCTTCACCCGTCTCGATCAGGATCTGTTTCAGCTGCTCCGAACCAACACCGGCCTGCGCCACGCTTTTCCAGTCGATCAGCTGCAAACTGCCCGTGCCGTAGCTCTGCGCCAAGTTAAAGATTGCCTGGGAAAATTCCGTTGCGCCTTTGCCAGCATACGCCGTCGCGTTTGCGATGCCCTCGATCATCGGGATCAGTTTCTCGATGTCACCGCCCGAGCTGGTCAGCGTCGCAAGGGCACTCGTCATGCCGGTAAAGCCGTAGCTCGTCTCGTCCGAGAACCACATCAGCTTGTTCAGGTAGCCGTTCACCTGATCAAGGCTCTTTCCTGTGGCGTTCATGATGGTCTGGATGGAGGCAGATTTCTCCGTATATTTGTTCCAGCCGCTCATCACCTGATCCACGCTCAGGCTTTTCACCAGCTTTTCGCCCGTGTCCACGATCTTGTTCGTGATGTTCGAAAGGGCGCTCACCGCCATCACGTCCAATGCGTTGAACTTCACGCTGATGGCGTCCAGCGCGCTGCCCATTTCCTCGAAATCCACATTTTTCTGTGCTTTTTCGATGGCTTCAAAGCCCTTGTCAACGTCTTTGAACTGAAGTTTCTGCTGGAGCCGGTCCAGCGTGTTCATCGTCTCCCGAGTTCCTTTTTCAAACTGCGCATTGTCGAATCGCATCTCGACTACACGCTCGTCTACTTCTCGGCTCAACCTCTCTTCACCTTCTCCCATGCATTTCTTGCGATCTCATCAAAGATCGGCCGCATGGCCGGGTTGATGTAATCGATCCCCTCTACATAGCCGCCGTTCCGGGTCCCGTGTCCGTACTGCAAGATCACCGCGATGGGCACGCCGTCCACGATGTTCGCATTGGACCATGTGAGCACGATGCTGTCTGCATTTTTCGTTATCTTGCAGCTCCAGCTGGCGGCGGTCTTTCCGGTCGCCTTCGGGGTCGCTTCGGCCAGCGCCGCAACGCCCTTCCGTCCGTATTCGGCCAGCATCTCGTCCAGCTTTAACCGCCCCGTGTGCTTCAGAAAGGCATTCGTTTTCTTAAACTTTCCCTTCTGTCGAAATACAATGATCTTCGGCATAAACATCACCCATGCGAATGGTATTTCTTCTGACGGGCACTGTTCAGCTGTTTGCGCTGGTTCAGCGCCTCTTTTCGGCTCATCTTCTTCGGCGGCGTCTGCTCTTCCTGACACACCCGGATCAGGGTCATCAGACGGTTCAAGTGCCACCGTTCGCATTCCAGCGGGATGCCCGCCGCAAACATCCGCGCATACAGCACTTCCGTCGTCAGCACCTTCTGCGGGGTCCTTCTGCGCGGGGCGGCTTTTTTCGTTCCATTTTGAATTTTTTCGCCCGGTTTCGGCTCTCCGCGGAACCATGTCGCCGTCATCGGGTCTTCCATATATCGATAAATAGCATCCAGATTTTCCCGGGTCAGTCTCCGGTAAACGGCGGGGTCCACGCCCTGCGTCACCGTCATGCACCGCACCAGATCGAGCATCTGCTCTCGGGTCCGGGGTTCTGTTTCCGAGAAAAACGGGATATGCCACTTGCTTTCCCATTTAGACAAGGAGACAAGAGAATATTCCAGCCGCAGCGTCGTGCTTTTGGTCTGGATAAATTCCTCCCGCCTCTCATCCCAAAGGTCCTCTCCGGGAATCGTGATCTCAAGCATTCTTCTTGTCTCCTTGTGCTCTTAAATGTGGGTTAGACGCTCTGCATCATCGTCGGCGTCAGGGTCACAGGAACTGCCTGTGCGGCAGGGTTCGCGTTGGCCTTGGCGGCGAACTTGCCGTTCGGGGCCAGTGCGTTGATAAACTTCAGGGCCTTTTCGGTGTCGGTCACGAGGGACATGTAGAAGTCCGAGAACGCCTGTGTTGCCGCAAAGTCGGCAAAGATCGCGTCGCTCTTCATAAACTTCCGGCCGTCGGGGCTCTTGATGCCGTAGCTCTTCGCGATGACCGTCTTGAACAGCTTCACCAGCTCCAGCTGGTCCTTCGCGTCCACGATGCGCTGCACATACTCGGCCAGACCGCCTTCGGTCGAAAGACCCCATTCGGTGATCTCCGCCTCGGTCAGGTTGAAAAAGAAGTTCTCGGTGCGCTCCACACCGTCAAAGTCGGTGTAGGTGATGGATTCACAGATCATGATGTTCGTTCCTCCGTTTTATTTTGATTTTTCGCTCAGGCGGCCTTCAGCAGGGCGATGACCTCGTCCGGGGTGGGCAGAGTCGCTTCTGCGTTTACCGTGCCGTACAGCTTCTCTTCCAGCTTCTTCAGCTTTTCGGCATCCACTTTGCGGCTGTTGATCTCCATGTGGGCACTGGGCTTGAAGCCGGTCACGCTCACAGGCGTGGTGTCGCACTCCCAGCTGAAGGTGATGGCGTCCGGAGAATTGTTGATGGTCTCGTAGCTCTGCTCCGAGGGCGAAGCGGTGGCGTTCCAGACCAGATGGATGATGTAGCCGTCTGCATCCTCGCTGGCGGAATCCGTGCCAACGGTGGTGACCCAGCTGAAGCCGAACGGGGTCCGGTGCTGCTGGCCGAGGGTCACGCCCGGAACGATCTCCGCGCTGCCGTCGCATGCCTCGAACTCGGTCGGGTACATGTAGGCTTCGATGGTAAAGCCGAACGTTTCCGCCGAGCGGATGGATGCGTACTTGATGTCGTCTGCGTACAGGTCGGTCGGCTCTGCGCCGTCCGGGGAAGCGGTTACTGCGGTCAGGCCGCTCCATGCAACGCCCTTGGGGTATGCGCCACTCTTGTCCTGCGGATACAGAACGCCCTTCTTCGTGCCCAGATGGTACTCGCGCTCACTGGTCTTGTCCCATTCCAGAATTGCCATAGGGGGTATCCTCCTTTTAGTAGTAGATCGTGAATACATCGTGATGCAGTCCGTCCGAAATAAAATGGCGGTCGTGCTCACACTTGCTCAGCTGAGACACGGCCGCCGCCATTTCACTGTCCGGGTCCTTATCGATCACGGTGATGGAATAAAAAAATCGCTGCAAATAAACCTTGTCATTCGCAGCGAGATTCCGTATTTTGCTCCGCTCATAGCAGATGCAGGGGTACTTCATCTGAAGTCCTACGGGCGGCTGATAGTAGACATTTTCCTGCCCGCACCGGTCTTTCACGATGCTTCGCAGGGTCTTGTCCAGCGTGAGCCGCCGATTCATCAACTGCTCACCCACGGTACAGCCCTCCCAGTGTCAGGACGAGGCGCGGGTACTCCACACTCACGTCTGTCACCTTCCACTTTCCGCCGTAAAGCGTCGCATAGCGGATGGAGTAAAAGTGCTCCTGTGCAAACGGGTCTGCAAGGATGCTCAACTGGTTCGATACGGTGATCTCGCCGTTTGCCGTGCTTCCGTTGTCGAAGCGCCGGTTGTTCTTCGTCAGGTCTCCGTAGTAGTCCCGCTCCACGAGCTGCGGCTCATTCACACTGGGTGCAGTTTCTTCCGTGGTCTCAAAGCCGATCGTTCCAAACCATTTGCTCATTGCATCTCACTCCATTTTGATTTTTTTTGCAGCCTTATGCCGGGTCTGCTGCCAGAGCATAGGTCGCTGCTGCCGTGCCGTTGTACACCACCACGCCGGTGGTCAGCAGGGCGACGGGCAGATAATACTTTGCGCCGTCGAGGACCAGCAGACGGCCCATCTTAAAGGCTCGTTCCACGTCAGACTTTGCAGCCTGCTTCTTGTGGTCTGCATCCTCATACAGCTTGTTGTCGCTGTGCGCATAGGCAACATAGTTTGCCACATGCAGGTCATAGCCGGTCTCATACAGTTTGGTCAGCATAGTTTCTCCTTCTTGCCCTCTGTCGCAGGGCACTTCTGTTCACACCCAGCCGCACTTCGCTCATTCAGCAGGGCCAAAACCGTCCTGCCAATGGCTCCCCTGCGTAGGGGAGCTGTCAGCGAAGCTGACTGAGAGGTTCGTTTTGTTCAGATGCCGGTCAGGCAGCAAACTCCACGGCAATGGCGCTGTACGGGCTGGTCAGCGCGCCGGAGCAGCGGGTCTCGATCAGGTACTTCATGGCATTGAAGTCGATGTCGAAGTCGTCGAACATTGCAACAGCGCCGCCCTTGTCTGCGCCCACGGTGTAGTCGGCCAGATTCACGATCAGGCAGACCAGATCGCCGCCCTTTGCGCCCTTCATGCCTTCCATGCGGGGCACGGTCACGATGGAGGAAACGCGCAGCTTACGGGCCAGTGCAGCCTCGTCTGCATACAGCGGGTGGCCGATGCCGTCCTCCAGCAGGAGCATCTCGGTCAGCGCATCCTCGGTCATAAAGGCGGTGGGCGTACCGCTGCCCTTGTAGTCCTTGCGGGAGCGCAGGACCGCCTTGATCAGCTCCTTGTACTTCTCCTCCACGGTCTTGCCGGTGCCGTTCACCACCGTCTTGATGGTAAACAGGTCCTGATCGTTGTAGATCGGGCGGATGCAGTTCTCGTCGATCTTATCCTCGCTGGAAGCGGGGCGGCCATCGCCGAACAGGATGGCCAGTGCGATCTCCTCATTCAGCTTGGCGCGCATCTCCTGCTTCAGCCAAGCGACGACATCAAAGCTGGTGATGTCGGTCACGTCGTCGCGGTCCATCTTCTGCTTCTTGTACACGGTGGTCGGTGCGGTGGAGCGGCGCAGCAGACCGAACACCTGCTCCTTCTTGTAGTTGCCCTTGATGTAACCCTTGGCGCGGGCCTCATCCTCGGTCAGGTCAGCGAACATGCTCTTGAAGCGGCTGAACGGGATGTGGTGCACACCGCCCATGACCTTGCTCACCCACGTCTGGTCGCGGTCAATGATGCGGGGCGGGGTGTCCAGAACATGGTCCTCGGGGAACAGCCATTCCACATTGTCGATGCTGTGGGCCAGCTCGCCGCTCTCCACACCGGCGTCCTCAAAGGCCTGCCGCATCGTGCCGTGGCTCTTTGCGGTCTTGATGATGCCATTGATCTCGTCCATGCTGTGTTTCAGCACAGTCTCGTGGGTGTCCTTGTCAAAAACATTCTGCTTCACGGTTTCATCCTCCTCACCGTCGTTTTCGCCGCCGTCCGCGTCCTCAAGGGCCAGTCCCACCAGCGCGTGGCAGCATTCTTTCTGCTCGTCGGTCATGCTGTTGTACACTTCCTCGAGCGTCTTACCGTCGTTTTTCTCGTCCGCCATTTTGGCTTCCTCCTGTTTTGCTTCGCCGCCGTCAGCGCCGTGCTCCAGCTCGTCCAGCGGGTTGCCGTCCGGGTCCATGCCGTGGGTCAGGCTCAGCCCGTCGTCGTTGTAGATAAAGGCTTCTCCGCCTTCATAGTCCTCGTCGGCGCTGTGCTTGATCACCTCGTCGATCAGTGCACCCGGGTTGCACCCTGCCAGAACGAGGCTCACTTCCCGGATAAAGCCGTGCTTCACAGTCTTGCCCACCTTCTGCAAACCGTTTGCAAAGATAGAAAAGGCGTTCAGGTCGCCGCTTTCCACGCACTGTCGCGCCGTTTTGCCAGTGGGCGTATCGTTGAACTTTGCGTAGGCATATACGCCGCCGGGTCTGTTTTCCAGCAGACAGTGCCCGATCACATTGTCTACGCTCGAATGGTCGTGGTTGTACACCATGGGGACCACCTTGCCGTCGCATTCCTTGAACGCATCCTGTGCAATGGTCAGGCCGTCATAGCAGCGGGTGTTTGCTTTTGTCGCCCAGCCGCTGCAATCATAGTCAAAATTTACCATTTTGAATTTTTGCTTCTCCTTTCGTTCGGATTTTTATTCCCCGCCCATGAGCTTCGTCACGGTGTCCCGCCCGCGGTCTGCCGGAGTGGTCGGAGCATCGCCTTCGTTGGGCTGGGAAATGTTCGCATTCCGCAGCTTGTCGGCGTTCGGGTCCTTCGAAGGCTTCATGCCGATGATCTGTCGGAATTCGTTGCTGGTCATGATCTCGTTGCGGGTAAACTTGTCCGCCATCTCTGCTACTGTGCTCACCGGAGCCAGCTTGAACGGGTCACGGAAGAACATCAGGCTTTCCTTGTTGGCTCGCTGCTGGTCCGAGAGGAACTTTCGCTTCATCTCGTCCACGGCCGCCGCCACGATCGGCTCGATCGTCCGCTGCTCATAGTTGTTCATCGCGGTCTCGTCCGCTGTGCCGTTCATGATCTCCGGGGTAATACCCAACTGACTGTATGCCATGTTCGTCAGGTATTCGACGGTTTTCAGAAGGTTGTTTTCAAGACTGCGGTTGAGCTGCGTGATGTGCTCCGTGCCGTCCGTGTAAGCAATGCCGTATTTGCTTTCCGCCAGCTGGTCTTGAATCTCCTGACGGCGTTCCATGGCCTGTTTCCTGCGGGCATCCGATTTCACGATGTAGGGCAGCTGGATGATGAGGTCGAGCTTGCCGGAACCCACCTGTTCGTCGATGACGTCCATCAGGTTCAGTTTCCGCATGAGCCGCTGGATGGTCCCGTTCGGCTCGTTCATCACGGCATAGAAAGGATTTTCCACGATGGCCACCCGTTCTTTCGGCAGGACGACCTCTTCTTTCTGACCGGACCTCTCGTTGTAAAGCTCCACCCGCACATTGTCCGGATACCATTCCTTGATCTTCCCCACCCGCATGGATTCGATCTCGGGCGCTCCGGTTTCGGTGTCAATGTCCATCTCCACCGGGACCAGCGCCACCACGCCTTCGTCCAGCATGGACAAAAACAGGTCGTACCGCAGCGCCCGTCCGGTCTGGTCGATGTTGCCGGATAAGTTCAGACACGAATTAAGGCCCGAATCGACGACCTCATCAAAGCGGTCGTTGTCATCGAGCCTTACATGGTTAATGGTGATAGAACTCGCATCCATGGCAATGCGGGTGTAAATGGCGGTCAGGATGGTCCGGTCGTTTCCCCGGTTCAGCCGCACCCGGTCAGGCCGGTAGCTGTATCCTCCGCCATAGTAGTTCTTTCCGGGAGGGTCCCGGTTCGTAAAAGCGTTCCACGCCCGCTTCAGGCGGGAACCGATGCTTTGTGCCATCGGCATTCCTCCATTTTGAATTTTCCGTCAGCTGTCGCTTTTGTCGTCCTTCTTCTGGTTTCCCTGCTTTGCCGGAAAGACCGTATTGGCCATCGCAGAGTTGTGCATAACATTCTTAACGAATGCGTTCCCGCTGTAAACCATAAAGTTTGTAGCCGCATCAGTCAAAAATTTCTTGCCGGAAGCAGTCATAACGTCTTTTACAAAACTCTGTCCCTCATAAACGTCCTTTCGCAACTGCTTCACATCCTTCTGGAGCTGGAGCCGCTCTTTTTCGGCCTTCAGTTCCTTGTTCGGGTCATCCACCCGGATGTTCGTCTGCCCCTGCAAGTCGCGGTACTGCTTTTCCATCTGCAGCCGGTTGATGCGTGCCCGCAGCTCTTCGTCGGAATACTCCTCGGCGTTCTTTCCCGTCCGCTTCGGCGCATATTCCGCTTTCGCTTCCTGCTCCTCAGAACCGGCGTTCCCATCCCCGGCATAGTGTTTCTTTCCTGCGGCTGTCAGGGTCCCGTCCTTGTTCTGATACCGCCGCACGCCCCACTTCATGCCTTTAATGCCCCAGTGATAAAGCTCGTCATTGTAGACATGCATATTAGTTCCATCACCTCACTTTGCCTTCCGGATATAAGCACCCGGGACAAGCAGACTCTTTTTCCATCCAGATTTCTTATATGCCTTTTTCTCGCTCTTGTCTTTCGGCTTATCTTTGAAATCCATTTGCTTTCCTAAAAGTCTGCTCACGGTCTGCATCCCCTTCTGCACAGCACGTTTGCGCCGCGTTGTGGACATTTTCTTGTTGTAGCGTTTTTTCGCTTCCTTCATCCGCTTTTCTTTTTCTTCAGGAGTTTCATTCATCGCTTTTTCTTTGCGGTATTTGTCATCACGGAGCTTAGTGGCTGTTTCAGCATTCACATAGGTCTTTCGGGTTTGGAGCTTCCCGTCTTTGTCGGTATACTGCTCCGTGGCCATCCATGCGGTCCGACCATTCGGATGTTTTTCCGCCCCGTATTCACCGGTCAGTTTCTTTTTGCCGTTTTGGACATATGCCTGATAGTCTTCCTTCGAATAGAAATAGCGGTACACATTCTTTCCGTTCTTCGTTCCGGTCTGAATACGCATGTAATACTTGTGGTTTTCTTTTTCGCTGCCCTTCAGGCTGTTTCCGCCCCATCCATGGGCAAGATAGTCCCACCAATCGTTCATTTTATCACCTCCCAGATTTACTTTTCTTTGACTCCATGCTATACTAAAACCAAAGCGCGCTTAAACGCCGCACGGAGGAATTATCATGACAAATGAAGAACAAAATCTTTACAACCGCTTAGAAAATGGAGAATTTGATGGAATGGTTGGTGACCTCTGGGAGAACAACTACGGGGCAACCTTTTACACGATGATAAAAGATGGAAAAATCACTCGTTATAAGCAAAGCCCTGCTAAGAAATTTTTTAACGGTGAAGAAAATGAGTCCTATGGCGGCTCAACAAAAGTAGTGCAACAATGGGAAACAGCCGAAGAAATCTTAAGCTTTTTCCAAAAATTTGGCTGGCTCATGGTGGATGCTGCTGTAAATGCGTATAGTACAAAATTCAAAGGAAAGAAATAGTCCTCACTCAAACGCATCCCGGTTTTGTTTCCACGCAACATAGGCGTCCATCATGGCCGCCACGGCATCGATCTTCTGGTCCTGCCGCTGCTTATAAAGCTTCCGGTTTCCGTTCGTGTCCACCAGTGCAATGCAGTTTCCCATCGCGAACTGCATCAGCTTTTCGTCGAACAGCAGCTTTCGCTGTTCGCTCAGCTTTTTCAGCTCTCCCAGCGGCACACTCTCGGTCTTTGCGCCCTGAATGACCTTTGTGATGCCAAAGCTGCCATTCTCCAGTGCCCAACGCTCTTCAAACTCTTTTGCGTTGTACGGGTCATAGCCGAATGCCCGCACATCGTATTCGTTTTCCTGAATAAAGTTGTCCAGATCGTCGTATACCTGCATCATATCCAGCACCGTGCCGTCAAATACGAACAGGGTCCCTTCGTTCATGAACTCTTCGTACTGCTGACGCCGCGAGGCCGGAAGCTGGCTCAGGGTGTAGCTCGTAATGTAATCCCGCGTTTTTACGCCGAAATATCCGTTCGAAAGCGGAAATAGGAACGTAAACGCGCAGAAGTCGTCGCCCATCGAAAGGTCCGCTCCCAGCGCACAGGGCATCTGCCAGTAACTGCGTCTGCGGTGGCAGAGCGTTTCTTCGTACGGGAAGAAATAGGTATATCCCTCCATTGGCAGATTGAAGCGCTTGGCCAGAATATCATTTCGGGCGCTGGGCGATTTCTCTGCACGCTCTACATCCAGCTGGTAAGTCTCATAGCTCACCGTCTTGCCCAGATTCGGATTCGCCTTCAGCCACATCTCCGGCTTTCCGACTTCATCGAGAGAATCGAGCTTGTAATACCAGATCGACACATGCGGGTTGATGTACTCCCCTTTCAGGATCTCCATCAATTCCATTTTGATGTCGTCGCCGCAGCCGTTGCGCACCGTACCTTCGCTGCTCGCCGCCACGATCAGATAATTCTCGTTCTTGGCAGCACCCTGCTCGATCGCACCGATCGGGTCCTCGCGGATATCACATGAAAGCCACTCGTCCACGGTCGCTACCGTGTCGCGCCGTCCCTGCAGCTTCTCAATGGTCATCGGGCGCACTTCCAGCAGACTGTTCGTCAGAAAGTTCTCGATGCCCTTCTTGGTGGACGCCATCTTCACACGGTCCGCCTTGGAGCCGGTCGTGTTCTGTAAGCTTCCCGCCGTCATAAACTGAAAAACAGGTCCTCTCGCCCGCGCCAGTGCTGTCCGGAACGGTGAGAGGACCTCTTCTGCTTGTTTCATGGTGGGTGCGGTGGTCAGCTGCTGGGTCGTCGTGGTATATGCCGTCAGAAAATACGCCTGAAGGCATTCCAAGTACATCGTTTTTGCCGCCGAACGCGTGATGATGAGATACTGCTTCGTCACCAAGCGTTTCTTGATGCGCCGTGTCTCATAGTGTCCTGCCGGACCGTGCGGATTCGGAACAAACACGCTCCGCTCCACAAAATAGTACCAGCCAAAAATTTCTTCAGCCCAAAGCTTGAAACTGTCCAGCAGCTTCATATCGGTCCCATCGGTCAGGGTCAGCTCATCCTCGCAGAATGCGATAAAGCCGTTCACCGCTTTGTCATCGTAATAAATGCCCGGATTTGCGATCAGGTCATCGATCCGGTTCATTTCCATGGAGATCTCCCGGCATACCGGAATTTCTCCCCGCATCACGGCCTCTCGAAACCGGCCGTAATAAATTGGCGTTGCCGTGTTCGAAAGTGCCATGGTTACTCCTTATTGCTTTGTGATCGTAATCTTTGCCGTCTCCACGCCGTCTGCCGTTGCCGTCACCGTCAAATCGCCCGCCTTGCCGTCATGCCGACGGTGCATTCTCAGCGTTGGAAATGACGCCGTAGAACTCGCTGGACGTCTTGGAGATATCGATGTCGCTGAACTTGGTATTATAGTTGCCCGGGACTTCCGCTCCAAGGACTCGATACTTTGCGTTGCCATTGGAGTCCGCACAGAATACCACGCCCTGCAGGTCGCTGGGCCACGTTTCACCGTTGATATACCACTTCAGATTAAGAACAAATGCGGTCATGTTTGCCGCGATCGGCACAAATCCCTTGTGGTAGGTGTCGATGTAACAGTCGGAGAAGCGGCAGTTGGTGGACCGCAGCTTCGCGAAAATAGTATCCTGCAGCAGTTCCTTGCGGTTCGAGCTGTTGTCGAAGTCGTAGCACCACGCATGGATGTTGTGG
>OLGM01000464.1_pt1 | contig 25944 bp, 27 predicted proteins | sample 1606001 | NCBI WGS metagenome assembly OLGM01 (sample SAMN03283294) | human gut metagenome | biome: human-associated habitat; material: feces | host: Homo sapiens | place: Peru | collected 2012
GAGCACGACATAGACGGGCACGCCGCTTTTTATTGCCATTTCTTCTGTTACTCGGTCAGCCAGCGTGCACACAGCATCTCCCGCTCGGCTTCACCGACGCCGAGCGCCTGCGACAGGAAGGCGTCCATGCTGCCGTAACGCGCTTCGGCCGCGTCGCGCGCGGCGGTCAGAAACTCCACGTCCGCGCAGTCGAATGTGCGGATGACATCCCGCTCTGCCTCCGTGAGGTCATAGTCCTTGACCGCCGTCAGCAGACAGTCGGTCGAGGCAGCCATGCGCTCATTCGTGATCAGATAGTTTTCCACGATGACCGGCCAGTCCACGCCCAGCGCCGTCAGCAGCAGCATTGTGCCGACGCCGACGCGATCCTTTCCGGCAGTGCAGTGATAGAGCAGCGCGCCGTCCGTCTGCGCAAGCAGGAGCGCAAAAAACTGCCGGTAGTGGTCGACAGAGAATTCCCGCGTGACAAGGCCGCGGTACAGCTCGCACATGAACGCGCGCTCCTTGCCCGCCATCGTCTTTGCGTGCGCAACAACGGCGCCATAGGGATCTGCCTGCTCCTCACGCGTCAGGCCGGCCGCCGCCTGCTGCACGATCGGACAGTGGATATAGCGCACGCCCGCAAGGACGCGGTCGGGCTTTTGCTCCCGCTCCAGATCGGTGCGAAAGTCGATGACCGTGCGCAGCGGGTATTGGCTGAGCGTCTGCGCATCGGCGTCCGTAATGCCCGCAAGCTCGCCGCTGCGCAGCAGAAGCCCTGTGCGCACCTTGCGCCCGTCCATCGTCGGCAGACCGCCGAGATCCCGCGCGTTCGGCGCACCGTGCAGCAGATAGCGCTCAGAGATCAAAGAGTTTCTTTCCATTTTGCAGTGTTACCTCCGCGACTTGGTCTATCGTCATGCCCTTGATCTCCGCGACGCGCGCGGCGATGAACGGCAGGTTGCGTGAATCATTGCGCTTACCGCGATTCGGCACGGGCGCGAGATAGGGGGAATCCGTTTCCAACAGGATGCGCTCCGCCGGGCAGGCGGCGATCACCTCGGGCGCTTTGGCGGCATTTTTGTATGTGATCGGCCCGTCAAAGCCGAGATACCAGCCGCGGCGCAGCAGCTCGTGCGCCATCTCCACGCTGCCGGAATAGCAGTGGAACACACCGCGCAGCTGTGGATAGCCGCACACGATGCGCAGACTGTCGCCGTGCGCCTCGCGGTCATGCACGATGACCGGCAGATCCAGCTCAAGCGCAAGCTCCAGCTGCGCGCGGAACATCCGTTCCTGCTTTGCCTTTGTGGATGCGTCCCAGTAATAGTCCAGCCCGATCTCGCCGATGGCGCAGACCTTCGGCTGCGCTGCCAGCGCGCGGATATGTGCGAGGCTGCTGTCCGTCCAGCTGTCGGCCTCCTCCGGATGCCAGCCGACGGCGGCATAGACGAAATCGTGCGCCTGTGCCAGCGCAACGGCGCGCTCCGACGTGACGCCGCTGTCGCCGGGGTCGACCACGAGCGCAACGCCGCTGTCATGTACAGCGCGCAGCACCTCGTCGCGGTCAGCGTTGAACTTTCCGCTGTCGTAATGCGCGTGGGTGTCAAAAAACTGTGTCATTCGGCGTGATAGGTCGCGGCCGGGCGGCGCTTGTGCTCGCTGCGGCTATGGTAGCGGTCGATGATGGCCTTGTCGTGCTCATTGGCTTCGCCGGTGAGGATGTACCGATCGATGGCGGCATAGGTCACGCCCATCTCCTGCTCGTCCGTCTGTCCCTCGAAAAGCCCGGCAGACGGCGCCTTGCGGATGATGTTTTCCGGCGCGTGCAGCCACGTCAGAAAATCATAGACCTCCGTCACGGTCAGGTCAGCGATGGGGTTGAAGTCATACGCACCGTCGCCCCACTTCGTGAAGTAGCCCATGTACGCCTCGCTGCGGTTGCCCGTCCCGGCGACGAGGCGTCCCTCCGCCGCACCGATCGTGTAGAGCGTGAGCATGCGCAGACGCGGCGCAATATTGGATGTTGCCATCTGGTTGAGCGTCGTGACGGCGGAGACCGTCTGCATGACGAGTTCCTTTTCCGCCGTGAGGTCAACTGTGCGTGTCTCAATGTTGAACTGCTCGGCCACAGCCAGACCGTCGCTCATATCCTCGCCGAAGTTGCGCTTGGAGGCGCACGGCATCATGATGCCGACCGTGTTGTCGCACGCAGCCTTGCAGAGGATGCCGACGAGCGCGCTGTCCTTGCCGCCGCTGTTGCCGTAGATGACGCCCTTGGCACCGCTGCTTTTGAGCAGGTCGCGGATAAAGGCGACGCGGTTTTCAAACTCCTTTGCGTAATCTCGCATGATTTCCACTCCGTTTCTTTCGTTACTCCTGGATCATAGCCAGAAATTCTGCTTCCGTAATGATCGGCGTGCCGAGCGTGAGCGCCTTCTGGTACTTTGAACCGGTGTTCTCCCCGGCCAGCAGATAGGACGTCTTTTTCGACACGGATGAGCTGGTTTTGCCGCCGAAGCGTTCGATGATGGCGCTGGCCTCGTCACGGCTGAAGTGCTCGAGCGCGCCGGTGAGCACGAACGTCTTGCCCGCAAAGCGGTGGTCGACGATCTGTTCCTTGGACTCGAAGCTGACACCGGCCGCGCGCAGCAGACGGATCTGGTGCTGCGACTGAGGATTTGCAAACCACGCGCGCAGGTACGCAGCCGTTGTCGGCCCGACGTCGGGAATGGCCATGAGCTCGTCCTCCGTCGCCGCCATGAGCTTGTCGAGCGTGCCGAAGTGCATCGCCAGCACCTTGGCCGCCTTCTGCCCCACCTGCCGGATGCCGAACGCGCACAGCAGACGCGCCATGCCCGCATCCTTACTCTTTTCAATGGCTGCGATGAGGTTTTCGGCCGATTTTTTGCCCATATGATCCAGCGCCGCGACCGCCTGCGGCTCAAGGGAATACAGCTCCGCCGGTGAGCGCACGAGACCCGAATCGATCAGCGACTGGCACAGCGAAATGCCGAGCCCGTCGATATCCATCGCCTCACGCGAGGCGAAGTGTGCGATATTGCGCAGCCGCTGCGCCGGGCACTCTGCACCCGTGCAGCGCAGGGCGGCACCGTCCGGATCGCGCACGACCGGCGCGCCGCACTCAGGGCAGGTGTCCGGCATGTGAAACGGGACCGTGCCCTCGGGGCGCTTTTCGCGCACAACGGAGAGAATCTCAGGGATGATCTCCCCCGCCTTCTGCACGAGCACCGTGTCGCCGATGCGCAGGTCAAGATTGTCAATAAAATCCTGATTGTGCAGCGTGGCGTTTGTGACGGTCGTCCCCGCCAGACGCACCGGGTCGATGACCGCCTTCGGTGTGAGCACGCCCGTGCGCCCGACCTGCACGACGATGTCGCGCACGCGGCTCTCCTTTTTTTCCGGCGGGTACTTATACGCCACCGCCCAGCGCGGGAATTTCGCCGTGCTGCCGAGATACTGCCGCTGCGAGAGGTCATTGATCTTGATGACCGCACCGTCGATGTCAAACGGGAACGTCTCGCGGTTGTCACCGATCCAGTCGATGCGCGCGCAGCAGGCATCGAGTGTCTCGCAGCGCCGGTACGGCACGACCGGGAAACCCAGCGACGCCAGATAGTCGAGCGTCTGCGTATGGGTGGCAAACGTGCGGTCGCTGTCATACTGGAGGTTGAAGATGATGATGTCGAGCTTGCGCGCCGCCGCGACCTTCGGATCCTGCTGGCGCACGGAGCCCGCCGCAGCGTTGCGCGGGTTTGCCAGCAGCGGCTGCTCGAGCAGCTCGCGCTCGGCGTTGAGCTGCGCAAACACGTCGTGCGACATATAGACCTCACCGCGCACGATGAGCTTTGCGGGCGCATTTTCAAGCGTCAGCGGCAGGTTTCGCAGCGTGCGCAGATTTTCCGTCACGTCCTCGCCGGTGACACCGTCGCCGCGCGTCGCGCCGCGCACGAACACTCCGTTTTCATACTCGAGCGACATGGACAGACCGTCGATCTTCGGCTCGACAGAGTAATCATGCGTCTGCGTGAGCACGGTGTCCATGCGCGCGCCAAACGCGCGCAGCTCGTCAAACGAGAACACGTCCTGCAGGCTCTCGAGCGGCACCTGATGGTGTACCTGCGCGAAGGTGTTGAGCGCGTAGCCGCCGACGTGCTGCGTCGGCGAATCGGGCGAGGCATACTCCGGGTGCGCCGCCTCAAGCTCCTCCAGTCTGCGCAGGAGCGCGTCATATTCAAAGTCGCTGATCTCGGGCGCGTCTTTTACATAGTAGAGAAAGTTTGCGCGCTCCAGCCGGCGGCGCAGCGCCAGAATTTCTTCATGTACGTCCATAGTCGTTACTCCACTTCCACATACGTCTGGGGCACTTTGCCGACGATGACCGTCTCAGCCAGCAGCACCTGCGTGCCCACTGTCTCCGTCTGGTGCGCCCACGGCACCAGAATGTCCAGATCCATGTTGATATCAAGGTATAGCTGGTATTTGCTCTGATTGATCGCAGCCGACACGAGCTCGTTGCGGTAGCGCACGTCCGACGTCGTCAGCACAAGGATGCGCACCGGCAGCGGCAGCTTGAGGCCGGGCAGAAAATTCACGCCGAAGAGCGTCTCAAGCGGGATATCCAGCTCGATCTGCCCGTCGTCGCCGTCCATCATATGCTCGAGCACGAGCGAGGACACCTGTCCCACGCGCTCGACATCGATGCTCACAGCCGTGATCGTCCCGTCTGCGTCCGTGCGGTAGGTATAGTATTCGCCGCGCACCTGCGCCATGGACGTACTGACGGCGGTATTGATTTTCAGCTGCATGAGATCGCAGGCAGCATTTACGGCAAGCTGTGTGATGAGCTGCAGCACCGTCACGGTCACATACGCGGCGCTGCCAAGCACAGCCAGCGCCAGCAGCAGCGCCGCCACACTGCGCCTGAAGCGCGGCGGACGATGAATAGCCGGACGCCAGCGGCGAGTCGCACGGATCATAGCACTCCCCCCTGCCATGCTATGCAGACGGGGTGCGATCCATGCATTTATTGCAGGTCTTCCACGATGGCGCGGAAGGTATCGCCGCGCTCGGCAAAGTTTTTGAAGAAATCAAACGACGAACACGCCGGCGAGAGCGTCACGGTATCGCCCGGCTGCGCGAGACGATACGCCGTCTCGACTGCCGCGCGAAAATCCTGCGCTTCAACGAGCGGCAGCTTTCCCGGGTCATAGAATTTCGAGCCGCGGATGGCCGCCGCGATGCGCTGCGCCGTCTCACCGACGACGACCGCCGCCTTCGCGTGCAGGCAGACCTCGTCGCCCAGCTCGTCAAACGGGATGTGCTTATCATGCCCGCCGAGAATGATGACCGGCGGCTTCAGCAGCGCGTGCAGCCCCGCGATCGTTCGCGTGGGGCTCGAGGCGATGGAGTCGTTGATAAACGTGATGCCGTTGAGCTCACGGATGCGCTCCATGCGGTGCGGGACACCCGCAAAGCTGCGCGCGACCTGCACGCACGCAGCCTGACCGACCAGACCGTCGGTCGCAGCAAAGGCAGCCATATAGTTTTCCACGTTGTGCGCGCCGGGGATGCGGATATCCGAAACGTCGATCAGCTTCTCCGCCTTGCCGCCGTGGGCGCGATAAATGACGCCGTCCGAGCAGTAGACGCCGTTTTCCACCGGACCGATGCTGCTGAAATAGCGCACGCTGCCCGGCGCTTCGGCCGCAAAGCGCGGCGTGTGCGCATCCCTGGCGTTGAGCACAAGGACACCGTCGGGGCGCTGGCCGCGGTAAATGCTGCACTTGGCCGACACATAGTCCTCCAGATCCGGATGCACATCCAGATGGTTGGGCGATATGTTTGTGATAATGGCCACATCCGGCGCGCAGTGCATACTGTGCAGCTGGAAGCTGCTGAGCTCGAGCACGGCAAAATCATCCGGCCGGATGTCCGGGATGCGGTCAAAGAGCGGCGTGCCGATGTTGCCGCCGAGGTGCACGGTATAGCCCTGCGCATGCAGAAGCTCGGCCGTGATGGTCGAAGTCGTGGTCTTGCCGTCGCTGCCGGTGATGGCGAGGATGCGGCAGGGGCAGAGATTGCAGAACGCCTCCATCTCAGAGGTGAGGATCGCGCCGTTTTGCGCAGCCTTGCGCAGCTGCGGCACGATGGGCAGCACGCCCGGCGTGCGGAAGATCACATCAAAGTCCAGATGCTCGAGATAGTCCGCGCCAAGGGCGAATTTCGCGCCCTGCGCCGCAGCCTCGTCCCCTGCTGCGCCGAGCTGCGTGCGCTCGCGCCGGTCGCACACGGTCACGTCACAGCCATTGCGCAGCAGCACCCGAACGAGCGGCTGATTGCTCACGCCGAAGCCGATGACGCCGATGCGCTTGCCGCGCAGGTAGTTGATATAATCCGAAAAGGTCATGCAGACACTCCTTTTGAAAAATTAAGAATCATACAAAGCGATTATACCGCCCATTTGACGCGATTACAAGAAAATAAATCGCCGCAGTGCTTGACGTACCGCGGCAGGATGTGTAAAATAGTCGGGCGAGTGAGCCGGACAGCCGCGGGCATGAGCCGAAAGGCTGTGCGTGAGGAAAGTCCGGGCTCCACAGGGCAAGGATAACGGGTAACGCCCGCCGGGGGTAACCCTAGGACAAGTGCAACAGAGAGATACCGCCTATGGGCTTCTCCGGAAGCCCATGGGTAAGGCTGAAAAGGTGTGGTAAGAGCGCACCCAGCCCATGGTAACATGGGTTTTATGATGTAAACTCTATCCGGAGCAACACCGTGTGTGGGACAATAGGCTTGCCCGGCCGTCCCCAAGAGGTGGCTTGATCCCGTGAGCAATTGCGGGGCTAGATAGATGGCTGTCAAGACAGAACCCGGCTTATAGGCCCAGTCGCAGAAAAAAGCACCGAAGGTTTTTCGCCTCGGTGCTTTTTTGCCCTCTCCCGGGAGAGGGTGGCAGGGCAAAGCCCTGACGGGTGTGGGGCGGTACAGAGTCGGACTCGGTACCGCCTCTCTTCTGCCCTAGAGTTCTATTTCCAGCACCACCGGGCAGTGGTCGGAGCCCAGAATGCCGGTTTCGATGGAGGCCTCCCGGATCCGATCCTTCACCCGGTCGGACACCAGGAAATAGTCGATCCGCCACCCCGCGTTTTTGGCTCTTGCCTGGAAGCGGTAGGACCACCAGGAGTATTCGATCTTGTCCGGGTACAGGTAGCGGTAGCTGTCCGTGAAGCCGCAGCCCAGCAGCGCCTGGAAGGCGGTGCGCTCCTGAATGGAGTAGCCGGCATTGCCTTCGTTGGACTTGGGATTTTTCAGGTCAATGGCTGTGGCGGCCACGTTCAGGTCTCCGCAGAGGATAACGGGCTTCTTTTCGTCCAGGCCCTTCAGGTATTCCCGGAAGGCCGCCTCCCAGGCCAGGCGGTGGTCGATCCGGGCCAGCTCCTGCTGGGCGTTGGGGGTGTAGCAGGTGACGAGGAAGAAGCCGGGGTACTCCAGGGTGATGAGCCGCCCTTCGGTATCCAATTCCGCCACGCCCAGGCCGTAGGCCACGTTCATCGGCGGCTCCTTGGCGAAGATGGCGGTGCCGGAATAGCCCTTTTTCTCGGCGGAGTTCCAGAACTGGGTGTAGCCCGGAGTGTCCAGCTGGATCTGGTGGGGCTGGAGCTTGGTTTCCTGCAGGCAGAAAAAGTCGGCGTCGGCCTGCCGGAAGTAGTCGGCAAAGCCCTTGGTCACACAGGCCCGGAGGCCGTTAACGTTCCAGGAGATGAATTTCATGGGGTGATATCCTTTCTGTTCGTAAAGACCCTCTCCTTACGAGAGGGTGGCAGGGCGAAGCCCTGACGGGTGTGGGGCGGTGCGTGGTCCCAAATGGTATCGGCCTTCATCCACCGCCGCGGCGGCACTTTCTTCAGGGCAAGGTTAAGGAGCGGTTGTTTCCAGATTGGCCGCCGTGTCCTGGAAAATCAGGCTGTCCCGGTCCAGGGCCAGGCGGCGGTCTCCGCTTTGGATGATGACGGTGGAGGCGCTGGAGAGCTCAAAGCAGGTTCTGGCCAGGCAGGCGCCCGCCAGGGTAAAGCTGATATCCGTCAGCCGGTTGCCAACAGGGGAGAGGGTAACGGTGACGGTGCCGCCGGCGACGCTGGCGCTCTCTAAGCGGATGTCCGCCGGGTACAGGGCCTCCAGGTCCTCGTCCTGGGGACCCAGCAGGTAGAGCCGGAGCAGATAGCTCAGGTCCTCCTGGGTCACATCTCTGGTTTCCCAGGCCACGGAGCCGCCGGTGACGCTGTAGATATAGCCTTTCCGTGGGTAACAGAATCGGATGCCTGTGTCCTGATGCCTGGGGGTGCAGCCAAAGAGCAGCAGACAGATCAGAACCAAGGAAGTCAGACGCTTCATGTATCCACCTCCGTATCAAACATGGGGAAGGTGACGGTGAAGGCGGTGCCCTTGCCGGGGCAGCTGTCTACCTGAATTTCGCCCCGGTTCCGGTTGATGATGGCCCGGACGATGGCAAGGCCCAGGCCGCTGCCGCCGGTCTGCCGGGAGCGGGCTTTGTCCACCCGGTAGAACCGCTCGAAAATGTGGCTCAGGGCCTCCGGGGGAATGCCCATGCCGGTGTCGGATATCCGCAGAAAGGCGGAATCCTCCCTGATCCCCAGGCTTACGGTGACGGAGCCGCCGGATTGGTTGTATTTGATGCCGTTTTCGATCAGGTTGAAGACGATCTGGTACAGGTCATCCTCTGTAATCAGGACGGTGCTGTCGTCGTCCAGCTGTGTGATCAGCGTGATGCCGGACCGCTCGGCCACGGGCCCCAGCATCCGCACAACCCGCCGGACAGTGGGAGCCATGCGGATGAGCTCGCTTTCCGGAGCCTCCGCCCCGTCTACCTTGGTCAGGGACAGGAGCTTGGCGGTCATGCGGTTCAGCCGCTCCGCCTCATTGCCGATGTCCTCTACAAACTCCCGCATGGTTTCCGCGTCCATATCGTTTTGCAGGATGGAGTCCGTCAGCAGCTTGATGGAGGACAGGGGAGTCTTCAGCTCGTGGGAAGCGTCGGAGACGAACCGGCGGCGCTTCTCCTCGGAGGTTTGCAGCCGGTCCGTCAGGTCGTTGAATTCCGCGGCCAGCATGGTCAGCTCGTCATTGCCGCCAACGCTGACCTTCTCTGTATAGTTGCCCTGCTGAATGATGTGCATGGAGTGCATGATGGCGCTCATCCGCCGGGAAAAATGCTGGGAATAGGCCAGGGAAAAGGCCACCACAGCCAGCTCCAGCACCACGGTGATCTGGGCAATGGTTTTCAGCAGCAGGTCGATGACCTGGCCCTGGGAGCTGTCGTATTCCGCCACATACACGCAGCCGGCGATGGCGCTGCCGCTGACAATGGGGGTGGCAGCCCGGGAGACCATGGCGGAGTCGTGATAGCGCCAGGAGAACACATCGTTGCCCTGGCAGGCCCCCAGGATCTCAGGCAGCAGGGTGTAGCTTCCCAGCTCCGCCCCTGTGGAGTCGTAGATGCACAGCCCTGCCTGGTCCGTGACGATGAGCCGGGAGGCCCGGAGACTCTCCAGCTGGCTCAGGACCCCGGAGACGGTGGCATTGTTCCACACCTCCAGGGTGGAAAGCTCGTCGGAGGCCAGCTGGCACTTCTCGATCATGGCGCTTTCCTTGTTTTCGTAAAAGAGCCGCTGGCTTAAGCGGGTGCACACCAGGTTCAGGGCCGCCAATACCACGGCGGTGATGACCACATAGGTCAGGGCATAGTGAAACTGAGCCGTGCGGTAGCTGCGGATGGAACGGTTATCTGCTGAAATAGTACCCCACCCCCCACTTGGTCAGAATATGCTGGGGCTGGGCCGGATTCTCTTCCAGCTTCTCCCGCAGGCGGCGGATATGGACGTCCACCGTCCGGATGTCGCTGCGGTACTCGTAGGCCCAGATGGTGTCCAGCAGGGCCTCCCGTGAGTAGACCCGGCCGGCGTTGCGCATCAGGAATTCCACCACATCAAACTCCTTGGCGGTGAGCATGACCAGCTCCTCTCCCTTGTAGGCGTTCCGGGCATCCAGGTCCAGGGTGATGTTGCCTGCCGTCAGGCGGTTGCCGGTCTGCTTTTTCTCCGCGGAGCCTGCCCGGCGCAGGAGCGCCCGGATCCGGGCCTTCAGCTCCAGGATGTTGAAGGGCTTGGTCAGGTAGTCATCGGCACCGTGGTCGAAGCCGATGAGCTTGTCCATGTCCTCCACCTTGGCGGTGAGGAGGATGATGGGCACATCGGAAAACTCCCGGATCTTGCTGCAGGCGGTGAGCCCGTCCATAACGGGCATCATCACGTCCAGAACGATCAGGTCCGGCTGCTCCTTTTGGGCCATTTCCACAGCCTCCTGGCCGTTGGAGCCGGTGATCACATCGTAGCCTTCGCTTTTTAAATTGAATCGAATGCCCTTTACCAGCAGGGCTTCGTCGTCCACCACAAGGATCTTCATGGTGAGCCTCCTTTCAAATGTGAGGATACTATGACAATTTTGGAAACTACGCCGCACAAAGATTGACGGCGTTTTGAAATAATGGTATAATCACGAAGACATTATACACGACTTTTTCCGGCCGGACAACCCCGGCGGCGAAATTTAGGGGGAAATATGAAAAAATCCTTTTGCTTACTGCTGGTTTTGGCGCTGCTGGCGGGCTGCCTGCCGCTTTCGGCCCTGGCCGACGAGACGACGGTGCCCATTACGGAGGACCCGGCCCTGACGGAGCCGGAGCCGGATCTGGCTCAGGACGCCCAGGCACCCCAGACGGACTATGCCTTCGGCAGCGTGTCCATCTTCAACGGATGCCGGACCCTGGACGGCCAGGTGCCCCTGGCAGGCTCCGACCGGAAGCTGCCCTCCGCCCAGAGCGCCATCGTCTACGAGCGGGACACCAAGACCCTGGTTTACGCCTATAACCCGGACGCCAAGCTGGCCCCCGGTGCCCTGTCCAAGATCGTCAATGCCCTGATCGTTCTGGAGCGGGTCCAGGATCTGGACACCGTGGTGACCTGCGGCGCGGGCATTGCCTCCCGGATCCCCGGCGGCGCTGTGAATGTGAAGCTGAAAAGCGAGGAGCAGCTTACCGTCAACGACCTGCTGCACTGCATGATCCTGCAAAACGCCGCCGATGCCGCCGTGGCTCTGGCGGAGTATGTGGCGGGCACCCGGAACACCTTTGTGGACATGATGAATGAGCGGGTAAAGCAGATGGGCTGCATCAATACGGTGTTTACCGATGTCCACGGCGTTGGCTCCGGCAGCCAGTATACCACTGCCCGGGACATGGTCCGGATCATGATGGAGGCTACGGACAACGAGCGGATGTTCGACCTGCTGTCTGCCCAGAAGTATGAGGTCCCGGCTACCAACCTGTCCGATGCCCGGAAGTTTGCCTCCCAGAACTACCTGATGGAAACCACCATCGTGCCGAAGTACAACTACAAGTATGTCACCAGCGGCTTTGCCAGCTACTCCGAGAACAGCGGCGCCAGCATCGTGTGTACCGCCGACAACTCCACCGATAAAAAGAAGGGCCTGAACCTGGTATGCGTGGTCATGGGTGCCACCCGTCAGTTTGATGCCGACAAGAGCTGGGTCGTTCTGAATTACGGTAACTTTGACGAAATGGTCACGCTATTGCAGTACGCGTTTAACAACTTCAAGGTCAATCGGGTGATTTACGACGGTATGACCCTGGAGCAGATCCCGGTGTCCAACGGCAACAACGATGCCGTTGGCATGGCTGTGGAGAATATCGACTCCGTGCTCCCCAGCAAGGTGCAGATGACCAACCTGATCCGGGATGTGTCGGTGGTCAACGGCGGCCTTACCGCTCCGGTGCAAAAGGATGATCTCATCGCCACGGTGGAGCTGTGGTATCGCAACTGCTGCGTCCTGGAGACGCGGCTCATGGCCCAGGAGGAGGTCCGCACCGCCACGGATTCCGGCCTCACGGTTTACAGCGCCCTGGCCCCCAAGCAGGACGACGGCCGATCCGGCTTCTCCAAGGTGGTCACCATCATCTGCGCCGTATTGCTGGTGCCGGCAATCAGCTATCTCGCGATCAATTCCTATCTGCGCAGCCGCTACCGGGCCCAGCGCCGCCGCCGCAGACAGAGCAGAAGAAGGAGCCGCTGACATGGAACAACTGGATTGGGCGGCTCTGGAGCAAACCTGCCTGGGCTGCCGGAACTGCGACCTGTGCCAGACCCGTCACAACGTGGTCTTCGGCGTGGGCAACCGGAACAGTAAGCTTATGCTCATCGGTGAGGGCCCCGGGGAGCAGGAGGACCTGCAGGGCGTCCCCTTCGTGGGCCCAGCAGGGAAGCTGCTGGACGATATGCTCTCCATCATCGATGTGACCCGGGAGAACTGCTATATCGCCAATATCGTCAAATGCCGTCCCCCCAGAAACCGGGACCCGCTCCCCCAGGAGCAGCAGGTGTGCTATCCCTACCTGGAAAACCAAATTGCCCTCATAGATCCCAAGATCATCGTTTGCCTGGGCCGCATCGCCGGACAGAAGATCATGTCCCCGGAGCTGCGCATTACCGTGGACCACGGCCGCTGGCAGCATAAGGATGGCCGCTGGTACATGGCCCTCTACCACCCCTCCGCCCTCCTGCGGGATGTCACCAAACGCCCCGGCACCTTCGAGGACCTGCTGGCCATCCGGGACAAAATGCGCGAAATCGGCATGATCCCATGATTTTTATATTTTCACTTGACTTCTTGCCCTGAACCAGGTATAATACTCTGGTCTCAGGACGATGCTAGTGTAGCACAGTCGGTAGTGCATCTCACTCGTAATGAGAAGGTCGCCTGTTCGAGTCAGGTCACTAGCTCCAGAAAAACACCCGGTTTTCCAGTGAAACCGGGTGTTTTTATAACTTTTTGATACAGGTAAATCCCACCCGGTTTGGCCAATGCGAACATGACCGAAAATGGGCAGCGAATCCAACGAGTATTTTGCCTGTTTTTGGACGATTCTACTTTCTTGTGTTATGGTTTATCGCCCTTTGAAATCAGCCCCCATACAGATACATTCCCTTTACAGCCTCCTGGAGATACGTATAGCCATTATGAATCCGTTCCAGGACATCCTCATTGAAGAATAAATCAGTTCTTGATTTTCGGAATGCCGCAATATGTGTATCCAGATCAGAGAAAAAGAATTTGGTGACATTGAAAGCCGTGTACTGCCCGTCGTGATAGACCAGATCAGAACGCAGCTCCGAAAGTGGGACAAGCTGACCATGAATCAGCGCAAAGGAATCCGGCTGCGCTGCCTGAGCGGCATCAAAGACCATCACATAGGTTACCTGTATTGCGCCGCCTGCGGCTTCGGTAAGATCAGCTTCCTTTTGCGGGACAATAATGCTGAAGATATACGCTGTATCCTCCCAGGATGCACCCACAGGAAAAGCGTAGCTGTCCATGGATGCTGTGTGCAGCCCAATCAGTTGGTACTGAATTTCTTCCGGGAGGTTATGATCCAGAGTGATACCTGGGGGAAGATCGTCAATCAGAAAAGTCGGTGCGGGGGATACGGGATGGATCACATTTTTCCCGGATGCACGAATTACCTCTGTGCAGCGTTCATAGTAGGCCGCAGTCATTTCTGCCCGCTTTTCTTTATCCACAAGGATGGACTCGCCAAAGAAGGGCCGTAAATCGGTTTCAATTTGCTGGTAGAGCTCTGGATCTGCCTCTGCGGGGCTGGGCTGCACCGGATAGACGGGAGCGTCTACGCTGTCCTTCTCAGAAAAAGATACACGACACATCCAATCTTGACCGAAAAGGAAGTTATGATTGGTCAGCACAAGATAGTACCAATCATTGTGGAGCGGCGCTTCCAACTCGTCAAGATTATAAGCACTGGACAGATCAACGGTCATTACGCCGCTGCTGGCCGGAGCAATCTGTGTGTTTTGGAAGAGAATCTTCCCGTGGGCAGGAATCTCGCTGCCATCCGACCAACGCTTCAGCTTGAGCTTTGGCTGAAAGCAAAGGTTCTTATTGGACTTATTTTCAACAGTAATTTCCACGATACCCTTTCCGGCATAGCAGGCGCGAAAAGAGAGATCATCTCCTGCAATGCTGTTAAAGAGTATGGGTGCGCAGGCAATCAGACCCAGTGCGAGAATGGCTGCCACAACCAGGAGTGCCAGCCATTTTTTTGAGCTCCTTTGGCTGGGGGCGGGATACACCTCCAGAAGAAACGAATCCTGTATTTCACCGATGGCATCCTGTAATCGAATTGCGTTCATAGGAAAATTCCCTCCCTTGTCAATTGTTGCCGCAACTTTTCCCTCAATCTCAGCAGCAACATTTTTACCTTGCTTTCAGTCCAGGAAAAGCTTTGGGCAATCTCGGCAATGGACTCGCAATACCAGTAACGACGTACAAAGATCTGCCGCTGCAATGCTGGTAGCTCTGAAAGAAAGCGATTCAGTATCTCTGTTAGTTCCCGGCTGTTCAGCTGTTCATCAATCGTTTGCCCTGCCGGAATGCAATCGGATAATTCTTCCAGTGAAAGGTCCGCTTCCGTGCCGCCCCTTTTTTGGGCGGTATTGCCACGATGCTTTTTCAGAGCCAGGCGGCGCGTGATTTTTCCCAAGTAAGTAGGTAAGACAGTAGGCTTATGGGGTGGAATAGAATTCCAGGCACCCCAATATGTGTCATTCACGCATTCCTCAGAATCCTCATGCTGTGTCAGAATATGATTTGCGATAGAAAATAGGTATCGCCCATATTTTTTGTTCGTTTCTGATATGGCACTTCCTTGGCGAGCCCAGTATAGGTCTATGATTTGGCTGTCATCCATTCGATTACCTCCCTTATGTATTTTTGAAGGGCCTTCACTTATCTACTACCGGTTGGAACGGAATGGTCACAAAAAATGAAAAGCAGGTATGAAACAGAGAAAGACACTACTCCACCAGGGCTTGCAGCTCCCTTTCTCCGCCTATATAATGACGTACTGTACCCAGCATGTAAAGACGTGATATTACACAAAATGTACCCAGTATGATTTGGCGATTTTGCATACTGTTCCCACTATGCTTTTGGTGTTATAATGTGTATAATAGATTTGAGCAGGAGGGATGACAGATGGGCAGAACATCAAGCGCCGTAAAGGATAGATACAACGCAAAAGCATATGACGAAATGAAAGTGCGTGTGATGAAAGGAAACAAAGAACGAATCCAGGCCCACGCAGAGGCCCAGGGCGAGAGCCTGAACGCTTTTATCAGCAGGGCTATCATTGAGACTATCCAACGGGATACCGCCGCAATCCAAGGAGGGAGAGGATTATGAGCAATCGGGAAATGTGTGCACAGCTGCTCAATGCTGTACCAGAGTATAAAATTGGGTATGTGCTGGCCTATCTTCAAGGCTTGACTGCAGACGAAGCGGAAGACGATGCTTTCTGTGAACGGATGTATCAGAACTATTTGAATGACCCTGACCCAGAGAAGGACAAACGCTACACTCTGGAAGAGTGCAAAAAAGAATGGGGCATTCACTGATGTATAAAATCATCATCCTGAAGAAAGCAAAGAAATTCATTGATGCGCTCCCGAAGAATGAGCGTATTCGGGTAGTGACGGCAATAGAGCAACTACCAAACGGCTCCAACATTAAGCCTTTGAAAGGGCATGACGGGCTTCTCCGGTTGCGTGTTGGCAGCTGTCGCCCGGAGCTCGGAGATGTGGGAGTGCCGCCCCACCTAATTCTCGGAGTGCTGGCGGGTCACTTCGGTGGCCCGTTTTTTCAGTAAAACAATTGGATCGTCCCCCGCCGGTCTTGCAAATCGGCATTTTTGCCTATGTCAAAGAATCTTTGCGTTGTAATCTGCGCCCTGTAAACAGACAATTGCTTTACTTATATACGGCTGTCCTATATGCTTTGGATACGAGGAGGAAAACTATGGTAGGAAATACGAGAGAACGGATTTTGGAAACGGCTTTGGAAAAGAAAGAAGGCTGACAAACTATGAACTATATCCACATCACCAAAGAAAACATTGACAGGGAGCACATCTGCTGCGCCATGTCCGGCAAGCAGAGCGTCGCAAAAAAGGAATGGATGCGGCAGCGTTTGGATGATGGACTTGTTTTCTATCGCAGTGAGGAACGCGGCAAATGCTTCATCGAATACATCCCGGCAGAAAACGCCTGGGTGCCTATTGAGGCAGACGGCTGGCTCTACATCAATTGCCTCTGGGTCTCCGGCTCCATGAAGGGACAGGGATTTTCCTCAGAGCTGCTTTCCGAGTGCATCCGGGACGCTGAGGTACAGGGCAAAAAGGGCCTTTGCATCCTTTGCGCTGAGGGACGGAAGCGGGAGTTTTTGGCTGATCCGAAGTTTTTGGCCCATAAGGGCTTCCGGGTTGCGGACATATCCGACTGCGGGATCAATCTTATGTACCTGCCTCTTGGGCAGAGCCCGGAGCTGCCAAGATTCAAGGACCGGGCCAAGCACCCCAAGGTAGACGAAAAAGGATTTGTCCTCTACTACACCGACCAGTGCCCCTATACTTACTATTGGGTGCCGAGGGTTCAGAAAATCGCCGAGGAGCAGGGCATCCCCTTCAAAGCCATTCACATCACCGACAAAGAAGCCGCCCAGGGTGTTCCCGCGCCGGTCACCACCTATGCCCTGTTCCGGGACGGAGAGTTCCTGACCCAGGCAATTCAGTCAGACAAGAAATTTCTGGCGCTGGCGGGTCTAAAAGGATGACATAAGCAGAATAAACGAAACGAGCCGGAGGGTCGTCCCCCTCCGGCTGTGTGAAACTTATAATAGTTCTTTGGTTTTTCTCGCAAGATACAGCGGGAGATTTGTGATCGCTCCGTCTTTGCGATACCCTCTGCGAGAAAAACGCAAAGCGTGTTTGGGCTGATTCTGCGCAATATAGCGTTTGAAAGAGGGGGCGGATTTGTCCTCGCCACCCTTTGCCTCTACGGGAATGATTTCAGTACCGTATTGCAGCACAAAATCGATTTCGCTGTTCTTGTCGGCATAATACCGTGGCTCCACCTCAAACTGGCCCCGGAGCTGCTGCAAAACATAGTTCTCTGTCAGCGGGCCTTTGAACTGGTAGTCTGTTTTCAGGAGAATTGCGCTGTTATCAATACCGGCCATGTATTTCAGAAGCCCCGTGTCAAACAGGAACAGCTTGAACTGATCCAGCTTGTCAAAGGCGGTCAGCGGATGCTCCATCTTCCCAACATTGTAAACCCGGTTCAGCATTCCGGCAGAAACCAGCCATTCAATGGCTTCCTCAAAATCTCTGGCACGAGCACCTTCCCGCACAGCGCCATAGATAAACTTTTCATTCGGCTTTGCCAGCTGGGACACAATGCTGCGGAACACCATCAGAATGCGTCCGCTGTTGACCTTCCCGTTGTGCTTCGAAAAGTCGTTTTCATATACCTCAATGAGTTCATGCTGGATCTCCCGAATCTTTGCCGGATCCTTGTACTTCACCCAGGAAGAAACACATTCCGGCATTCCGCCGATGATGAGATAATTATTATAGGCATCCAGCAGCCGATTATGGAAGATTTCCTCTATGTCCTGTTCTTTCTGAATGCTTTCATAATAGGTGTAAAGAATGGGGTCGGTTGCGTCCAGGAATTCATCAAAGGTCAGCGGGTAAATGTCCAGAAGATTGACCATTCCAACAGGATAGGATTTCGGTGTTGCCAGAAGTGTTCCCAGCAGGCTTCCAGCCGCAATCACATGGTAATCGTTTGCCTTCTCTTTGAAGTATTTCAGGGTATTCAGAGCCGGGGGGCATTCCTGAATTTCGTCAAAAATGATGAGTGTCTTCTCCGGCAGAATTTTCTCACCGGCAATCAAAGACAACAATTCGACGATTCGCTGTGGATTCTTGTTGGCTTCGAAAATAGATTTCAGTTCCTCTTCTTCGTCAAAGTTGAAGTATACAAAGCTGTCATAGGCCGATCTTCCAAACTCTTTCATCAGCCAGGTTTTCCCGACCTGTCTGGCTCCTTTCAGGACCATTGGCTTCCGGTCTTCGCTGGACTTCCACCGAATCAAAGATTCCAGTGCGTTTCGTTTCATGTGCTTCACCTTCTTCCTGCGTTTTCAGTATTAGATTAACACATTTTTCTGAGAAATGCAATGTGATATTTACACATTTTTCTTCACTTTACTCTGGAAAGGAAATTTTGATGCGTACTGCCAACGATTACTACAAGGAAAAATTCGGCTGCAAGGTCTATAAGCTGTCTCTGGACGGGGGGTTCACCTGTCCCAATCGGGATGGGACCCTGGGTTTTGGGGGCTGCGCCTTCTGCACCCCGGAGGGCAGCGGGGAGTTTGCAGAGAAGCCGGGGCAGGGCATCGCCAGGCAGCTGGAGCGAGCGAAGGCACGGGTGGCGGATAAGTGCAGGTCCGGAAAATATATTGCCTATTTTCAGTCCTTTACCGGCACCTATGGGCCGGTGGATAAACTGGAGGATTTATACCGGGCGGCGCTGGAGCCGGAGGAGATCCTGGGCCTTGCCATCGGCACCCGTCCGGACTGCCTGCCGGAGGAAACGGTTGCCCTGCTAAAGGAGCTGAACCGGTTCAAGCCCGTCAGTGTGGAGCTGGGTCTGCAAACGGCCAATGACGCCGTGGCCCAAGATATGAACCGGTGCTATGATACCTGGCAGTATGTGGATGCCGTCCGCCGACTGAAGGATGCGGGACTGGAGGTGGTCACGCACATCATCCTTGGGCTTCCGACGGAGACGGAGAAGGATATGCTGCTCACCACGAAAACCGCCCTGGAGGCAGGGACCGATGGGGTGAAATTCCATCTTCTTCACGTGCTCCGGGGCTCCCGGCTGGAGGAGCGGTATGCCCGGGGGGAATTCGCGTGCCTGACCCTGGAGGAGTACGGGGCCATTCTCAAAAAGTGTGTTGCCCTCCTCCCGCCGGAAATTGTGGTCCACCGGATCACCGGCGACGGGGCCCGGCGGGAGCTGGTTGCGCCGCTGTGGTCCCTGGATAAAAAAAGAGTGTTGAATTATCTGAATGGCCTTTTAGGTACTGGACAAAACAGACAAAAAGGGGTATAATATAGATAGAAAATATGGTAGGGTTTCACCACCGATCAGACAACGAATACATAGAAAAGGAAGCGAAAACCATGTTTGCTCTGATTGCTATTCTTTTGATCGCTATGATTGTCCATGTCCTCGCCGTCCGTGGCCGCCGGGGAAACCCGGAGCTCCCCAAGCTGCGGGAGTGGTCCTATGCCCACCGGGGGCTCCACGACGCGGTGCAGCCGGAGAACAGTCTGGCAGCCTTCCGGGCCGCTGTGGAGCGGGGCTACGGCATTGAGCTGGATGTCCACCTTCTGAAGGACGGGACGCTGGCTGTCCTCCATGATTCCGACCTGAAGCGGATGACCGGCAGAGACGGACGCATTGAGGACCTGACCCTGGAGGAGCTGCCGGAGTGCTATCTGAGCGGCACCCAGCAGACCATCCCCACCCTCCGGCAGGTGCTGGAGCTGGTAAACGGACGGGTGCCCCTGATTCTGGAAATCAAGACGGCGGACAAAAACGCTGAGACGTTGACAGAGGCCGTGGTGAAGCTTTTGGCGGATTATAAAGGGCTTTATTGCCTGGAATCCTTCGATCCTCAGGTGCTCCGGTATCTGCGCCGCAACTGTCCCCATATTGTCCGGGGCCAGCTGGCGGAGGATTCCGTAACCAGAGATAAGACCTACTCCTGGTTCACCCGCTTCATCTGCGCTTACTATCTGGAGAATTTCCTGACTCTGCCAGACTTCATTGCCTACCGGTTCGAGGACCGGGAGAATACCAGCATCACCCTCTGCCGCAGGCTCTGGGGCCTCCAGGGTGTCAGCTGGACCATCCGCAGCCCCGGGGACTTCACAACCGCCAAGGAAGAGGGCTGGATCCCCATTTTCGAGAATTTCGACCCCAAGAATCTGGGGCTGGAATGAGGCATACAACATTTTATTCACAATTTTGTTGAATTCTGTTTTCAAATCTGCTATTCGCTGTTCAAAATCAAAAAGTATCTTAATCACAGAAAGGTTGCGGAAGCCGTGAGCCGCCTCCTTTCCTCTCCGTAGATCCTCTTTTCTACCTCTCTTCTTTCTATTCCTTTTGCAGGAAACCCCCGCTGCCTTTTGGCAGCGGGGGTTTTCGTCAATTGTAACATTTTTACGAACTCCAAAAGCTGACGGTTGCAAGCCGTAGGAATTGTGGTATAATGTGTAAACAATGATTTACACAGTGAGGGATTTTTTCATGAAAAGAATGCTTTTGGTTGTGAATCCGTATTCCGGGCAAAAAAAGGCCGCCAAAATGTTGGCGGAGATCGTCGGCCAATTCAATCGGGCGGACTATGCCGTCCAGGTTTATATTACCGGCGGACCCGGGGATGCGATCAAAGAGGTGGCAAGGCTCTGCAACGAGGTGGACCTGGTGGTGTGCTGCGGCGGCGACGGGACCTTTAACGAGACCTTGTCCGGGCTGCTGTCGGCAGAGTCCAAGACGCCCATCGGATATATCCCCACTGGGTCTACCAACGATTTTGCCTCCAGCCTGAAGCTGCCTCTGGATGTGCTGGAAGCGACAAAAAATATCATCGAGGGTCAGCCGGTGCCCTACGACGCCGGACGGTTCGGCGGCCGGGTCTTCTCCTATGTGGCCTCCTTCGGAGCCTTTACCCGGACCAGCTATACCACCCCTCAGAGCATCAAAAATGCCCTTGGCCACACCGCCTATGTGCTGGAGGGCATCCAGGAGCTGACCCAGATCCGCAACGAGCACATTAAGATGATCGTGGACGGGGAAGTGGTGGAGGACGATTTCCTCTTCGGGGCCATCTGCAATTCCACTTCGGTGGGCGGCGTTCTGACGCTGGACCCGGATGTGGTGGACCTGCAGGACAACAAGCTGGAGATCCTTCTGGTCCGGGCCCCCCGGAATCTGGCGGAGCTCCACGAGTGCATCCTGGCTCTTCAGGACCAAACCTACAACTGCGCCATGCTGACCTTCCGGTCCGCTACCCACATCCGGATTTTTGCGGATCCGGAAATGCCCTGGACCCTGGACGGTGAGCGGGAAGAGGGCCACAGCGAAGTGGAAGTGGTGCCGGAGCACCTGGCCTACCGACTGATGAAGCGGGTGCAGCCATGATCAATACGACCCTTTGCTATATCACCCGGGGGGATCAGGTTCTGATGCTCCACCGGATCAAAAAGAAAAACGACATCAATAAGGACAAATGGATCGGTGTAGGCGGCAAGTTCGAAGCCGGGGAAAGCCCCGATGAGTGCCTCCTGCGGGAGTGCTGGGAGGAGACGGGGCTGACCTTGACCTCCTGGCGCTGCCGTGGGGTAGTGACCTTTTTGCAGGAGGGCACGGAGGGGGAATATATGTACCTCTTTACCGCCGACGGCTTCGAAGGGGAACCCCAGGAGTGCAGCGAAGGGGACCTGCAATGGGTCAGCCGGGAATTTTTGTCCGATCTTCCCATGTGGGAAGGAGACGAAATTTTTCTGGACCTGTTGTGGCAGGATGCGCCCTTCTTCCTGCTGACGCTGCGCTACCGGGGAGACCTGCTCACCCAGGCGGTGCTCAACGGAGAAGTGATCCGAGAGGAAACATAGTATGTGGAATCAGTCCGAAAACGCGCGGCTGCAGCAGGAGCTCCAGGATTCCAGGCTCACCGGCCAGGCGCTGCTGCGAAAATTCCATACCGGCCCCCGGGAGAGCCTCCGCCTTGCGGCGGCTCTGCGGGGGATTTTTACTGTGGGCTGTGCCGGGGAGGCAGAGAAGGGGGAATATTGGGCCTATCTTGCCCGCCGCCCTATCCCGGCGGCCACGGCCCTGATAGAGGACAACCGGATCGAAGATCTGGGGGCCCTGTTTGAAGAGCTGCCTCTGACGGCTGGGGTATTGGAGACGCTGCTGCAAACCGCCCGGACCCTTCGCCGCCCGGAGGCGGTGGTATGGCTGCTGGAGCGGAAAGCGGAGCTGGGCCTCTTTCAGGACCGGGATTTTTCCCTGTAAGGAGAAAAAACATGGACGATTTGACATATCGGGTCCTCACTGCCTGCCGGGGTGAGCTGATCGGGCTGTACCCCGGCCTGGGAGAGGCCTTCGGCTGGCTGGAAGCGGCGGATGGGGAGGCCCTGGGAACAGACGGCACCCGCCTGTTTGTGCCGCCTGAGCTGAAGAAGCTCTACGGCGAAAGCCCTGCCAAAGCCCGCCGGGCCCTGCTGCATTGCCTTCTCCACTGCCTGTACCTCCACATCCGGCTGCCGGAAAAGGTGGACCCGGAGGACTGGGGGCTGGCCTGCGACATCTGGGTGGAAGCGTTCATAGACAGCCTTCGCAATCCCAGATTGGAAGGGGAAAGGCTGGAGCCGCATATGACCGGCACACCTTGGCAGATCCTGGAAAGCTTAGACCGTCTGCCCCTGTCCCGGGAGGAGCTGAAAAGGCGCTGCCGGGTGGACGACCACCGGTTCTGGCCGCAAAAGCTGGAGCCGAAGGTGGAAAAGCGCTGGCAGGGCCTCGGTGCCGGCGGCGGGGCCCTGGGCCGGGAAAGCCGGGGAAGCCTGAGCTATGATGGGGTGGAGGAAGCGGAGAAGGGAAAAGCCCTCTTCGATTTCCGCCGGTTTCTCAGCCGGTATACCCACCTCGGGGAGGAGCTGGAAACGGACGAGGACAGCTTTGATTATATCTTTTATCATCTGGGCTTGGAACGCTACGGCGATCTGCCTCTGCTGGAACCTCTGGAATACCGGGAGGTCTGGCGCTTGGATACCCTGGCCATTGCCATCGACACCTCCGGATCCTGTGATAAAGAAACTGTCAGTACCTTTTTGAAAGAAATATATGGCATATTCTCCCGGAAGGAGAATTTTTTCCATAAAATGCAGGTAGTGTTTTTTCAGTGCGACTGCTGCCTCCAGGATGTGACCTGGATCCGCAGCCCAGAGGACTGGATGCGTTACAGTGAACATGTGAAGATCCTGGGCCGGGGCGGCACGGATTATACTCCGGTATTCCGGGAGATCGAAAAATTGCGTTTGGAAAAACGGCTGCCAAAGCCCCGGGCGCTGCTGTATTTTACCGATGGAGACGGGGTCTATCCTCACAGGCCGGACTATGAGACGGTGTTTATTCTGGCGGGACCCAAAAAGCAAAGGCAATTGGTGCCCCAATGGGCCCGTGTACTGGAATTGGAGTGAAGAAAATGCACATTTGTGAAGCCAAGCAGGAGCTTGCCAACACCCTTCGGGCCTACCTTCGCCGGGATGAGACCGGGGCGTACCTCTATCCTACGGTGCGCCAGCGCCCCCTGCTTCTGATGGGGCCGCCGGGCATTGGCAAGACGGCCATTGTCTCCCAGATCGCCCGGGAGGAGGGACTGCCCCTGGTTGCCTACACCATGACCCATCATACCCGGCAGAGTGCCGTAGGCCTGCCCCAGATCAAAGAGAAGACCTACGGAGGAAAGGCCTACGCCGTGACGGAATACACCATGAGCGAGATCATCGGCGCGGTGTATGATGCCATGGCAGCCACAGGAAAAGATCAGGGCATTTTGTTCCTGGACGAGATCAACTGTGTCTCAGAGACCTTGGCCCCCACCATGCTCCAGTTCTTGCAGAACAAGACCTTCGGCACCCATGCCCTGCCTGAGGGCTGGGTCATCGTGGCGGCGGGGAATCCCCCGGAATACAACAAATCCGTTCGTGATTTTGATATTGTGACCCTGGACCGGCTTCGGGTCCTGAACATCCGGCCGGAGGTGGAGACGTTCCTGGATTATGCCGCCCGGCACCGTCTCCATGGGGCGGTGCTGAGCTATCTGGGGCTGAAGCCGGAACGGTTTTACCATGTGTCCCGGGAGGAAGCAGAGCCCTGCTACGTCACGGCCCGGGGCTGGGAGGACCTGTCAGTCCTGCTGCAAAGCTATGAGGCCCTGGATCTGCCCGTCAGTCAGGAGTTGGCGGCGGAGTTTTTGAACTACGAAGAGACTGCCAAGGATTTTTACGGCTACTACCGGATCTATCGGAAATACGGCCGGGATTACGGTGTCAAGGAGCTCCTGTCCGGGGAGGCAGAGGACGGAACCCGCCGGGACAGGATCGCCATGGCGAGGTCCGGGGACTTTGGGGAGCGCTTCACCCTGGTGGGCCTGCTGCTGGAGCAGCTGCGCCGCCTGGCCTGGACCTACACCCGGCTGGACAGGCAGGCGGTGGCCCTCCAGGTTTGCCTGAAAGCCTATCTTGGTCAAGGGGGCACCTTAGAGGAATTTCTGCGCCAGAGGAAAAGGGCCCTGGATACCAAGCGGGCATTCCGCCTCTGCGGCCCCGAAGAGCAGAGTCTGGAGGAGCAGGCCCAAAAACAGCTGGAGGAATTTTTAACGGAGGCAAAAGACCGGCGGCTCCGGGACCGGGAACAGCTGGATCCCTTCCTGAAGGAGGCCTTTCAGAAGTCCTTGGTGCCTCGGAAAGCCCAGGCAGAGGCACTGGGTGAGGCCATCGACCGGGCAATTTCCTTCTGCCTGGATGCCTTCGGCGACGGCCAGGAGCTGCTGCTCCTGCTCACCGGCATGACGGACAGCGAACAGCTGATGGACTACATTGCCCGCTTCGGAAGCAAAAGCTATCTGGCCCTGTGCCATAAGCTGGAGTACCAGCGGGGAGAAGCGGAGCTGCAAAAGCTCTGCCAATAGCCTTCCCCCAGGGGGAAGGTGGCTCGGCGCAGCCGAGACGGATGAGGGGCAGCAGGCACTTGGATGCGGAAAGTCCCCATATAAGCGTTTTTTAAGATTTCTACACACCGGCCCTTGACAAACCCAAGGGCCGGTGCTATTATTTAGTCCATATCTGAACTATCTATTTTTGAAGGGAGTGAAAGAAAGTGCTTCCAGCGGTGGAACTGACAAAAAAATTCATGGCCGCCTACAAAGCTGCCCAGAAAAAGGTCTGCAAGGCCTGGAATGTGCCGGAGGTGTCTCTGGACATCCTGCTGTTTCTGGCCAACAACCCGGAGTACACCACGGCCCGGGATATTGTAGAGGTGCGCAGCATCAAGGCCAATCTGGTGTCCCAGCATGTGGACCGAATGGTCCGGGAGGGGTATCTCTGCCGGAAGGAGGTCCAGGGGGACCGGCGCAAGCGGGACCTGAGCCTGACGGAAAAGGCCATGCCCATCATAGAGGCAGGCCGGAGGATGCAGACGGACTTTTTTGAGACTCTGTTTCATGGCATCAGTGAAGGGGAAAAACGGGCTTTCTTTGAGACCATGGACATTATGAGCCGGAATATGGACAAAATTTTGAAGGGAAACGATTAATATGCAGCTTTTACTTACCATTGCAGTCACCTTTTTTGCCGGTATGGGGGCGGGCCTGGGCACCGGCTTTGCCGGCCTCAGCGCCGCGGCAGTCATCAGCCCCATGCTGATCACCTTTTTGCACATGGACCCCTATATGGCCGTGGGCATTGCCCTGTCCTCCGATGTGCTGGCCAGTGCCGTGTCCGCCTACACCTATGGGAAGAACAAAAATCTGGATATCAAAAACGGGATCATTATGATGCTTTCCGTGCTGGCCTTTACGGTGGTGGGCAGCTACGTGGCGAGCCTGCTGCCCTCCCAGACCATGGGCAGCTTCTCCGTGTTTATGACGTTCCTGCTGGGCATTAAGTTCATTGTGAGACCGGTGATGACCACCAAGGAGGCTATGGAGGGTGTCTCCGCGAAAAAGCGGGCCATCCAGTCCCTGGTCTGCGGCTGCCTCATTGGCTTTATCTGCGGCTTTATTGGCGCGGGCGGCGGCATGATGATGCTCCTCATCCTCACCAGCGTCTTGGGCTACGAGCTGAAGACC
>OLGM01000467.1_pt1 | contig 25883 bp, 23 predicted proteins | sample 1606001 | NCBI WGS metagenome assembly OLGM01 (sample SAMN03283294) | human gut metagenome | biome: human-associated habitat; material: feces | host: Homo sapiens | place: Peru | collected 2012
TGATATAGAATTAAATTATAAATAAGTGGTGCGGTTGAAATTACAAAAAAGAAAGCGTTTTTAACGCTTTTTTTGTTTCTCTTTATGATATAATATATAAGGGAGGAATAATCATGAAAATTGGTATTTTTGATTCGGGTTTAGGTGGGATAAATGTTTTAAAAGAAATAAAAAAAGTATATCCAAATGAACACTATATATATGTAGGTGATAATAAAAATTTACCTTATGGTAGTAAAAGTAAAGAAGAATTAATTAATTTAGCTAGCAAAATAATTGATTATTTTATTAAAGAAGAAGTTAATATTATTTTTATCGCATGTGGTACAGTTAGTTCAACTATATATGAAGAATTAACAAAAAAATATAAAATTCCTTTGGTAAGCATTGTTAATGCAACTATTTTAAAAGTTAATAGCTTAAATTTAGATGAAGTTGCAGTATTAGGAACACCTAATACTATAAGCTCTCATATATTTAAAAATAAATTAAATTGTAAAAGAGTAATGGAAGTAAGTTGTGAAAAGTTTGTTCCAATAATTGAAGGAAAATTAGACGCGAAATTTAAAAAAATTTATATAGAACAGTATTTAAAAGAAATAAAAAAAGAAAGGATAAAAAATATAATTCTTGGTTGTACGCATTACCCTTTATTAGAAGAAGATATAAAAAATTATTTGGGAGAAGTTAATATTATTAACATGGGAACCGTTTTAGCAAACACAATTTATCTTAAAAGTGCTGTTAAAGATTTAGATATTTATTTTACTGATAATAACAAAGAGTTACAAGATAAAGTAAGTACTATTTTAGAAGAAAAAGTAGAAACAAAACAATTAGATTTATAGGAAGTGAAATTATGCCAGAATTACCAGAAGTAGAAACGGTAAAAAATACTTTGAAAAGACTTGTTTTAAACAAAAAAATATATGGTGTTACAATAAGATACGACAATATTATTGCAAGTCCTAGTGTTGAAGAGTTTAAAAAAAATATAATAGGCCAAACTATTATTGATATTAAAAGAAGAGGTAAGTGGTTGCTTTTTGAACTAAATGATTATTACTTAGTTAGTCATTTAAGAATGGAAGGTAAATATTTTTTAAAAAATAAAACTGATGATTTAAGTAAGCATGATCATGTTATTTTTGATTTAAAAGAAAAAGAATTAAGATATAATGATACAAGAAAGTTTGGAAGGATGTATTTAGTAAATAAAGAAGAATTATATAAAATAGCCCCTCTTAAAGATTTAGGACTAGAGCCCTGGGATAAAGGCTTAAATGTTAATTATCTAAAAAATAAATATCAAAATAAAAAGCTTCCTATTAAAACTTTATTGTTAGATCAATCAATTATAACAGGCATAGGCAATATATATGCTGATGAAATACTTTTTTTAAGTCACATTAATCCTTTAACAGTTCCTTCTAAGTTAACAGATAAAAATTTAGAAGATATTATTAAATATACTAGAAAAATATTAGAAGAAGCTATTAAATTGGGTGGAACTACAATAAGAAGTTATGAATCAGAAGAAGGTGTTCATGGTAGATTTCAAAATAATCTATTAGTTCATAATCATGAAAATGATTGCTGTCCAAATTGTAAAGAGAGTATTATAAAAATAACGGTTAATGGAAGAGGTACATATTATTGTCCAAATTGTCAAAAATAGTTGCCAATTTATGTTCAATCGTGTAAAATGGTTAGTGTTTTGCGTGTAAATAGATGTAAAAATAGAAAGAGTGGTATGATGAAAAAAACAAAGATTGTTTGTAGTATAGGACCTGCAAGTTGTAGTGTTGATACTATGACACAAATGGTAAATGTAGGAATGAATGTAGCACGTATTAACTTTTCTCATGCAACATTAGAAGAAAAACAAGATGTTGTAGAAACAGTTAAGAAAGTTCGTGAAATAACTAAAAAACATATAGCAATCCTCTATGATACAAAAGGACCAGAATTTAGAAATGGTATGATGGAAGATGATGGTGTTAAACTTGTTGAGGGAAATACTATTAGAATTGTTAAAGAAGAAGTATTAGGAAATAGTGAAAGATTCTCTGTTAATCATCCAAAAGCTTTAGATAGCTTAAGTAAGGGAAGTATAGTTTTATTAGAAAATGGTTTAATGAAGATAGAGGTTATTTCTAAAGAAAGTGATGGTGTTACTTGTCGTATTATTAATGGTGGTATTTTAGGAAATAAGAAAAGTTTAAATGCTCCTGGAGTTCATTTAGATATCCCATTTATTAGTGCTGATGACCTAGAAGATATAAAGTATGCTTGTCATCATGATGGTAACTTTTTAGCTTTATCTTTTGTTTCTACTAAAGAAGATGTAGAAGAAGTACGTCAAATCTTAAAAAAAGAAAATAATAATAGTATGAAAATTATTTCAAAGATAGAAAGTACTACAGGTATTAAAAATTTAAATGATATTATTGAAGTAAGTGATGGTATCATGGTAGCTCGTGGAGATTTAGGCGTTGAAGTTCCAATGGAACAATTACCTATTTATCAAAAAATGATTATTAAAAAATGTCGTGAAATGGGTAAAATATGTATTGTTGCAACAGAAATGTTAGAGTCGATGAAAAAGAATGTTAGACCAACTCGTGCTGAAGTAAGTGATGTTGCTAATGCTGTACTTGATGGTACAGATGCTGTTATGTTATCTGGAGAAACAACTACCGGTAAATTTCCTGTAGAAACAGTAAGATATATGGCTGATATATGTGAAAACACTGAAAAATATTTAGATTATGATCATGTTGTTCAACCTAAAATAAAAGCTGATATAACAGATACTATAGCTCATAGTGTTATAGTAGCATCTAAAATGTTAAATACAAAATTAATAGTAGCTGCTACATTAAGTGGATATACAGCTATTAAAATAAGTACTTTAAAACCACGTAATATTATTTTAGCTGCTTGTCCAACTGAAGAAATAGCTTATTCTTTAGCATTAAATTTTGGTATATATACAACTATTTTACCAATTTGTGATAGTACTGATGAAGTAGTTTCTAAATCAGTAGCTAAAGCTAAAGAATTTATGCATCTAGATACTAATGATTTAATTTTAGTAACAGGTGGATTTCCAAATGATATTGATCAAAAATCAACTAATTTCTTAAAAATAGAAAAAATATAATAAAAAACCTATGATGATTATTTCATTTTAGGTTTTTCTAGTTTATCATTAATGTTATTTTCAGTAATTAGATTGTAAATATTAGTTATACGCTCTTCAATGTTTAGTATATCATCATCAAAATTTCTAGGATTTGTGATAATAGGAATATTAACACTTTTTTTTATTTTATTTAAATATTTTTTCCCATTATCATTAAATCCTAAGATACGTAGATAAGATATTTCTTTATTATTTTTAGCTTCTTCTTTAGTAAAACTACATAGAATATGAATTAGCATTCGTGATATTTTATTATAAGTATATCTTTTAGTTTTAACTTTTAAAATAAAGTTATCTAAATTTTTACTATCATTTATATATTTTTTAATTCTATTTTCAATACCTTCATCAACATCTTGATATAAAGATAAATTATTATCACTATTAATTTTGTATTTTAAAAATTCAAATAATTTATCATTGATATTTTTTTTGTTTATAAATTTATATGAAAAGCTAGGAACATATTTTTTAATTCTTTTTTTATTGTTAATTAAATTTCTAATAGCAGAAGCACTAATAATTTTTCCTTTTACATCTAGACTATGATAATCATTGGTTCTTTTAATACTTATAGGAGTAATATTATATTTATTTTTAATAATTTCTTTAATATAACTAAGTCCTAGTAAATCATTAGGAGTATTTATACTATTACCACCTAACTTAGTTAAAGCTTTGTTCATTGCTGTAGGGTAGTTAATTCCTTCTTTCATATAATATTTAACTAATTTATCATAATCTTTATTTTTTGTTTGTATTTCTGCTTGCTTTTTTATAATATCAATATTATCTAGTTCACTACCGAAGACTAAATATTTACAGTTTAAATAATTTAAAATAGAAATACTACCTTTAGCAAATATATCAGCAGCTTGACAAGAAAAAACAAAAGGTAGTTCAACAACAAGATCTACACCATAGTTAAGTGCTACTACAGCTTTATCAAATTTATTAACAATGCTTACCTCACCACGTTCAGTGAAACTAGAGCTCATAACTAAAATGATAGTGTAATCAGGAAACATTTCTTTTATTTTATTAATGTGATATAGATGCCCGTTATGAAATGGATTGTATTCGCATATTATTCCCACACTTTTCATAAAAATCACCACCAATATAATAGCACATTTTACACAAAAGAAAAACAATAATTCTTTTAGTATTGAAATGAATATAATAATAAGTTATAATTAGAATGGAAGAAAATAGATATATAGAATTTTGTGGAGGATGATTAAATATGAAAAAAAGAGGCTTCACTTTAGTTGAATTACTAGCAGTAATCGTAGTACTAGCAGTTATTGCTTTAATTGCAACACCAATAGTAAATAATAGCATTGAAAAGTCTAAAAAAGGAACTGCTATAGAAAGCGCTAATAATTTAATAAGTTCGGCAGAATACTATATTTTAAAGACATCAGATAAATATGGAAAAGTTAGTGTTTTAGATGAAAATTTAAAATATAGTGGTAAAAAACCAGAATTTGGTGAAATTGAAATAAATAAACAGGGTAGAGCAAGCTTATATGCCTATATAAATGGATATTGTGTAAATAAAGATTATGATGGTGAAGCTTATGCTACTAAGATGAAAAAAGAAGATTGTAGTTGGTATACAACTGATAATTATGAACCACAAGAAGGAGCTGTAATTACGGTTGATAATATTTCTGCTAGTACGAGTGGTAATGATTCAAGTAGTACGGGTGGTAATTCTAGTACTAATACTAAAAAAATAAGAAATTATTTAATATATGGAAATACTACGCAAGAAACGAGAAGTGATAAAAATCTATGGGATTTTAATAATTCTTTTACTGGGACTACGATGGAACAAAATGGTATTAAATTTACTAAACGTGCTAATGATATTTTAATAAATGGAACATCAACTGCCCAGGCTTATACAGTACCATATGAAATGCTAGATAAATTAACCGTAGGAAAAACTTATACTATAGCAACTAACAATTCTAATGCTCATGGAATATTTCAATACTTTGAATCAGGTTCAACAACACCTAAATATACTTCAACTTTAACTATAACAAGTACTATGACATCAGTTAAAGCTTATTTTTACATCAATCCTAATGTAACAGTAAGTAATTTTGACATTAGTATGCAAATAGAAGAAGGAAGTACAGCAACAAAATTTCAAAAATATGGAGCAACGCCAAGCCCAGAATTTCCAAGTGAAATAAAAACTACAGGTGATTTATTAACCTCAGGTAATTGTGGAAGTTATGGTAGTGATGCTTGCAATAATGTTGGTAAATATGTAATACCTGTAAAAGTAAGTGGTAAAAATATATTTGATTATGATAATGTTTCACCAGTGTATGGGGTAAAGAAACAGGACAATGGTTATTATACTAGTAATATGTCTTTTAATATGATTTCTACTTACCAAACTTTAAAAAGATATATAGGTCAAACAGTAACAATTTCATTTGATCTTACAACTAGTGAAGATGGAACATTTTCGATATATCCTTATCAAACTAATGGTATAGGAATTAGATTTACAACTATTTCTAAAGAAATGAAAGCTAATACTAAAACAAGAATAACAGCAACAGGTAAAGTAGAAGTATTAGGTACTAATCCAGCTTATTCTCTTGGAGAAATAATAGTTTATAAAAGTGGTTATAAAGGTTCATATTTAGTTAATAACATTCAATTTGAAGTAGGTGAACAAGCAACTGATTATGAGGCTTATAATGGAAAAACAACTAATATCTATTTAGATGAACCATTAAGAAAAGTGGGAGATTATGTAGATTATATAGATTATGCGAATGGTAAAGTTGTTAGAAATACGAAAAAGTTAGTATTTAAGGGAACAGAAGGATGGTGGAAAAACGGAGATTACGGAGATTATGTATCATTTTATGTAACTACAAGTATAGGAGATTTTAAACCAATTAATGGACTTGGATATAGTAATATGGCAACGGTTGCTTCTTGGAATAATATACAAAAAACAAATGGTAATTATTGGTGGCATTTTCTTCCAACATCTTATGGAATGAGAATAAATAAAAATTATTTAGATAATTATGATAGTGCAACAACTGATGGAGCTAGGGTTACTCTTTTCCAAAACTGGTTAAAATCTCACAATGTTGAAGTAATCCAAGTTTTAAAAACACCAAAAGAAGAAAGTATTAAGCTTCCAGAAATACAAACAGTAGAAGGAACAAATTACATAACAGTAAACACATCAACTGATGCAAGTAAATTAAAAATAATAACTAATAAATAAAAATATATACCTTGCTTTTTAAAGTAAAGTTATGTATAATGTTTTTTGTTGGTGATGATATGGAATACAATTTACTAAGATTAAAAAATGATTTGGAACACTTTATTCCAATTGAAGAAGAATATTCCTTTTCTAAAGAACAATTAAAAGGAACTGATGTTATTAGTTTAGACGATATGAAAGTTGTTGGAGAGATTACTAAAGATGCCATTGATAACATATATTTAAATGTTGATGTAAGTGGAACTTTAGTATTACCTTGTGCTATTACATTAAAACCGGTTGATTATCCTTTTAATATCAAAATTGAAGGAAATATTGATGAATTAGTTGAAGAAAATGAAAAAAGTGTAAAAAAAGATGAAAATACACTTGATATTTTACCAATAATATGGGAAAATATATTAATGGAAATTCCCATGAGAGTTGTAAGTAAAGGTGCTGAAGAGGAGTTATCTAATTTAGAAGGTAATGGTTGGAAAGTTATTACTGAAGAAGATAATGGCGAAATTAATCCAGAACTTGCTAAATTAAAAGATTTGTTATAAGAAAGAGGTGGAATCATGGCTGTACCATTTAGAAGAGTTAGTAAAACAAGTGGAAGAATGAGAAGAACTCATTATAAAATTAGTGAAAATGGAACTACTAAGTGTCCAAAATGTGGTGCTGAAATAAGACCACACCGTGTATGTTCTGAATGTGGAACTTACAAAGGAAAAGAAGTTATTAAGTCAAAAGAAGAAACAACTAAATAGTTGTTTTTTTTTAAAACTTTATGTTATAATTACAATAGAGGTGTTCATATGAAAAAACGAGGTTTTACTTTAGTTGAATTGTTAGCGGTTTTAGTTTTAATAGCTGCTATATCATTAATTGTTTTTCCTAGTATTATAAATTATATTAATAGTACTAAAGGAGATATTAGTAAAGCTACTAAAGAATTAATTATTAGTAGTACTAAATTATATGTAAGTGATAATGCAAAGACATTTCCTCAACATGAGGGATATAGTTATTGTACAACATTAGAAACTTTAGCTGATAAAAATTATATTGATAAACCATTTGTTGATAGTTCAACTGGTAAAGAATTAGATTTAAGTAATACTTATGTAAAAGTTTCATATGTTTATGATTATGATTTAGGTACTACTAAATATACTTATGATGTTGTAGATACATGTACAGCAGGTATAGCAGATAATTATGAGCTAGTTACTACAAGTGGTAGTATTGCTAATCTTGATAATAAAGAAGTTGTTGATTATAAAGTATATGGTAATGATACTGGAATTAGTAGTTTGAATTTGAAGACAGTTGGTAAAAATTTAGTATCTAACATTGTTTCAAGACCGACTGCTTATAATGTTTTAACTGCAAAAATAGAGGGTGGGGTAAAACCTGGAAATAAATACTCTGTTTTGATAAAAACCAAAATTACTGGAACTGATCCAACAGCAAGAAAAATTGGTGTATATAGTGATGCTGGTTGGGGAAGTAATTCAAATATAATATCAGCGGGTAATGGTGATTGGCAAATTGGTTTTACTACTGTTACAGCATCCGCATCTTTAACTCATAATTCAGATAATTTAGATTTTTTTAATACACCTAATACTGGTTATGCAGATTATAATGTAACATTTGATTATGTAATGATTGCTGAAGGTAGCTATGATAGTAGTATGATGTATGAACCTTATAAAGAATTAAAAGAAGAAGTTACATTACCATCATCCTTAAGTTCTAACGATTATATTGAATATAAAACACAAACATTAGTAAAGTCTGATGGTACAATGCAAAAAATTAATTTACCTAAAATAAAAACATATGATGGTATAAGTAATATTATAATTAATGATGGTACTACTAATTATCCTACAAAGATTGAATTATTAGTTAGAAATAAAAATAAAGCGTAAATAAATACGCTTTTTTAGTTTTTAAAATTTATCGTTTCTTTAGAAATGTTGAAAATAATACCCATCATAATCATATAACTTAATAAACTAGAACCACCATAACTGATAAATGGTAGTGTAATACCTGTAATAGGTAGGAGTCCAATAGTCATACCGATATTTTGAATTTGTTGATAAAGTAGCATTCCTACAATACCAGCAATTATATACTTATTAGTTTTACTGCTAGTTTTACTAGCAAGTAAAATAAGTTTAATATCAAAATAAGCTATTAAAACAAGTAAAATAATGGAACCAACAAGACCTACATTATTTGAAAAAACTGCAAATATAAAATCTGTTTGAGGTTCGGGAAAATAGATTGGGGTATGATTAAAACCATATCCAAATAAACCACCAGATCCAATAGCAGCGATTCCATTTTCTAATTGATAGCCACTAGCGTTAGACCAATCTAATAATCTATCTATTCTAAGAAAGAAACTAGTTCCAAATATTTTTATAAATAAATCAGTATTTAAAAGATATATTCCAACAATGGTTCCAATTAATAAAATTATAATACTTCCTAATATAATAAACCACCTTAGACGGATTCCTGAAATAAATAACATTGTTATGGTTATCAAAAGATATATTAGAACAACTCCAGTATCTGGTTGTAGAAATGTTAAAATACTTGGAATAAATACAACAACACCTATTTTTAATAGAAATAAAAATTCATCTTTGATAGTAGGATTAGGATGTTTTTCATTAAATTTATTAATTAATACACCAAGGGTAATAATCAAAATTATTTTCATGAATTCACTTGGTTGAACAGCTCCAATTCCAGGTATAGAGAACCAACATTTTGATTCATGTATAGGTTTAGCAAATAAAAGTAAACCAATTAAAGTTAAAATGCCAAAGCCATACAACCACCATATATTTTTATAAATAAAGTTATTTCCAATATACATAATAAAAAATGCTAATATAAAACCAGTTATGTACCATATAGCTTGTTTAAGTGCTAGAGTTTGTAAATAACTAGGAAGTAGTTTTTGAGCACTACAAATAGTTATTAAACTAATTACAAAAAAACAAACAAGTGAAAAAAATAGACCTTTATCAATTTTAAAAAATTTAGTAAGTTTCATAAATCACCTCGTTTTTATTATTAACACAATCTTAAAATGTATAAATTAAATATTGCTAAAAAATAACTATTTATAGTATAATATATTAAGGTGATAAAAATGCAATACATAAAATATTTAATTATAATTATAATTTTAGTAATAATAGCTTTATCAATTACTAAAACAAAGAAAAAAGATTATAAAATTGAGGTTAATAAACTAGTTGATTATTTAGGTGGAAAAAATAACATTATTGATTATGAATTTAATAAATCAAGATTTATAGTTAAACTAGAGAATGTAGAGTTAGCTAATAAAGATGCTATTCAAAAAATGGGCGCTCAAGGTATTGTTGAAATTGATAATCAATTGAAAATAGTATTAGGCCCTGATTGTAAACAATTAAAAAAATATATTGATGACTTAAAGTGATAAATTTTATCACTTTTTTTCTTTTTTCGACAATAACCGACATACTAATATTGTATATTATTGTCGAGAGGTGATTATATGAATTATATTGAAATAATTATTTTAAACTGTATTTATATTTTGTTCCCTTTGTTTTTATATTTTTTATATTTTGCTTACACGAAAGCATTTGATAAAAATACAATTAATACTATTTTAAATTTTTGTGTTTTATCATCATTTTATTTGGTATTAAAATTTGGCCCTGATAATATTTTACTACGGTTATTGTTTTTAAATATTCCCATTATGTTAGCGTATTATTATGATAAAAGGATAAGTGCTTTGTTATTGTCTACTTATATGGTAATTATTTATTCTCATTTTAGTAATACTATTTTAATGTATATTATTTTTGAATATACTATTAGTTTTTTTATAAAATATAAAATTAAGTCTCCTAATATATATACTTTTATTTTTATAATTATAAAACTAGTAAGTATTTTTATTTTAAAGTATTATTTCAATGCTTTTAAATTAATAACATTTAATGAATTGGTTATAAAATTTTTAATTTTTGGTATAACTAGTTTAATATGTTTAGCTTCATTAAAAAAAATAAAAGAAATAATTAAATTAGAAATGACTATGAAAGAATTAAAAAAAGAAGAACAAATTAGAACTTCACTTTTTAAAATAACACATGAAATAAAAAATCCTATAGCGGTTTGTAAAGGATATTTGGATATGTTTGATGTAAATAATAAAGAACATGCTAGAAAGTATATTCCTATAATTAGATCAGAAATAAATCGTACGCTTATTCTTCTTCAAGACTTTTTAGATTGTAATAGATTAAAGATAAATAAAGACATTTTAGATATTAATATGTTATTAAATGAAGTAGAAGAAGAGTGTAGACCACTAATTAATAGTAAAAAAATTAATTTTATCAGTAATATAGATTATGATGAAGAATTGTATTTAGAAGGAGATTATGAAAGATTAAAACAAGTATTAGTTAATGTTATAAAAAATAGTATTGAAGCTATCAAAGTAAAAGATGATAGTTATATTGAACTTGATAGTGATATAAAAAATAATAAAGTTTATATTACTATTGAAGATAATGGAGAAGGTATTAAAAAAGAAGATTTAAAAAAGATAAAAGAACCATTTTACACTACAAAAAAAGATGGTACAGGTTTAGGTGTAACACTTTCTAATGAAATAATAAAAGCTCACAATGGTACTATTAATTATGATTCTATTTATCATAAATGGACTAAGGTAGAAATAACTTTACCTCTTAGTGAATTAAATGTTCAATAATCATTGACAATAATAAGAATTGTTTTGTATAATTAATACAGTAAAGGAAAGTTGTAGTATGATTAAAGTGTTATCTAAAAAATTAGTAAAAATACCCACCTTGGTATTGTTTAACCATACTATAAAATTAAAAAAAAGAGAGCACAAAGTTTCTAGATTTTTTGATAATCTAGATTTCTTTGTATTTTTTTGTTGTACCTTTACAAAATAAAGTAAATCTAAATGAAAGGAGGAGAAAGATTATGAAATTAAAAAACAAATATGGATTTACACTTATTGAATTACTAGCGGTAATAGTAGTATTAGCAATAATCGCACTAATAGCAACACCAATAGTAATGAATACAATCAAAAAATCACAAAAGGAAGCAGCGAAGAGAAGTGCAGAGAACTATATTGATGCTGTAGAAACAACAGTAGCAGAAGCAAGGTTAGATAATAAAACAGTACCAGAAGGAATATATACAATAAATGACAAAGGAAATCTAGAAGGAAATGGATTAACAGAACCTCTAGTAATAGAAATGAATGGAAATAAGCCAACATCAGGAACCATAAAAATAAGTAATGGTCAAGTTACAACAGATTCAACAATGACAGTAGGTTCTTATGAAGTAGCATATGACCCAACAACAAAGAAATATGAAGCAACAAAAAAAGGTAGTGCTTCAACCGGTGATGATAAACCAACAATTCCAGATACACCATCAACAACAGTAGTATATAGATGGTCAGAAGAGGAAATAAATATATTGGATGTAATAGATCCTAATGACACTTCTAAATTTACAAAAGATGCAAATACTCTTGGTAAAAATTATTATTTGAAACATGTATTAGATAAAGATAATATAATATTAGAAACATATGCATGCTCTAAATTAAATGGTAAGGAATATTGTCTAACGACTGGTGAATATGGATGGTCAGAAAATGAAGATGATTATACAGGAAATATGCTAATTTTAAAAAGATTGAAAGATGCTGGATTAAATTGTGAAGGTGATGAAAATGTCTTTAGTTGTGACGATGGTTCTACATATTTGAGCGCAGATACAGAAGGGTTGGTTAGTTCATATGATGCAGTTGGCTCTTGTGATGTAGACAGTTTTGAAATTTCAGCTTGTGGTAATTGGTAATTTTTGTTGTGCTTAGGTAGTTATGTATAAATAATAAATTATAAAACCATAAAACTTAATATTTATGGTTCTTTTTTTTATTATTTAATTTGAAAGCGTTATTGGCGATGATAGTAACATCTTTATCCTCATTTCTAATTAAATTTACAATTCTTTTTCTATCCTTTCTAGTTAGAACAACAACTAATATAGATTTTTCTTTATCACAACCTTCAACATTAGTAACTTTGTAACCATTATCTTTAAAAATTGAAATAATCTTTTCTTCTAATTCTTTTTTTATGATAATAATTAGCATATTACTACCAATAGCCATTTTCTCTTCTATCATACTACCAACATAAGAACCAAAGGCAGAACCTAGAGCAAACGCTACTATTTTAAATGGATCTTTAGTAATGTTTACAATAACAACACCAGTAATACACATCCACACGATTGCTATTACACCTTGTAAGATTGCTCCAAATATTTTTCTACCATTGGCAATTACGATAATTCTAAGTGTACCTAACGCGAGTTCAATAGTTTTTGATATAAAAATAATAAAATAAAGAATAATATTCATAATTTCACCTAATAATATTATGTAATAAAAATGTAAAAAAATGAAAAATTTGTGAAAAAATAAATTTTTAGCACTCGTATATTGACAATGCTAACATATACTAGTATAATGAAATTAGCATTCGAGAATAACGTCTGCTAAAGAGGTGATTTAATGATTAGTAATAGAAAAGAAACTTTACTAAGACTTATTGTTGAAGATTATATAAAAAGTGCGAGACCAATAAGTTCGAAGTCACTTTGTAGTATTATGAAATGTTCAAGTGCAACAATTCGTAATGAAATGAGTGAACTAGAGGAATTAGGATTATTAGAAAAAACGCACACATCTTCTGGTAGAGTTCCTAGTGAAAAAGGATACAGATATTATGTTGATCACTTGATGGAACCAAAAAAATTAAATGGTGAAGACATGTTAAAATTACAAACTGTTTTCCACAACAAAAATTTGGTGTTGAGTGATGTTATTACTAAAAGTATGGAAATAATATCGGAACTTACTAATTATACAGCTGTAGTTTTAGGAAAATCATCAAAGGAAAATAAAATTAGCAAATTAGAGGTAGTACCACTTAATGAACAACAGTTAATAGCAATAGTAGTTACTGATAAGGGCTATGTTGAACATAAGAATATGTATTTAGAGGAACATGTTTCATTAAATGACATAAAACAAACTGTTGATTTAATAAATAAGCTTTTAGTAGGTACACCAATTGATGAAGTAAGTGCTGCTTTAGAGTTTGAAATAAAGCCAATTATTTCTAAGTATGTAAAGCAACATGAAGCTTTATATAATGCTTTCTATAATGCATTTGCTGATTTTAAAAATGATCAAAATTTTAAAATGGCTGGAGCCAAAAATATTTTGATGCAACCAGAATTTGATAATACAAATAAAATAAGAGAGATAATTAATAAATTCCAAGATAAATCATTAATTAATAATATAAAAGAAGAAGATAATGGTATTAATGTTTATATTGGTAGTGAAAATGATTTAGATGATGATTTAACAGTTATCAAAACCAAATATTCTATTGATGGAGAGGAAGGAACAATTGCTTTGATAGGTCCTAAGAGAATGGAATATGAAAGAGTAGTTTCACTTCTAAATTACATCAAAGAAAATTGTAAATAGGAGGTTAAAATGGAAAAGGAAAAATGTAAATGCGAAGAAAAGCATGATGAAAAATGTACTTGCTCTGAAAAGTGTGAGTGTCATGAACCTAAAAAGAACAAGCACAAAGAAGAAATAGGTAAATTAAAAGAAGAAAATAAGAAATTAGAACAAGACGTTTTACTAGCTAAAGCTGATTTAATAAATTATCGTAAAAGAAAAGATGAAGAAGTCGCTCGAATGTTGAAGTTTTCAAATGAAGATTTAGTAAAAGAACTTCTTCCAACAATTGATAATTTTGAAAGAGCAATTAAAATGGATGATGATGACTTAACTGATGAAGTTTCTAAGTTTCTAGAAGGATTCAAAATGATTTATTGCAGTTTCATTAATACGATGGAAAAATATGAAGTTAAAGCTATTGATGGAATAAATAAGCCATTTGATCCAACTTATCATCAAGCTGTTATGACAGAAAAAAGAGAAGGTGTAGAACCTGGAATAGTAATAGAGGTTTTACAAAAAGGATATTTATTAAAAGATAAGGTAATCCGTCCAGCAATGGTCAGGGTTTCAGAATAAAGGAAAGGTGAAAATTTATGAGTAAAATTATAGGTATAGATTTAGGTACAACTAATAGTTGTGTATGTATTTATGAAGGTGGAGAAGCAAAAGTTATTGCTAATGCTGAAGGAGAAAGAACAACTCCATCTGTTGTAGCTTTTAAAGGAGACGAAATTATTGTTGGTGGAGCTGCCAAACGTCAAATGGTAACTAACCCAAACACAATTCACTCTATTAAAAGAAAAATGGGAACTAATGAAAAAGTAGAAGTTAATGGTAAGAAATATACACCACAAGAAATTTCTGCTATGATCTTAAGTAATTTAAAAGAAACTGCAGAAAATTATTTAGGAGAAAAAGTAACTCGTGCGGTAATTACTGTTCCAGCTTACTTTAATGACGCTCAACGTCAAGCTACTAAAGATGCAGGTAAAATAGCAGGCCTTAACGTTGAAAGAATTATTAATGAACCAACTGCTGCTGCACTTGCTTATGGACTTGATAAACAAGATAAAAATGAAAAAGTTCTTGTTTATGACTTAGGTGGAGGAACATTTGATGTTTCTATTCTAGAACTAGGTGATGGTGTATTTGAAGTATTATCAACAAGTGGTAATAACCATTTAGGTGGAGATGATTTTGATCAAAGAATTATCGATTACTTAGTTGATGAATTCAAAAAAGAAAATAAAGTTGATTTAACTAAAGATAAAATGGCAATGCAAAGATTAAAAGATGCTGCTGAAAAAGCTAAGAAAGATTTAAGTGGTGTAACTACTACTCAAATTTCATTACCATTCTTATCTCAAGGAGAAGATGGACCATTACACTTAGAGGTAACATTAACTCGTGCTAAATTTGAAGATTTAACTCGTGATTTAGTAGATTCAACTCTAGAACCTGTTAGAAAGGCATTAAAGGATGCTAAATTAAGTGCTAAAGATATTGATAAAGTATTATTAGTAGGTGGTTCTACACGTATTCCTCGTGTTCAAGAAATCATTAAGAATGAATTAGAAAAAGAACCATCTAAGGGAGTTAATCCTGATGAAGTAGTTGCAATGGGTGCTGCTATTCAAGGTGGAGTTTTAACTGGAGATGTAAATGATGTTGTTCTTCTAGATGTTACACCATTATCACTTGGTATTGAAACATTAGGTGGAGTAATGACTGTATTAATTCCAAGAAATACAACTATTCCAACAAGCAAGAGTCAAGTATTCTCAACAGCTGCTGATAATCAACCTGCTGTAGATATTCACGTATTACAAGGTGAAAGAAGTATGGCAAGTGATAACAAGACTTTAGGAAGATTCCAATTAACAAATATTCCTGCCGCACCACGTGGAGTACCTCAAATTGAAGTTACTTTCGATATTGATGCTAATGGTATTGTTAATGTAAAGGCAAAAGATTTAGGAACTAATAAAGAACAAGCTATTACTATTACTTCTAACACTGGATTAAGTGATGAAGATATCGATAAGATGGTAAAAGAAGCTGAAGCTAATAAAGAAGCAGATGCTAAAAAGAAAGAAGAAGCTGATTTAAGAAATGAAGCTGAGCAATTAATCTTTACTACTGAAAAATCTATTAAAGATTTAGGAGAAAAGATTGATGCTAAAGATAAAGAAAAAGCAGAAGCTGAAATTAAAGAATTAAAAGAAGCTTTAGAGAAAAATGATTTAGATGATATTAAATCTAAGAAAGAAAAATTAATGGAAACAGCTATGGCTTTTGCTACTAAGGTTTATGAAGAAGCTGCTAAAAAACAACAAGAAAATCAAGAAACTAAAGAAGAAACTTCTGAGAAAAAAGACGATAATGTTGTTGATGCAGAATACGAAGAAAAATAAAAAATAAAAAGAAGTTCTAGCTAGTCTAGAACTTCTCGTATATTTAAGGAGAGACTATGGAACAAAGACAAAAAGCTAGAAGTGAAATTGAAGAAAAATATAAATGGGATTTGACACCAATTTATAAAGATGTAGATTCATGGTATGAAGATTATGATTTAGTTTCAAAAGAAATAAAAAAAGTTTTGGATTTTAAAGGTAATATTGTAAAAAGTGCTAAAAATTTACTTGATTATATTGAATTTTCAATGAATTTAGAAAGAAAATTATATAAACTTTATTATTATGCTCATCTAAATTTTGATAGTGATACAACAAATAATGAATATCAAAAGATGAATGGTAAAATTGAAAATTTATTAGCTGAATATAATAAATTAGATTCCTTTGCTAATCCTGAGATGATGAAAATAGATTATAATCAAATAAAAGAATTTTATAAAGAAGAACCGAGATTACAAGAATATGAATTTTTATTAGAACAACTATATCGTTACAAAGATCATATATTAAATACAGAAGCAGAGAGTATTATTTCATCTTTTGCTAATATCAATAGTACTCCAGAACAAGTATTTGAAGCTCTTACTGATTCTGACTTAAGATTTGGTAAAGTAAAAAATGATAAAGGTGAAGATGTTGAACTTACTGAAAGTAACTATTCTTCGTTTATAGAATCTACTAATAGAGATGTTAGAAAAGAAGCTTTTGAAATGTTATTAAAAACCTATAGTAATTATAAAAATACTATAGCTAACACTTTTGCTGGTAATGTTGAAGTTTTAACTACTATGGCAAAGTTAAAAAAATATTCAAGTAGTTTAGAAGCATCGTTATTTGATGATAATATTAGTACTGGAGTTTATAATAATTTAATAGATACTGTATCTAATAATTTAAATGTTTTATATAAATATTTTGATTTAAAAAAAGAAGTTTTAGGTTTAGATGAATTCCATTTATATGATCAATATAATTCTTTAGTACCTGATTGTTCAAGAAATTATACATTTGAAGAAGCTAAAGATTTAGTTTTAAAAGCATTAACTGTTTTAGGAGAAGATTATGTAGCAAATTTAAATAAAGCTTTTGATGAAAGATGGATTGATGTTTATAATAACAAAGGAAAAAGAACAGGTGCTTATTCAAGTGGTTTTTATGATACAAATCCATACGTTTTGTTAAACTTTAATGGTAAATTTGGTGATGTGTCAACCCTTGCTCATGAACTTGGTCATTCAATGCATACATATTATTCATGCCATAACAATCCATATCAATATTCTAGTTATAAAATCTTTGTTGCCGAAGTCGCATCTACTGTTAATGAATTGTTATTAAAATATTACATCTTAAATCATACTGATGATGTAAATGAAAAAAAATATATTATTAACGAAATGATGAATAATTTTAAATCAACAATTTATAGACAAACTATGTTTGCAGAATTTGAAAGAGATATGCATGCCTTAAAAGAAAAAGGTGAAGTACTAACTAGTCAATTACTTTCAGATAAATATTATGAATTAAACAAAAAATATTTTGGACCTAATGTTGTAGTTGATGATATTATTAGATATGAATGGGAAAGAATTCCACATTTCTATTATGATTTTTATGTTTATAAATATGCTATTGGTTTATCTTGTGCATGTTATATTGCAGATGGCATATTAAATAATAAACCAAATGCTCTTGAAAACTACAAGAAATTCTTATCTTCGGGTGGTAGTGATTATCCAGCTAATGAACTTAAAATTGCTAGTATTGATGTTACGAAGAGTGAAGTGGTTGAAAGTGCAATTAAGATGTTTGATAATTTAATTAAACAATTTAAAGAATTAAGTTAGGTGATGTAAATGAATAAAAAAGATTATTATGAAGTCCTAGGAGTTAGTAAAACTGCTACGGATGATGAAATAAAATCAGCGTTTCGTAAATTAGCAAAGAAGTATCATCCTGATGTTTCTAAAGAACCAGATGCTGCTGAAAAATTTAAAGAAGCACAGGAAGCATATGCTGTTCTATCTGATCCACAAAAAAGAAAACAATATGATCAATTTGGTCATGCTGCATTTGAACAAGGTGCAGGTGGCGGAGCAGGCGGATTTGATTTCTCTGGGTTTGATTTTTCTGATATCTTTGGTGATCTTTTTGGAGGAAGTGGCTTTGATTTTGGTTTCGGTGGAGGTAGATCGAGAAGTTCGAACCGTGCCACTAGAGGTGCAGATAGTTTAATTAGAATGGATTTAACATTTGAGGAAGCTGCTTTTGGTTGTAAAAAAGATATTACTTTAGAAATAATGGAAGAATGTAGTGAATGTGGTGGTAAAGGTGGACATGGTGAAAAAAATTGTCCAGACTGCCATGGCAGTGGCACAGTAACAACTGAACAACATACCTTATTTGGCTCATTTATGACTAGAACAACTTGTCCTAGTTGTAAAGGAAAAGGAAAGATATATGAGACTAAATGTAGTAAGTGTCGTGGTGCTGGTAAATTAAAAGTAACAAAAACTTTAGAAGTTAAAGTTCCAGCCGGAGTAGATACTGGAAATCAATTACGTTTAGCTGGAAAAGGTACTGCTGGAACTAACGGTGGGCCTAATGGAGATGTATATTTAGAGTTTAAAGTAAAAGAACATCCATTATTTAAACGTGAAGAAAATGATATATATTTAGAGTTACCAATTACAATTACTGATGCGGTATTAGGATGTAAAAAAGAAGTTCCTACTTTAAATGGTAAAGTTGTTTTAACAATTACTGCTGGAACTCAAACAAATGATAAATATCGCATTAAAGGAAAAGGAATAGAAGATGTACATTCTTCACGTAAAGGTGATATGTATGTTGTGATAAAAGTAATAATTCCAAAAAAATTAACTCGTGATCAAAAGAAATTATTTGAAGAACTTTCAAATACAACTTTAGATGATAGTTTAGAATTTAAAAAAATTAACCAATATTTATAATGCTTTACATAAAGTTAATTTTATGTTATTATGTATTTAGCAAGAGAACTTGCATAAAATAAAAAAGGGAATACTTAACTTCGCTTGTTGAGTACTCACCATATTGGTTTTTGTACTTGATTTACGCAAGTAAATTGAGTACTATTTTTTTATAGATAGAATCATTAAAGAGACTATTAATAAAATGATAATTAGTATTAGAAATGAGATTAATAAATCTTTTTTCTTCATAATATCAAGCCTCCTTTCGTATGAAAGTTGGCAAGTACTCAAACAGTTAGTATTCCCTAAAAATAATTATACCAGAAGTTAACTACACATTCAACAGTTTGTGATAAATATTCATTATAAATTAATTTTATTGTTGATAAATAAAACACTTTATAATATAATATATGTAGTTGAGAGGATGAATTATATGGATGATATTTTAATGGAAACAGAAATGAAAATGGAAGCTTCTGTTGAGAGCATGGAAAAAAGATTAATTAATATTAGAGCAGGACGTGCAAATCCAGCTATTTTAGATGGTGTTATGGTATCTTATTATGGAGTTGATACACCATTAAAACAACTTGCCACTATTTCTATTCCTGAGGCACGTCAACTTATGATTAAGCCATTTGATAGAACTACTTTAGGAGCTATTGAAAAAGGAATTTATGAAGCAAATGTTGGACTAACTCCAAATAATAATGGTGAAGTAATAATTTTAAATATTCCTATTTTAACAGAAGATACAAGAAGAGAATATGTAAAACAAGCTAAAACGATTTGTGAAGAATGTAAAATAGCACTTCGTAATATTAGACAAGATGCTAATAACGATATAAAAAAATTAGAAGTGCCTGAAGATGAAATAAAAAGTGGTCAAGAAGATGTTCAAGAATTAATTAATAAATATAATAAAATTGTTGATGAAAAGTTTAAGATAAAAGAACAAGAATTAATGACTGTATAAAAACGTTGAAGAAGATTAGTAAATTAAAAATATTTTAAAGAGAGTCTATGGTTGGTGGAAATAGATAAATATTTTAATTGAAGCTCCTTTGGAGTGTGATTAATAATCACCGGGAAACCGTTATCAAAATTAAGATCAATTAGGATGGTACCACGGTTTTTCGTTCCTAGAAAAACACGTGGTTTTTATATATTTAGATATAAAGGAGGAACTATGGAGTTTACAAAGAAAGAAGTTAAAATATTTTTATTATCTGGTAAAGCTAGAAGTGGTAAAGAAACAGTTTCTAATATGATAAAAGATTATTATTCTAATAAAAAAGTGATAGATATATCTTTTGCTGGGTATTTAAAAGAATATGCTAAAAACATAAGTGGATGGGATGGTAGTGAAGAGACTAAACCAAGAGAACTTTTACAACAGCTAGGAATAGAATTAATAAAAGAAAAGATAGATGATAAATTATTTATAAGAAGAGTTTTAGAAGATATAGAAGTTTATTCATATTTCTTTGATGTTATTATAATAACTGATGCTAGATTAGTAGATGAAGTAGAATCAGTAAAGAATAAATATAAAGATGCTGTAACAATTAGAATTGTTAGAGATAATTATGAAAGTAATTTAACAAGTGATCAAAAGAATCATGTTACAGAAACAGGATTAGATGGATATAATAATTTTGATTATATAGTAAGTAATAATGAATTAGATAAATTAAAAGTAGATATCGATAAAATATTAAAAGAGGTGGATTATGAATAAATTAGTAGCAATCGTAGGTATGTGTGGATCTGGCAAGTCAGTTGCAACTACATTTTTTAAAGATCATGGTTATGAAGTTATATATTTTGGTGGAGTAACGATGAAAAAATTAAAAGAAGAAGGTTTAGAGGTAACACCTGAAAATGAAAAAATGATGAGAGAACGCCTTAGAAGTGATTTTGGTATGGGAGCGTATGCTCATGTTTTAATAGGTGATATTAAATCATCTTTAGAAAAAAGTGATGTTGTTTTAGATGGCGTTTATTCTTGGAGTGAATTAAAAATATTAAAACAAGAATTTTCAAATATAAAATTCATTGCTATTGTTGTTGATAAAGAAAAAAGATATGCTAGATTAAGCAATAGAGAAATTAGACCATTTAGTTATGAACAAGCTAATGCCCGTGACATATCAGAGATAGAAGATATAGAAAAAGGTGGTCCAATCTGTTACGCAGATTACTTTATTTTAAATAATGGTAGTGAAGAAGAATATATGAAAAATATAGAGACAGTCTATAATAAGATGTTAGAGGAGGAGTAAAATGAATCTTAAAGATTTATATATAAATTATTTTGTAAGTAAAGGTCATAAACAAATACCAAGTGCACCTGTTGTACCTGAAAATGATTCAAGTGTATTATTTAATACTGCAGGGATGCAACCATTAATACCATATTTAATGGGACAACCACATCCATATGGAACAAGATTATGTGATTATCAAAAATGTATTAGAACTAATGATTTAGATAGTATTGGAGATAAAACACATCACACATTCTTTGAAATGTTAGGTAACTGGAGTTTAGGAGATTATTTTAAAGAAGAAAGTATAGCATATAGTTTTGAATTTTTAACTAGTGTTTTAAAAATACCAGTTGAAAAACTTGCAGTAACTGTATTTGAAGGAGATAAAGATATCCCACGTGACGAGGTAAGTGCTAATGCATGGATGAGTCATGGTATTAAAAAAGAAAGAATTGCATACCTAGATGCTTCTAATAATTTCTGGATTGCAGGTGAATCAGGACCTTGTGGAGGAGATACAGAAATTTTCTATTGGAGAAGCGAAGAACCAGTTCCAGATGTTTTTGATCCTAATGATGAACGCTGGGTAGAAATATGGAATAATGTTTTTATGCAATATAATAAAGATAAAGATGGTAAAGTTACTGAACTTCCTAAGAAAAATGTTGATACAGGTATGGGACTTGAAAGAGTAGTTGCTGTTTTAGAAGGCGTTGATGATAATTATCTATCATCAGTATGGATTGATATAATTAAGAAAATAGAATCTATGTCTAATGTAAGTTATGAGGAAAATCCAGAAAGTATGAGAATAATTGCTGACCATATCAGAAGTGCTGTATTTATTCTTGCTGATAATGCTGGAATTAGACCATCTAATACTGATCAAGGATATATTTTAAGAAGATTAATAAGAAGAGCAATAAGACATGCTAAAAAATTAAATATCGATATTAATAGTAATTGGGAACAAGATATAGCTAATATGATTATTGATAAATATATTAAATATTATAGTGAAATAGAAGCTAATAAAAATATTGTTTTAGAAGAACTTACTAAAGAAAAAGTTAAATTCAATCGTACTTTAGAAAAAGGTTTAAGAGAATTTGAAAAAATTACTAATAATATTAATGATGGTATGTTAAATAAAGATTTAGCGTTTAAGCTTTATGATACATATGGTTTTCCAATTGAACTTACAGAGGAACTAGCTAAAGAAAAAAATATTAAAGTTGATATTGAAGGATTTAAAGAAAAATTTAAAGCTCATCAAGAATTATCACGTACTGCTAGTCAAGGTAAGTTTAAAGGTGGACTAGCTGGTGATAGTGTTATTGAAACTAAGTATCATACAGCAACACATTTATTAAACGCTGCTTTAAAACAAGTAGTAGGACCAGATGTACATCAAAAAGGTTCTAATATTACTGACGAAAGAATGAGATTTGACTTTTCTTGTGATCATAAATTAACAGATGAAGAAAAAGCTAAGACAGAAGAATTAGTAAATAAATGGATTAAAGAAGGACTAGATGTTACAGTAAAAGAAATGAAAAAAGAAGATGCTATTAAATCAGGAGCAGAGTGTATGTTTATTGATAAATATCCAGATATTGTAACTGTTTATAGCATCGGTGATATTTCACACGAATTATGCGGTGGTCCTCATGTTAAAAATACTAGTGAACTTGGAACATTTAAAATCAAAAAAGAAGAAGCTAGTAGTGCTGGAGTAAGAAGAATAAAAGCAATTTTAGAATAATTGTAAAGCAAGATTTCTTGCTTTTTTTCTTCATTAAATTATAATTTGTGTTATAATATATTTAGACGCTAGGAGGATGTATCATGGCTAAAAAGAAAAAAAGAAAAGAAACTAAAAAACCAAGTAGTAATTATAGTGTAGAACTAACAGGTGTTATTTTAATAGCAATATCAATTATAGGAATATGCCAATTTGGAATTGTTGGTAATTTTTTATCAGGATTTGCTAGCTTTTTAGTAGGAACAGCATATAATGTTTTACTTGCCTGTGTTTTTATAGTTGGTGTATATATGATAGTAAAAAGAGAAAAACCAGAGTTTTTTACATCAAAACTAGTTGGACTTTATATAATTTCTCTTTCTTTACTAATTTTATTTCACGCTAACTATATAAAAAATTTAGATTTAGAAGGATTTGAAGTAGTAAAGGAAACTATTGATAATTTAATGGGTGCCATTAATGGTGTAGGTAAAATTCAAGGTGGAGGAATATTTGGCGCTATTCTTTCGGTACTTTTTGTTAAACTTTTTACTATAAATGGAACTAGGGTAGTTTGTATTGTTTTAATTATATGTGGAATAGTAATGTTTACTGGTATGAGTATATATGAAATGATTACAAAAAGTAAAAATAAAATTAAAGAAGTTATTAAACATAACGAAAAAGTTAAAGACAGAACTGATATTAAGATAGCTGAAGATAATTATGAAAAAGATAATAAAGTAGTTATATCAAGTGTAGATGAATTGATTCATACAACAGAAAATGTTAATAATGAAGAAAAAAATAAAGATGGTGCACCATCTTTAGATATTATTGAACCAAAAGCTAAAGAAGAGGTAGTAACTATAAATAGTGGTTATAAATTTCCTCCTATCTCTTTATTAAAAATGCCTACTAAGAAAAAGAATGATGAAAATAAAGCGGCAATAAAAGATAATGTAGGAATTTTAGAAGAAGTATTTCATGATTTTGGTATAGAAGGAAAAGTAGTTGCTGCTAATGTTGGTCCTGCTGTTACACAGTATGAAATGGAAGTAAAAGCAGGTACTAAAGTTAGTAAGATTTTAGGTATAAATAGAGAAATAGCACTTGCAACAGCAGCAAAAGATGTTCGTATTCAAGCTCCTATTCCAGGTAAACGTACTATAGGAATTGAAATACCAAATAAAACTATATCTATGGTTACTGTTCGTGAAATATTAGAAACAATACCTAAATCAATGGATGATAGCAAACTTCTTGTTACCTTAGGTAAAAATATCATGGGTAAACCAATATATTGTGAAATAAATAAAACACCACACCTTTTAGTAGCAGGTTCTACAGGTAGTGGTAAATCGGTATGTATTAATAGTATTATTACATCAATCTTAATGCGTACAAAACCAGAAGAAGTAAAACTTGTTTTAGTGGATCCAAAAAAAGTAGAACTTTCTATGTATAATGGAGTTCCACATCTTCTTACTCCTGTTGTAAGTGATCCAAGAAAAGCTAATAATGTTTTAAAGAAAATAGTTTCTGAAATGGAAAGAAGATATGATGTTTTTGAAGCTAGTGGTACAAAAAATATAGCAGGTTATAATGCTTATGTTGAAAAGAAAAATAAAAATACTGATTCAGCAGGGCAAATTCAAAAAATGCCATTTATTGTTGTTATCATTGATGAGCTTGCTGACTTAATGTTAGTTGCAGCAAAAGAAGTAGAGGATTCTATTATGCGTATTACACAAATGGCTCGTGCAGCAGGAATACATTTAATAGTTGCAACACAAAGACCATCTACAGATGTTATTACTGGAGTTGTTAAAGCTAATATTCCATCTCGTATTTCATTTGCAGTATCATCAAGTATCGATTCACGTACTATTTTGGATATGACCGGAGCAGAAAAACTTCTAGGAAAAGGAGATATGCTTTTCTTACCACAAGGAGAAAATACACCAGTCCGTGTTCAAGGTACATTTATATCTGATGAAGAAATAAAAGCAATTGTTGATTATACAATATCACAACAAAAAGCTCGTTATGATGAAACACTTGCTATGGATGAAGAAGAAGCTCATGCTACAACTATGACAGAGAGTAAAGATGATTATGAAGAACCGCTTTATAATGAAATTGTTGAGTTTGTTGTAACACAAGGTAAAGCAAGTGCATCATTATTACAACGTAGATTTAGACTTGGATATAATAGAGCTGCTCGTTGTATTGATTTATTAGAAGAACGTGGAATAGTAGGACCAAGTAATGGTTCTAAACCTCGTGAAGTGCTTGTAAAATTAGAGAATAAAGATGAATAATTATTGCATTATAAAAAATAAATATGTATAATTAGTATAGTAAAGGAAAGTGG
>OLGM01000470.1_pt1 | contig 25818 bp, 16 predicted proteins | sample 1606001 | NCBI WGS metagenome assembly OLGM01 (sample SAMN03283294) | human gut metagenome | biome: human-associated habitat; material: feces | host: Homo sapiens | place: Peru | collected 2012
CTAGTATATTGTAACATCTAAATATTGCATAAAACTAAAAATAATTGTATCTTTGTTGTATCACATACAGCACGATACGATTATGCCTATTCAGAAGTACGAGGTGAGCTTGTCTGCAGAGGAGCGCAAACAGCTGACCAAGATTGTGAAGTCCGGCAATATGCCGGCGCGAACCATCCTGAGAGCCAACATCCTTCTCGCGGTAGACAGGAATGGGAAACAGCCTATGACTGTGCAAGAGGCTGCCATAGCCTTCAACACGTCTGCCACTACAGTCCAGAACGTCAGGACTCGTTATGGGGAGAAGGGACTCGACGCAACCATTCAGCGAAAGAAACGGGAGACGCCGCCAGTAGAGGCCAAGGTTACCGGAGACATCGAGGCTCATATCATAGCTCTCGCCTGCGGAGATCCTCCCAAGGGATATGCCAAGTGGACGCTTCGTCTTCTTGCCGACAGGTCGGTCAAACTGGGGTATGTAGAATCTATATCTCATACGCAGGTCGGCCGCATTCTAAAAAAAACGAGTACAAGCCTCATCTGAAGAAGTGCTGGTGCATACCAGCCAGCCATAACGCGGCTTTCGTCGCAGCGATGGAGGACGTCCTTGAGGTGTACAGCCGTCCATATGATGCCAAACACCCTGTCGTATGTATGGACGAGAAACCTGCTCAGCTTCTGGCAGAAGCAAGAGATGGCTTTACTTCCAACAGTACAGGTGTACGATACGAGGACAACGAATATGTGAGGAATGGCACCTGCAGCATCTTCCTTTTCACTGAACCCCTGGCCGGATGGCGTGAGGCTGTAGCAAAGCGGCAGAGAACCAGAACTGACTGGGCAGAACGCATCAAGTGGCTGCTTGACGAGAGATACCCAGATGTCGAGCAGGTCGTACTTGTATGTGACAATCTCAATACTCACAATATCGCATCCCTTTACGAGGCGTTTGAACCGGCGGAGGCTCTCCGCTTGGCAAAGCGTCTTGAAATACACCACACGCCCAAGCACGGCAGCTGGCTTGACATAGCTGAGATTGAACTCTCTGCTCTCGGGAACCAATGTCTGGCAAAAAGGCGCATAAACAGTGTCGAAAAACTTAACGAGGAACTTTCGTCTTGGCATACCGAGCGAAACGACGGTCAGAAGAGTGTGAACTGGCAGTTCAAGACTGCCGATGCTCGCACCAAACTGAAGCACCTCTATCCTATATTGAACTTTTAAGTGTTACAAAGTACTAGGTTATCAGGACGAGCCTTCATTCTTGATTGCGAGCTCGTACAAGCGTTACAGCGGACGTATGAATGTCGATGCCCAGGCTCTCAAGTGGCTGAAGATCGGCGCCAATGTCGGCTATTCAAAGACCAGCACCAGAGCTCAGGCCGGTAAGTGGGGCTCCCGTCAGATCGGTGGAGCGTATGGTAACGCCATGCTTCACGTCAAAGGATGGCAGCCAATCGAGCCAGTCTACACCATTGACAAGAACGGTGACTATGTTCTCGATGCCAACGGTGACAAGATTCTGAACACCAAGAACGCCTCGTATTCACCGCTCGGTGTCGCCACAAGTCCTTATGGCAGTGACTTCAAGTACATCGCCGAGACCAACATCGAGCGTCAGGACATCTCAACATGGACAACCCGTCTGTTCGCCGATGTCAATTTCCTGAAGTATTTCAACTTCAACGTGAACTTCAATATGGACGAGTCACACTGGAAACGTACGATGTACGTGAACAGTGTCGCGGGCCGCGGAACTCCTAACGGAGGATTCGGTATCAAGACCTACCAGCGCCGAATCATCAACACCCAGCAGATCCTTACCTATAATCAGGACTTCGACAAGCATCACGTTGACGCTATGTTAGGTCACGAGTATGAGGATCTGAACAGGGATGACCTCAATTTCGGCACTGGTTACGAGCTGATTCCGGGTTATGCCATCGCCGGAAACTTCATCGGCCGCTATGTTAACGCTGGTGGTGAGAACTCCACTACCCCTGGCTTCAGTACAAACATCTACAGGACAGAGTCTTACCTGAGCCGTTTCAACTACAACTACGACAGCAAATATTATCTGTCTGGATCCCTCAGGCGTGATGCCGCCTCCAAGTTCACAAAGGACAACCGCTGGGGTACATTCTGGTCAGTCGGAGCCGGTTGGCGTTTCTCAGAGGAAAGCTTCCTTAAGGAGATGAAGACATGGCTTGACAACGCCAAGCTGCGCGCCAGCTATGGTGTGACGGGTAACTCCAATGGTCTTACCTCTTATTATCTCAACCACTACTGGTACTACGCTGTCGCCACGTGGCAGACAAGCTCAAGCGGTACCGGCGTTCCTGCCTCAACCGCCATCAGAACCGGCAACGACTTGGTTCGTTCCGACCTGACTTGGGAGAACATCCACCAGTTTGACCTCGGCCTTGACTTCAGTGTCCTGAGGAGCCGCATCACCGGTGCGCTTGACTTCTATGACCACAAGACTGTCAACTCTCTCTTCAATCAGTCAGTCTCTCCTCTCGCCAGCGCCGGCTACACCACCGTTCTTGGAAACGCTGCCAAGGTCCGCAACAGAGGATTCGAGATAGAACTCGACGCTGACATCATCCGCAAGAAAGATCTCACCCTCAGCGTTGGCATCAACGGAACACACTACCGCACCACGCTTCTGAGCGTTCCTGCCGACCAGATTCCGAACTACGACGAGACCATGGATCTCCCTAAGGGCTGCTGGACCGTCGCGACTGAGGATATGGCGCAGGCCGGAACTGCAAGCCACGCCGGACGAGGAATATTCTACCTCCGTGGAGAAGGGAAGGATCTTTTCAACCTCTATATGCCTAAATATGCCGGTGTGGACGAAAAATCCGGTCTTCCGCTTTATTGGCACAGAGTCACTTACTATGATGTGAATATGAACGAGACCACAGGTGTCTACGAGCACGGAGGACGTTACGCCAACTATAAGGTGGGTGACAATGTCAAGACAGACGTGGCGGCAGACGCATCTTACTACGAGGTAGGATCAGCCACTCCTGATTGGATCGGAGGTCTTACCCTCAGCCTGAAATGGAAAGATTTCGATTTCAGCGTCGTTTCCGCTTACCAGATCGGAGGCAAGTTCTTCTCTATGGAGTACTCCCAGCATCTGTTCCGCGGCTCATCTATGGGCAGACAGCGTATTCCTGTCTCAAAGGATCTCGTGGGCAACACCTGGAATCCGGACAACACCAGTGCCTATTACCCTATGCAGTGGTTCCCAAGTTCAGGCGCAAGCAGTTACTATCTTGATGGATCTTTGCTGCCAGGCTCTCACAACTACACAGACATGAGCCTCTTTGACGCAAGCTACTTCCGTGTGAAGAACGTGACCATCGGCTACACCCTGCCTAAGAAACTCACAAAAAAAGTCAACATCAGTGCCCTCCGTGCGTTCGTCTCAGCTGACAACGTGTTGATTTTCTCTCAGCAGAAAGGTGTGGATCCTACTTTCTCAACAATCGGAGGAAAAGAGGTTGACACCTTCATCTACCCACAGATGCAGACTCTCACCATCGGTTTGAATCTTGATTTCTAAAATTAAACGCGAATAAATATGAAAACATATAAAAGTCTTTTGGCTGCCGCGATCCTTGGCTTGAGCTTTTCATCCTGCACCTCACTGCTGGATGTCAACAATCCGAACTATTTCACGGATGATGAGATGGCAGAATTCATCAATGGAAGCGAGGAAGCTGAGCAGCAGGTTCTGACAGGTCTCGTTGGTTCTCTGCCGGGTTACATCAACATCTACAACGCTGCGATCGCCGGTGGCTATTCCAACGCTTCCGCTTACGAATCCAATTTTGAGTTTCGCCGTTTCTGCCAGTCTGGCGATGTGGTTGAAGGAGATAGACTGAATCAAGGAACATACTCGACTTGGTATCAGAATCTTGCAAACAACACTTATTGGAGAACAGATCAGGAGATCCAGAACTATGGCTACTATCTCGCCCCTGTACTCAAGCTCGGACCCGCACTCAAGGCGCTTGACTTCCTTACCGAGGAGCGTGTCGAGAAGTATCCAAGAATGGGTTCCAGCCGCGCCCAGGCACTGACAATGAAGGCTATCTGCTACATGATGCTGATGGAGCGCTACACAGACCTTCAGGATGTAACCTCCACTACAAAGCAGGGCTGGCCGATCTACGATGCCTACACCTATAATGCCGCCAAGGCTCCGCTTTCGGTCGCCGAGACCTGGAGTTGGATCAACACTACGCTCAAGGAGGCAGTGGATCTTTTCCACGATTCCACGCTCGGAGAGAAAGGCTATACCATCGGTAACGAGGCTGCCCAGATCTACGACATAGACTGTGCCGTGGCACAGTACTACCGTTGTCGCGCCGCCCTCGACAGCAAGGACTGGAAGACCGTGATAGAGGCGGGGAATGACCTCCTCAGCCATTTCCCTAACCTGATCAACGCAGAAGATTATGGTATGAAGGCAAGCTTGTTGGCCTCTGTGAACTCTCGCGCTGGTGTCACCGCATCCCTGCCTCAGGGAACATCTTGGAACGGATCCGACTTCAACGCCACACAGAACGCCTTCTACAATCTGGAGAAGAATCCAGAGGCGATTTTCGGCGGTGCCAGAGGCTCATCCAACATCTTCTGGACTAACGCAGGTCTCAATGCCCTCAAGCGCAGCCCTTCAGGCTACTATCAGGTGGACAAAGGAATCTATGACGCACTTTCGGATGATGACTGCCGCAAGGCTTGCATTCTCCCTGAGGATTTCGAGGATTTCCACGTTTACACCAACAACGGAGCAGACACGACATGGTACCAGTACACTATGCCGAAATACACGTCTCTCAAATGGGCGGCATCCTCGGCTATCGGTTACAAAAACCACACGAACGAGGCTACCACATCCGACAACATATACCTCCGTTCCTCAGCCGTCTTGCTGATGGTCGCTGAGGCATACGCTCAGGGTGGGCAGGACGCTCAGGCAAAGGCATTGCTTGACAAACTGCTTGCGGCCCGCACAAAGAGCGGCGCCACCGCCATGACATGCGACAACACGATGCCTGGCAAGAGTGTTATGGAGATGGTCAAACTTCAGTGGCGCATCGAGATGTGGGGAGAAGGCGATTGGGCGTTCTTCAACCAGAAGCGCTGGGGCGTTCAGAACGCCCGTGGAGCGAACCATTGGAGCGAGACTCAGATTCCTGCCGAAGGCTTCACTTGGGAGATTCCTCAGAAGGAGCGTCAGGGCAATCCTTACTGGAACTAACAGTCATTATCCACAACTAGAATTATATTCAGATGAAAAAAATATTATTGACATTCGCTTGCGCTCTTTCCGCAATGGCAATGTTCTCAGCCTGCGACAAGGGAGAGGATGTGAAGGAGTTCAAGGATGAAAACGCTACAGTGAAGGCCTTGACAATCGAGGCTACCCTTCCGTCCGCACAAGGTGAGGGCATGAAGACTGCTTTCACAGCCAAGGATTTCCTCCGTATACGTTTCGCGAAGGCTGACGGTACTTCAGTGGGAAGAACCCAGATCCTCAGAGGCGAGGCGGCAGAAGGCAAGACCGCGTCATTCAGCAACCGTGTGGCCGTGCCGAATGACGCAGAAACGGCTTTCGTCTATGTTGACAACAACGAGACTAATCTCGTGAACTATGGATCCGCTCCGACATTTGTGAATTTGAGCGGTCAGAAAGGTACGCTTGCTGATGCCATGGCACATCAGGTGATTGTTGGCTCCACCCCTGTCAGCGGCCTGTCAGGAGGTAAGGGCTCCGTATCACTCGCCTACAAGACCGGTATCGCAAAGATCGTGGTGTCTTATCCGGAGGGAACCAGAGTCAAACAGGGCGAGACCACAATAACGCTTGGTGGAGACGCACAGTACAACAAGATTGAACTGATCTTGATTCTCCTGAAAAGTCAAGCACGAAAGGTGCAATCACCGTCCCTGCCATTGTTGACACGGTGAAATGCACCTCCACCGCTTACGTCGCCATCTGGCCTGTAGGTGGAGAGTACACCAACACCAACCTCATCTCCCACATCCAGACTACCACCTACGGCAATGCGCTTGAGGTCACGAACATCACGGCAGGAAAGACGACCGAGATCGTTCAGGGTGTTGACGCCAAAGAGTTCAACTATTGGATCGGCGATGAGGAATATAAAGTCCATGATGTCTATGCGAAGGTTGAGAGCGCTAGCAAGTGGATCACAGTGAAGGATGGTGTCCTTACAGTCGGGGAGAACAAGACCGGTAGCGTACGCGTCGGAAAGGTTGTGCTTGACAACGGTCACACCTACATCTTCACCCAGATCGGAGCCAACGACTTCAAGGGAAGCTGGACGCTTTACTCGAAATTATTTGACCCTAACAAGACACTGGGTAAGGGTAACACCAATGCGGACAAAACTGTTGTCACATTCGGTGAGCCACGTCAGCGAGAGACCTTGAAGGATGCCGCTGGCAAAGAGCACACAAACAACCTTGGCATCAAGGGCCTTTATCTTGATTCGGTTCTGGACGCTTGTGTCGAGATTGACTACAATGAAAGGACTGTCAAATTCGGTGTGTTCTTTGACCGCCGCGCAGCCCAGAAAGCCGCAGACGGAAAGTTCTGCACATATATTCCTGAATGTTCTGGCGGAAACGGTTGGGGCAACTACAACTTTGCTCCTGGTGACAAGGGATTCTCCGATTCCAACTACGAGTGGCTCTGGTTCACGGTAAGCGAAGACCTGAAGACCCTAAAGTACCAGTACTATGGTGCGGGTCAGATGACCAGTAACGGCAAGTACTACATCTGCGGAATCTCTATTCCGAAGGCCACTTCAACCGACAAGGCTTCCATTGCAGGCAGCTATGACGTGATTTATCAGGCCAACTACAACGGAAGCAACGAAGAAAGCATGTACTTCAAGAAGTAACCCTGCATTCAGTCAATCCAACAAAAGAAGGCGACCGGAAACCCCGGCCGCCTTTTTTCTTTGGCAATGGCAGTTAAAAACATCACCTTAAAGCCCCTATCTGCTCTTTGGTAAGCCCGGTCAACTGTAGGATCTGCCCTATCGGCATACCGATTTCCAGCATGGCCTTGGCTACTTCGGTCTTACCTTCGGTTATTCCTTCAGCCTTACCTTCAGCCTTACCTTGGGCCATACCTTGGGCCATGCCTTCAGCCATACCTTGGGCCATGCCTTGGGCCTTACCTTGGGCCATGCCATCTGCGATTCCTTTGGCCTCTCCGTCGGCATAGCCTTTCTCGAAGCCCTTGCGCTCGGCGAATACGCGCTGCGCCAGAATGTCCCTCTCGTTCATCTTGTCGATCTCGTATTTAAGTTTCTTCTTCTTGTCGAACGCCGCCACCTCGCACGCCTCGGCGAGCCGTCTGGAGATTCCTCCGGCCTCCTCGATCCACTCCGGAATCTTTTGGAAGCCACCGCTGTTCCTGAATATGTAGAACAGCCTGTCGGACTCCGTCACGCACTCCTCCAGCGTCTTGGTGAACAGTGTCATCTCCACAAAGATAACACTAATTGTCTGATTCGCAACCATTCCGGTGCGTTTTTCCGTGAACTGCCAGTAGGAGATGAGGTGGTCGGTGTCCCAGAGCGACTCGTCGTCGTGCCTCAGGCGATAGTTCAGGAAGGAGACCACATAGACCGGGTGGAGCTTCCCGTACAGATCCCCCTCCGACAGTTCCAGATGGTACAGTCCTGACGCGTAATAGACGCACCTCTCGAAGAAGCTGTCCTCCTCCGAGGCCTGCATCTCCACGATGAACGTCCTGTCGTCCTTGTCCACACAGACCAGGTCGAGCACCGTCTTCTTCCCGTAGATCACATCCTGTTGCTGCTCCCGGTCGGAATACTCCTTGATGTCCTCGATCCTCGCTTCCGGAGGCAGGATCTGGTTCAGCACCCCGATAAGGATGTCCTTGTTGTTCCTGTCCGCGAACACGGCCTTGAATCCCACATCGCTCCGCAGATTCACGAACGGAGCGACTCCTTGTCTCTTTTCACTGAAATACATAGTTCAAATTTTAAACAAACATTTGAACAGCAATAATATGCACAATAAATGTAAAAAACGAAAAGAAACATATACGGATTATAAAAAACAGAAATATTTTCGGTTGTTACTCCCTTAAGTAACATGAAAAAAATAAGTTGCTTCAGATTAAGAGAAGATTTTCGAGGATAGATCTTTTTTTGAAGAAGGAGTGTGCCGGTGGCACATGACTGATGAGAAAAGAGATATATACCGAAAGGATTCCTTAAGATGATGCAGGTTATTGTTTGAAGGTTACTAAATACCACTTGGGACCTATCTAAGCGGCTAGCCCGATGGTTCGGGCTTACCAACCATGGTTCGGCAGACTCTGTTGCCGTACGCTGGCAGACGCTTTGACGAGCTCAGCGACCACCAGCGTATCAGAACCGAAGAGCTGCACAGCGCCCAAAAACTTTCTCCGAACGCAGGGGGGGGGTAAGTGATTGAAAATCAATTATAAAAGCGAAGTCCTTCAGCAGACATCAGCTGAAGGACTTCGCTTAATATGCTGTGAAACAGAGGCTTACCCTTTGCGGGAAGTTACTTTGCTTTTGCGGAAAGTGAGTATGGCTTGTCGGCAGGCTTCTGGCCGCGGGCCTTGTTCGGCTTGGAGGCCATGACGAACTCGAGGGTGCCTCCTTGGAGGAGGTCATCGTGGGTGATGTAGAGTTTCTTGAACTCAACGCCGTCGCGCAGTACCTTCTTGACATAGCGGTTCGTGTCGCTCACGCCGGCGGCCTTCACCTCAAGGGTCTTGCCGTTAGGAAGGGCGATACGGGCGTACGGAAGGTACGGAGCGCCGAACACGTACTGGTCGCTTCCGGGGCAGACAGGATAGAATCCAAGCACGCCGAAGATGTACCAAGCGGACATCTGACCGCAATCGTCATTCCCTCCCAATCCGTGAATATCAGGACGATACATCCTGTTGATGATTTCCCTCATCCAGTACTGTGTCTTCCACGGCTGGCTTGTCCAGGCATAGAGATAAGGAATATGATGGCTCGGCTCGTTGCCGTGTACATAGCCACCGATCAGGCAGTCTTTCGTGATGTCCTCGTTGGTTGCGTAGGCATATTCAGGAAGGTCGTGGTAGAAGAGTTCGTCCAGCGCGGAGATGAACTTCTTCTCGCCGCCCATCAGCGCCATCACGCCGAAAACGTCCTGCGGGGCGTGGAAAGAGAAGTTCAGCGAGTTGCCCTCGATGAAGCCCTCGCCCATCGTCTGCATGATGTCGAAATCCTTCTTGAAGGAGCCGTCAGCGTATTTCGGACGGGCGAAACCGAGTTCCGTGTCAAAGACATTCCTATAATACTGCGCGCGTGCGAGATATTCATCGGCCACCTTGTCATTACCCGCGAGCCGGGCGGTGTGCCAGATGGTCCAGTCGTCGTAGGAATATTCCAGCGTGTTGCTGGCGGCGGTGGAGATCTTGTCGTAAGGCACGTAGCCGAGCCTCATATATTCCCCAAGCCCGGCGTACCAGTCTGCCTTTGAGGTGGTTACCATCGCCTCAAGGGCGCGGTCGCGGTCGATGTCCAGCCCTTTGGTGATGGCGTCGGCCAGCACAGGGACGGCATGGTAGCCGCTCATGCACCAGTTCTCGTTGGCACAATGGCTCCAGACAGGAAGGAAGTGCAGCACGTTCTGGTCGTAGTGGGCCAGCATCGACTCCACCATGTCCCTGTCACGGTCTGGCTTGAACAGGGCCAGGAACGGATGCTCGGCACGGTAGGTGTCCCAAAGTGAGAACACTGTGTAGTTCGTGAAGCCGTCGGCCTGATGTATCTCGTGGTCGAGGCCTCTGTACTTCCCGTCCACGTCCATGTAGACTGACGGGTTGATCATCGTGTGGTAGAGGGAAGTGTAGAACATCCTCTTCTCGTCCTCGGTTCCCTGGATCTCAATCTGGGAAAGCTCTTTCTCCCAGGCGGATGTCGCCTCGGCGGCGATCTGGTCGAAAGACTTCCCGGAGGCCTCCGCCGCAAGGTTCTTCAGTGCGCCCTCCGCACCGGTCGCCGACAGGGCCACCTTCACGGTCAGTTCCGGGTTCCTGGAAGTGGCGAACTTGAACCAGGCCACCAGCTTGCGCCCTGCCATCGCCGGGAAGTTGTGGTACTGGTCGAACTTGCTCCAGCCTCCTTTATAATTGATCTTCTCGCGGTCCGCGTAGCCATATTCAGTGATAGGCTGCGAGAAGGAGATCGCGAAGTAGGTGTAGTTCGTGCGGGCCCAGCCGTTGGTGATGCGGTAGCCGGTCAGGAGGGTGTCGTTCCGCACCTGAACCTCCGCCCAGAGGGTCTTGCCATCGTAGTTGTAGATTCCGTGGATGAGATCCAGAATCACCTGTCCGTCAACGCCTTTAGGGAATGAATATTCATGGATTCCGACTCTGGTGGTGGCGGTCAGACGAGCCTTTACGCCATAGTCGTCCAGCGTCACCTCGTAGCGTCCCGCCGAGGCTTTCTCCGTGGAGTGCGAGAAGCGGCTGCGGTAGCCGCTGTCCGGGTTGTCCGCCGTGCCGGGGTTAAGTCTCAATGCTCCCGTGGTCGGCATCAGGAGGATGTCGCCCAGGTCGGAGTGTCCCGTGCCGCTGAAGTGGGTGTGGCTGAACCCGACGATCGTAGGGTCTGAGTAACGGTAGCCGGCGCAATATTCATAAGCCCTCGGCTGGTATTTCCCGTTCACATTGTGAGGGATGGTGTCCGTGTCAGGACTAAGCTGTACTCCGCCGAAAGGTACGCACGCCCCCGGAAAAGTGTGTCCCATTCCGTCGGTGCCGATGAACGGATCTACATAACTTGCCTTGGAGGAAGGCTGCTGCGCGGCTGCCCCGACGCAGAGAAGCAGGAACAGTCCTGCGTTAAACAATTTAAATTTCATAGGTCAAATATACGTAAAACTATTGTTTTTTGTTAAATTGTGGCTAAATTTGTTTTTCATATCTTTGCGCCAAGAGTTTTTGGTACGCATTGGTTAAATCGGTTTATCATCAAAGTAGGACTCATATATTAAAGATAGGTAACACTTTAATTAAACAACAAATTTAGTATTTATGTCTTTCAAAAAGATCGTTTTGTCTCTAGTCCTTGTACTGGCGCCATTGGCGGTTTTGGGTCAGACCAAGACCATCAAAGGTGTGATCTACGAGGAGGAAACCGGCGAGACCATGCCGGGAGCGACAGTGTCGGTCGTCGGATCCACAAAGGGTGTGATGACTGACCTTGACGGTTCTTTCGAACTGTCCGGAGTCAAGCCGACTGACAAACTCAAGTTTGAGTGTCTCGGAAAAGAGACTCAAATCCTGGAAGTCGGAAGTATGACCAACTTCATCGTTAAGCTGAAGAACGCGGCTAACGAACTGGACGAGGTGACCATCGTCGCCTTCGGTAAGCAAAGGAAGGAGAGCACTGTCGCCGCCATCACAACCGTTGATGTCGGAACCCTTAAGGTGCCGTCCAGCAACTTGACAACCGCATTGGCCGGTAATGTCGCCGGTGTGATCGCCTACCAGCGCTCCGGTGAGCCTGGACAGGACAACGCCGACTTCTTCGTGCGTGGTATCACCACGTTCGGCGCGAACACCAGCCCTCTGATCCTCATCGACAACATCGAGCTTACCTCCACCGATCTCGCCCGTCTCCAGCCGGACGACATCGAGAGCTTCTCGATCATGAAGGATGCCACTGCGACCGCCCTCTACGGAGCCCGCGGAGCCAACGGTGTCATCTTCGTGACCACAAAGCGCGGCCAGGAAGGCCCGGCGAAAATTTTCGCCCGTGTAGAGACCTCGATCTCCCAGCCTACCGATGTTGTACAGCTTGCCGACCCTATCACCTACATGAAGTCCTACAATGAGGCCATCACCACCCGTGACCCTCTCGGAGACCTGATGTACTCTTACGACAAGATCGAGAACACCGGAAAACCAGGCGCGAATCCGTACATCTACCCTGCCAACGATTGGTACAAGATGCTCTTCAAGGATTATTCCACGGCATACCGCGCAAACGTTTCCGTTCGCGGTGGAGGCAAGGTTGCGACCTATTATGTGTCCGGTGCGTTCACCGAGGACACGGGTATCCTGAACGTCGATAAGAGAAACAGTTTCAACAACAACATCGACCAGAAAACCTACACCCTCCGCTCCAACATCGACATCAACGTGACCCCTACCACAAAGCTGGCTATCCGTCTTACCGGTAACTTCACTGATTACCGAGGACCGCTGGACGGAGGTAACAAGGTCTATGTGGATGTTGTTCACTCAGATCCTGTTCTCTTCCCGGCGTACTACCCGATGGATGATGACCACATCGGCATCAAACACATCATGTTCGGCAACTGGGACAAAGGAGGTTACACGAACCCTTATGCGAATATGGTCAAGGGGTACCGCGACTACCAACGTTCCCAGATGATCGCGGCGGTCGAACTCAACCAGAATCTTGATTTCATCACAAAGGGGCTCAGCGCGATGACATTGTTCAACCTGACTCGTCTTTCAGACTTCAGCGTCAACCGTCAGTTCAGTCCTTATTGGTACACGATGGACAACTACGACTCCTACACTGGAGAATACCACTTACGCAGAATCAACGATGATGGTACCGACTACCTCACCTACAATGAAGGAAGCAAGACTGTGCAGAACACATTATATTCAGAGACCAGACTCAACTATGCCCGTGACTTCGGCCGCAGCGAGGTGACCGGCCTTTTGGTGCTCACCGCCTATGAGTCACGCAAAGCCAACGCCGGCTCCCTCCAGCTTTCCCTTCCTTCCCGCAACGCCGGTCTTTCCGGACGTTTCACCTACGGTTGGGACAAGAGGTACTTCACCGAGTTCAACTTCGGTTACAATGGCTCCGAACGTTTCCACAAATCCCACCGTTGGGGATTCTTCCCTTCTGCCGGTGCTGCGTGGGTGATGTCAAACGAGCCTTGGTTCAAGTCTTTGAAGAAAACTGTTGACAACCTTAAATTCAGGGTATCGTACGGTCTCGTCGGAAACGACAAGATCGGTAATGAAAACAACCGTTTCTACTACCTCTCTGAAATGAATATGAATAGTTCCGCTAATCAGGCGTTCTTCGGTGATCGCAGGCAGGTCAACTACAAAGGCATCGATGTTACCCGCTACGCGAACGAGGCTATCACTTGGGAAAAATCCTACAAGACCAATTACGCTGTGGAACTCGGTCTGTTCGACAACTTCGACCTCATCGCCGAGTACTTCACCGAGAGGCGTAAGGACATATTCATGACTCGTGCCGACGTTCCAGAGACAATGGGACTTCAGGCGGGAATATCCGCCAACATCGGTGAGGCCAGAGCCCACGGTGTCGATCTTCAGGCTGAGTACCAAAAGGTGTGGAACAAGGACTTCTGGACATCCGCAAGAGCGAATTTCACTTGGTCAACAGGCAAGTACGATGTCTATGAGGAGCCCACCTATCCAGAGAAGTACCGTCAGCACGCAGGCTACTCCATCAAGCAGACCTGGGGCTACATCGCCGAGCGCCTGTTCATTGATGACGAAGAGGCGGCCAACAGCCCTGACCAGACTTCTTTCGGTTCTCCTTACGGAGGCGGCGACATCAAGTATACCGATGTCAATGGTGACGGCAAGATCACAACCGCTGATATGGTTCCGATTGGTTATCCTACCTCTCCTGAGATTATCTATGGATTCGGTGTTTCACTCGGTTACAAAGGGATTGACCTTTCCGTGTTCTTCCAAGGCCTTGGACGAGAGTCGTTCTGGATTGATGCGACAAGTACCTACAGCACCAAATATAACAGGTACGGTACCGCTCCGTTCGTGAACAACACCCAGTTGCTCAAGGCTTACGCTGACAGCCACTGGAGCGAGGACAACCGTGACATTTACGCTCTTTATCCAAGGTACAGCGCCTACGAAAACTTCAACAACACAGCGACGAGTACCTGGTGGATGAGGGATGGTTCATTCCTTCGTCTGAAACAGCTTGAACTTGGTTATACCATTCCACAGAAGTTGACCACTAAACTCCATATTGGAAGTCTGCGTGTCTACTTCCAGGGCAATAATCTCCTGTGCTGGAGCAAGTTCAAACTCTGGGATCCCGAGCTTGCCGGTAATGGCCTTAATTACCCTATTCAGAGGACATTCAACTTTGGTGTGAATGTTACGTTTGACACCAAATAATGTACGAGAATTATGAAAAAGTTTTTTAAGAATATCACAATTTCACTGCTGGCGGCGGCTTCGCTGTACGGAGTCAACGGTTGCAACAAGTTCCTTGATGTTGTCCCGGATGATGGACTGGCATCAATCGAAACCGCATTCAACCTCAGATCGACAGCCATCAGGTATCTGGCCACCTGCTATTCATATATGACAAATGACGGAGTGGCCGGACAAGACAGCGGAATGCTTACCGGTGACGACCTTTGGGATCTGGACAGCCGTGTCACCACGTACTTATACAACAAGAACTATGCTTCTTTCCCTATCGCAAAAGGATTGCAAAGTGCTGCCATCTGCTATAACAGCGACTGGAAAAGTATGTACGAAGGAATCCGTTGCTGCGACATTCTGGTGGAGAATATCGATAAGGTTCCGGATATGAACGAAGATGAGAAGCAGCAGTGGAAGGCAGAAGTCTCCTTCCTTAAAGCATACTATCACTTCAATCTTATCCGCAAATGGGGACCGGTTCCAATCATTCGTGAAAGCCTTCCGATTGATTCCAATGTTGAGGAAGTGCGCGTCTATCGTGACAACATTGATGACTGTTTTGACTTTGTGCTCGACCTTCTTGACGAGGCTCTTCCGTATTTGCCGATTGTAAACCCATCTGATGACGAGTTGGGACGTGTCACAAAGCCAATCTGTGCGGCGCTGAAGGCCAAGGTCGCTGTCTATGCGGCCAGCCCGTTGTTCAATGGAAATGAAGAGGAAGCGTCTTTGATTGACGGCCGTGGACAAAGGCTTTTCCCAGCCAAGTCTGACGCAGACAAGCTTAAACGTTGGGAGGACGCTCTTGAGGCTTGCGAGGATGCCCTTGACATCTGCGAGGAAGCCAACTTGAAGTTATACGAGAGGACATATGTTGAACAAGATTATAGAATGTGTGACTCTCTTGTCACAGATCTTACAATCCGAAACGCTTTCTGCGAAAGATGGAACAGTGAACTGATCTGGGGTAATACTCAGGTATCAACCACCTCTTTCCAGCAGTGGTGTGTGCCGATTCTGCAGATGGATCCAAGCGATGGAAAAAAACTTGGAGGTATCGGAGGAACGGATTTCATTGGCGTACCACTTAAGATCGCCGAGCAGTTCTATACGAAGAATGGACTTCCTATCAATTACGACAAGGAATTCGCTAGTGTAGATCAGTTTAAACTCAGGACAGGGGATGCAGCCCACAAATACTATATCAAACAAGGTTACGAGACTATCCAGCTGAACTTCGACCGTGAGCCAAGATTCTATGCCGATCTTGGGTTCGACGGTGGAAAATGGCTCGGTGCGTTGTCCAACTACAATGACTTGACTCCTGATGATTTACACACACTTGAAGCTCGCGGAGGTAACTCAAATGGTAAGTCCAACAATAAGGAAGCAGGCCCTGTAACAGGATATTTCCCCAAGAAATTGGCTCCATACAGGGTTACTTGGTCCGGAACGTCATCAACCGCGAGCCTTGCGTCATATTGGTTCCCGTGGCCTATAATTCGTTTGTCTGACCTCTATCTGCTTTATGCTGAAGCTATCAACGAGGTAGAGGGACCAAACGGCGCATACAGTGAGGAACTTTTCAACGCTCTTGACGCTATTCGCAAGCGTGCCGGTATTCCTGGAGTAAAAGAGTCTTGGGATAATTACAGCACACGTCCTGACCTCTATAGGTCACAGGCCGGAATGCGTGAGATCATTCACCGCGAACGTCTGATTGAGCTTGCGTTCGAGAGCCAGAGGTTCTGGGATCTCCGCCGTTGGAAAGAAGCTTCAACAGAATACCAGAAAGGAATATATGGATTCCGTGTTATGGCGCCAGCTGCCAAGGACTACTACCAGAAGACCTACATCGCAGACCAGAATTTCGGTCTAAAGGATTATTTCTGGCCTATCTACACATACTACATTGAAAGAAACCCTAATCTCGTACAGAATCTTGGATGGTAACACTTTAAAAGTCATAAGGAATGAATAACATAATTAAAACGACGTTCACTCTTCTATTATCAGCCATTTTCATAACCGCCTGCAATGACGGAGCGAATGATTTTGGCAGAGTAGATCAGAAGAATGATAATATTCCGGCTCCCAGCCCTGTTTCGGTGGAAAGCGTCAGAAGCATCAGCGGCGGTGCTGTCATCAAGGTGAATATTCCGGATGATGACAACGTGAAAGGTGTAATCGCAAGGTACACACGTAATGGAAAGCAGGTCAATTCAAAAATCTCTCGTTATGTTGACAGCCTGACCGTGGTCGGCTTTGTTGACACTAAGCCACATACCGTTGAGATTGCGGCTATTAATGTGAATGAAGTTGAATCAACACCCGTGAAAGTTGAGATTACTCCTCTTGAGCCGGCTATCTCACTTGCTAAAGCCACACTTTACCAGACTTTCGGAGGTGTTAAGGTTCGCATAGATGGAAACACCCCTAAAGAGAATCTTACAATTGTTCTCCTTAGGGACACAGACTTGAGTGATTTTGAAAAACCTACCTCTCAAATGAAATGGGAACAGGTGACAACCTTGTTCACGGCCGCCGAGACCATCACTCTTCCGAGACGAGGGATAGAGCCTGTAGAGGCCATATTCGGAGCTTATCTCCGTGACAGGTGGGGTAATGTGTCAGACACCGTTAAGGCAATCCTTACACCTCTTGAGGAAGTGGAATTGGATAAGGATAAGTTCAGAGATGCCAAAATCAAGGATGACAACTGTACGGCCAGCGCGACAAAATACAAGATCGAAAATCTTTGGGACAAGTTGAATGATGACGGAAAAGGTAATTATATATTTGACAGCAAGCAGCTTGACCTCCCTACATGGCTCACAATTGACCTTGGAGTCAAGACCAAGTTAAGCCATATCAAGACTTTGCCTCGTGGGCAAGGTTATTTGACATACACTGCCGCACATCCAAGAATTTTCGAATTTTGGGGTAGTGCGAATCCGACAGGTGAAAAAGTAGAAGGCAACACCCACGGATTTGACAACTCTTGGTTCCTTCTTGGAAGATTCGAGCAGGCCAAACCATCCGGCTATGACCCTGACGGTTCACCTGGTGTTATCACACAGGATGACAATGCCTACTGGAATGCCGGCAATGACTTTGAGTTCAATAACGAGGAATATCCTCACGCCTATGATGAGCTCCGGTATTTACGTGTTGTATTCATTGATTCTTTCGGAACTTATGGATTCGACACAAAATCCTCCAAGATTCAGATGGGCGAGCTTACGCCATTCGGGCAGGTTCTTCAGGAATATAGGTAATAAATTACTCTATGATGAATATGAAAACATTGAAAACGAGCATATTTGCTGCGGCAGCCATTCTTGGCTCGGTTGTCTCCTGCACATCTCAGGATGACATCTACAAGGAGTTCATCAAGGATGGAGGCTACATCTATCCTGCCAAGGCCGCAAACATTACTTCCGAAACAGGTTTTCAGAAGGTCACCTTGTTTTGGCCTGTTCCCAAGGATCCTTCCTTGAGAAGTGCCAGGGTCTATTGGGACAACTACACCGACTCTCTTGATCTGAATTATTCGGATTTTTCAGATACTGTGTCTGTAACAATCACGAACCTTGCCGACAGAAGTTACACGTTCGACATAGTGAATTTCGACAAACTCGGAAACAAGTCCATCGCCGCGGAGAAGTCCGCCACACCTTACGGAAAGAATTGGCTCTCCACACATGAGGAAAGGCAGTTCAAGCATGCTTGGGTTGACGGCACCACAGCTACTGTCCAGCTCACAGAATCGACATCGGAGATGGTCGCCACCAAGTTCCGCTACAAGAATCTTGACGGCGAATGGGTCGAGTTCGGTCCGAGGATGACCCCGAGGGAAGTCAACTTCAAACTCACTAACGCCATGCGCGGAAAGTATTTCGAGTTCAGCTCCGGATTCCTTCCAAGCGACGGTAGGGACACGGCCTGGATGGAGTGGACAAAGTCCTCCTACCCGATTGTCTATCCGCTTGACACCAAGGATTGGACTGTTACCGCAACCACTGGCGGCACTATGGGAGAGAATACTCCGGACAAGATATTCGATGGAATCGCGGATGCCAATCATCGTTGGCACAGTACCGCAGGCAATAATTTCCCTAAGATATTGTCAATTGACACCAATTGCGAAGCCGGAAAAGAGCCTACTTACAAGACTTTCTCCATAGCTCGTAACCCTAAAATGAGCTACCGTTACATCTTCAACTTCCAGATTTTCACAGGCAACGAACCGTTCAATCCGGATGAGAAGAATTTCGCTTCAGTATTCGGAACTCCGATATGTAATTCCTTGCTGTACTGGGGTGACAACCCCGGCAGCAGGAACTGCACGATGGAATCAGGACGCTACATTGCGATTGTCTTCACCAACTCCAGGAACAAGCAGGGTTACCTCGACCTTTGGGAGCTTACTGTCTGGGGCTACATCGAGGCTGATGCCAACTAATAATTAAACTATCCGAAAAAATGAACATCAAAAAAATGTCAATATTCTTTCTGGCGGCATTGGTCTCCGCTACGACTTTCCTTTCCTGCAACGTGAAGGAGGACAACGGAGGCGGTTCGGACAAAGAACCTGAAAAGCCGACTCTGACCGAGATCAAGTTCAAAGCCGAGCTCCCTGACGCTCCCGCCGGATTCAAGACGACCTGGAGCGCAGGAGACGAGATTGTCGTCTACAGCGTGAAGGGCAACTTCACCTCTAAGGAGACAATGAAGGCCACAGACGTTACCTCTGACGGCAAGACCGCCACATTCGTCTCTTCCGGAAAGCTTCTCAAAGAAGCTGAATATTTCTACGGAATGCTCAAGGACTGCGGAGTCAAGGGCTTCAAGCTCAAGCAGTACTGGTCAACGGACAATATGGACAGGTGCCGCGATGCGGTGCCTTCCGTTACCGTGGCAGGATGCGACAAGAACGACATGACTCTGAAGTTCCAGAACATGTTCTCTCTTCTTTCTGTGACAGTCACCAACCCGGACACCAAGTATGTCAGGGTCTCAGGCAACAACGGTGAGGTCATCAACAAGAACGCCTTCATCGCTTTCGCAGATTACACCCTTTCTGACAACCCGTCACCAGACTTTGAAAGCACAGTTTCCATCAGGAAATATGTCAACGGAGCCGGCACCTACCATATCGGTCTCCGCCCTGACCTTCTCTTGAACAGCGGCTACACAATCGTGGCCTGCGATGCCTCCGACAACGTCATCGGCAGGATCGCCTCCTACGAGACACTTGAGACTCAGCCAGGCAAGGTTTACAACGCCGGAGAGATCGAGGCTCCACGTGAGCTCTCTCCCGTATTTGACGAGTCCAAGATAGCCCTTTCCCTCGCCGCCATCAGCGACGTGCACATCGAGGGGTCGAGCGATGCCTATGCCAATAAGTTCACCGCAGCCCTCAACCAGCTCAAGGCCAAGGCCGCCGAGAATGATGCTAATGGCATTGATGGTGTCCTTGTGGCGGGAGACCTTATTCAGAAGGCGGAAGTGACAATGGCGCAAAACTTTAAGGCTCTTTACGAAGAAGTGTTCAATCCGACTGATGTTCCGATGATCTACACGGTCGGTAATCATGACATGAATCCTAAATATGATTGGACTCCTAGCACTGTCGCTCAGTCGGTCGCTATGGCCAATACATTCGGCGATGACTATTTCAAGACAGACATCGACAACACGATGAGGAACAACTACGAGGCTCGCCACTGCGTCATCGGAGGCTATCATATTCTCGCTGTGACTCCTAACGGCGACCAGCCGATCACATATTCACCAAACGTCATCACTTGGCTTGACCAGCAGTTGGATGCCATCACGAAGACTGATCCTAACAGGTACGTGATTGTGCTGACGCACCCTATGATCTACAACACGATCTACGGCAGTCTCCTTGGTGAGGACGGCGGAGTCTGGACTTCCACTCTGCCTAACTACTGGGCCACAAGGGTTCTTACAGGCGTGCTTGAGAAATATCCTCAGGTTGTCTCGTTCCACGGCCACCTCCACTTCCCGATCAACGATCCGCGTTCCCTCTGGCAGGGTAAGTGGACGGCTCTCGGATGTGGATCCACAAGGTATATGGCCATCGAGCCTGCCGGCTGGGAAGGCATCAGCAGCACCCCTACCGTGATGAACGATGCCAACAACTTCTCGCAGGGTTATTTGGTACAGTTCGATGTCAACGGCAACATGCGTATCGTAAAGATGGACTTCTTCAACAACGGAACCATCGGTGAACCTTATGTGATGCAGTACCCTGACGCCGCCGGTGCGAACCTCGCGAAGTACAACAACGTGACCCGCAAGGCCGCCAACCAGGCTCCGACAATGAGCACGATCGAGGCCAAGGATGTTAAGGATACAGATGCCGCTTCCGTGACATTCGCCGCTGGCAAGGATGATGAGTTCGTTCACCACTATATCGTTACCCTCTCCAAGGCTGGCAATGTGGTTGCGACCAAGAAGATCCTCGCCGATTTCTACCTCCATCCGAATACCTCAGAGATGAAGTCAAGCTGGACCTACGGTTTCGGAGCCCTTGAGTCCGGCCAGTACACCGTTTCTGTTGTCGCCGTGGATTCCTGGGATGCAGAGAGCGCCCCGGTTACCGCAACCTTCAACTGCGGTGACGTGACTCCTTCGGAAAAGGTGGAGCTTTGGGAAAACGACAAAGCTGGTTCAAGAGAACTTTCCGGACCAGTCGCGGATAACGGCAAGACCGCCGGTGTCGGAGGTTGGCTGAGCTACAAGGACGGTGTCGCATCCTGGACAGAGAACACCACCGGAGCGCCACGTACCGCGACTCTGGAACTCTCCAACGGCAGCAAGATCACTGTCAATCAGGTGGAGGCCAAAGATCTTGTTGGCAATTATACGTTCTATAATTATTCCTTCAAGACTACCGGTGTCAGCAACACAACCGTTGTAAACCAAGCCGGAAGGCAGCACGAGACCGCTGTCGAGTTCAAGGTAGTTGATAATCCTGAGACCATCAACGGTCATATCCATAACCTCGATCTCGTGGGTCTATATCTCGACTTTAAGGTTCCGGCCTCTTTTGAAATAGTGGATGGAACTCCAGTCTTGTACACCTACATGTCCCTTGATTACCAGAAGGTAAGCAATGGAACAGAAGTCGCCTGCATCACTCAGCTCACAAAGAGTGCGACCTACAGTGGGAACTATTTTGCACCTCTTAAATTCGGTGTTGATGACTGTAACCATGCGTGGATTGGATGGGGACTTGATGATATCTTCGGAGCCCCTAAGTTCACAATCGGTACAGGCACCCAGAGACTTGTTTCCGGAGGTATGTATTGCTGTGGCTTCTCATTTGTCCTCAAGGGTTACACAGAAGGTGCGTACACAACCATCTACCAGTTCAACTACAACAACTCGTGGACATATAATGGCACCAAGGGTGGTGGATATTTCGCAAAGAAATAACTCGCTTGAATAATACTTTATAGGGGGTAGGCTCGACATCCGGTCTACCCCTTATTTATTTGTGAAACCATGTAGGGTAAGCATTCGAGGAAGTACGTGCGTCGATAAAGTTTGACTGCAACTTGCATCAGTGTGATGCCGGTTGCAGTCTTTTTATGGGAGTGTGATATTGGCTCGAGTTACTTTGCAGACAAGGCGCGCCAGTTTCCGGGTAAGCCATTCTGTGGCTCATTAATTCTCCCAAGTGTGAATAATCGCGCACACATAGAAATGCATTAGTCTAATAATCACCAACTTGCAAGTCCAGGTGTGAGAATATTCGCACACCTAAATGTCGCTACCTTCATCGCAAGGCATCCTGTTGCCTATTTGTAAAGTGAAAAATCTTCCACACCTGAAAACATATCTGCTTAATAACCAGCAACTCACTGTTCTGTGTGCGAGAATACTCACATATCCGAGGGAAGCTTTCTCATTGTGGTACTTTCGGCGGCTTCCAGAAGTTCCCTGAGTGGATCGAGGAGACCGGAGGTATCTCCAGAAGGCCGCCTGGATTGGTGTGAGATCATATCCATTTGATTATTATGGAGAATGTGTTATATTTCCTCTATAAAAATGTTTCTTTCTTATGGGACGGGCGTAAAAATCGCAGATTTTATGTAAGTTTGCAGGTAATGCTGGAATTGTAAGATTATGATAACCGATGATTCATCACTGTTTGATTCTTTGAATCAGGATATATTGAATCTTGTTTTTTCGCCTCTATTATGCGCAGGTACAGTCCATTTAGTTTCTCTTTTAATTCATCGTTATCATCTTCGACCTCACCACGTTGATGTTTTATTGCCAAAGAATCGTCTTTCATTTTTAATGTCAAATAGGGCTTGGACACATCAAGATTATTGTCAACGAGCAAGAACATGGTATTATCTTTGGCGTCAGTTTGGACATAAAGTTTAGTCCAACCAACATCTTTTAACCTACATATTTCAATTAAAATTTAGATGCTTTAACCATCCTCATGCATCGTTATATTCGGTTTTAAATTAATGGCAGAACCATTTTTGAGTGTAACGACAGGCGTGTGATGATCATATAGCCTATATGTGTTTATTGCAAAAATAACATTTTAATGGAAATATCAAAATTCTTTTTACTTGTTAATATGCCGACATCATCTATCGTCCATCAGTTCACGGATTTGTAATATTCATTGAAAATCATTTTCTTTGCAGTTATGAGAGAAGATTTGTCACAGGTGCTTGATCAGGTGCGGAAGGTCGCCAATGAGACTGTTCCGCAGGGCGGGCGCGTCTTTCTCTTCGGATCACGGGCACGGGGCGACTTCAGAGCAGATTCGGATTGGGATTTTCTGGTCATTCTTCAAAAAGACAGAATTGAGAAAAGCGACTACGACAGTGTGATATATCCATTGACCCTCCTTGGATGGAAGTTAGGTCTTGATTTTGTGCCTGTCATCTACACGGAAAACGATTGGAACAACCGTAAGGGCACTTTGTTCTATCATAATGTTCAAACAGACTCAATAAAAATTATTTAACCATGAATGAAGAGGAGAGACGGGTGATTGTTGATCAGGAAATGGTGAAAGCTCTGAAATTTCTGACTGATGCCGAAGAATTGGCAAGGTTGGAAATGTGGAACGTGGTGGCGAACAGGGCGTATTATGCGCTTTATCACGCAGTGATGGCGATGATGGTTAATGATGGATTTTTGCCCAAGACTCATAGTGGCCTTATTACCGAGTTTGGCCGGGAGTATGTTATTACAGGAAAAATTGATCCGAAATATTCAAAGGTTCTTTCTCAAGTGAGGTCTATAAGGGAGAATTGTGACTATGATGTCTTTTATTATACCTGTAAAGAAGAAATGGAGCCTGTTTTGATCACCGTAAGGGAATTGATCGAACTCATCAATGAACGGATTAATGACAGCGCTTCGAAAAGATGACTTGTAATATTTAACGATGTCACCGCATTATCTGAACGAATTCCACAAGCGCAACAGTCAGGCCTGTCGAAAGGATCTACAGTCCTTACGGCGGCAGCGATTATCTGTAGAGGATGTCCTCCGACAGAGTCGGATGTTCGGCAGATCTACGACACGGATGATCTTGTCGGAGACGGTCGAATCCAAGAACGTTTAGTTGAGTTAGATATTTCATCTATAAGCCAATTGAAGCAAACTCTGCGGTAAGCCCATTTTTATCGACTTACCGCAGAGTTATTCATAATAAACCTTGCGGAAAGTCAATTTTTTTTTTAACTTTGCGCAAGGTTATCAATAAATATCATGAAGGTAATAGGCAGAAAATCAGAGATTGGGCAAATCCGGAAGTTGTATGATTCCGGAAAATCAGAGTTTGTTGTTGTCTATGGAAGACGGCGCGTGGGAAAGACTTTTCTGGTGAACCAGTTCTTCGACAATAAATTCCTTTTCAAGGTGACCGGGCTTGCGGTCAAGGACAAGGCCGCACAACTTGTCAATTTCGGAGAGGCTCTCAAAAAACAGGGCTCGACCCTTTGCCCTTACCCGAAATCCTGGATGGAAGCGTTTGGCTTCTTGAAGACGCTTATCGAAAGTTCAAAGGTGAATGGACGCAAGGTCGTGTTCATTGATGAGTTGCCGTTCATGTACACCAATCGATGCGATCTGGTCGTGGCCCTCGAGCACTTCTGGAATGACTGGGGATGCACGCAAGACAATCTTATGCTGATTGTCTGCGGCTCCGCCACATCGTGGATAACAAAGAAGATCCTCCGGAACAAAGGCGGTCTGCATAACAGGGTGACAGGAAAGATCTATCTCCGCCCCTTCAACCTGATGGAGTGCAAGGCCTATTTCAAGTCGGCCGGCATCAGCCTTGATGAGAAGGATATCGCGGAATGTTACATGATCATGGGCGGAATCCCTTATTATCTCAGCCTCTTCGAGAAAGGGAAAAATCTCGCGCAGAATGTGGACGAAATGTTCTTCAAAAGGAAAGGCAAACTGGACGGAGAGTTCGACAACTTGTACGCCTCCCTGTTTGAGAATAGCGAGGACTATATGAAAGTGATCGAGGCGCTCAGCCGCAGAAACGCCGGCCTGACCAGAAAAGAGGTCATCGCGGCGACACGGCTTCCTGACGGAGGTGGCCTTAGCACTATCCTGTCTGACTTGGATGACTGCGACATAATCCGGAAATATAAGGCCTTCGGTAAAAAAGAAAATGATGCTGTCTATCAACTGACGGATTTCTACACAATCTTCTACTACAAGTTCATCAAGAAATATGGCACTTCGGACAAATCTTTCTGGTCCTACCAGACCGGCACCACCCTTCATAATGCTTGGGCAGGAATCGCGTTCGAGAGACTGTGCATGTACCATCATGTTCAGGTGGAAAAAGCACTTGGTATTCAGGGTATTATGACGGAAACTTCGTCTTGGCGCTCGGAGGGCGCTCAGATTGATATGGTGATAAGCCGCGCCGACCGTGTCATAGACCTCTGCGAGATCAAATTCTGGGAAGGCCCTTTCTCAATCACAAAAAAATACCGTCAGGAACTGGACAACAAGATCAACTCCTTCCGCGACTCCCTCAAACTCCGCCGGACCCTCCACCTCGTCTTCATCACAACCTATGGCCTGAAGCCCAATGAATATAGCGGCGTGGTCCAGAACGAGGTGACCTTGAAGGATCTTTTCGAGTGATTATTTAACACAACGCCACCCGCCGCCAAGGTTCTTGCCTTTTCCCTTACATACTGTTCCGGAGAAAGGAACGTCTGCCGCTGCGCGGTCTTTTTCTTCTTCGCCGTTTTATGAATATTTCCGTAAAGATACGGCAATTAATTTTAGGAAATTATATAGGAGTTGGCTAACATTTTCCTTATGATGCTGATATTTAAGTAATTGTGATTCGTTGGTATTCCTGCATAAGAATCTGTATGTAAAGGACCCAATCTCCATCGTAGTCATATAAGACAAGGTGTGGCGGAAGATCCCGGGCTTATGCATCGGGTGAAAAAAGAGGCTATCCTCAC
>OLGM01000472.1_pt1 | contig 25548 bp, 24 predicted proteins | sample 1606001 | NCBI WGS metagenome assembly OLGM01 (sample SAMN03283294) | human gut metagenome | biome: human-associated habitat; material: feces | host: Homo sapiens | place: Peru | collected 2012
GATTTTCCGCATCCGCTGCCTCCGCAGAGCACCACGCAGCGTCCCGCCGGGATGCTGCCGCCGACTTTTTGCAAGGTGGGTTGCTTTTCTTCTGCATATTGAAATTCAAATTCAAAATCTATCATCGCAAACTCTTTTCTCGCCGGTTAGCCATATCTAACTGGCGTCCAAAGGAAATGGGCGCACGCACCGCCCATTTCCTTTGCCAATTTAATTCAGGCTGTCACATAACTGCCGCCAACCGGCGTTGGTAAAATCAAGGACCGCCTGTAAGCAGGTAAGCATTCTACCTTCCTCCATGTGCCGATCCAGCAGCTGGCGGAAGTACCAGAACTGGGAACCCATCAAAAGGCGGATCGCATCGGCATTTGGCGCTTTTCCATAGATATGTGAAAAGAACTCTACCGTTTGTTCCGCTTTACGATTCATCAGTTCATGCAGCACGGTTTCAATGGAGCTGCCATCGCTGCGGCAGAAAAATAAAGTGCAGTCGTCATGGTGCTCGGTCAGGAGCCGAAAATATACTTGTTCCTCGGCGTTTATGGCGCGGAGGATATCTTCCGGTTGTGCGCTGCACTTTGCTTTTTCGTATTCTTCCGCGACGGGGGTAAAGAAAACCTGCATCGTCTCAAAAAAATCCTGAAGCAGACTGGCAAACAACGCGTCTTTATTTTTGTACCTTGTGTAGATCGCTCCTGTGGTGACACCGGCTTTTTCGGCGATCTTGTGCAGAGAGGCTTTCTGAAAGCCGTAAGCAAAAAATTCCGAATAAGCAGCCTGAATAATCCCATCATCCAGGGAATGATCCCTATTGGCCATGTCTTCACTCCTCTGCGTCTAAATAATAATGTCATTATCGATAACGGCATTATTATAGCATTCTTTTTCCTGCTTGTCAATGAGAAGTCTTAAATAAAAAAACAACAAATCTCGTCTCTTTTTGGTTTTTCTTTCATAAAAACCAACCAAACAGAGGTCTGTCCTCATCCGTTAGATTGTTTTCAGTAAAATGAAAGTATCACAAAAGGTCCCCAAAAGTAAGCATTCCAAACAGCATAAAAATGAGCCATTGTCAGCACCTGAAATAACCGCTACCACTAGTTTGTCCAAGACTAATGAGGTAGCAGAAAGGTGCTAAGAATGGCTCGAATCAAGTATATCAAAGATTTCTACGAACAATTTACCCCTCGATTTCTGTGCCGCCCTGGAATTTGAAGGTCATCCGCCCATCGGCGTGTACGGTCACCGTATCGATAACCGTCAGCCAGAGTTTCTCGTCAAATTCGAAAAACGCATCCAACTCCTGCACCTCGAACATGAATGCGCCAATGGCATCTGCTTGGGCTTGCCGTTCGGTTTTTATGCTGCGCAGTTCCTCAACCCGTGTTTTTGCCTTTTCGTACCGCTCCACGAAACCGTTGTACCGGGCAGTGTATTCCTCCTGATTCTGAGCTGTTTGCGAATTCTCCGCAATGCAGCGTTTTGTCAGTTCGGTCACAACTTCAATCTCCTCAAGCAGGGTCTGGATTTCCTTATCAATACCCGTGCAGTCCGTCAGCGTAGACTGTATCAAACGGCAATTCTCAAGTGCGCTGTCCTTATCTGCAAGGATGGCATTGAATGCACCCACAAACCGGGTTTTGATAGCTTCCTCATCGAGATGGGGCGTTTCGCACTTGTGTTCGCCTTTGAATTTGTTGTTGCACTGCCAAATCACTCTGCGATATTTATTGGTGGAGTTCCACACCTTAGAGCCGAAGAAAGCACCACAGTCTCCGCAGATGATACGGGAGGAGAAAATGCTCTTTCCGCTGTATTGGCGACTGATTCGTTTGCGCCGCTCAAATTCGGTCTGCACCTTGTCGAACTCCTCTGGTGTGATAATTGGCTCATGGCTGTGCTCCACATAGTACTGTGGCACTTCGCCCTCGTTCACTTTTTTCTTTTTGGTAAGGAAATCGACGGTGAAGCACTTCTGCACCAACGCCGCTCCTTTATACTTCTCATTTTTAAGGATGCTCTCCACCGTGCTGGTTTGCCACCGCTGCTTGCCCGCCGGGGTCGGGATGCCCTCCGCCGTCAGCTCCTTTGCAATGGCAACCCGGGAAAGCCCTTCCATAAACCGTGTGTAGATTCTGCGGACGATAACTGCTTCTTCCGGTACGACTTCGGGAAAACCGTCCGCTCCCTTTCGGTATCCGAGAAACTGCTTATACGGCAGGGTGACCTTTCTATCTGCAAAGCGTTTTCTCTGTCCCCATGTGGCATTCTCTGATATCGAGCGGCTCTCTTCCTGGGCAAGGCTCGACATGATGGTCAGCAACAGCTCGCCCTTTCCGTCAAAGGTGTAAATGTTCTCCTTTTCAAAGAATACCTCAACACCTTTTTCCTTCAGCTTTCGGATGGTAACGAGGCTGTCAACCGTGTTTCGTGCGAATCGGCTGACTGATTTTGTGACGATGAGATCGATTTTGCCATACATAGCATCGGCAATCATCTCGTTGAATCCAATTCGGTGCTTTGTGTTGGTCCCTGAAATGCCCTCATCGGTGTAGACCTTCACAAAATCCCATTCCGGGTTCCTTTTAATATATTGTGTGTAATAATCTACCTGCGCCTCATAGCTGGTGAACTGCTCGTCGCTGTCGGTGGATACTCTGGCGTATCCTGCGACCCGGCGTTTCTGCATTGTCACCTTAGAAAGATGCGTCAGTGGGTTAATGGTCGGCGGAATGACTGTGACCGACCGTGCCGCTGTTCTGCTCAATTCTTTTCCTCCTTGCTTGCAGAGCACGTTGCCTGGCTTGCTCCTTCATTTCGGGTGTCCAGCTTTCTGCTCTGGAGCGGTTTTTCCACCGTTTAACGATTTCGAAACCGTCCTCCATGCAGAACACGACCACATTGCTTTTTTCTGCTATGATTTCCGTTATTTTGCTCTTGACCACCTTTGTGTTGAGCCTGTCGATGTCCAACACCTCAAGGGTGAGAGCCACAAGCGTATCTTCGGGAATCTTCTTTGCTGTACATTCAGATTTGCCCTTGGTCTGGAATGTGGTGCAATTCCAGAAATGCCTGCCCCTGTATGTAACACGCTTATAGGTGTTGCCGCAAATGCCACAGCGGATAAGGCCGGAAAAAGCTAAGCGGGACGGCTTTTTCCGGTTTGCCGTCTGCTGTGCGATTTTGCGAAGCCGTTCCTGTCTGTAGCAGCGCATTGCCGAGGTACTTTTCATTTGACAGTGTATTTCGCATCCGCTCGGCACACCACTTGCCGCCGAGTGCGCCCCTATAACCCATGGCATTCAAATCATGGCTGATAGAACTCATGCTTTCGCCGCCGTTGAACCGTGAAAATATCTCTCTGACAATGACGGCTTCCTTTTCATTAATCTGAACACCGTCTGCGGTGATGCTGTAGCCGAACAGGAAACGCAGGTTAATCAGTTCACCGTTTTCAAAGGCTTTTCGCACACGCCACTTTTGGTTCTCGCTGGCTGACAGGCTTTCTTCCTGTGCATAGGATGCCAGGATGGTCATCATCAGCTCTCCGTCTGCGCTTATTGTATGGATGTGTTGCTCCTCAAAATAGACATCAATGCCCAGGCTTTTCAGCTCGCGAACTGTTTGGGCAGCGTCACCGTATTCCTTGCAAAGCGAGAAATGCTCTTTGTAATGATGAGGTCGATTTTTCCTTTGCGACAATTCTCAATCATACGCTGAAAATCATCCCTCTGGCTTTTGGTACCGGTCATTGCTTCGTCGCTGTAAACACCGCAGTAAAACCAGCCGCTGTGGTTTTGTATTAGATTGCTGTAATACCTGACCTGGGCGGATAAGGAATGCAGCATGGCATCCTTGCCGCTGGAAACACGGGCGTAGGCGCACACACGCAAGACTTTCGGCTGCACCGGAATGTGGGAATCGACCCAGGTGCTGACATTCTCTCGGCGCGGCTGGTAGATGGTCATGGAAACCGACTCGATGTCGTAGAGGCAATCGAAGATGCGCAGCGCACCGAGAGCGTACAACATCATCTGAGGATTCTCTTCGGCATTCACCAACACGTCCTGGCCGTACTTCAGATCGATAATGTGGAGGAGTTTGTCCGCCACGATAAGGCAGTCGCCGGTGCCGAAGCCATCCGGCACATAGCAGGAGAAGTCGAGCCGCTGTTCGATGAGGACTTTCGGGTCGGAGCAGAGTTGCCTGGCTTCCTCTAAGGCTTCCAGAACAAACTCCACATAGCCGTCCGTGTAGGCGTCCATCTCGTCAGAGCCATACTTGCTGACCGGCTTGCGGGAGCGCATTTTCAGTGTTTTGCGGAGTTTGTGTTCCGCAAGGGCATGAGCTGCCGTACCTTCTGCGGCGGCTTCCGTTTCCCGGTCCTCAAATTCCTGTTCCAAACGTGCGGAGGGGTTGCAGTGCAGCCAACGATGGGAGGAGGATGCTGAGAGAACTGCATGACGATTAGGTGCCATCTTTCAGCATCTCCACATCCTTGAGAAGCGCCTCATAGTGCTTGGGGTCGATGCCGGAGAGCTTCGGAGCACCATACTTCAGAAGCAGCGCCCGAATTTCCTCGGTGAAGCCGTCATTGCTCTTTTTGCCGAGGATTTCTCTGACCTTCTCAAAGGAAATCTCTTTCTTTGGAGTGGTCGCAGGCGCCCCCTCTTTCGGCTCCACATCGACAGTCGGTTCACTCTGCAGCAGGGCATCTGCCACAGCGTGAACGCTGTCCGCCAGGGAGCGAATGTCGGAGACCACATCGAGGAGTAGCTTTACCTTACTCATGTACAGCACCTCCATTCGGCAGCTCGGTGATAGCAATGGACTCCACGGAATTTCCAGGAACCAGCACCATGACCTTCTGTTTCGGCCCAGAAGCAGAGTGAGCAACTTCTCACGGAGGCTTACCGTTCGACAGGCAACCACGCCGCCGCTTCCGAGCTTGTCCAAAACACGGATACATACTTTGTGTCTCATAGGACACCTTCCTTTCCGAAAGGCTTATTTTTTATGCCTTCCGGAGTACCCAGAAAAAATGGGAATTTGTCAGGGTGTTTGCCGAAAATATTTCAAAAACTTTTTCTGCCTGCTTCAATCGACTCGGAAACCGACTGAAAACTGGCTTCCTCGATGGCGGCTATTTCCCGCAGTGTCTTACCGTTTGCATAGATTCGCAGGCGGCGCTGTTGGGTGGCGGTCAATTGAGAGAAGGCTTTCCAAATGAGGGTCGCTTGTTCTGCCGAATCATCCTCCACGGCATACTCATCGCAAGCACCGTACTCCTCGCCCTCGTAGTCGATGGCATCGTAGGAGTAGCAATGGTAACGATGGCGCTCGTCCTTGCGTGTTCAGCCTTTCGGCTGTCGATGATGACGGCACCGATTTCATCAGAAACCTCGACCTCCGTTGTCGTTCCATCCAAGAATGCATATTTGATTTTCATAATGTGTCCTTTCCGCTTGAGGGCACTGGGCGGACGGGACACAAAAAGAGCCGGGGGTCACGATGGACGCACCGGCTGTAAACACCTATACGAAGGCATGACAAAGCACGGTGGGTACATCGAGTTCAAAAAATCCCTGTCGGGTATTCGGCACTCTATGTATCCCGCCGCCTCTAATGCACATCTTAAGGCTTTGAGATTTATTTTTATATAAGGTTAAATTCGAAATAGTCTGTCGCAGGCTGCAAAAAGCAAAAGACGGCCGGGACATAGATCACCCCTTTCGGGCTCTCTAAATCCTGGCCGTCTTGCAGCTCTGTGGACTTACTATTTTGTTTTGCGCTTACGTAGCGCGGGGATGGCTCTTTACATCAAAAGCCATTGTGCTGATTCTTGTCATAACCGTTAAGGTGTCACGAAGAGTAACTGTAAAGCTGTCGCCCACAGGCACGGTCATCTTCAATGCTTGGTCTTTGTGCTGAATCTCAACGATTCCTGTCCGGGCATCTGCCATACAGACCAGATGTCCATTACAATCTCGATATGCAACCATTGGCTTCCTCCTTTCTTGCTGTACTCAAAGGCACCACCTCCTTGATGTTATCTTGTTAGCAAATCTGCTAACACTGACTGTAAAAAACACAGCGGGCGAAAAACCCACTGTAGTTTTCAATATAAAGGTCAGGCTTCAGCGATGTCGGCAAAATCCATGATGGCGGAAGCGTAGGAGTAGTCCGTCTTATCATTGGGTTTTATGTAGCCGAGGTCTTTGAGCCTGTTTGTCGCTGCCTGGATAGAAACGTCAAAGCAGTTGGACAGATTTGCCACCAAAAGAGCACGAGATACAGGGTTCTTGAGCTTGTCCCTGAAAGGCCGCACCACGAGATCCACCGCAGACTTCGGCATCAGAACAGCAACGGACAGGTGGTTTGCCTGTCACTCCATCCAATCGTGGTCATCCCATTTACGGGTATCGGCACTGTCGGTCATCCCGCTATCAACTCGGCACTGTATCATGGGTGCAACAAATTCCTCGTCAAAGAGACTTGTCTGGTCCGGGTTATAGGAAAAATAGCCGGAATGGAAGATGTCATGCCCACACTCGTGACCGAGAGTAAAGCGGAAGCGATGCCGTTGGTTCTCGTCCAACAGGCGGTTGTCAATGATGACGGTACGAGCCTTGGCGCTGATATACTCCGCCCGATTTGTGGCAGGGTCATATATCGGCACCTTATTGGTGTCGTTGAATACTGTCATCCCAAGGTACACACCGTTTCTCTTCACTCGAAGGGAGGGAGTGTACACCTTTATAAATTACCCCTTTCGCTGCTTGAGCACCTCGACGAACTTCAACCAGTCGGCCTCACTTGCATCAAGATCACGTGCCGTGCGGAGCGCAGCGGACACATAGTCGTGTTCCATGATATAGTCAGGCAGGTCCGGGGCAACAGAGTTTCTCTTTTTGCCAGCCAGATCATACATCGTAGTTTTATCCTCGTCGTTCAGCATGAGAATTCGAGAGATCAGCTCCAGCTTCTCCATTTCAGGAGGGTTACGGCGATCCTTTTCAATGTCAGTCAGATAGGGCGCAGTAATCCCAATCATTTCCGCCATCTTGCGGAGCGTGATTTGTTTCTCAGTGCGCTTCCTTTGCAGGAACTCTCCAAAATTCTGGTACTGTGTGTTCATGTCGTTCACCTTTTCTACTTAACATTATAAGCCCTGTTATTGATTCATTTTCGCCTATTTGTTTTTCTTCTCGGCACTCTTATCATAAATTACGGGCAACTCTCATCACAACGGTGAATCGAATTAGCACAGCTGCTTGTTAGCTTGTTAGCAGTTATGCTAACAATATTATATCCATCAGGACATACCGTGTCAAGTAGTTTTGGTGAAATTTTTACAAAGCCTGCGTTATTGATACATGATGCCCGGCATTTTTACCTTATCCCGACCATCTGTGGGCATTTTTAAGTCGCCAAGCAGAGATGCATAAGTGACGGCGGCTTTGCCGAAACGACCTCGTATCTCCTCCACGGCATCCTGTACCTTTTCTTTGGCTATGCGCTACTACACATTATCGAACAGCGAAATCTGCTCCGCATCGCTCTTCGGGAGAGTTCTATGGCACGGACAGTCACCGCTCGAACCTTTGTGTTCCAGGTATACCGCTCCTGAAAGTGGCGGTAGCGATTTCTGACGGAAGCTGTGTTTTGATTGGGAGCTTACACTGAAATTGCGAACCGAAAAGGTCGTTTCCTCGGACATAGATTTGAACGGTGCGGATTGAAATGCCATGTACACGCAGTTTATGACTACTATCCTGTGAGAGCGCAAGAATGACTTTCCGTACTTCATCCTTGTTTTCCAAATCGGATACGCAGGTTGTACTATGCCCCACCGATTTGAAAGGTGACACAAAATCCTTGTGCATGACCCTGGAATTGTCCCGGCCGTTGGCGTAGCTCCACAGGCCGAGTCCGTTCACACCAAGAAGCCCTTTCAGAAACACCGGGTCGCAAGCGGCAACATTTCCGATAGAGTGGACACCATATATAAAAACCACGGTGATACCTCATAGATACCACCGTGGTACATTTTTTGTCGTCGCAATCGGCGGCTTGATATTTCAAACCGCAGCTTTCGCTACTTGTGCAAAATCGTCGTAAAAGGCGGTTTTGTAGTTATATGAATCGTTCTTTTAGCTTTTTTGGTCGAGATAATTGTTCAAAATCACGTTTGCTCATGTAGAATAACCTGCCCACTCTTAAGGTGAATTTGATAGCCGCAACATCTTTGAATCAATTCCGGGTCATGTGTCACAATCAGTACGGTTTGCTTTCCTTTCAAGGAAGCGAACAGCTCTGCGGTGCGTTTCATGTGTTTGAAATCCAAACCGCTGGTAGGTTCATCGAAGATCAGTATTTCCTTTCCTGCGAGGATGGCAGATGCAATGGCCACACGCTGCTTTTGTCCTCCGGACAGACTCATGGGGTGACGATCACGCAAATCAGATAAATCAAGCTGTTTTAACACACGGTCAACTTCTTCAGCGTTTTCCGACCGCATTCCAAGCTGAACTTCTTCCTCCACCGTTTCGCAAAAAAGCTGGTGGTTTACATCCTGCATGACCATGTAGCAGTTTTTAAGCAGTTGCCTCTTTTTCCACACTTGCCCGTTGATTCTGACTTCGCCCTTGAACTTTTTCTCAAGTCCGCACAGGCAGCGGGAGAAGGTGGACTTTCCTGCGCCGTTGTTGCCTACAACGGCTATGATACCGCCAACGGGCAGCGTGAGCTGTGGAATATGCAGTGCTGGAACGCCGTCATAAGAAAAACAGAAATTCACCAGCTCCAGCATTTCGCCGTCTGTCGGTTCAGAGCAGATTTGAGGAACAGCGTTGTCATCCAATGAACGAAGTCCCATTTTGTGAAGCTGCTCCGCAGAATACCGCTCAAACTCCGTCATAGGAATGTCAAAATTGACCTCGCCATCCTTCATGAAGATCACCCGATCACAAATCTCTTTCAGCCATGACAGGCGATGCTCTGCAATCACGATGGTTTTTCCTTCGGCTTTCCAAGCAATGAGTGTCTGCTTCAATTCTTCGATGGCTTGCAAATCCAGATTGGAGGTTGGCTCATCCAGCACCATCACCTGTGGGCGCAGTGCGGAAACCGAAGCACAGGCAATTTTCTGCTTTTCGCCGCCGGACAGCTCGAAGATACTGCGTCCCAGAAGATTTTCAATCTTCAGCTCTTTTGCTGCTGCATCCACACGGGCATGGACTTCATTTTCCGGCATACCCATATTTTCACAGCCGAAAGCAAGCTCGCTGGTAGTATCTACGCAGAAGAACTGACTTCTGGGGTTTTGAAACACACTGCCTACAAGTTTTGCCGTTTCATACAACTCTGCTTCCGTCACATTCAGACCGTTTACCATTGCAAAGCCTTCAAGCTCTCCCTCGTAGAAATGGGGAATCAGACCATTGATCAGTCGGGTGATGGTGGTTTTTCCACTACCGGATTCGCCACAAAGCAAGACGCATTCTCCATCAGCAATGGTCAGGGAAACATTTTTTAGTGACGGCACATCGGCATTTTCGTGCCGGAAACTGATTTTTTCCAGTTCGATCACATGATCACCTCCCAAATCCAGAGAATATATGGGATCAGCCCGATCCCCAGCAGAATATAGTCCTGCACATGAAAGCCGATTTTGCAGATATTGGTTCGGCGTACTTCTCCGCCAAGGCCACGGGTCAGTGCCGCCGCAGACAGTTCCTCACCTATCTTGACACAGCAGGTCATTAGCGGCACAAGACGATACTCCAGCATTTTCCCGGCATTTCTTCCGCCAATATGTATCCCACGCATTTTCATGGCAGCGTTAATAGAAGCTGCCTCGTCCATCACCGTGGGAAAGAAACGGAACATGACCGACAGTGGGATAATGATTTTTTCGCTCAGGCGCATCCGCAGCATGGCAGCAGTGAACTCGCTGACTGTGGTGGTGGAAACAAGATACCCGCCCATGGCGATGCCCGGTAAAAACCGGGATAACATTCCGCTGCATCCCAGTAAAATAAAATTGATCGCCCCGGTGGTCAGTGGCACCAGACGGGTGTAGACAAGCCAGGATGCAAGATAGATGGTGAGATAGGTTGCCGCCTGTTTCCACCTTTTTGCACTGATGAACAGCACAGCAGGCATAAAGCAAAGAACGGGGACAAGAGGTTCTACGCTCCCGCCCCCGGCAGACCCCAAAACAAACAAGGCGATGTTAAACAGCATCATCAGTTTTGTTCTGGGGTCAAGCACAAGTCCTCTGTTTTGTATGCTGGCCTGTAAAATACCCGCCGCCATCAGGCGATGCCTGCCTTTACAAAGTGTTTTTTCAGCAAAGCCTTTCCCAGCAGCGCACCCAGCATACCGCACACAAAAGCGGCAATAATGATGGCAGGAGCCGTCCACGGCTGCATGATATTGCTCAGACTATTGATGTACTCCGCTCCAAAGCTTTGACGGGTGGAGAAATAGGCTTCCCGGTCAATATAGAGCGGCAGGAAATTCCCGAACAACAGGACGCAGAAGGTGCCGTAACTGAGGATGGTTTTTTTCGAGCTTACGTATTTACCGCTTTTGGCTACCAAATCCGCAAGGAAACCGAATACGACGCCGAACACGATTGGCCAGAAGCCCATTCCGGTCACGCACAGATAGATGCCGATGATGGTACCCATGATGGTGATCATGCCGAATTTTTTAACCTTGGTGTAGAACAACATCATGGGAACGCCGAGAATGATTGGCACGATAACTGCCAGCATGGGCATCATAATGGGAATGTAGCCCATCATAGCAATGCAGGTCATAAGCAAGCAGTAGATTGCAGCATAAATACCGATGTTGATTAAGTCTTTGCCTTTGAGCTTGTTGTCTTTCATGTTGTTTTCCTCTTTCTTTTATACTTTCCAGCCAACGGCCAGTTCTCTAGACTCCACAAAGCGGCGGTAAATCCCTCCTTGGTGCATCAGCTCGTCATGGGTGCCGCTTTGGACGATTTTGCCGCCGTCGATCACCAGAATATTATCGGCATGGCGAACGGTTTTCAGGCGGTGGGCGATCATCAGGATGGTTTTCTCTTTCGTCAATGCTTCGATAGCGGCGGTCAGCTCCTGTTCGCTTTCCGGGTCAACATTAGCTGTTGCCTCGTCCAAAATGATGATGGGCGCATCCTTCATGATGGCACGGGCAATGGAAATACGCTGCTTTTCGCCACCGGAAAGGTTTGCGCCGCCCTCACCGATAATGGTTTCATACCCATCGGGTAGTGCCATAATGAAATCATGGCAACAGGCCTTTTTCGCTGCATCGATCACCTTATCCATCGGTGCATCCGGCTGACCGAAGCGGATGTTGTTGGCGATGGTATCCTGGAACAGATAGACGCTCTGGAATACAAAGCTGAAATTTTTCATCAGGCTGTCCATGCTGTAATCTTTCACATTCATGCCGCCCAGCTTCACGCAGCCCTTGTCCACATCCCAGAAGCGGGCGATCAAGTGGCAGAGGGTGGTCTTGCCGCCGCCGGAGGGGCCGACGATGGCGGTGGTGGTTTTCTGCGGAATATGAACGGATACGCCATCGATGATCTTGCGCTTGCCGTAGGAAAACTCCACATTTTCCACATCAATATTGTAGTTGGCGGGCGTAATGTCCTGCCCATCAATGTCCATCGTGGGCATATCCAGCACAGAGTTTGCCTTGCTTACATTCAGGTCAACATTTCGCAGCAGTGCAGAGTAACTGCCTGCACTGTCCAGCGCACCGAACAGGATAAAGGCGGCAATTACCATGACCACGGCATTCAGCAGCTCCATCGTACCGTTCAGATAAAACGCAACGGATACGCCCGCGATGACCACGCCGATGAGCTTGGCTGTCAGACTTTGTAGGAACATGAGAGGGACAAAGGTGATCTCCAATTTTATGTTTGCCGCTGTGTTTTCGTCGACGGCACGATTCAGAGCCTTGCTCTTTTCTCCGGTCAGATTATAAGACTTGACTTCCGCAATGCCCTGAATGTACTCCAGCACCTTTTCCACCAGCTTGCGGTCTGAGGCATCCTTGGTCGGCGCAATTTCCTTTGCTTTCTTTTGCAAAAGTGAGTTGACAGCAAAGAACAGCAGAACACCCAAAATTGCAATACCGCCGATGCGCAGATCAAAGGCGCAGATCATCAACACGACCACCGCCGTGGTCAAAATGCCCTGGGTCACCATCATGACCACACGGGTAGCTACATCCGCCAGAGCCTCCATGCTGTTGGTAGCAACGGAGGTAATATTTCCGAGACTATTCTGATTGAAGTAGCCCATCGGGAGATATTTCAGGTGTTCGGCAATTTCAATGCGCTTGTCGGCGCAGGTACCATAACCGGCTTCGCATTGGAGCATGGTGGAGCGGTAATTTGCAAAAGCATTGCCTGCGATACTGAACAGCATAATGCCAAGGGATAGCAGAATGTGCTGAGCGGTCAGATTCCCACTCAGAACCCCCTGCAAGGTCACGGCGATAGCAGGGATCTTCAAAGCCTCAAACAGTGCTTTCAGCACCCCGAGGAAAATGGACTTCGTAAATTTGCGTTTATTGGTCTCACCGCAAAAATCGAAGAACCGTCTGAAAATCTGAATCATACTTCCGCACCTCCTTCTGCCGTATCCCGCACGGCAATGTGAGAACGCCACATCTCAGCATATAGTTTATCTTTTTTGAGCAGTTCCTCGTGGGTTCCGGTTGCTCGGATATTTCCGTCCTCTACTACGAAAATCCGGTCGCTGCCCGTAATGGTGGAGAGCCTATGTGCAATGACAATCAAGGTCTTGCCTTTTGTCAGTCTTGCAACCGAGGACTGAATCAATGCCTCATTCTCCGGGTCGGTAAAAGCGGTAGCTTCGTCCAGAATGATAATCGGTGTGTTTTTCAGCATGGCACGGGCAATGGCGATGCGCTGGCGCTCGCCGCCGGAGAGATGCCCACCGGCACCGCCCACAACAGTCTGATAACCATTTTCCAGACTCATAATAAAGTCATGGCAACCGCTGTTCTTTGCGGCTTCCACCACTTCTTCATCCGTTGCACTTTGATTGCCCATACGGATGTTTTCCATAACCGTGGTGTCAAATAGGTAGTTATCCTGCGAAACATAGGCAATGTACCGATTGTAGTCTGCTTGAGTCATGGAACGAACATCCACATCACCAAGGGTGATACTGCCGCCTTTCACATCCCACAGGCCTGCAATGAGCTTGGCAATGGTGGATTTCCCGCTGCCGGAAGGACCAACAAGGGCATTGACCGTACCCTCTTTAATTTCCATGGAGACGCCGTGCAGCACCTCTTTTTCGTGGTAACCGAAGGTAACATCCTTCAGCACAATATCATTATCTTTCGGCACGGAAGTGGATGCCTGAGGACGTTCCTGTTCCTCCTGCTCCAAAATGTCGGTCACTTCTCCGATGATTGTCCCCAGCTTTGCCAGATCGTCGCCATAGGACATGACGGTAATGAGCGACGCAATCAGACCAACGGAAAAGAGAATGACCTGAATAAAAGTGTTGGCATCCAGCGTACCGGCACGGAACAGCACACCTCCAATGGGAAGAACTGCGACCATAGTTGCCGGGAAAACGGACATGGCGAGGCAGAAATAGATATTGCACCGCCGCATCCATTCCACATAGCAGGAAGCACCCTCTTTAGCGGCAACCACGAACTTTTCGTAGGAGCTTTGCGCCTTGCCGAAAGCCTTGATGACCTCGATACCGTTGATGTACTCCACCGCCGTATCATTGAGCACCTTCGTCTTATCCACGGTGTTCTGATAGCTTTCGGCATAGCCACGGGTCATCAGGGCGTAGCAGCCAAACCCAATGGGCACTGTTATCAGCACAGCCAGAGCCATGCGCCAATCCAGTACAAAGAGATACACCAGCAAGGCAACAGGCACCAACAGGTTTGATGTAAATTCCGGGATGATATGTGCCATCGTGGTTTCGATGCTGTCGATGCGCTCCACCAGTACATTTTTCACCGAGCCGGAGGGCATATCCAGCACCGTCCCCAGCGGCACACGGGTCAGCTTCTCACATACCCGTTTGCGGATGTTGCCCAACACCGCAAAGGTCGCCTTGTGAGAAAGCGTGGTAGAAATGCTGTGAAAGCCGCATCGCCCCACCCAAAGAAGCGCCATCACAAGGCAGTGTTGTAAGTAAATATTCATGTCCCGGCATCCACCCAGTAAATCGCCAATCATATTCGCCATGACGAAATAGGGCAAAATGCCGCAGATCACGCCGCACACAGCACTGAGAACGCTGAGTACATAACGGGAGCGATATCCTCCCGCAAAGTCCCAGATCCACGTTGCTGTGGAGCGTTTCGTTTTTGTGTTCATGTTCTACCTCCTGTCATTTCTGTATTCAGCAGGGGTCGTATCAAAGATTTTCTTGAAAGCCGCCGCAAATTTACTGGGGTTATCGTAGCCGACAGCAGATGCAATCTCAATAATCCGCTTTTTACGGTCTGTTACCAGCATGGACGCTGCCACATTCATCTTGTAGTTGCGGATATAGGTATAGATGGGGCTGCCATACACACCCTTGAAGCCGTTTTTCAGGGTCGCTGTGCTGAGATCAAATCGCTTTGCCAGTTCTTCGGCGGTGTAATTTCGGGTCAAATCGTCGGTCAGCAGCTTATGTACCGCCTTGATCTTCTCGGTTTGGCTGGAATAGAAGTACGGGCGTTCATCCTTGTACTCGGACAATTCCAAAGCCCGCAGGAACACCAGCAGCTCCATGACCTTGATTTTGAAATAGTCCATGCGTATCCTTGCCGGAACATTGTAAAGTTCGGAGAAGATATGCTCGATGGAAGGATGCTTGCGCAAAATATAGATGCTGTCCTTACCGCAGAACTTGTCTGCCAATGCCGATAAGTCAAAGGACACACTGGGCATTGCCTCCCGCACGGATTGTTCCGCATGATCGAGGAAGAAGCCAACCGTGATACCATGATAGTGAGACACAGGAAAATACATATCGCCGCTATGGTGCACCCGGCGATCCATTCGCAAATCGCCCTGTTCCATGTAATACCGCATATCTTTATCTGTCCGATGCTCAATGCGTCCTTCTCGACAATGGTCGATGCAGAAGATGCGGGACGAACTGTTAAAACGGCTATAACAATGGGCCATGTGAAAGTCGTTATACATCAGATACACGCCGTCAAAAACCCGATAGATGGTCATAAGTCCATCGCCGCTGGGATCCTTCATCCGCAGAACCTTGCAATCCTCGGTCTCAACCACTTCTTCCAGATTGTCGCCCATGTCCGTACTGTGAAACAATGCCCATGGGTTATATTTGTTTTCCAAAATCTCACCTCCCTCAAATTTGGTTAGAATATGCTAACTCATGTCAATTAAGGAAAGCCGCTTCTTACGGCTTTCAGAGTAATTATACAGGTTTTTCTTCTTGTTATCTACTCCATTCCGCTTTTTTGGCTCCATTCGGCGAAATATCATCAACAGATCTGATAGATTTATGCAAAATGCGCCTATCCTTAGCAAGATGCGGATAGGCGCATAGAGATTTGTGAAAAGTACAAATTGAATTGACAGGTCATATTCAAAGCAGAACTTTCCCGGAGGTGGTGCTATAGCTGTCCACATTGTACCGTAGCCAGACGGTAAAACAGACCCTTTTTCTTTAACAGTTCCTCCGGCGTTCCCGTTTCCGTGACACGCCCCTGTTCCAGAACAACCACCTTATCGACGTTTGCAATCGTTCGCATACGATGCGCAATGACTAATACAGTTTTATCGTGCAGCAGCACGGACAGTGCCTGCTGAATCAGGGTTTCATTCTCTGCATCCATGGATGCAGTCGCTTCGTCCAGAATCACTACCGGTGCATCCTTCAAGATTGCCCGGGCAATGGAGATGCGCTGCCGTTCGCCTCCGGAAAGAGCACAACCGTTTTCGCCGATGTTGCTATGATAACCATCTGGCAAGCGGGAGACGAACTCATCACATCGAGCAGCTCTGGCGGCCTCCAGCACTTCTTCGTCCGTGGCTCCCGCCCGGCCAAGGCGGATGTTCTCCATCACAGAATTATCAAAGAGCGTCACATCCTGAAAGACGATGGAGTAATTCCTGAAGAGTGTTTCCGGTTCCACAGTCGTTACATCCACCCCTCCCAGGAGCACCTGACCCTTGTCAGCATCCCAAAACCGGGCAGCCAGCCGGGAAACGGTGGATTTTCCGCTGCCGGACGGTCCCACCAGAGCAGTAATCTGCCCCTGTTTCGCTACAAAGGATACCTCGTTCAAAACTGGTTCTTCATTATACGAAAAGGAAACGTCCTTAAATTCAATGTCGTACCCGTCATTATTACAAACAGGCCGTCCAGTCTGCTCTGCAGTGGCCTCCATTTCCTTGGCGCGCTCAATACTGACAAATGAGGAAAACAGCTCCGCCATCAGCATAAAACAGGAACCAAAGGGTTCATAGATACGACCCGCCACCAGCAGATATAAGATAAACATATTGACAGACAGCATATTTTTCGTAACCAGCAAACCACCAACCAGCAGCACTGCCACCAGTCCATAACGCACCATCAGCTGTGCCAGTGTCACAGCTGTACCCGGTGCCAGTTCGTTGCGAAAAGCACACTTCACCACATGATTCAGCTTTTTTTCGACCCCATCCAGATATTCCTGTTCTTGACTGGCAGAGCGAAGCTCCTGCACGGCATCCAGATATTCCTGTACACCGTCATAGGCGGCACGATGCGCATCATAATTGCGTTCCTCTGCCCTGACCTGGGCTTTCCGTGCTACAAGCAAAATCAGTGCAGCCACAGGCACTGGCAGGACAATGCACAGCCCCATGCGCCAGTCCATAACAAGCAGACCCACTGATACAATCCCAAACATAATGACCGTACCGAACAGGCTGGGCACAGCATTGGAAAAGACCCGTTCCAGCTTGGAGCAGTCACCCATCATGGTTGTTGTCAGGTCAGACAGATCCCGCTGCCCGAAAAATGACAGGGGCAATCGGCGCAGCTTTTCCGCCAGAGTAATCCGCCGGTTAGCGCTTTCTTCGTAAGCTACTTTATAGGTTAGGTTGTACTGAATCCACTGGGTGATGAATATCAGCAGTAAGAGTGCTGTAGCCATCAGAAGAACCGCATATGGCTGCATGATAAACCCGGCATTTCCGCAAATATCATCCAGAAGCCTCATGGTCACCATCATCAAAAGGGAAATTGGAGCCATGATACAAAGATGCCCAATGGTTGTGGCGATAATACCGTGTTTTAACTCCCGCGCCCCCTGGTCGCTCAATGCAAACAATTTCTTCAGCACGACTTTGCCTCCTCTCTGCTGTCAATTCTCCAAGTGATTGACTTGCTATAATCCGCCCATAAACGGGCATACTCTCCATTTTGCCCAAGCAGTTCCTGATGGGTTCCCTGCTCTGCCAGCCGTCCAGCTTTCATCACGAGAATCTGATCCGCGTCTCGGATAGTGGATAGCCGGTGGGCAATCATAATAACCGTTTTCCCCTTTGTCAGTTCTTTCAGGGCTTTCTGAATCTGAACCTCATTTTCCGGGTCAGCAAAGGCCGTGGCTTCGTCCAGGATAATGACTGGGGCATTCTTGAGGATAGCCCGTGCAATGGCCACACGCTGCACCTCTCCACCAGAAAGGTATGTCCCCTTTCCGCCAACTACGCTGTCGAGTCCCTCTGGTAGTTTTGCCAGAATGTCATCACACTGAGCCAGATGAGCCGCCCGCAGGATATCCTCCCGACTAGCATCTTTACAGCCGCCCCGGATATTTTCTTCTAATGTCATTTTCAACAGCTTCGGGTTCTGAAACACAAAAGCAATTTTCGTCATCAACTCCTGTCTGGAAAGTTGGGAAATCTCTGCGCCACCCAGCGTAATGCGCCCCTCCTGCACATCATAAAAGCGGGGGACCAGGGTCCCGATGGTGGTCTTGCCGGAGCCGGAATGTCCCACCAGTGCCGTAACGGTTCCGGCTTTTGCTGTAAAACTGACATCTGAAACCGCTGGCTGTTCGCCTGTGGGATAGGTAAAGGTCACATGCTCAAAGCAAATGTCGCTGCCCTGTGCCATTTGCGGCTCCTGTGCCTCTGACTGCTCTCTGGCAAGCAGAATTGTGTCAATCCGCCGCATAGATTCCATAGCCTGCATCTTATAGTTGCTCATGTACATGATCTTGTTGAGAACAGATGCGCATGCAGGTGCAAAAATCAGATAAAACAGGAAATTCTCTATAAAGGCAGTCAAATCTCCCGCCGAAGTCATGCCGATGAGTGCGGCAGGGATCAGCACAAGAAAAGCGGCATTGACCACAGTATTGAAGCCCACATATCCGGGCTTGCAGGCCATAGTAAAGGCCAGTGCGTCATCCCGATAAGCATTGATCGCTTCCTTGAAGCGCCGTATCGAATGTACCGACTGTCCAAATACCTTAATCACGGAGATTCCCCGGACATACTCCACCGCCTCGTGGTTCATTTCCTCCTGAGCGTCCTGATAGCGCTTCATGAAATTCATGGTTTTTTCGCCCATCATTGTCATCTGGCAGGCAAAGCTTGCAAGCATCAGAACGATCAGCGGAAGGCCAATGCGCCAGTCCATAACCAGCATCAGCACAAGGCTGGCAACCGTCGTGACCTGAGCGCTCACCAGATCCGGCAGCTGATGGGCAAGGTAAGTCTCCATTTGGGCGCTGTTTTCATCAATGATTTTTCTTAGCTTTCCGCTGGGATTTTCCTCAAAATACCCCATTGGCATCCTGGACAAATGACGGAGCGCTGCCATTTTTAAATTCTTTTCTGTATGAAAAGCTGCGGTATGGGAGCACATAAGTGCCGCAAAATTAATGATCAGCCCGGCCAGTTCCAGCGCCAATGCCCACACGCCCCACTGCACCAGGGACGAGATAGCAAAACCTCCTCCGGCCAGTCCGGTTAAAAGCGCACGGGCCGCAAAATAAACACACACAAACGGTCCCAGAAGGAACAAGGCGCTGATGCCGGACAACAACTGCGCAGCGCCCAGTAGGGGACGATGCCGTCCTGTAAACTCCAGCAGGCGCGGAATACCGGTTTTCTGCGGCTTCTTTGTCTGCGCATCCTCTCCAAATACCTTCTTCATATAAATCACTCCTCTCTCATCAAGCGGTATGAATTTCTTTACTTCCCCTGCGTGGATATGCAGAATATGGGTCGCACAGCGCAAGATCAGCTCCGGATCATGTGTCACGATCAGGGTACTGGCTGCCTGTTTATTAGCTGCACGGATCAGCTCCGCTGTCCGCAGCAGATTTTCTCCATCCTGACCGCTGGTCGGCTCATCATAGAGCATCAGTTTTCGCTTCATGCAAAGAGCTGTTCCCAGAGAAAGCCTTTGTTGCTGACCTCCGGAGAGGGAGCCAGGGTGACGGTTCTCCATACCATTTAAGCCCAGCGTTGTCAAAACCTCTTTGCCCTTTTCTTCTGACAGTGCCGGATTATTCAAGGTCAATTCACCCAATACCGTATCGCTGAACAGTTGATGTCCTGCCTCCTGCATGACCAGGTAGACCTGCTCCGGCAGCTTTTTATGCGCAATCTTCTTGCCGTCGATCCGTACTGTACCCGTATGCTTCAAAAGACCTGCCAGGCAAAGACTGAAAGTGGATTTCCCGGCACCGTTTTCTCCGATCACCGCTACGATTGCCCCTGACGGTATTTCTAAATGCGGCACATTCAGTACCTGGCGCATCTGGCGGCTAAACTGAAGCCCATCTATTTCCAGCCCGGTACTCTTTTGTTTTATCAGCCCCATATCGGGCCTCAGTTCATAAAGCTGCTCCCGCTTTACTGCCCTGAGTCCCAACGCTTTGCGCTTCTCTAGCGAAAGATCTGCCGCTGCTTCCGGCGTAAATTCCTGCCTGATCCGGCCATCCTCCAGCAGCACATAACGGTCAGCGATTCCCTCCAGATACCACAGCCGATGCTCTGAAATCAGCACAGTTCTTCCTTCATCTTTCATCATGCGGATCAACTTCTGCAGTTTTCGGATGCTCTCCATATCCAGATTAGAAGAAGGCTCATCCATAACGATGACCGGCGGTAAAGCCGCATAAACGGAGCCGCAGGCGATCTGCTGTTTCTCGCCGCCTGACAGTTCAAAAATATTCCGGTCCATCAGCTCCTGCAGGTTCAGACGATAGGACACCTCCTCCAGACGCTTCTTCATCTGTGGGCGGGGGACATTCTGATTTTCCAGATTAAAAGCTATCTCTCCGGTCGTATCCATATGGAAAAACTGGGTACGGGGATTCTGGAAGACACTTCCCACAATCCGGGACGTTTGGGGCAACGGTGTCTGCTGCATTTCCTGTCCGCCTACAAGGACATTCCCCTCCAGTTTCCCGGCATAAAAATGAGGGATAAGACCGTTTACCAGGCGAAGCATGGTCGTCTTCCCACATCCGCTTTTCCCACAAAGTACCACACATTCTCCGCGTGATGCCTGAAAGCTTACATCAGACAGCACCTGCATTTCATTTGCTTCCCCGTTCCGGTAAGAAAAGGAAACATGATTCAGTTTGATCAAAACATCTCCTCCCTTCCTCAGAAACAAAGATTCCAGAACAGCAGTCCTGCAGAAACAGCTATTATACACCAATCCAGAGCCTTCATCTGAACCTCCGCATAACTGGTTCGCGGCATATTTTTGTCAAACCCCCGCGCCATAACAGCAGCTGACATCTCATCCACGATAACCGAGCACTGCAGCAAAAAGGGAACCAGCATATATTCCATCATCTGCAGCGGACGACGAAGAACATTTTTCCATGTCAGCGCCATCCCTCTTAACCGGAGCGCCTGATTCACCATCTGCCATTCTTCCCGGATAGTAGGGACAAAACGGAGCATCACCGCCAGAGGAATGATGACCTCGTTTGGCAGATGCATCTGAGTAAACGCACTGATATATTCCCCAATCCTAGAAGTCTGTGTCACAATATAAAAGGCTGCAAACAGCGGTAAAATAAACCGGCAGAAATGACATGCCAGCATGATGATATTCTGCAGTATCCCTGACAATCGCGGCGCTAGAAACAGATCGCATAAAAACATAACTGCAAAGATAAGACCGGTATAAAAAGCCCTCTTCCATTTCTGGCACAGAAGCGTTACCCCCACACACAGGGCAAGAAGGACAAATTCCTGCGGATGTGTCAGCCCGGAAAATGCCGAGAGGCAGGCGGCAATAAATACCGCCAGCTTACTTCTCGGATCCAAAAGACCGCTGGAAATCTTTTCGCGGTTCACGCTGTAATACCGGCTTTCACAAAATGTTTTTTCAGGATCTTTCTTCCAAACAGACCGCCAAGCAATCCGCCCACCAAAGCCAAAGCAATCAGCACAAGAACAATCCAGCTGGGCGTTAGCTTATCCAGCGTTGCGATATATTCTTCTCCATAGTACCCTGCACAACTTTCTAAGAAGGCGTCCTTTGCCAGAACAAGGGCAAAGAAGGGACCCATAGAAGTCAGGTTGAACACACAGTAGCTGACTGCCAGCGCACCTGCGGATTTGCGTCTTTTTGCGGTAATGAGTTCAGCGATTAATCCCCATACAACTGCAAAAATCAGCGGATAAATGGTTGACATGGACGTAATCAGCCCCACCAGGATCGCCAGCACCAGGATCGCACCGGTGCGCGGCACCTTGGTGGCATACAGCATATACACAGTTCCCAGTATGATGCCGGCAATCAACGGCGTTGCCAGAAAGAGGATTGGAACAATGGTCAGGACTGAGGACAACACCGTGAGCAGCACTAAATAAATTGCGCCAAAGGCGCCTGCGGTAATTAAATCCTTTGTTGTAAGTTTTGTTTTCATATGTATTTCTTTCCTTTCTGCATCTTTGGTTAGTCTATGCTAACTCATACATATTACCATGTGAAAGATTCTTTTGCCACTCCGAAAAGCCATGCCTTCTGCAAAATGCTCCAAAAAGCCAAAAAATGACACCTCCATCCGGAAGGTGTCACTATGATTTTCTTCTACTTTTTTTCCTTTCGATAGGCACTTGGTCTGCAGCCTATCACCGCATGGAATGCCTCTGAAAATTTGCTTGGATTCTGATAACCCATTTCCAGCGCAATTTCGCTGATTTTTTTATCTGACTGGCGCAAAAGCTGTGCCGCCCGATGCATTTTGTAACTACGCAAATATGCATAAGGTGATTCGCCATAAATTTGCCTGAATCCATCTTTTAACTGAGTCAGACTTAAATTGTGCTCCAATGCCAGTTCCTTCAGATTGGTCCGGTGTTCCATATCCTGTACCAGATGCTCCCTGACATGCTTGATCCGCTCCACAGTCACTCCCGAAATATAATCCTGGTTCTCCTCAAAAAGAGTTTGTCTGAATTGGAAATGATAAAGGAGCTCCAAAATCTTCAGCCGCAAAAAGGGTAGAGACGGACGATCCAGATGTGTATACAGTTCCTGATATACATGCTCTATTTCCGCATTGCGGCGAAATACCGGGGATCTTGATTCAAGAGAATATTTCTCTGTGATTGCCTCCGCGCTGATTTGAAAGGCCTCAAGCTCCGGTACATCCTTCATGACCTCCGGAAACAAAATAATAGTGGACCCATAAAAGTAGTTCAATGGGAAGGAAGACGCGATTGGCGGGTGCATCTGGCTGTTCAGGGTAATATCTCCTTCTCCTAAGTAAAGGTAATTCCTGCTGTCAAACGCACACTCAAACCGTCCTTTCCGGCAGTGGTTGATTCCGATCACGTTTTGCTTTTCGCCCGATCGGAAACAGCTTTCCGATGCAAAATCCACGACCATCAGCTGCACCCCCGGGAAGATGTCATACAGTCGCATATCTGCAGTGCCGTCCTGTACTTGAAAATCGACATAAGTCACAAAAGATTCTCTGCCCGGCATTTTCGCATCTTGCTTTATGTAATTTAGTTCCTGCATGATAAACACCCCCTCAGGTTATCCGAAAATTTAGAGTCCATAGTTTTATTCTATACTTTTGAATCAAGGTCAATCGTATTTTTATTTATCGAAAAATGTTTCCCTTTTTCAAATTTGGGCAGATTCCGAATGATTTCTTTGTATTTTCCCTTTGATTCCACCATGACCGCTTGGGCTTCCGTCGGCGTCAGTTCAAACACAGCAGTCAAATTCCGCTGAAAGGATTTCCTAAAAAAACAACCATATTCCCAAAGGCATTCCTATGTATTTCATATCGTAGCCTTCTTCCATGATTCAATGGTGGCGGTGATACGCCGATCAATATCCACACGAGCCGACTTGCATTCTTTCGGATGCTTCTTCGCACTCTGAAACGCCATTTTCACAAACAGACTCGCCCCAACAGGCAGCATGATCTTAATCAGTCCTTCGGGGAAAACAAAGTGCGTAGCATAAGGATATATCGCTGTTTCTACCTCGCAGGTGTGTGGGCGTTCTGCCAATCGTTTTTCCATGCGCCGAATGTATTTCGCTGTGTCCCACAGCACATCATCCTCTGCGCCAATAAGCAGGAGCTTACCCTTGATATTTTCTACCTTGATGAACTCGGCTTCTGTAATAGGGTGTGCCTTTTCGGAATCGTCAAAAAGCTTCCATGAGTTGACCATATCGCCGGTACGCTTGGTTTCGGTGGCAATGCACTGCCAATACTGCGGGTGTTGATAAACAAATGGCATATAGGGCAAAGGCTCTCCTTGGTAGGAAAAGAGAGATTCACCCTCAATAGGCCATTCTTTGCAACCATCTTTCTTGCCCTGCATGAATCCCTGCCAGATAAAATCGCTGGGTGTCATGCCGATGGTCAGGGTAATATCCGAAAAGTAGATTGCCGCTGTCAACGCCAGTGTGCCCGTTGTAGATGCACCCACAATACCGATTTTGCGGATACCGTGGTTTTTCAGCCAGTTAATTGCTGCCTCCACACGCTCCAATGGATAGTTGTGATGACCATAATCCTTTTTTGCCGGGGACATGGTGAGGACATTGATGTCCTGCCTCAAAAGCCATTTCACACAGGAACGAGCCATGTAATCCTCCGGGTCATCTCCTATCATAGCGATCATGGCACAGTTAGAGGGTGTTTTACACGCCCAATATGCGCCGTAAAAGCCGTCCGTTTCGATATCAAAATGGATGTGTTTCATTATGTATTCCTCCTAAATCCCGCCTCATCCACATATTCGGGGTGCTCTTTCAGATATTCATCCCTGTCTCCGCAGATGGTATAATCACACTTGCACCCGTCCGCACAGGTGGTCGTCCGCACCAGCCGTGCGTGGAGCAACTCCATGGAAGCAAAGTCCACATTGCACAGGGCGGGCATGATGTCCGTAAGACCGTGCCGGATAGCAAACTCCGCCGCCGGACACGATGTAAACTCATAATAAATAGGCTTTTTGGTTTCATAAGGCGCAACCGTCATCTCGTAATCGTGCCATTTATCGCAGCCGCTTTTCGCCCGCACAAACGCTCTGTACATCAGCTTCCTCCAGAACGGCTTGTTGCAGTTCACAAACCGCAGCCTGCGGAAGATCGGCAGGATCAGATTTTCCTCCATCTCCTCTATCTCCCGAAAGGTCGCTACATCCCTGCACGCGGCGTAATAGCTCATGATGGCGATGCAGTCGTAGGTGCCGCCTACGCCGTTGTGGAAGTTCCGTTTGCCGCCCAAATCGGTGCGCCAGTCGGAGAGAAAGTCCGCATACTGCCGCTGTACCTGTTCCCAAACCGTCTCCCGCTTCGCTTCCGGATAGTGCAGGGCGATTTTTGCCCGTATCTCTTTCTTGCAGGGCTTTGAATACAGCACATGGTTTTTGCGGTCGAATTGAAGTTCTCTGTCTTTCATCTGTTTGCCTCCCTCCTTGAAAATCGTGGCATACAGCAGTCATTTCATTGTTTCCGAGCCGTGACGCATAGCCAACTTTTCTTTTTGTGTATCTGAACATCGTGAAAGCCCGCCTGCTCCAGATACGCTTTCAGTTCTGTGTCTTTGTAGATGGTCATGCCGCCGATGATTTCCGTCCATTTCTCGTCCCTGTCCGTGTCGCCGTTGCTCTCGTTGCAGATAAGAAAGGTTCCGCCGGTCTTCAGCACCCGTCCGACCTCGCAAAAGCACTGCGGCAGATCAGGCCAGAAGTAGACGGTTTCAAAAGCCGTGACCAGATCGAACTGCTCCGATTCAAACGGCAGCTCCGCCACGCTCGCGCACAGCACATCACAGCGTCCCCTCGCAACGGCGGCTTTGTTGACCCTTTTTGATTTCTCGACGCTGACAGGGGAATAGTCGATCCCCCGCACAGTGCCTTTCGGACACAACTTCAACAGTCTTTTGATATTCGCCCCGCCGCCGCAGCCGCAGTCCAGCACCTTGGCATCCGGAGCAGGCTCCAAAAAGCGAAGTCCCCACCGTGCCACGGGGCTGTGACCG
>OLGM01000474.1_pt1 | contig 25487 bp, 19 predicted proteins | sample 1606001 | NCBI WGS metagenome assembly OLGM01 (sample SAMN03283294) | human gut metagenome | biome: human-associated habitat; material: feces | host: Homo sapiens | place: Peru | collected 2012
CGGGTAGATGCCCAGCTTGACGCCCATATAGAGCATATCGGCCAGACCGCCGTTGTTCAGGATCTCGACCCACATGGGGTGCTCCAGACCGTCACCGACGAAGTACTGCATGTGGATGATGCCGCTGCCGGGGAGGTTGGCAAGGATCATGCCAAAGGCCATGGGCAGCAGGATCAGGGGTTCGAACTCCTTGACGATGGCGAGGTACAGCAGAAAGCAGCCCACGCAAATCATCACGGCGTACAGCCAGCCGCCGGGCTGGCCAAACTGTGCAAAGCCGGAACTTTGGAAAATACCGACCAGAGTATCAATAAACTGTGTCATGCTCTTCCTCCTGTGTTAAAACGGTGCCGTGGTGTCGTTCACGCCGGCCTTGCCCCAGCCATTTTTGCCACGACGCACTGCTTTAAGGGTGTACTTGCCGTTGCCCATTGCATGGATAGCAGCCATAATAGCGGCCACCACGTCACCGGGGATGCCTTCCTCTACCTGAGGAGCGGGCGCAGCCTGCTGTACCGGAGCGGCAGCGGGCTTTGCGGCAGGTGCCTGCGCAGCAGTCTTGGCGGCCTTCTTCTTGGCATTCATCGAGTCGAAGATCTTGCCCTCCAGCGTGATGATCGTCATCAGCAGCACGAGGATCAGGAACACCAGCACGATACCAGTAATGGTAACGACCACATCGAAACCTAAGTCCATGGTTTTTCCTCCTGTTTGTTGGATACTGCAAGCGATACAACATCGTTAGCAGAAAATCAATTTGGGTATAGTATACCGTATTTTGCCAATCATTTCAACAAAAATTAACAAATTTTATTTTTGCTGCTTTGTAATATGACATGGACAAAACGAACCAAGCTTAGCGGCGGCCGATGCGCGGAGTAGCGTCTGTAAAGCCGGTTTCCAGCTTATCGCCGATGGAAAGACTCTGTGCTGTGCCCAGCGCAACGCAGTTTACGGGGTCCGGCGAGACGGTGACCTCCACCTTCAGCTCCTGACTCAGATATTCCGTCAGGCCGTGCAGCTGGGCGCCGCCGCCGGTCAGCATGACGCCGTTGCGGTAGATATCGCCTGCCAGCTCCGGCGGGGTCTTTTCCAGCACCTGATGGGCTGCGGTGCCGATCTGCTCGCTGAGCATCATCACCGGCTCGTACAGGTCGTCGGTAGAAACGGTCACGCGCACCGGCAGACCGGTGAGCAGGCTGCGGCCCTTGATCTCCATGCTCTCGTGGAAATCGGTCTTTTGGGGGCAGCAGGCAACGTGCTTTTTCAGTTCCTCGGCGGTGCGCTGGCCAATGGCAATGCTGTATTTGTTGCGGACGTGCTTGAGGATCTCTTCATCGTAGTGGTTGCCGGCCACGCGCACACTGGTGGCCTTGACCTTGCCACCAAGGCTCAGCACCGCGATATCCGTGGTGCCGCCGCCGATATCAATGATCATGCGGCCATCCGGCAGGGTGATGTCGATGCCGGAGCCGAGAGCGGCAGCAATGGGTTCGTCAATCAGGTAAACCTGACGGGCACCGGCTGCCACCACGGCCTCCACCACGGCGTCGCTCTCGATGCCGGTAATGGCGGCGGGCACGCACACAGCCACCCGGGGCTTGACCATGTGGGAGCTGTACACCTGCTTGACAAAGCGGCAGATCAGCTCCCGGGTCATGGTGTGGTCGCTGATGACGCCATCCTTCAGCGGGAAGATGGCGGAAATATAGTTGGGCGTGCGTCCCACCATGGCCAGTGCCTTGTCGCCGGCCTCCAGCACGGTGTTCTTGCGGGTATCCATTGCCACAACGCTAGGCTGGTTGAGCACCACGCCCTTGCCCTCCTGCGCAATGATGATGGTAGTAGTACCAAGGTCGATGCCGATATCATTCTGTGCCATAATTGCCTGAATCCTTTCTCTGCGTTCCTCTATCATGTATGTAACGCCCGCAGCTGCGGGCAAAAAACAAAGACTGCTTTAGTATAACATAGTTGCGGCAAAAAGTATACAAGCTTTGCCGCTGTTCTGCGCGGTTTTATCAGGAGCTCTCCCCTTCTGTGCTGAGTTGCTCCGGCGGCTGTCCGGCCTGCAGCAGGGCGCACAGGCCGCTGTAACGCAGGTTCTGCCGGATGTTGCTCATCATGCTGTTCACCACGTCCCTGCGGCCCGCCACAACGCACAATTTGCGCGCGCGGGTGACGCCGGTATAGAACAGGTTGCGGTAGCACAGCCTTGGCGGCACCTGCGCTACCGGCAGGATCACCGCCGGGAACTCGCTGCCCTGACTTTTGTGCACCGTGATGGCGTAGGCGATCTCCAGTTCGTTCAGGTTTTCCGCCGGGTAGAGCAGACGCCGGTCGTCCATGCGCACCACCATGGAACGCTCCCGCAGATTGATGCTTTCCACGATACCGATATCGCCGTTATAGGCACCCACGCCCTGCTCACCGCCGATGCGGTTCCAGACGATCTCGTAGTTGTTGCGCACCTGCATCACCTTGTCCCCTACCCGGAACACCCGGGCGGCGCTTTGCAGCTGGGGCTTGCCCTTCTGGGGCGGGTTGAGCAGGTTTTGCAGTTCCACGTTCAGCGCCTGTGTGCCGGTGGGGCCAAGCTTTGTGGGGCACAGCACCTGAATATCCCGGATGGGGTCAAAGCCGTAGCTCCGGGGCAGCCGGGTGGTGACAAGGTCGCACACCAGCCGCTGGGCGGCCTCGCCATCGGACTCCAAAAAGAAGAAGTCATCGGTCTTGCTGCCCTTCTGCAGCGGCTCACCGGAGATGATGTGGTGGGCGTTTTCCACGATGAGGCTGCGCTTTGCCTGCCGGAAGATCTCGTTCAGGCAGACGGTGGGCACGCAGCCGGAGCGGATGACCTCGCTGAGGATGTTGCCCGCACCTACGCTGGGCAGCTGGTCGGCATCGCCTACCATAATAATACGGCAGGTGTAGCGCAGCGCTGCAATGAGCGCCTGAAACAGCTTGACGTCCACCATGCTCATCTCGTCCAGAATGACCACGTCACACTTGAGCAGATTTTTGTCGTTATGGATAAAGCTGACCACGCCGCCGGTGTAGTCCACCTCCAGCAGGCGGTGGATGGTGCTGGCCTTGCGGCCGGTCAGCTCGCTGAGCCGCTTGGCAGCGCGGCCGGTGGGCGCGCACAGGGCTACCCGCTCGGCTTGATTTTCCAGCAGCTGCAAAATGGCGTTGACGGTGGTAGTCTTACCGGTGCCGGGGCCGCCGGTGAGCACAAGGCAGTTCTCGGTCATGGCCTTGCGGATGGCTTCCCTTTGCAGGGGGGCGTAGGCAAAGCCCTGCGTCAGCTCCAAGATCTGGATGTTTTTATCCAGATCCCGGGCAGTGTTCTTGCCGCGCTTTGCCAGCAGGTTCAGTCGGTCAGCAATGTCCTGCTCCGCCGCCAGCAGATCCGGCAGATAAATATAAGGTACAGCATCGAACATTTTCACGGCCAGTTCTTCCGTCTCGATGCAATGATCCAGCGCCCGGGCCAGCTTTTCCGGCGGCTGGTGGATAAAGTTGGAGGCAGTTGCCAGCAGCTGTGCCCGGGGCAGACAGGTGTGGCCGTTGCCCGCATTGTGGCGCAAAGTGCGCAGCAGGGCAGCTTCCAGCCGCTGGGCGCAGTCCCCTTCCATGTGGTAATACTGGGCAATGCTGTCCGCGTGGCGGAAATCCAGCTGCAGCGGCTCCCCGCACAGCAGATAGGGGTTTGACGCAATGGCCTGCATCGCCCCCACTCCAAAGGCTTTGAACACCTCCATGGCCTTGCGGGGGCTGATCTCGAACTGCGCCAGATAGGCGATGAGCTCCCGCATACCGAACATCCGCTTGAACTCCTGCTGGATGCGGTCGGCTTTATCCGGCGAGATGCCGGGGATCTTGGTCAGCCGGGCGGGGTCGTTGGCGATGACCTCCAGCGCCTCGGCACCAAACATATCAATGATCTTATCCGCAGTTTTTGCGCCGATATACGGCAGGGAGCGGCTGGCCAGAAAGGCATACACCGCTTCCAGATCTTTGGGCATATCGGTCTCGCATTCCTGCGCGTGGAACTGGCGGCCATAGGTGGCGTGGTTTTCGTACCGGCCGCGGCAGATGACGCTTTCGCCCGCATGCAGCTCTCCCACGATGCCGCAGACCACCGTGAGCACACCGCCGCCGGAGATCTCGAACACCACATAGCCGTTATCCTCGTTCTCGTAGATGATATCCTCTACAACGCCTTCGATCTGTTCCAGCTGCTCGTCCACCAGCTCCACCTCCTTTTGCACAGATATTATAAGTATAGCCCTTTTGGCGGGATTTGTAAATTGTTGAATCCGCAAAATACCCGGGCGGCTCTCGCCTTTTTCCGGCGGTTGTGCTATACTGGGCGCAAACACTATGTCACGAAATGAGGAGCAACAATGGAGATCATCATTCATCAGGCCATTCTGCACGTTCTGGATACCACCATGGATGCGCCGGTGCTCAGCGGCGGGCCCATGGAGCTGACTGCCGAAAAGAACGCCTACCTGCAGAACCACATTGAAAAGCTGCTGGCCAGCGATGACATCCGCCAGTGCCGCCCGCTGCCGGACTCGGCCTTTAAAAATGAACTGGAGCACAATCAGGACTTTGTGGATCTTTCCTGCCGCATTGCCGGGGTGCTGTTCGACTATATGCACGCCCACACCACCATTCCCGGGGCAGACCTTGCTGTGGTGGATTTCACCCGGGACGGTGCGCCGTGGCTGGGCATCCTGAAACTGAACTACAAAAACGGCTACACCCACTATACCGAGACTGTGGAGGGTGCGCCGGTGAACTCCATCATCCAGCAGCGCGCTTGCCTGCCCACCCAGAGCGGCAAGGTGGAGGAGGGCGCACTGGTAGACCTGACCGATTACTCCATGCGGCTGCTGGAAAAGAAGTACGATATTGACGGCCACAAGGAGTTTTATCTTTCCACTGTGGTGTTCCAGTACACCACCGCTCAGCCGGAAAAAAAGAAGTTGCAGGCCATTCAGGAAGCCGCCGTGCAGGCTGTGCAGGAAAACTACGCCGAAACGCCCCATGTGGAGGCACAGGTGGCCATGATGATCGCCAATCAGGCCGCCGACAACGACAATCAGGTGTCCATCCAGCAGGTGCGCCAGCAGTTGGAGGAGGAATACCCCCTCGCCGCCGTGCCCTTTGACGACTATGTGGAAAAGAGCGATGTCATTGACAGCGCCGCCCAGCCGGTGACTGTGACCCCCGCCCGCATCCGCCGGATGGAGAGCCGCAGTCTGCGCACCGCCAACGGCATTGAGGTAAAGATCCCCACGGAGCTATTGAACGCCGAATCGGAGGTAGAATTCCTGCACGCCGATGATGGCAGCATTTCCCTGCTGATTAAAAATGTCATTTTGTAAGCTTTAACTGCAAAATCTTGCAAAACCCTGCGTTTAGCCTTGCTATCCGCAGGGTTTTGTGCTATACCTGTGTTGTATCTTTCGTGGTATACACGTTACGACCTTAGAGGAGGAAATTTTATGGAACTGGCTCTCATCACCGCGCAGCAGGTCGCGGTCTTGTTCCTGCTGATCGGCACAGGCATGGTGGCGGTCAAGACCGGCGTGCTCAAGCTGGAAAACAAGCAGGCGCTTTCCAATCTGCTGGTGTACATCATCGTACCGGCCATGGTGGTAAACTCTTACCGCATGGAGTTCAGCGCCCAGATCTTGCGCAATCTGCTGGCGGCTTTCGGTATGAGTATCCTGTCTGTGCTGCTGGGCACCGTGATCACCCTGCTGCTCACGGCGCGCAAGACCGGCAGCCGGATGCCTATTTTCCGGTTTGCCTGCATTTTTTCCAACGCAGCATACATGGGCTTCCCGCTTATTTCGGCGCTGTTCGGCTCTGAGGGTCTTTTGTATGCCAGCGCCTACGTTACCGTGTTCAACATTCTGCTGTGGACGCTGGGCTACGGCCTTGTCAGCGGCGGCTCCAGCGTAAAGGAAGTCGCCCGCAGTCTGGTGCGCACCCCGGTGCTGTACGCCATTGTGGTGGGTCTGGGCATCTATCTGCTGCAGATCCCGCTGCCTGCCCTGATCACCCAGCCGCTGGAGCTGCTGGCCGGGGTGAACACCCCGCTGTCCATGCTCATTACCGGTATGCTGATCGCCGCCGGTGACGTGCGCAGCATCGTGACCGATAAGCACATCTGGAAGCTTGCCTCTGTGCGTATGCTGCTGATCCCGGCGGCTACGCTGGCACTGTTCGGGGTGCTGGGCTTCCACGGAACTGCCGCACAGGTGGTAACACTGCTGGAATGCTGCCCGGCAGCCGCCATCACCTCGGTATTTGCGGTACAGTTCGGCCACGACGAACATTTTGCCGCCGGAAGCGTGGTGCTGACCACCCTGCTCAGCATCGTCACCCTGCCGCTGTGTGCACTGATCATCACCATGGTGATGTAATCAGCCCTGCGGCAGTGCTGCGCTGCTATATTTATATTGTAAGAAGAGCTGCCATGCATCGTGTTGTACGGCGGCTCTTTGCTTTGGCAAGCGGAGAGCATTCCCGACCATTACCACACAAAACAAAAAGCCATCGCTTTTGCATTTCTGCATCAACGATGGCTTCGTATTGGAGCGGCCGACGAGGCTCGAACTCGCTACCTCCACCTTGGCAAGGTGGCGCTCTACCAGATGAGCTACGGCCGCATATCCGGTGCATTTATCCCTGCACCCTCCCGTTTTTCAACGGCGCTTTCGCAATATTCTGCGGAAAGAAGGAGAAAGTCTTACACGACTTTCGACGTGGTGCCTCCGATCGGAATCGAACCAATGACACGGGGATTTTCAGTCCCCTGCTCTACCGACTGAGCTACAGAGGCAAATACGACCCGGATCGGGCTCGAACCGACGACCCCCAGCGTGACAGGCTGGTGCTCTAACCAACTGAGCTACCGGGCCATATGGTGGAAGTTAACGGGCTCGAACCGCTGACCCTCTGCTTGTAAGGCAGATGCTCTCCCAGCTGAGCTAAACTTCCACATATGGAGCGGCCGACGAGGCTCGAACTCGCTACCTCCACCTTGGCAAGGTGGCGCTCTACCAGATGAGCTACGGCCGCACATTCCATTTGTTTGTACCGGGCTTTCGTCCGGCGACGTTGGTTATTATACCGCACACTCCGGCAGTTGTCAACCACAAATTTACATTTTTTCAAAAAAGAATGTCTTTTAGCTCTGATACGTTCTTTTTTATTTTGCGTGCGGCGAGGACTCCGCCCTTTTCGCCCTGTTTCGCACCGCTGTGTGCATGAGCAAAATACAGTTGCTTTCTATTTCACAAACTATTATAATAAAGAGGACGCTTTGTCAGACGGAAAATGCACCCGCGCGGGTGCAGCTTCCATTTATAGAAAAGAAAAAGGAATTGCCAGCAAAAAGGAGCTAACGCAATGTATAAGATCACTGAAAAGGTCGCGCTGAACCCCACCGTGACAAAGATGGTCATCGAAGCCCCGCTGATCGCCAAAAAGGCAAAGCCGGGTCAGTTCATCATTGTTCGTCCGTTTGAGGACAGCGAGCGTATCCCCCTGACCGTGGCCGGTTACGACCGCGAAAAGGGCACTGTGGATATCATTTTCCAGATCGTGGGTGGTACCACCATGGAGCTGAACAGCCTGAACGCAGGCGATTGTGTCCACGATTTTGTCGGCCCGCTGGGCCGCGCCACCGAGACCGAGGGTCTAAAGAAGGTGTGCGTTGTGGGCGGCGGCGTGGGCTGCGCCATTGCACTGCCCATCGCCAAGGAGCTGCACGATCAGGGCTGTGTGGTGCACAGCGTGGTCGGCTTCCGCAATAAGGATCTGCTGATCCTTGAGGACGAATTCAACGCCTGCAGCGACGAGTTGCGCATTATGACCGACGACGGCAGCTACGGCACCAAGGGTGTGGTCACCGCTGCACTGGACGAGCTGGTGGCTGCCGGCAACCAGTACGATCTGGTCATCACCATCGGCCCGCTGATCATGATGAAGTTCGTGGTCAAGACCTGCCAGAAGCACGGCCTGAAGAGCATCGTTTCCATGAACCCCATCATGATCGACGGTACCGGCATGTGCGGCGGCTGCCGCCTGACCGTGGGCGGTCAGACCAAGTTTGCCTGCGTGGACGGCCCGGACTTTGACGGCGATCTGGTGGATTTTGACGAGGCAATGGCACGCGGCACCATGTACCGCCCGTTTGAGGCACACGCCCGTGAGGCAGCCTGCAACCTGTTCAAGACTCAGGAGGGAATGTAAAATGGCTTTCAATATGGACCCCAAAAAGTGCCCCATGCCCACGCAGGACCCCAACGTCCGCAACAAGAACTTTAAGGAAGTGGCTCTGGGCTACACCGCCGAGATGGCCGTGAACGAGGCCAAGCGCTGCATCGGCTGCAAGAACAAGCCCTGCCAGTCCGGCTGCCCCGTGGGCATCGACATCCCGGAGTTTATCGCACATGTTGCAGAGGGCGACTTTGAGGCCGCCTATCAGGTGATCAACCGCTCCTCTTCCCTGCCTGCCGTCTGCGGTCGTGTCTGTCCGCAGGAGAGCCAGTGCGAGGGCAAGTGCACCCGCGGCATCAAGAACGAGCCGGTGGCCATTGGCCGTCTGGAGCGCTTTGTAGCCGACTGGCACCGCGAGAATGTGCACACCGCACCCATCGTACCGGAGTGGAACGGCCATAAGGTTGCCATCATCGGCGCAGGCCCTGCCGGTCTGACCGCCGCCGGTGATCTGGCAAAGCTGGGCTACAAGGTGACCGTTTACGAAGCTCTGCACGTTGCAGGCGGTGTGCTGATGTACGGCATCCCCGAGTTCCGTCTGCCCAAGGCCATCGTCCAGCAGGAGATCGACGGCCTGAAGAAGATGGGCGTGGATTTTGAGTGCAACATGGTCATCGGCAAGGTGCTGACCATTGACGAGCTGATGGGCGAATACGGCTACGAGGCTGTGTTCGTAGGCTCCGGCGCCGGTCTGCCCCGCTTCATGAACATCCCCGGCGAGAGCCTGAAGGGCGTGTACTCTGCCAACGAGTTCCTGACCCGCTCCAACCTGATGAAGGCTTACCTGCCCACCAGCAAGACCCCCATCCGCACCGGCAAGAAGGTCGCCGTTGTGGGCGGCGGCAACGTGGCCATGGACGCTGCCCGCAGCGCCCTGCGTCTGGGTGCCGAGAGCGTGTACATCGTCTACCGCCGCGGCATGGCTGAGCTGCCCGCCCGTAAGGAAGAGGTGGAGCACGCCGAGGAAGAGGGCATCATCTTCAAGACCCTGTGCAACCCCGTTGCCATCCACCCGGACGAGGACGGCTTTGTGCACTCCATGACCTGCATCGAGATGGAGCTGGGTGAGCCGGATGCTTCCGGCCGCCGCCGCCCCATTGAAAAGCAGGGCAGCGAGTTTGAGCTGGACGTGGACACCGTGATCATGAGCCTGGGTACCAGCCCCAACCCGCTGATCCGCTCCACCACCCCGGGTCTGGAGACCAACAAGCACGGCTGCATCGTGACCGAGGGCGACGAGGGCAAGACCAGCCGCGACGGCGTGTACGCCGGTGGCGACGCCGTGACCGGCGCTGCTACCGTCATTAAAGCCATGGGTGCCGGTAAGGCAGCTGCAAAGGCTATGGACGAGTACATCCGCAATAAGTAATAAATAGCAATGAGGGCGCTGCACATTTACCGTGCAGCGCCCTCATTTTGTGTTTTAATGTACGCCAGCCAGTTCCTTTACGGGGCGGCCGGTGCGGGTCATTTCGATCTTGCGGGACTTATCGTAGCAGTAGCGGATGATGGCCTGCCGCCGCACGATGCCGATAAAGCTGCCCCGGTCATCCACCACCGGGACAAAGTTCTGGTTCATGGCGGCTTCCACCAGTTCATCCATGCTGGTGGTCACCGTGACGGCCTTGTAGTCCCGCTTATGCGCAAACTCTGAGATGGGGATGTCCTCGGCGGCTTCCAGATCCAGACCATGGTATTTTTTCAGTCCCCACAGGATATCGCCCTCGGTCAGCGTGCCCACATATTCGCCTTTGCGGTTCAGCACCGGAATGGAGGCGTAGCGGTTATTTTCCCACTTTTCCAGCGTCTGCCGGAGAGTAAAATCATCGTAAACGTACATCAGATCCTGCTTGGGGGAAAGAAAAAAGAGAATGTTCATGCCAACAACTCCTATCGCATTTTTTTGCAGGCAGCACCGGTTGGGACGGTCTGCCTGCGCTATGTAATGTGCCGTGCGTCCGGCGTATTCCGGGAAGTATCATGGAAAAAGGGGGTTGACTGCCCCTTTTCCTCTCTTTTTCTATTTTAGCACTTTTCCATAGATAAAGAAAGCCAGACAAGGAAGCTTTTATATTTTATTCACAGATTGTTTTTCTTTATTTGTCATACTTTCCGTTTTGATGGGTTCCGCACAGCCTGCCTTCAGCATACCACGCCCGCTGCGCAAAACAGCGCGAGGACAGTCGAGGGCAGTTTACTCTTTTTTCTTTACAAAAACCATGCAAAAAGAGGGCAAAAAGCGGTAAATCCAACAATTTGAACTGTACAACCACGGTGCAAAGTTGTATAATAGGGTGGGTGTTTATCTGAGGCAAGCTTTGTTTTGCACAGCCAACGCCCCCGACCCTTGCGTGTATTTTTATGAAAAATAACATAAAGGAGCAGAGCGACTATGATCACTTCCCGTTTCCCGCTTGGGAATGTCAGCTTTACTGATGGGTATTTTTCCACCCTGGTGGGTGAAGCCACCAAACAGTGCTACGGCGTTGCTGCCATGGCTCCCCGTGATATGACTGACGCTGTGAAAAGCATGGTATACGGTTCCGATTACCCGGAAAAGGGTGTGCGCGTGACCCAGCAGAATGGGCGTCTGGTCATCGAGCTGCACATTGCCGTCAGCTACGGTCTGAACATTTCCACCGCCGCCCGCAGTATCTCCCACCGCGTCAAGGACGAGGTGGAGCAGGCCACCGGGCTGAAGGTCGCCCGTGTGGTGGTGTCCGTGGATGACGTCATCGCCTGATTTGTCTGCAAACCCGAGCCGGGCTTTTCCGGCCAGTTACTAAGGAGTAAAAACAATGATTTCTGGTAAGATCCTGCGCGACGCCATCATTTCCGGCGCCAACAACATCAACAACCAGCGTTCCCGCGTGGACGAGCTGAACGTTTTCCCTGTGCCGGATGGCGACACCGGCACCAACATGGGAATGACCGTGGGCGCTGCCGTGCGTGAGCTGGAGGCTCTGGACGACAGCTGCACCGTGGGCGAAGCTGCCAAGACTGCCGCCTCTGCCATGCTGCGCGGTGCGCGCGGCAACTCCGGTGTTATCACCAGCCTGCTGTTCCGCGGCTTCTCCAAAGCGCTGGAAGGCAAAAAAGAGGCTGACGTTGCCGACATCGTGGCTGCTCTGCAGAAGGGCGTTGAGGGTGCCTACAAGGCTGTGATGAAGCCTACCGAGGGCACCATTCTGACCGTTGCACGCGTGGCTTCTGAGGAAGCTGCTGCCAGCGATGCCGCCGATGTGCCCGCCCTGTGGGACGTAGTGCTGACTGCCGGACAGAAGGCACTGGAGGATACCCCCAATCTGCTGCCTGTGCTGAAGAAGGCCGGCGTTGTGGACGCAGGCGGTCAGGGCATTATGGTCATCTTTGAGGGCATGGGCAAGGTGTTCCACGGCGAGGCCATTATTGCCGGCGGCGAAGCTGCCCCCAACAAGGCAAAGCTGTCCACCGAAAATGCCGGTAAGGGCGTGTTCACTGACGACCTGATGAAGGTGGAGGACATTACCAACGGCTACTGCACCCAGTTCCTCATCAATAAGTACGAGGGTGCCAGCGCCGCCAAGATGCGCGCCTTTGCAGAGTCCAACGGCGACAGCGTGGTCTGCATTGAGGATGACGACGTCATCAACCTGCACGTTCACACCGCCGACCCCGGCAAGATCCTGAGCGAAGCCATCAAGTACGGCTACCTGACCAACTTCAAGATCGAGAATATGCACGAGCAGTTCCTTGCTCGCCAGAAGCAGGGCAAGAGCCTTGAAAAGCAGGCTTCTGCCGAAAAGGCTCCCTCTCAGGCCAGCGAGTTCATCTATGCTGCCGTGGACCCCAGCCGCGACTACGGCTTTGTGGCTGTTGCCGCCGGTGAGGGCCTGAAGGCTGTATTCACCGATCTGGCAGCAGACGCTGTGGTGTCCGGCGGTCAGACCATGAACCCCTCCACCGAGGATATTCTGGCAGCCATCCAGAGTGTGCCTGCCAAGACCGTGTTCGTGCTGCCCAACAACAAGAACATCATCATGGCTGCCGAGCAGGCACAGAAGCTGGCTGACCGTCAGGTGGTGGTGCTGCCCACCCGCACCGTGCCCATGGGCATTACCGCACTGCTGAACTTTGACCCCTCTGTGAATGCCGAAACCAACACCATCAACATGATGGCTGCTGCCGACAAGGTGTCCACCGGTCTGATCACCTACGCCGCCCGCGACAGCGAGTATGACGGCAAGCGCATCCGCAAGGGCGAGATCATGGCGCTGGAGAACGGCAAGATCGTTTCCACCTCCACCGATATCACCAAGGCCACCTACCGTCTGGCACGCAATATGTGCAAGAAGGATTCCAGCTTTGTCACCATCATTTCCGGCTGTGACGTGAGCGACGAGGACGCCGAAAAGGTTACCGAGATCGTAAAGGCAAAGTGCCCCAATCATGTGGAAGTAAGCCACATCCGCGGCGGCCAGCCCGTTTACTACTATATGATCAGCGTGGAGTAAGCACTCCCCTGCCCTGATTTGACATTATCACAAAACACAAAGAGACTGCTGCATGGTATTCCGTGCGGCAGTCTCTTTGTCTTGTTAAAAAGCAAGTCGGGAAGTTCCGCAGAACTTCCCGACTTGGAAATTATAAAAAATTCTTCCGCTGAAAATGCCCAAAGCGCACGCGGCGGGCATTCAAAATCGTCCAGACCTGATAAAAGGCCGCTGCACAAAATCTGTGCAACGGCCTTTGTTTCTCAGAAAAAGCTTACCTGACTGCTCTCGGGCAGGTCGCCCAGTGCGCCCACCTGACGCAGACGGTCCAGAATGCCGCTGCCCACACCGGAAGCCTGCTGTAATTCCTCCACCGAGATATATTCCTCTCCGTGGATAGTCACCCGCTCCAGCGCATCGGCGGCGGCACCGCCCAAGCCCTTCAGGGCGCTGAAGGGCAGGCGCACCTTGTCGTCCTCCACCACATACTTGGAGCCGCGGCTCTTGCCCAGCTCGATGGGCAAAAACTCGTACCCGCGGCTCAGCATCTCGTTGACCAACTGCAAGCTGACCAGTACGTCCTCGTCCTTGGCGTTCTTTTCCTCTTTCAGGCGGCGCTTGACCGCTTCCATGTGGGCGCGCGCCACGGCAGCGCCGCCGATAGCGGCTTCGTAGTCGATATCGTCGCCGCGCACGGTAAAGTACACCGCATAGAACGCCTGCGGCTTGTAGATCTTGTACCACATCAGCCGGATGGCACTCATCAGGTAGGCCACAGCATGGGCCTTGGGGAACATATACTTGATCTTGCGGCAGCTTTCGATATACCAGTCCGGTACCTCGTGCTCCCGCATGGCTTCCTCCCAGCCCGGCTGGAAGCCGCCCTTGGCCACTTTGCCCTTACGCACGGCCTCCATGATATCAAAGGCCATCTTGGGCTCCAGCCCCTTGCGCAGCAGGTACAGCATGATGCTGTCACGGCAGCCGATGACCTCTGCAATGGTACAGGTGCCGCTGCGGATCAGTTCGTCCGCGTTGCCCGTCCACACGTCCGTGCCATGGGACAGACCGGAAATCTGGATCAGTTCCGAGAAATTTTTAGGCCGTGCTTCTACCAGCATTCCGCGCACGAAATTCGTGCCCATTTCCGGGATGCCGAAGGTGCCGGTCTGGCTGTCAATCTGCTCCGGGGTCACGCCCAGCGCTTCCGGGCTGGTCAGCAGGCTGTACACCTTGGGGTCGTTCATGGGGATGCTGTCCACCGGGATGCCGGTGTATTCCTCAAAATATTTATAGAAGGTGGGCATATCGTGGCCCAGCTCGTCCAGCTTGAGCAGGGTGTCGTGCAGGTACTTGAACTCGAAATGGGTGGTCAGCAGACCACCCGCCACATCATCTGCCGGGTGCTGGATGGGACAGAAATCGTAGATCTCGTAGGTGTCCGGCACAACGACCATGCCGCCGGGGTGCTGGCCGGTGGTACGCTTGACACCGGTGCAGCCCAGCGTCAGGCGGTTTTCCTCGGCGTGGTTCACGGTGCGCTGCCGCTCGTCCAGATACTTTTTAACGTAGCCATAAGCTGTTTTATCCTGAATACCGGACACCGTGCCGGCCTTGAACACGTTGGCCTTGCCGAACAGCTCCTCGGTGTAGCGGTGCACATTGGACTGGTACTCGCCGGAGAAGTTCAGGTCGATATCCGGTTCCTTATCGCCGTAGAAGCCAAGGAAGGTCTCGAAGGGAATGTCGTGGCCGTCCACCAGCATCCGGGTGCCGCAGTGGGGACAGTTTTTATCCGGCAGGTCAAAGCCATCGTCCACGCTGCCGTCGGTGATGAACTCGCTGTGCTTGCACTTGGGGCAGCGGTAGTGGGGTGGCAGACTGTTCACCTCCGAGATGCCGGAGAAGTGCGCCACAGCGGAGGAACCGACCGAGCCACGGCTGCCCACCTGATAGCCGCCCGCATTGGAGTAGGCCACCAGTTTGACCGCAATGACGTACAGTACCGCGTAGCCGTGGCCGCAGATGGAATCCAGTTCCTTTTGCAGCCGCTTTTCCACGATCTCGGGCAGGGGGGCGCCGTAATCCCGCTTGGCGTGCTCCCATGTGGCATCGCGCAGCTGCTGCTCTGCGCCCTCGATGCTGGGCGGGTAGGTGCCCCGGGGGATGGCGCGCACATTGTTGTCGATCATGGCGGCGATCTTGCGGGGGTTCTTCACCACAACCTCGTAGGCTTTTTCCTTGGGCAGATAGTAGAACTGCGCCAGCATATCCTGCGTGGTGCGGAAGAACAGCGGCGGCTGGTTGTCGGCATCCTTAAAGCCGTTGCCCGCCTGCAATACAGCGCGGTAGATCGCATCCTCCGGCTCGGTAAAATGCACGTCGCCGGTGGCGATGACCGGCTTGTGCAGATCTTCACCCAGCTTGATGACGGTGCGGTTGAACTCCTTGATCCGCTCCTCGCTGTCCACCTTGCCGTCCCGCACCATATAGGCGTTGTTGCCCAGCGGCTGGATCTCAAGGATATCGTAGTAGGCGGCGATCTTTTTCAGTTCCTCGTAGCTGGTGCCGTCCACGATGGCGCGGTACAGCTCGCCCGCTTCACAGGCGCTGGTAAGCAGCAAGCCGTCCCGGTACTTGTTCAGCAGGCTGCGGGGCACGCGGGGCTTTTTGAAGAAATAATTGACGTGCGCCTCACTGACGATCTTGTACAGATTCTTCAGACCCATCTGGTTTTTGACCAGAATGATGAGGTGGTAGTATTTCTTTTTCAACACCTCGCGGTTGCCGCCAAGGCCGGTGTTGATCTCGCTGACCTTGGTCACCTCTTTTTCCGCAAGGTCATTCAGCATCACGCAGAAGATGCGTCCCAGCGCAGCGGAGTCCTCGCAGGCGCGATGCGCTTCGTAGGTGGGCAGTTCCAGATGCTTATTGATGGTGCCCTGTTTATAATTGTGCAGGCCCGGGTACATGGTCTGCGCCATGGTCAGGGTGTCGATATAGGTCGGCTCCAGCTTGATGCCGCTACGCTTGGCAGCTGCCCGCAGAAAGCGCATATCAAAGGCATGGACATTGTGCCCAACCAGAATGCGGTCACCGGCAAAGGCAAGAAAGGCTTCCAGCGCTTCCTTTTCACCGGGCGCATCCGCCACCATCTCGTTGGTGATGCCGGTCAGCTCGGTGATCTTGGGGGTGATAGGCTTGCCGGGCTTGACGAAGGTGTCGAACTCCTCCACCACCTCGCCGTTGCGGATGATGACCGCGCCGATCTCGGTAAGGTACTCCACCCCGGGGTCAAGACCGGTGGTCTCGGTGTCAAACACGCAGAACTCGCCGTCCAGCGGCTGATCCTTTACGCCGTAGACGCAGGGCACCATGTCGTCCACAAAATAGGCTTCGCAGCCGTAGATGAGCTTGAAATCCGGGTCCTTTTTGCGGATATCATCTGCCGCCAGCATGGCTTCCGGGTAGCCCTGACACACGCCGTGGTCGGTGATGGCAATGGCGGGGTGTCCCATGCGGTGCGCCAGCTTGACGATGCCGCCGGGGTCGCAGAAGCCGTCCATGCTGGAAAGCTTGGTGTGCAGATGCAGCTCCACCCGCTTTTCCGGGGCGGTATCCTCCCGCTTTTTGCGCTCCACGATCAGTACATCATAGGGGTACACGATGTAGTCGTGCTCGTATTTATCGTAGGAGCAGTCGCCCCGCACGATGACTGTGCTGCCCTTGCCGATGCCCTCCCACTTGGAGCAGTCCTCCCCTTCCTGTGCACGGACCTTCAGGTTGATAGAGCCAGTATAGTCGGTGATGGACACGGTATAGATCTTGCGGTAGTTGCCCTTGACCTCGGTAAAGAACACATCGCCCCAGATCATGCACTTGCCGCCCTCGCCGCCAAGGTCCTTGAGGGGGGTAAGGTTTTTGGGGGTGAACATTTTTCCGTGGAAGATGGTGACAGGCTTGTCGGTAAGGTTGAGGCCCTCCACCTTGATGGACGGTGCGGTGTTCTTTTTCTCAAACTTGACCACCGGCGGTGCGATCTTGCGCTCCAGCTTTTCTTCCATTTGCTGCTGCTCGGCCGCAGTCACAGCGCTTTGCAGCGTCACCTTGGGGGTAACGCCGGTATGCTCGGCAATGCGCTTTGCAAGCAGTTCCTCAAAGCCCATCTCCTGCAAAAACTTTGTGCCGTGGCACACCCCCACCGTGATGTTCTGCCCGGTGATGGAAATACTGCTCCTGTCCAGAAAGCCGTTGATGGGCACACCGTCCCGCTTCATGTCCTCCAGCAGGGTGCGCAAGGCGTGCTCGTCCAGCATGGCATAGCCGAACAGGTTTTTGATCTTCAGTTCAAAGCCCTCGTAGTCCGGCTGCAGGGAAGCCAGCAGGCGGGCGCAGAGGTTCTGATCCAGCGGGGCGGCGCTGCGCAGGGTAAACTCGACCTGCCGGTCCTGCCGCAGCATCCGGGCGTGCTCCACGATCACCTGCCCGAAGCAGGCCGCAAAATCCGGGTCCGCCATAAACTGCGGCCACAGCTGGGAAACAAGTGGTTTCACAAATGGTACTCCTTTTTGGTGGGTTCTTTACAGCACAAACTGCCGCACCCGTTTTTGCGGGTGTGGCAGTAGGGAAAAGAATGCTTATAGTTTATAGATCTCGTCCATGAACTGATCCAGAATGTTATCGCCGGTCAGCTTTTTGATGGGCTGGCCGTGGATGAACAGCACGGCCTCGCCCTTGCCGCCCGCAATGCCGATATCGGCTTCGCGCGCCTCGCCGGGGCCGTTGACAACGCAGCCCATCACGGCCACCTTGATGGACTTTTTATAGCCCTGCAACCGCTTTTCCACCTCGTTGGCGATCTCGGTGCAGGGGTACTGGGTGCGTCCGCAGGTGGGACAGGTGATGACCTCCGGCCCAGTAACCGGGAAGCCCACGGCGCGCAGGATGTTGAAGCCTGCCTCCACCTCTTTTTCCGGCTCGGCAGCCAGCGACACGCGGATGGTGTCGCCGATGCCCTCCAGCAGCATCCCGCCGATACCCATGCCGCTTTTCAGCAGACCCATCTGGTAGGTGCCGGCTTCGGTGACGCCCACATGGAGCGGGTAGTCGGTGACGGCGCTGAGCTGGCGGTAGGCTTCCATCATGCGGGGCACGTTGGAGTTTTTGATGGAGATGACGATGTTGTTAAAATCGAACTTTTCCAGCAGCCGCACATGGTACAAGGCGCTTTCCACCATGGCTTCCGGGGTGGGTGCGCCGTAACGGGCAAGAATGTGCTTTTCCAGACTGCCGCCGTTGACACCAATACGGATAGGGATATTCTTCTGCTGGCAGGCATCCACCACTGCCTTTACCCGGTCGTCGTCACCGATGTTGCCCGGGTTGATGCGGATCTTGTCCACCCCCACGTCCGCGCAGGCCAGCGCAGCCTTGTAGTCAAAGTGGATATCCGCCACGATGGGGATGTTCACCGCGTTCTTGACGGCTTCGATGCACTTTGCATCTGCCGGGCTGGGGCAGGTCACCCGCAAAATCTGGCAGCCTGCGGCTTCGCACCGCTTGGCCTGTGCCACATTGCCCTCAATGTCCTCCACCGGCACATTGAGCATGGTCTGCACCGCAATAGGGTTGCTGCCGCCGATGGTCACATTGCCGATCTTCACTTCACGTTTTTTCTGCCGCATAAGGGTTCCCCTTTCTTATACTGTCCCGGTAATGAGCCGGAGAATATCGTTGTAGGTTGCAAAGAGCATCAGCCCGAACAGCAGCCCGAAGGTTGCAAGGGTGAGCACGCTTTGCAGCTTTTCCGGCACTGCATGGCCGGTGACGCCTTCAATGACCAAAAATACCACCTTGCCGCCGTCCAGCGCCGGGAAAGGCAGCAGGTTGAGGATGCCAAGGTTGACGGTGATGAGCGCCAGCAGCTCCAGCAGATCCTGCCAGCCGTAGCTGGCTGCCTGCCCGATGGCCGATACGATGCCCACCGGGCCGGAGAGGTTGTTGATGCTCTCCCGCCCGCGCACTAAGTCCACAAGGGAGGTGAACACGATGCGCCCATAGTACAGCACGCTGTTGCCCGCCTCCCGCAGAACGTTGCCGGGGGTCTTTTCCAACCCATAGACGGAAAAGCCGATGCTCATGTGGGTCTCGCCCTTTTCATCCTGCCATGTGTCAAACTGCACCCCCGGCAGCTGCACCTTTTGGCCGTCCCGCAGCACGGTGAAATCCGCACTGTAGGACTGGGTGCGCACCAGCTCGTACAAGATGTCGTTTGCCACAAAGCAGCGGCGGCCGTTCACCGCCAGAACCTTGTCCCCTGCCTGCAGGCCGGTCTGCCCGCAGAGGGCACCGTCCTGAATGGCGTAGATGGTCTTGCTGGTGATGGGCTCGTTCTGGGCGGCGATGAGGATCACCAGCACCACAAAGCCCAGCACAAAGTTCATGACTGCACCGGCTACCATGACCAGTACCCGCTGCCATACCGGCGCTTCGTTTAAAGGAATGCCAGTGGGCTGCACGGGTGCTTCGGTCTCCGGGGCGGGCTGCTCCTGTGCCGCGCGGGCAGCTTCTGCCTGCTGGCTTTCGGGGCTTTCCTCCCCTTCCAGCGCTACAAAGCCGCCCACAGGCAGGGCGCGCAGGCTGTACTGGGTGCCCTTGCGGTTCTTTTTCCAGAGCACCGGCCCCATGCCGATGGAAAACTCGTTGACCTGAATGCCGCAGAGCTTTGCCACCGCAAAATGCCCGAACTCGTGGATGGCGATCACCGCACTGAACACGAGCAGCGCGGCAAGGATGGTGATAATAAAAGACATTCGTTCTCCTATAGCGCCCCGGCGCTATTGTAAAAGCAGCGCCGGAGCGTATATTCTGATAAAGCGTTACAGATGTGCCCGCACGAATGCGCGCGCCATGCGGTCGCACTCGTACACGTCTGCCAGCGTATAGTCGCCACCAAAGCTGTCGCTGTCCACAACAGCTTCCACCAAGCGGCCGATATCCAAGAAGCCGATCTTATCCTCAAGGAACAGCTTAACGGCTTCCTCGTTGGCACCGTTGGCGGCGCAGGGGCCAAGACCGCCCTTGCGGATGGCCTTTTTGCAGGCGGCAAGGCAGCGGAAGGTCTCTTCGTCGGCCACATCGAAGGTGAGCAGCTTCAGGGTGGTAAAGTCCAGCTCCGGCACTACGCCCGGCACACGCTTGGGGTAGGTCAGGGCGTACTGGATGGGGATACGCATATCCGGCACACCCAGCTGGGCAATGATCGAATTATCGCTGAACTGCACCGCAGAGTGGACGATGCTCTGGCGCTGCACCACGATCTGGATTTTTTCCGGCGGCAGACCGAAGAGCCATACGGCCTCGATCAGCTCCAGACCCTTGTTCATCAGGGTGGCAGAGTCAATGGTGATCTTCGCGCCCATATTCCAGTTGGGATGCTTGAGAGCGTCTGCACGGGTTTTGCCGCGCAGCTGCTCGGTAGTCATGCCGAAGAAGGGGCCGCCGGAAGCCGTGAGCAGAATTTTGGTCAGGCTGGGAGCGCTTTCCTTATCCTGCAGGCACTGGAAAATGGCAGAGTGCTCACTGTCCACGGGAAGCAGCTGTACACCGTGCTTTTCCACGGCCTGCGTGACCAGATGCCCGCCGGTGACAAGGCTTTCCTTGTTGGCCAGTGCCAAGTCGTGGCCGCTTTCAATGGCGCACAGGCTGGCTCCAAGACCGGCAATGCCTACCACGCTGTTCAGCACCACATCCGGGCCGTCCAGCGCTGCCAGCTCTTTCAGCCCCTCCGGGCCGGTGAGCAGCTTGGGCGCATTTGCCCGGCCTGCCAGCGCAGCGTCCAGCTTTGCGGCGGCGTCCGGGTCAGTCATGCAGACGTATTTCGGGTGAAACTCCTCGACCTGCTGCAAGATCTTTTCCACATGGCTGTGGGCAGAAAGGCCGTACACCTCGTACCCTTGGGCGCGGATGACATCCAGACTCTGGGTGCCGATGGAACCGGTAGAACCCAGCAGCGTAATTTTTTTAGACATAATAGTTTCCTCCCCTGTATCAGGCGTAAAACACGGCAGTGATGACCATGGTCACGAAGGGCGCGATAAACATCACGCTGTCGAAGCGGTCCAGAATGCCGCCGTGCCCCGGGAAGATGGTGCCGTAATCCTTAATGCCGCACTGGCGCTTAACCACGCTGGCAAACAGGTCACCGTAGATGCCCAGCACCGCAGCGATGCAGCCCAGCAGCGCGATGATAACGTACATAGAAACGCCGATATTAGAGCGGGTAAAGGCCTCCATGCGGTTTGCCGCTATGGAGTAGATGAGGGTAGCGACCACGCCGAACACCATCGTGCCCAGCACACCGCCGATAGCACCCTCCACCGTCTTTTTGGGGCTGACCACCGGGCACAGCTTATGCTTGCCGAAGGCACGGCCTGCAAAGTAGGCGCAGGTGTCGCCGCCCCATGCAAAGCAAAGGATGAGCAGAATGAAGAAAACAGCGTCATAGCCGAATTTTTCCACCGGCAGACGCTCCTTGAGCAGAATGAAGGAGTAGAAACAGAAGATCACGATGCCCGAAAACACCAAAAGACCGCTGGCCTTCTGGTAGCTGATGGTGCCGTTGCGTACCACCAGATAGATAGCAAAAAAGGTTACCAGCACAAAGGACATGGGCATGACCAGCTTGCGCATGGCGCTGTAACTGGAAAGCATGACCAGCAATGTGTAGGGTACCAGCACTGCGTACATGAGCCAGTCCTTTTTTTCAAAGCCGAGGGCGCTATAAATCTCGTGGATGGCGATCAGGGTGATGGCTGCGATCACCAGATTGAACACCATGGTGTTGAAGGTAAACATCACGCCGATGAGCACCAGAATGCCCACGATTGCAGTAATAATGCGTGTTTTCATAGGTTTCGATCTCCTTTGTTCTTCCGGCAGCAGCCCCTTGCGGGGCAACACATTCCGACCCGAGGAAGTACCGGGTCTGCCGGGTCTGCACCATAGATGCAGGGTTTGCAATACAGACGGATTGCCGCTCAGATGCCGCCGAACCGGCGGCTGCGATGGTTGAACTCCTCAATGGCGGTATCCAGATCGGCACGGGTAAAGTCCGGCCAGAGCACATCCATTTCCACCAGCTCCGAATAGGCTGCCTGCCAGAGCATAAAGTTGGACAGCCGCTTTTCTCCGCTGGGACGCAGGATAAAGTCCGGGTCCTTCTGTCCGGCGGTGTACATGGCATCGCTCATCATCTGCTCGTTGATGTCCTCGGGGCGAATCTGGCCTGCTGCGGCCTTTGCGGCCAGCTGCTGCGCTGCCCGCACGATCTCCGGGCGGCCGCCGTAGTTGATGGCGATGTTCAGGGTCATGCCGGTCTTGCAGGCAGAGTCCCCTTCCAGCTCGTTCATCATCTTTTGCAGTTTGGGATCCAGCGCGGTGCGGTCGCCTAAGAACTTGATGCGAATATTGCGGTTCTTGTAGTCAAAGCCCTCGATGAGGTACTGGGCGAACAGCTTCATGATGGCACCCACCTCTTCCAGCGGGCGCTTCCAGTTCTCGGTGGAGAAGGCATAGAAATACACCGATGCTACGCCAAGTTCATCGCAGTAGTTGGCAATATCCTTGAACACCTCCGCACCCTTTTTGTGTCCTGCGGTGCGGGGCAGGCCGCGGTTTTTCGCCCAGCGGCCATTGCCGTCCATGATGATGCCGATGGAAAGCCCCTCGGCAAATTCTTTGGGGTGTGCCATTTATACCTCCCGGCAGCAGGGCTGCCCTGCAAAAAGTGCCGCGCACCTTTCACCAGCGCACGGCACCTCCCAATTGTTATTGTGTGCTGCGGATCAGACGGCCATGATCTCCTTCTGCTTTTCTTCCACGGCAGTATCAATGTTCTTGATATACTTATCAGTCAGCTTCTGGACATCCTCTTCCATGGTCTTCTGGGTGTCCTCGGTCAGCTCGCCGGCCTTCTTCATGGCCTTGGCCTTATCCATGGCGTCACGGCGCACGTTGCGCACAGCAACCTTGGCATCCTCGCCCAGTTTGGAGACTTCCTTTGCCAGCTGCTTGCGGCGCTCCTCGTTGGGTGCGGGGAAGTTCAGGCGGATGGTAACGCCGTCATCAATGGGGGTGATGCCCACATCGCTGGCCATGATTGCCTTGCTGATGGGACGCAGCAGGGTGCGATCCCAAGGGGTGATGGTGAGGGTGCGTGCCTCAGAGACGGCCACAGCGGCCACCTGCTGGATGGGGGTGGGAGCACCGTAGTAATCCACAAGGACCTTATCCAGCACAGCGGGGTTTGCACGGCCTGCGCGCACAGCGGCCAGCTCGCGGCTCAGATGCTCCACAGAGCTCTTCATCTTATCTTCGTAAACCTTGGTGTTGCTGCTCATTGTCGTTGTTCTCCTGTTTCTTTATTCTATTGATCCATGCAGGCAGCGCACTGCGCCGCTGCTGCTCTATCCAATCGTATGCAGTTGCACCGGGGCACTATGCTCAGCCCTCGTAGACCAGCGTGCCCACGTTTTCGCCCTGCACAGCCCGTGCGATGTTGTCCGGATCGGCCAGATCAAACACCAGAATGGGCAGCTTGTTGTCGCGGCACAGGGTAGCTGCGGTGCCGTCCATAACGGCCAGCTGATCCTCCAGCACCTTGGTAAAGGTAAGAGTATCGTACTTTTTGGCATCCGGGTACTTGTGGGGGTCCTTATCGTAAACGCCGTCCACCATGGTTGCCTTGAACATCACATCGGCGCTCACCTCCACGGCGCGCAGGGCGGTAGCCGTATCGGTAGAGAAAAAGGGGTTGCCGGTGCCGCCGCCGAACACAGCGATCTTGCCCTCGTCCATGGCGCGCAGAGCGTCCTTGCGGGTAAAGGCAGGGGCCACCTGCGGCATGGTGATCGAGGTGAACACCTCGGTGGGCACACCCAGCTGCTCCAGCTTATCAGAGACAGCCAGTGCGTTCATCACCGTCGCCAGCATACCGATCTTATCGGCCAGGGTGCGCTCCATCTTACCACTGGAGCGGCCGCGCCAGAAGTTGCCGCCGCCCACAACGATGCCGATCTGCACGCCAAGCTCATGGGCCTTCTTCACGCCGCCGCAAATGGCGTCCATGGTGGGCTCGTCAAAGCCCATGCCCTTTTCGCCGCCCAGCGCCTCGCCACTGATCTTTAAAAGGATACGCTTATATTTCAATGCCATAATCCAAACACCACCTGTTTTATCTTTTGCCGGATAGCCCCAGCATTTTTACTATACTATATTTTACAATAAATCGCATGCGTTGTAAAGCTAAATATTCATAAGTCTTCGCAAGTACTCATACAACGTCATATCGTCGTTTTCCTTCCGATGCTAAAAACGTCATATCGGCATAACTGTTCATAAATCGGCATATCTTTCTGCAAATTGGTGTCAAAATTGGTGTCAACCAAATTTTCGTCCATTAACTTTCAGGTCAAACTCTTTCAACGCATCAAGTTCCTTGACGTGTGTGTACACAGAAAGCGTTGTGTTCAAAGTGCTGTGACCCATGATATATTGAACGGACTTGACATCCATTCCAGATAAAATCAGTCTCGTGCAAAAAGTGTGTCGAAACGTATGAGGAGTAATCTTAGGAAGTTTTTTGCTTTCTTCGACGGTTTTGTTGTATGCAGTTATAATATTTCTAAAACTCAAAGAAATGCCATATGGAACCATGGCTTGTCCGTTTTGATTCACAAACAAAAACCCACTGTGCCCATCAACTATTGGATTGAGTTTTCTCTTGGAAACTTCTTTGACTAGAAACGAAAACGCTTTGTATGCATCCGGCGTCATTGGAACAACACGTTCTCCTTTTTTCGTTTTAGGAGTTTCAATAAAACGGGTCCCATCGATTCTTTCTTGCATTTGATGGGTCACTTGAACTTTTTTATTTTTCAGATCAATGTCTTTAACAGTAAGACCACACAGTTCTCCAACTCTCAATCCGGTTTCGTATAGCACAATTATAAGATAGTAATAACGTTCATATCTTTTTGTTTCCTCTACTACTCTTTTACCAAACATCTTCGGCAGCCATGTAAAGAAGGCCGGTCCTTCGGCGTGGATGTGCACCACATCGTATTTTCCAAATGCACTAGAAAGTGCTGCGAAAAAGGAAGAGCTTACCGCAGCGAGTCCCCCTGATGTCAAGATAGGGGCAACAAATTTCTCAAAAAAGGCAAAAAAATAAGCCCCACAAGGTTTTTCTGACAATTTTTTGAATCATCAGAGCCTTGTGGGGCTATCTGTCATTTTATGCTATTTTGTTTTATACCGCCTGCAATGGGGTATCTTCCATCACTTTCTTAAACTGTTCAACAGTCATTTTAGCTTTCGTTGCAGCACGTTCCCGCGACAAATCACCTTCTCGAACAAGCTGAACCAGCATCCGAATTTCACCAATTTCGATGCCCTCCTGCCTTACGCCCTGACTAAGATTGCACACTTCAAGCACCTCTCTTTCCAGTTCTTCGCTCATTGCAATGCCAAACTCTTCTTTCAGAATCTTCTTCTCCGAACCCGACCTTGTGGAAGATAACAGCACTTCCATGAATTTCAGGATTCCTTTGTGATTCTCCGTCCCTGGCTTGCCTAAGCAAATCATTACAACGCTCATCAAATCGTAGTTTTCGGTTTCTTCCTGCGCTTCTCCAATCAACTGTTCGG
>OLGM01000478.1_pt1 | contig 25355 bp, 19 predicted proteins | sample 1606001 | NCBI WGS metagenome assembly OLGM01 (sample SAMN03283294) | human gut metagenome | biome: human-associated habitat; material: feces | host: Homo sapiens | place: Peru | collected 2012
AGGTATCAGTCATGCTTCAGTGGCGAAACTCGGAAAAAATGAAAATGTTACAACAGATGTGCTGGTGAAAATTTGCACTGCCTTAAAATGTGATATTAGTGATATCATGGAAATAATAGAGATTGAAAGGGAAAAGGCGTGATGGAACAAGTTTTAAAGAAAGAAAAACAGATACAGGCAAAGCCTATTATGAAATGGGCCGGTGGGAAGACCCAGATGTTAGGGGATATCATGCCTAAAATTCCTCAGAAATATGGAAAATATATAGAGCCATTTATTGGTGGTGGTGCACTGTTTTTTGCATTAAGTCCGGATAAATCAATAATCGCAGATAGTAATCCGGAATTGATTAACATGTATCGACAAGTTGCTGATAATGTAGAGGCTGTTATTTCATATCTAAAGAAATATAAAAATACTAAAGAAGATTTTTATGAAGTACGTTCGTTAGATTGGCTCAAATTGAAAAAAGAAGAAGCAGCAGCGAGAACGATTTATTTGAATAAAACATGTTTTAATGGTTTATATCGTGTCAATAAGAAGGGACAGTTTAATGTTCCGTTTGGTAAATATAAAGCTCCAAACTTTTGCGATGAAGAAGCTTTATTCGCTGCATCAGATGTGCTGAAAAAAGCAACTATAACATGTGGAGATTATTTGTCAGTATTGAAAGAATATGCAGAACCGGGAGATTTTATCTTTTTAGATCCCCCGTACTTGCCGATTTCAGAATATTCGGATTTTAAGAGATATACAAAAGAGCAATTTTATGAAGAAGATCATGTAGAATTAGCAAAAGAGGTCAAAAGATTACAGGAATTAGGCTGCCATGTAATATTGACCAATTCTAATCATCCATTGGTTCATGAGCTATACGCAGATTATAAGATTGAGGTTATCCAAACCAAAAGGTATATTTCCTGCAATGGAAGTAAAAGAAAAGGCGAGGATATTATAGTAGATATTTTGCCAAAACAAAAAACTATGTTAAAAATAGTTCCGAAACCTTTACCTGAACAGGTAATGAAATATCCGGCCACTAGATATATGGGCTCTAAAAGTAAATTATTACCTCAAATTTGGGCTGTTGCTTCACAATTCAATTTTGACTCAGTAGTGGATCTGTTTTCTGGCTCTGGTATTGTAGGTTACATGTTTAAAGCTCAGGGAAAGACTGTAATTAGCAATGACTATATGGCAATGTCAGCAACTTTTACCAAGGCAATGGTAGAAAACAATAATGTTGTATTGCCATTGGACGAGGCGAAAAAATTATTGATTGAAAAAAGAGAGTCTGATCATTTTGTAGAAGAGACATTTCGAGGCTTATATTATAAAGATGAGGAAAATAGGCTAATAGATGTTTTGCGGACTAATATTGCTGCTATTAGAGATCAATATAAGAAAGCAATTGCAATGACAGCATTGATTAGAGCTTGTACAAAGAAAAGACCAAGAGGAATTTTTACATATACTGGAGATCGGTATAATGACGGAAGAAAAGATTTGCAGAAATCTTTAGAACAGCAATTTTTGGAAGCAGTGGAAAGTATCAATAATGCAATTTTTGATAATGGTTGTGAAAATAAATCTAAACATGGAGATGCAATGGAAGTAAAAATTAAGCATCCAGATTTAGTATATATTGATCCACCGTATTATTCTCCACTGTCAGATAATGAATATGTACGTAGATATCATTTTGTCGAAGGTCTGGCACGAGATTGGAAAGGTGTCGAAATACAGGAAAATACAGTAACAAAGAAATTTAAGTCATATCCGACACCGTTTTCAACTAGAAAAGGTGCTACGGATGCATTCGATAAGTTGTTTAAAAAGTTTTCCGACAGTATTTTGATTGTATCTTATTCTTCTAATAGTCAACCAACACAAGATGAAATGGTTGCACTTATGTCTAAATATAAAGAACATGTAGAGGTAGTTCCAATAGATTATACATATTCTTTTGGAAATCAGAAACATGCTAAGACAAATCGAAATAAGGTACAGGAATATTTATTTGTTGGATTTAACGGAGAAGATGTATGGAAGAAAAAATAGATATCTGGTTAGTAGGAAATACTGGATTACGAAATCCAAATAGAATACAGGAAGGCTTTAAAGCATTTGCAAATTCACCGTATGTGGGAAAACTTCGAGGAAAAGAGAATGAAATAGGCTTTATGAATTTCCTTAATGACCAAGGGATTATCCAAAATGAAGCAGGTAAAGATACATCTGGTAGTCATGCTCGAAAATGGCGCTTGATGTTTTCGAAAAATGGTTTTATCTATCCACAAGTAAAGAAAAAAGATGGAGATCAAGACGAACTGGGTCAGTTAGATGATATAACACCATTTGGACGCGCTTTTTTAAAGGCAGATACGTATCCAGCAGTGCAAGAATGTTATTTAAGGGCACTAAGTGTTGAACAGTTTGCTATGCCAGATGGGAATTCTTATTTTTCGCCATTGAGATGGATACTGGCGATTATGTTGGAGTTAGAAAGAAGAACGGGAAGTTCCGAGATCACCAGAATAGAATTTGCATTATGGGGTCATACGACAAATCCAAGTTATTCAATCGAAAAAGTCGTGGATAATATTTTGGATCTGCGTATTCGTAGAAAACAAGCACCGTCAAAACGTAATTTTGACAAGAAAGAAGTTGCAGAACGTGGAAAACACTATGATAAGAAATCAGATAATTTTCTTGATTACAGTGACATGAACATGCGATACTTACGCATTTCTGGAGTGCTACAGCGAAAAGGTAGGGGAATGATCATCGTGCCAGCCAAGCATATTTTGGCTGAAAAACTGGAAAAATCAACATCCAATGAAGAATCAATAATGATTCAATATAAGAGATTGTGTGAAGGTGCAGAATTACCGACGGATAATTTGGATACTGCTAAAGCTTTATTGAATGATTTAATGAAGCAGATGAAGGAAAGACATATTCTGTTTGATATTAGTGATCTACCGTTAAATACTGCAACAGAAATTAATATTGCTAGAAAAAGTTTAGAAAATCTTTTATCTCAGACAGATGAAATCCAGTATGCGAAAGAACAATGTAATCAATGGCAGGAAATAGCAGATTATATGGAGTTATTGATTAAAGGTGGAGGAAAGCGTACATACGATGATGATAATGTTATTGAAGTACCAAAAGATGAGACTCCGGCATATTTGGAGTGGATTTTATGGAGAGCTTCTTTAGCTATTGATCACATGGTCAATAAACCTTATGAGGTAAGAGGATTTAAATTAGATTCTGATTTTCTTCCAGTATCTGCCGCTGGTGGAGGAAAAGGTGATCTATATTGTGAATTTAATGATTTTACAATCTTAACGGAAGTTACGATGTCTACGTCATCACGCCAAGAAGCAATGGAGGGCGAACCTGTAAGAAGGCATGTGTCAGATGCTGTCTTAAAATATGATAAGCCTGTATATGGAATGTTTATTGCTGTGAAAATAGATACAAATACGGCAGAAACATTCAGACATGGAATTTGGTATGCACGAGGCGAGTTAAAGCAGAGATTGGACATTGTTCCACTAACATTAGCTCAGTACAGGGAATATTTTATGGCGATGTTTAGAACAGGTCATGCTAATCCGGAAAAACTACGAGAATTGATTTTGCTATGTGAAACCAGAAGAGATATTTTGAATGCACCGGGATGGAAGGCATATATAGGTACTGCGATCAATAAAAAAATAAGTAGAATGGAACAACAAAAAGGTTTTTTGGAAAAAGAGGAAAATCAGATTATTTCACCTGGAGCGTTGGTGTACAGTCCAATTGCTGGAAAAGGTCAAGTAATAGCTATTGAAGTGAGTTTGCCTAATTGTCAAACAAAAACAGCTAAATTTCCATATTTAAACGATATTCCAGATGAAATAAAAATTGATTCAGATGGAAGAAAAGTGTATCATGATCGTTTTGGCGAAGGAACAATATTTGCATATACAATAGCTTTTAAAAATACAATTATTTCGTTATCTTATCCAGGAAACTTTGAAAAGAATAGTATAACCATTATAAAGGAAAAAGAGGATGTAAGATGAGCTACAAAGATGACTTTGAAAGTAGAAGCACGTTATTAAACACATATGGTAATAATGCATTGTTGTTGTATGCTTTAGAATTAAGATTTGAGATAGCTGATATATTTTCGGTTGCTAGTGATGCATTAACTGATGGTGGTGAGGATAAAAAATGTGATTTGATATATATTGATCAGGATACGGGTATAGCAGTGATTGCGCAGGGGTATATGAAACAAAAAATGCAGGAAGGAGATTTGGCACCGGAAAATAAAGCGAGTGATTTGAACACAGCAGCAGTATGGGTGTTTTCTCAGGAACCTGAGTCAGTACCTGAAAGAATACGTGATCAAGTTAGAGAACTGCAAAATGCCATCAAGGATGACCTGATAAGTACAGTATATTTTTGGTATGTACATAATCTTAATGAAAAGAATAACCCAAAAGTAAGAGAAGAATTAACAGCAATGCAAATAAATTCTAATGCAGCGGTAAAAACACTTTTTCCGGAAAATAAAGTAGATGTTTTTGCAATAGAAGTTGGAAATGAAACTATTGAAAAATGGTATAATGCGTCCAGCAGTCAGATTACAGTTGTAGAAAAAATGACTGTGGACACTGTTAAAAAAGGATTTGAATTAGTTGGTAATAAATGGAAAGCTTATGTAACTGCCGTCACTGCAGATTGGGTAAAAGAACAGTATTGCAGATATAATGATGATATTTTTTCTGGAAATCCAAGAACATATCTTGGGTCAGGAAAAAAGAAAAATAAAATTAATTTGGGAATAATACAAACCATTACAGAGCAGCCAAATAATTTTTGGGCGTATAACAATGGAATAACTGCATTGGTAAATGATTATAGTATTGAGAATGATTTGAATACAGGCGAAGAAAAACTTACCATATCAGGAATTACTATCATTAATGGGGCACAGACGACAGGAGCTGTAAGTAGTGTAACAGAAGTAGGAAAGGCCTTAATCCCTATTCGTTTTATTGTTTGTGAAGATTCTTCTATTATAAATGAAATTATCAATAACAATAATAAACAGAATGAAATTATTGCATCGGATTTACGAAGTAATGATAAAGTGCAAAATCGGTTGCGAAACGAATTTAAAAAATATACAAATTTGTTTTATAGCGGTGGACGTAGAGGAAATGAACGCCCATCTAGAAGTAGAGAAATACTGGATCCGTACGTTGTGGCACAGTCGATTTCGGCTTTTCATGGGGAATGTGTTACGGCATATAACTCAAGAAATGATTTATGGAGCAATGATAGAATTTATGCAAATACATTTCCGGATCAATTAACTGCAGAACATATTATTTTTACATATTCTTTAGCAAGGGCGATTGACATTTATAAATTAGATTTACAAGTTAAGGGAGAGGAAAGAACAGAGGCTGAAGAACAGCAATATAGATTTCTTGGAAAAAGAGGGGCAAAAATGTTATTTATTTTTGCTATGTCTAAATGTATGGAAAGCTTCTTGGGAGAAAAAGTGAGGGATGTTTGGTCATTAAAATTTCGTGACAATTCAGATTTTGATGTAAATGTAGAGTATTGGAAAAAAATGATCAAAGTAATAATGCCAATTGCATCAACTCATTTGGAAAGTGTAGTGAAAGATGGATTGAAAAGTCAAGAGGCGTCAAATTCTGCTGTGGTAACTGTAGCTGGAATATTAGCAGCCATTCAAGGGGTGGTGCGAACAGAATTTGCAGATATAAAAACGGTTGTAAATTTCTCATAAGAAGTGATAATCAGAGGAGATCTGTTATGAAAATTGATTCGATTAAATTAAAAAATTTTCGTGGATATAGAAGCAAAACAGAGATTAACTTTAATGATTTAACTGTTTTTGTTGGGAAAAACGATATAGGTAAGTCAACTATTTTAGAAGCATTGGATGTATTTTTTAACGATGGGAAGGGAACAATCAAGTTAGAAAAAGCAGATGCCAATGTACATGAAAGTAAGGTCGGAAATACAGATATTGAAATTACAGTGTGTTTTTCAGAACTGCCGGAAAAGATAGTTATAGATTCAACTGTTGAGACTTCGTTACAAGATGAATTTATGCTTAATGCTGATGGGCAGTTGGAAGTCATAAAGAGATATAAAAATGGTGGGGCGGCCAAGGTATTTATTAAAGCTAAGCATCCAACGAATGGTAAGTGCGCAGAATTACTATTAAAAAAGAATAGTGATTTAAAAAAGATAATAAAAAGTGAAAATATTGAATGCGAAAATCAAACTGTAAATGCCGAAATGAGGAGAGCAATTTGGGATAAATTTTCTGATGATTTGCAATCGGATGTCATAGAGATTGATGTATCAAAAGAAGATGCGAAGAAAATCTGGGAAAAATTATCGAATTATTTACCGACATATTCATTATTTCAGTCGGATAGAAAAAATAGTGATGGAGATGACGAGATACAAGATCCATTGAAAACAGCTGTAAAACAAATTTTGAGTGATACAGAATTACAGACAACATTGGCAGAGGTTGCAACTGAGGTTGAAAACAAATTAAAAGAAGTAGCAGATAGAACATTAACTAAACTTCGAGAAATGGATCCAGCAATAGCAGCAAGTTTGAATCCGATAATCCCATCAGCAGACAGTCTTAAGTGGCAGGATGTTTTTAAAAATGTATCAATATCAGGCGATGAAGATATTCCAATTAATAAGCGAGGAAGTGGAGTAAAAAGACTTGTATTATTAAATTTTTTCAGGGCTGAGGCGGAGAGACGGTGCCAAGAACAAGGTAATACGGGTGTAATATATGTGATAGAAGAGCCAGAAACTTCACAACATTCAGATAATCAGCGGATATTAATAGAAGCCTTTAAGACATTAGCCTCAGTTGCAAATACGCAGGTTATATTGACAACACATAGTTCTTACATTGTTAAGCAATTGCAGTTTACAGATTTACGCCTTATTAAGGAAAATGAAGAAGGAAATAAAGAAATATTAGGTGTTCTTCCGGGACAACTTCAATATCCGTCATTAAATGAAGTAAACTATATAGCATTTAATGAAGTTACAGAGGAATATCATGATGAATTATATTCATTCATAGAATTTCAGGGATGGAAAAGCTCGTATATTCAGGGAAAACCAACAAGATTGTACAAGCGTATAGGTAGGAATAACTCTATTATAGATGAGCAGAAAGTTTTGACAGAATATATACGCCATCAGATACATCATCCGGAAAATAAAAATAATCCAAGGTATACAAGAGAAGAGTTAAAGCAATCTATAGACTTAATGAGAATGTTTATCGAACAGCAGAGTGCAGCCGGAATTGTTGAGCCATAATTATGATAACACCATGATAACAAAATCCCCCAGAACCACACGGACATAACAGAAAATCTGGATTTTTCACCACAAATTACACGAAAAATCACCATTTGTACACCGCAACACACCAGTCTGATATCGCGAAGGTGGACGTACTGTAGGATCAGGCCGTGTTGCTACAGTTATCGAATAATCTGCGCGTAAGCAATGAGATATGCGCGTGAAAGCGCGTGATAAACAGCCACTGCAAGCTTGCTTGTAAGTGGCTGTTTTTGCGTGCTGGTGGGCATTTGGAGAATGGCGGCGACCGAGAAAATGCAAAGCATTTACGAGGTGCGCTTATAGGGTTTCAGTGGATTTCCTCTGGAACCCTTTTTATATGATAAGACACAAAAAAGGTATCACGAAAATGCGCGTGATACCTTTTTCCAGAAATTTTCACAGATAATGAGATTGTAGTGTAATTATTGGTAATTGTTGATTTTATGGACAACAGATTGACATTTGTATTTATGTCAGATAAAATAATTGAGACGGAGTGTATCAATATGGAAAAGAATAATAAGAAAATAACAAAGCGATTAGAAAAAGAAAATATCAGAGATCAGAGGATTATAGATACAGCATTTCACATTTTTGTAGAGAGAAAAATCGAGCCGGTCAGTATGGGTGAGATAGCCGAAGCAGCAGGAATCGGACGGGCAACCTTATTTCGCTGTTATTCCAGTAAGCTGAAACTGGCAATCGCAGTATGTGCCGCAAAATGGAAGACTTATCTGGATGAACTGGATGCAAAACGTCCCATTTCATCTATTGAAGACGTACCTGCGATAGACCGGTTTATATTTACAATGGACAGCTATATAGATATGTACCAGCACCATAAGGAACTGCTGCAATATAATGATAATTTCAACCATTATGTGACGCATGAGGGGGCAAAGGAGGAGCAGCTATACGATTTCCATCGTGCCCTGCACTCTGCAAATACCAGATTCCATCTGATGTATGAAAAGGCGAAGGAGGATAAGACCTTCCGCACAGATATCCCGGAGGATATTTTCTTCCGAGTGACCTTACATTCCATGATGGCAGCCTGTGCGCATTATGCAGGAGGTTTTATCTGGGGAGCCGAGGATAATAAGGATTATACAGCAGAGTTGATTTTGCAGAAGAAAATGATCGTAGATTTTGCAAAAGGTTAGAAGGGAATAGTAATATGAGAATGAGCGGATGGGGAAAAAGGTAAAACAGGGTACGACATTACTTCTGGCAGGACTGATGATGGTTTCAGCCGTTGATGTACCCGTACTGGAGGTAAACGCTGCAGAAAAGAAAGAGTACGAAATCACGGCATCTGGAGAACTGGACGAAGACATCAGTTATCAGCAGCTTTCAGTGGACGATGCCGCTGCTGCAGGTGCAGCCGGTGCAGTTGGTGAAAACGGCGTAAATGAAGAAAACGGTGACGTAAATGCAGGAAATGGTGCTGAAAACAGCGGCGAAAGCGGCAACGTGGCAGAGGGGCAAGAAAACGAGGATGAAAACGATGCCAATCTGCAGGCAGTGGAAGAAGCGGAGAACGGCATCGCGCTGTTCAGTACCGGACAGACGGGGGATTTTACGTATATCTCCGGCGTGGAGAGCTATGACGAGAACGGAATGCCGGCGAAGTATAAGGAGGAATCTGCGACCTGTACGGTGTTGACGAGTGCCAGTTTTAGTTCGTCTCTGACCAGTGGGTGGTATGCGGTTACGGAAAATATAAACAGTCAGGATTCTTTGATGATAAACGGTACGGTCAATCTTATTCTGTGCGATAGAGGAAGTTTAGACATCAATAATTCCATCGAAATGTCTGATGGCAGTGTGTTAAATGTTTATGCATCGGAAAATGAGCAGTCAAGCTTAAAGGTTTACGCAAACGAAAAAGATGCGTTTCAGGGCACAAATGCTGCTATTTGTATATACGGTGGTAATCTTGATGTATATTCGAGTAATAAGGTTTTGCAGGATGGGGTTTCTTTATCCGGCGCACCGCAGATGGGAAGAAGGTTCACTGATGGTAATGGAAATGTGATTACTGACTGGAAAAATTTTTCTGGGCTCAACATCAAGGAAGCCAAATGTGATCATAAGCTAAGTGATTTAAAATATGAAGCATCTTCTGTTAAAGGGCATGAGAATACCTATCATCAGGGGAAGTGTCCGGATTGTGGGTATCAGGCGGCTGGCGGAAAAGAGCTCCGTTGCTTTAAGCCGGATGAATCGAATGAATCAGCAGGACATACGACAACTTGTGTCTGCGGTCATAAATTGAGTGATACGGAGTCAATAGAAAAACATACTTTTGATGATGATCATACATGTACGATCTGTGGGTTTGAATGCAAACACGACGGAGACTGGACGGACGGCAAGTGTGATGTCTGTGGATTTGAATGCAAGCATGAGGATGCAGATGTTATAGATGGCAAGTGTACAGTCTGTGGTATTGTATTTGCAGCACAGAATACAACGACAGGTAAAAAATATCAGTACCTGGATGATGCCATGAATGAAGCGTCCGATGGTGATACCGTTATTATGCTGACAGATAGCGCGATGAGAAATGGTGTAGATGTATATAGAAAAACCATTACTCTCGATCTGAATGGAAAGAACTGCACTTATGGTTTTATTTATATTGGAAATGATGATCCGGGTGATGAATGCGGCGGCGGATTAAATCTCCACAGGAAAAGGAAATCATGCAAGGATAGTTATGAGACCGGATGATAACAATGGAGTTGCATTTGACGGTGGTTCTTTTGGAACAATTGAATTTATGACTCCATGGAAGAATACAACATCTACAAAGGCCGGATCTTTACTGGCGGCCGGTTATGCATTTAAGAATGAAGATGGTACGCTTGTACCATACGATTATACGCTGGAATTGTATGGCAATAAGCTTTACAATGTCACCGTTGTCAAATGTAGTGCACATCAGGATAAGGACAACAATGGATTTTGTGACTACTGTAATACAGCTGCTTCTTCATTTGTTGTCAGCGTGACGACCGAAGATGGAGAGGTTCATTACTTTACGACAGAGGAGGGTGGATTGGGCCCGGTAATTCCGGATGCTGTAGCATATGCAAATGAGCATAATGGTACGATCAGGCAGATTAACCCGTGGCCATATCCGATTATTATTTATGATGCAAATTGTAAAGTTGATCTGAATAATTACAGGATAGCATGTATTACTGCCGGTGGTCCGAATCTGACGGTAACAGGTGATGGAACGCACTCAGAAGTTTGTTGTCGGATGGCTATGGATTTAAGAAGACATCTGATGATACATGGCTCACAGAAGAAGAATTAGAAAAGACCGGTAGTATTGTATTGGAAAAAAATAAAATTGGTACGGTCAAGGTAGAGCAGGCACCAATTACCAGTCTGACTGTTACTGCACCGGATATCATCTATTGTGATGATCTTACAGCTACAGCCACAGCAGATACAATAAACGGCGCAGCGGCAGTTACCTATAAGTGGTATTGGGATGGTAGAGAACTGACAGATCAGACAGGGGCAACGCTGACACTTTCTGATGACGAATATAGAAATGCCGGAACATATACAATCAAGTGTGCAGCTTCCAGTGGTAATTATACGGTTATCAAAGAAACCGCTGTGACAGTAAATCCGGCAGATTTGAAAGATGCCTCTCTCTCAATCAGTGGAGAGGATAGGCTGATTTATTCTCCAGTGAATAGTGATAAAGATAGTGGTAAACTACAATATATAAGATATAATCTACGGTATAAGGACAAATTATTGTCAAAAGACGATTACACTGCTACCGGAAATGCGAATATTCGATTTGCCGGGATCTATACTCTGACTGTTACCGGAAAGGGAAATTATACAGGTACAAAATCTATTAATTATGAGGTCAGGCCATGTCCAATAATAGATTTGAGACTTGGAAATATAGAAAAAATATATGATGGAACGCCGGATGTACCGTCAGTATTGTTAGACGAAGCCTATTTTACACCTGATGCAGAAGGGTCAGAAATAAGGATGGAAAGAGGTACTGACTATACGATCGATGCCCAATACGATTCCACTGAAATCGGAGATCGTAAAACTGTTACCGTAAGAGTCAGGATGTTAAATAATAACTTTTCTTTTGAAGATGGTCAGAGAAAAAGAGAATTTGTCATACCCTGGAAAACCGGCAGTACAAGACAATCAATTGATAAAGCAACAGTAACTCCACAGCCTGCCCATCTGGCAGTCATCAATGGTCACGAGAAGACATATACGGTTGATCTTACAAAGCTTCTGCCTGAATTAACAGCTCCCCAGAAATACGGTGATATCACCTACGGAACTCCGGTTGTGACATTAAATGGCTATTATGATGACAGTACAAATGGAGCAAAAATTGAAAACGGCATACTCAGCCTGCCGATTGAAAAAGTAGATACGGATGCTGAAGGAGATATTGGTACAGTTACTGTAGTAGTCAGCACAACAAACTATGAAGACATGACATTGACAATCAATGTTAAAGCAAGTAACAAACTTGTTCCGGTTGGTGAGCCGACGTTAAGCAAGGCAGCGCTCACCTACGGCGAGAAGCTTGGCAATATCACACTTTCCGGTTCAATGAAATACGAGAATGCGACCGTTGAGGGAACATTTGCATGGGTAACTCCCGATGCGAAACCGGATGTAACTGCTGCTTATACGGCAGAATGGATCTTTACGCCGACTGATAATGTGACATATGCAAAGGTCAATGGCACGACACAGATTCCTGTGAACAAGGCGACACCACAGGTGACCGAGTTACCGATTGTGGCAGTCCAGACCTATAATCCGTCAAAGGTACTCAGTGACAGTGACCTGACAGGTGGAAAGGCAACGGACGTAAACGGCAATCTGTTAGCAGGAACATGGAGCTGGCAGAGCACAGGAATTATTCCGACAGTTGATAATAAGGGATACACGGCAGTATTTACACTGGATGACAGCGCTAATTATGAGCAGGCGACAAGAACCATCACTGTTAAGGTGACAAAAGCAACACCTGTTATTATGGATAAACCGGCAGCGTCAGAAATTACTTACGGAGATAGTCTGGGTAAATCCGCTTTAGCTGGTGGGTAATACTCATTGGTTCCATTGCAATCATCATTGGTCTGGGAATCTTCTTTGTGGAAAAGCAGAAAAAACAGAATCATAAAGAATAACGGTAAAAGGGTGCGGAGCGTAATGCTCCGCATTGTTATAATGCAGAATAAATTCTATTATGATATAATTCATTAGTAGTAAGGGAAAACTTGAATTTATTAAACACAGACCTTTCCCAACCAATGGTTGCTTTTATCATTGGAGATCATGCACGAAAAAAGGTTATAGTGGAAAAAGCACAAAAAGAAAGAGTGATATAAAGTTATAATAAATGTATCATGAAATATGCAAAGGAAGATAAGAAAATGAAATTTGATTACAAAAAAACGACATATGCGTGCTTTATCGGGTATGTCGTGCAGGCAATCGTAAACAGCTTTGTACCGCTTTTATTTGTTACATTTCAGAAAAGCTATGGCATACCGCTATCACAGATTACACTGCTTATCACGGTGAATTTTGCCATACAGCTTCTGATCGATATGCTGTCGGCGGGATTTATTGATAAGATCGGGTATCGGGCATCGGTGATCCTTGCACATATCTGCGCAGCGGCAGGGCTTGCACTGCTCACGATTTTGCCGGAGCTGTTTTCCAATCATTTTGCGGGAATCCTGATTGCAGTATTTGTGTATGCGATCGGCGGCGGTCTGATCGAAGTGCTTGTAAGTCCGATCATCGAGGCGTGTCCGAGTGACAATAAAGAAGCGGCGATGAGCATGCTGCATTCCTTCTACTGCTGGGGATGCACCGGCGTGGTTTTGTTTTCCACATTGTTTTTTGGTATTTTTGGAATTTCAAACTGGAAAGTGCTGACACTGCTTTGGACGATCATTCCGATTGGCAATCTGATCCTTTTTACAAAGGTTCCGATCTACAGTCTGGAAGCGGAAGGCGAAAAAAGCATGACAATGTCTGAACTGTTCCGGGAAAAAGTATTCTGGCTTTTGATGATCATGATGCTGTGCTCGGGAGCGGCGGAGCAGTCGGTCAGCCAGTGGGCATCCACATTTGCCGAGGAAGGGCTTGGGATCACAAAGACGGTTGGCGATCTTGTCGGCCCGATGTCATTTTCCATACTGATGGGACTGTCACGGCTGATCTATGGAAAATACGGAGACCGGCTGAATCTTGGCCGGTTTATGAAAGCAAGCTGTGTGCTGTGCATTGCGTCGTATCTTTGCATTTCGCTTGTGCCGGTTCCGATGATCGAACTTGTCGGCTGCGGCATTTGCGGATTTTCGGTTGGTATTTTGTGGCCGGGAACCTTCAGTAAGGCTTCCGCAGCTATAAGACGTGGTGGGACAGTGCTGTTTGCGATGCTGGCGCTTGCCGGAGATCTGGGATGTTCGGGTGGTCCGACACTTGTCGGCTTTGTATCCAGTGCGCTGGACAATAATTTAAGAGCCGGAATCTTTGCGGGTATCGTTTTCCCGATTTTGCTGCTTGGCGGACTGCTGTTTTCGGGGAAAAAGACCGCATCCGAAAAGAATTGAGTCTGAGGAAGCAGGACAGAGGAGAGAGTGATCATGATGCATTCAATCGATAAAAAGATAAAGAATTATGTAAACCACGATATCCGGAGAGAGGTCTCATATAAGATCGATCCGGAGCATAGGCAGATCGATTTTTATATTACACATGACAAGAAAGTAATCATTGTGGGGACAGCAGATAATAACTACATTTTCTGGCTGTCGGTCAGTGAATGTGCAGATCGGGAGACAAATAAGGCTGTGTTTGATCAGATTGCGCATGAAGAACCGGAAATCCACACATCCATGTACCTGGCACTGGAGAAAGCCGGATATGCTTATGATGATCTGACCTGGATGTACCATGACCGGATCACACCTGCAAAAGAAGTGGGAATGGTGTGGAGCACGCCGTTCGGACATTATTATTCTGCGGATCAGAAAGAAAATAACGGGGATTTTTTTGCATCTGATATTGCAAATCTGCCAGATGCTTTACAGGTCAGGTGCAAAATGAGAGAGGCGGACGGGCTGTATCTTCCGGTTTTGGAGAAATATCTGCAGATCCTGGATGAGGACGGAGGCGACAGGCTTTATTACGCAAAGCCTGAGATTCGGGAAATCAATGGAATTTTAGGGCAGGAACAGTATCTGATCCTGTCAGAGGATATAAAAGTGAGGAATGCGTATCATGCGGCGATATTGAAAATGGCGGCAATATACAATTGCTATATGACGGAGGTAAGATAACTGGTACGTAAGTTGAAATGCCTTGTCATGTATTGTCTTTTATAGTAGAATAAAATCGAAATAGCAGTAAAGACAATGAAAAACAGGGGTTGCACAAAAGATGAGTAAGCAGAAGTTTTATCAGGCAAAGTACGAGTATTACAGGTCGATGAACATGTGGGTGGTGATCGCGGCGTGTATTCTTTCGATAGCATATTTTTTCTCGGACTGCTATCTGTTCGGAAAATTGACAACGATAACTCTGATTCCCCGTATGGCAATCGTTGTGCCGTTTGGCGTATATATGATTTTGAACGCGCATACAAAGGATTACCGCATTATGGTGCCGATGACGTATGTGTTTGGGCATGGCGTGATGTGGTGTACGATATGGGCGTGCTACTATTTAAACAGTCTGAAATATGCCTGCGTCGGATTTCTGATCATCCTTTTTTGTTCCTTTATTTTTGGAATTGCAGCACCAATTGCAGGAGCTGCTGTGGGACAGGGCTTATTGTTTGTGGATATTATCATAGCAAATACATTTTTGCATTATCCGGATTTTGCGATGATGTTTCTGCTCGGAGTGCCGCTTTATATAGGGATATGTATTTTTAATATTGCGATCGAGCGGACATTCCGGGATCAGCTTATCATGAAACAAAAGCTGGAAGACAATTTAAAGCATGATATGCTGACAGGCGCATATAACAGAAACGTGATTACGTCGCTGGTTGATCAGAATAACAGGTTTATACATTCTTCAGGGGAATATATGGCAGTTGCGATGTATGATCTGGATAAATTCAAGAAAGTCAATGATACTTATGGTCACGCCGCAGGTGATGAGGTGCTGGTCAAAGTGACAGAGGCAGTCAGATCCAGACTTTACCCGAAAGAGTGTCTGATACGCTGGGGCGGAGAAGAATTCATCATCATCATGAAAAATCAGACGGGAGATTTCATGGAGCACGTGCAGGAATTCCGCAAAGCTGTGGAAGCTTTGGAATTTTCGGTTGGAAAAGTCACAATATCGATCGGTGTAGCTGCATATAATGGCGAAGATTATGAGAAGACGATCGGAAATGCAGATACTGCATTATATCAGGCAAAAAATAATGGAAGAAATCAGGTGGTCATGTATAAAGAGTAGGAATGCAGAATTAAAAATGCAGAACTACAAATATGTGAGACCTAAAAGATATAGAAGCACAGTCATCAAAGGAGGGATGTGTTGCAGTGACGTTTTCTTTTCCGCGGTACATATATCGCCGGAACTCCATATCCTGTTTTACAGAAGCGAAAGAACCCTCTGCCTGTATGCTTCGATTTACTCTGAGCTGAATTCCATATGGACTGGTTATGCGTTCAAGATCTTCTGCTCTTTTCTGTTTCATTGTTTTTGAAACATACAGTGTTTTATTACGTTGTTCCATTGGTGTTTTGCAATTATTGCCTTTAATACAATCCGTTTTATAAGGGCAGCCGCTGCAGCCGGAATATTTATAGACGGTCGTTGTCCTTCTGTATCCTGTTGCTGTTTTTTCTTGTTTTTCATACTGGACCGTTAACTTCTGATCGTTCTTACATATATAAAAATCATTCTCCGTATCATAGTCCATGTTTTCCATTCTTCCGATATCTGTTTTGAATCTGCGCTTTTTTGAGATCTCATAGTTGTTTGGCTTGATGAATGCTGTCTGCCCATTGGTTTCAATAAAAAGATAATTCTCTTCACTTTCATACCCCGCATCGGCAACAATCTCCGTGTACTTGAATCCCAGGTTTTGTTCCATATCTTTTAAAAAAGGGATAAGTGTTTTGGTATCTGTTGGATTAGGGTTTACGGTAAGCCAGGTGATATATTCCGAATCAACTCCATGCTGTAAGTTATAAGCTGGTTTGAGCTGACCATTTAGCATGTGATCTTCCTTCATCCGCATAAATGTTGCATCGGGATCAGTTTTTGAATACCTGTTCCGCTCTCCACATGCATGCAGCCTATGCGTGTATTCTTTCAGTTTTCCAATGTATGTTTCCAACGATTCAATTGATTTCTGTATTGCACTTTTTCTCCTGCCAATACCATGAACAAAAGTAATGCCTTCCGATTCTTTTACTGCATAAAGTTTTTTCCTTATACGTTTCAGTGAATGAAGAGAAATGCTGTCCTGATATACCAGCTTCAAGCCATACATTTCTTCGCATTCAGCGATCAGTGCTGTAATCTTTGCAAACAGCTTTGTCTGATTTTTGGTAACAGCCTTTTTCCATACAATGGGACAGATGCAGTGAGATAAACCGTGCAACAGTTGCATGGTCAGGAGCCGGCTTACCTTCCAGGAGATACATGAAGTTGATATCACGTTTACATGATTTCTCAATGTCGCGACTGGAATAGATTCGGTTCATTCCTGCATAGATAACGATTTTCAACAGCTGTCTCGGTGAAACCTGATCTTTTTTGATCTTTCCATAAGTATTATAAAGATCTGAGAGCTCCATTCCCTCCACAAAAGCACTCAGCAGGCGGACCGGATCATCTGATGGGATATTTTTTTCGATATCCAACGGAAGTTTGATTTGATAGTACAGACAAGATGCGGTATAATCTTTCTGTAATTTAATGTGTTTGGTCATACATTAATTTTACACCAAGAGCCCGGCTTTTCGAAGCCGGGCTCTTAAATTTTTTCAAAAGAAAAGGGCATCGTACTAACTAGGTTAGTGCGACAGCCCCATTTTGATAATATATAATCATTACACTGCAGCGGAGATACGAAAATTCTGTTGCGTGAAAGGAGCATATGATGAAATATAACAAAAGTATTGTACTAAAAAATGGAAAAACATGTGTAATTCGAAATGCTGATGCAAATGATGCAGAAGGCGTGTATGATAATTTTAATCTGACGCATGGACAGACGGATTTCCTGATGGCTTAGGCGGCTGGTGCTTTAAAAAACAAGTAGTAATAAAAACTACATAAAATGGAAGACATTACAATAAAACATTGACATAAAAACCAAACTGCCATATACTGAAAATAGTTTGACAGTCAAACTATTTGAGCAAATCTGTAAAAAAGTATTTCGGAGGAGAAAGATATGGCAGTAAAAGAACAAAAATGGAACGGTAAGGCACTTCGGATCGGAGAACTGGAGGCGGAAGTGCCGATCATTCAGGGAGGTATGGGAGTCGGGATCAGCCGGAGCGGTCTGGCGGGGGCTGTTGCGAAGGAAGGCGGCATCGGTGTGATCTCAACGGCGCAGATCGGATATGATGAGGACGGATTTGAGGAAGATCAGGCGGGCTGCAACCGTCTGGCGATCCGCAGGCATCTTTTGCGGGCGAAGGAGATCGCCTGTGGAAACGGACTGGTCGGGGTGAATATCATGGTCGCGTTAAAGCATTATAAAGAGCATGTGAAGGAAGCGGTCGCAGCGGGCGCGGATGTGATCATCAGCGGAGCGGGGCTGCCGATGAATCTGCCGGAGCTGGTCAGCGAGACCTGCAGGACGAAGATCGCACCGATCGTTTCTTCAAAACGTGCAACGCAGCTGATCCTTAAAATGTGGGATCATCACTATGCGAGGACGGCAGATTTTATTGTGATCGAAGGACCGAAGGCAGGTGGGCATCTTGGTTTTTCCGATGAGCAGTTAAAGGATGTGGAGGCAATTGATTTTGATGGCGAAGTGCAGCAGATCATTGCCTGCAAGAAGGCATATGAGGAAAAATTTCAAAAAGACATTCCGGTCATTGTCGCAGGCGGAATCTATGATGGGAAAGACATCCGGCATGCGATAGATCTGGGTGCGGATGGCGTGCAGATCGCAAGCCGTTTTGTGGCAACAAAAGAGTGCGATGCATCCGAAACGTATAAGCAGGCGTACATCAATGCAAAAGAGGAAGACATCGAGATCATAAAAAGCCCGGTCGGCATGCCGGGGCGGGCGCTGCGCAATGCTTTTTTGGAGCGGATCAAAGAATCAAGACAGTCCATTTTGAAGTGTTATAACTGCCTGGAAAAATGCAATCCGGCGAAAGTGCCGTACTGTATCACGAAAGCGCTGATCGACGCAGTAAAAGGAGATGTGAAAAACGGACTTGTATTCTGCGGGGCGAATACCGGGCGGATCCATGAAATGACGACCGTACACCAGCTCATGCAGGAGCTGATCGCGGAAACAGCGGTTTGAAAAAATACCGGATTGATGGTAAAATGGTAGCATCAATATAGAAAGTGAAAACAGATCATATGTTCAGTTATGAGGTATTACAGTCATTTAACAATCTCGAGATGCTTGTATACAATTACGTGATAGAACACAGGCAGGAAGTACAATACATGACGATACGTGAACTGGCGGAGGCGGTGCATGTTTCCACATCTACGGTGGTACGGTTCTGTAAAAAGACAGGGTGTGACGGGTACTCTGAATTTCGTGTGCAGTTCAAAATGTTTTTAAAGGAAGAAAAAGAACATAAAAATAAAGCCAGGATGGATGAGAGTGTGGATGAACTGACAAACTTTTTCCGGACAGTGACATCGACACGGTATGAGGAACAGATCAGTGAAGTAACCGAATATATCCGGGAAGCGAAGCAGCTGATCTTTGTAGGGATCGGAACTTCCGGGATTCTTGGGAAATACGGTGCAAGGTATTTTTCAAACCTGGGCAAGTACAGCCAGTATATCGAAGATCCGTATTATCCGATCGGAGGGGACCGGGAGGATACCGTGGTGGTCGCATTGTCGGAGTCCGGAGAGACGCAGGAAGTGATCAGTCAGGTCATGCACTTTAAGGAGCATGGATGCAAGATCTTAAGTATCACAAACGGAGTGTCCAATACACTGGCAAAGATGGCAGATTATAAACTGGCTTATTATGTGACAAAACGGATGATCAGGGAAGAATATAATATTACCACGCAGGTTCCGGTACTTTATCTCTTAGAGGCGCTTGGGCGGCGGCTTATGGCGGAGATTCAGTGACCGGGACAGGAAGAAAAGAACGCAGGATGTTTCAGAAAAAAGAAACACCCTGTTTTTTTTCGGTAACAAATTTCTTTGATGCAGGCTATTTTTCTAAAGAGGCGCAAAATATAGTGTTTTTCGAAGAATGCGTTATAATAAAATCACAAAGCAACCGGGTGCAGAAAAACAAAAAATAAAAATTGGAGAAGGGGGTAGCTCATATGGCTATTAACTATGAAATTACCGCCAGAGAACTTGTAAAAGAACTTGGTGGGGATGAAAATATCATAAATGTGGCACATTGCGCCACACGACTTCGTTTCATTTTAAAAGATGAATTTGTGGTGGATTCCGCGAAAGTCGCACGGATTCCGGGAGTTATTACAACCGTTCAGGCGAGCGGACAGTATCAGGTTGTGATCGGCAACCATGTCAGTGATGCTTATGCACAGGTTATAAAATTGATTACCGTGGACGAAACGGCAGCAGTTGGGGGAAAGAAAAAAGGTGGCGTTGTGAGCCGGGTAATCGATGTGATCTCAAGTATATTTGCTCCGTTTTTGTATACACTGGCGGCCTGCGGTATTTTGCAGGGTATCCTTGGAATATTTGTAGCGCTTAATCTGATCGATACAACCGGTGGAACTTATCAGATTTTAAATTTTATTTCATGGACAGCGTTTACCTTTTTACCGGTACTGATCGCAGTTACCGCGTCGAAAAAATTTAATATGAATACATTCGTGGCACTGGTCATCGCCTGCGCGTTAGTCTGCCCGGATTATATTGCCATGGTAAATGCGGGAGATCCGGTTTATTTTCTGGGAATTAAAGTACAGCTGTTAAGTTATACATCTTCCGTAATCCCGATCATCCTGTCCATCTGGATCGCATCCTATGTGCAGCGGTTCTGGGATAAGGTACTGCCGATCGTAGTGCGCAACCTGTTTTCCCCGATGTTTACGATCACGATCATGGTTCCGCTCACACTGCTTGCGTGCGGACCGGTTGGAAATGCGATCGGTGGAGCGATCGGAGGAGCTTATAATTTCTTATACGGATTAAGCCCGATCGTCGCAGGACTGATCGTCGGCGGACTCTGGGAAGTACTTGTTATTTTCGGTGTACACTGGGGAATCACACCGGTCACCGTTGGAAACTACGCAAATCTTGGATATGACACCTTTACCGGTCTGCAGGCATCCGCTGTATTTTCACAGGCAGGAGCCGCACTGGGTGTATTCTTAAGGACAAAGGACAAAGACATGAAAGGGGTATCCCTTTCCGCAGCGATCACCGGACTTTTCGGTATTACAGAGCCGGCGATCTACGGAGTAAACTTACGTTTAAAGAAACCGATGATCTGCGGATGTATCGCAGGTGCGGTCGGTGGAGCGATCGGCGGAGCTTTCCGTGCGGTATCCTGGGGCTACAATATGCCTGGTATCGCAACACTCCCGGCGTACTTCAAAGCCGGTTATGAGCGTCAGTTTATCGGACTTTTGATCTCTATTTTAGTAGCGTTCGTGCTTGGTATGGTACTGACCATGATCGTTGGGTTTGAAGAAACAGCAGCAGATACAGACAACAAACTGACCACAGATGCAAAAGCAGACATCAAAACAGATGCAAAGGAAATTACGCTTGGAAGCCCGGTTTGTGGCGAAGTAGTAAACATCAGTGAAGTAAAAGATGAAGTGTTCGCCTCCAAAGCAATGGGCGATGGCGTTGGAATCTGCCCGGCGGAAGGAAAAATATACGCGCCGTGTGACGGAACGGCGGAAACCGTGTTTGAGACCGGACACGCAGTCGGCATCACCGATGAAAACGGACTGGAACTTTTGATCCACATCGGGATCAATACCGTTGAGTTAAACGGAAAAGGCTTTACCCCACATATCGGGCAGGGAGCGAAAGTAAAAAAAGGCGACCTGTTGGTAGAATTTGATCTGGAGGCAATAAAAAAAGCCGGATATGACACTACGGTCATTTATATTGTGACAAATATGGATGATGTAAGCGGTATAACCACGGAAACCGGAAAACAGGTAAATGTGGCAGAAAAGGTTATGGAAGTAAGAAAGTAAACGTGCGGAACAGGAGGTTACAGTATGGTGAACAGTGGAAATACAGGCAGACAGACACTGCCTGACGACTTTCTCTGGGGCGGTGCGGTTGCAGCGCACCAGGTGGAAGGCGGCTGGCAGGAGGGAGGCAAGGGCTTAAGTATCGTGGATGTCCTGACCGGCGGCGCGCATGGCGTGGATCGCGTGATCACGGATGGCGTAAAGGAAGGCTGCTATTATCCGAATCATGAGGCAGTGGATTTTTACCATCACTATAAAGAAGATGTCAGACTGTTCGCAGAGATGGGATTTAAGTGCTTCCGCACATCCATCGCGTGGACGAGGATCTTTCCGCATGGAGATGAGGAAGAACCAAATGAAGCAGGACTTAAGTTTTATGACGATCTGTTTGATGAACTGTTAAAGTATGGGATCAAACCGGTCATCACCCTCTCACATTTTGAGATGCCGCTTTATCTGGTAAAACAGTATGGCGGCTGGAAGAACCGCAAGCTGATCGATTTCTTTGTGAAATACGCAGTGACGGTCATGGAGCGTTACAAGGACAAAGTGAAATACTGGATGACCTTTAACGAGATCAACAACCAGAAAAATTACAAATATCCGCTGTTTGGCTATACCTGTTCCGGCGTTATTTTTGAGAATGAGGAAAATCCTGAGGAGTGCATGTATCAGGTCGTACATCATGAACTGGTCGCAAGCGCACTTGTGGTGAAAAAAGGACATGAGATCAATCCGGACTTTCAGATCGGATGTATGGTGGCATGTGTGCCGATCTATCCGTACTCCTGCCATCCGGATGATATGATGTATTCCGTGGAAGCCATGCATGACCGTTATCTGTTCGGGGATGTGCATGTCAGAGGAGAATATCCGTCCTATATCAAAAAAGAGTGGGAGCGGAAAAATTACCACATCCATATCACACCGGAGGACGAAGAGATCCTGCGGGCAGGAACCGTGGATTATGTGGGATTCAGTTATTATATGACAAACGCGGTGAAGGCAGATGTGGTACAGGAAGGAAACGGACTGGATGGGTATCCTGGCAGTGTAAACAACCCATTTGTCAAAAAAAGTGACTGGGGGTGGCAGATCGATCCGGTCGGACTGCGCTATGCGCTGAATCTGCTCTATGAGCGCTACCAGAAGCCGCTGTTTATTGTGGAAAATGGATTTGGCGCGATCGATGAGGTAAAACCGGACGGAAGCATTGAGGATGATTACCGGATCGCGTATCTGAAAGTGCACATCGAGGAAATGAAAAAAGCGGTTCTTATCGATGGTGTGGATCTCATGGGCTATACACCGTGGGGATGCATTGACTGTGTGTCCTTTACCACGGGTGAGATGAAAAAACGTTATGGATTTATCTATGTTGACAAAGATAATGACGGCAAAGGCACGCTGGCGAGAAGCCGGAAAAAATCATTTTACTGGTATCAGAATGTAATAAAAAGCAATGGAGAAGAGTTGTAAAATAAAATGAGAGGCAGTCCCCGGAAATCCTTAAAAAGAGATATCCGGGGACTGTTTGCCATAACAGTGAGATAAAAGCCGGTTGCAAAGTCAGTCAGAGAATGGTAAGATATTTCAAGATATTCTAAAATACCGGCTTTAGGAGGAAAAGAAATGTCACATATCAGACAGGCAACCACGCAGGACGCATCCAGAATTGCAGAAATACTCGTTTTTAATAACAGGATGAATTTTCTTCCGATCTTTAAGGATGAATCATATTCGTTCGGAGAGATGCAGGTGGTCCCGGTTGCAGAGGAATATGCAAGGGAGATTGAGCGCAAAAAAGAGATTTTTGTTTATGATGATGGAATCGTCCGCGGATTTATCCACGTGCATGAACATGAGATCAAAAAGCTCTATGTCGATACATTTTTTCAGAGTGGCGGGATCGGAGCAGCTCTGATCGGGTACGCCATAAACGAGAAGCAGGCGGAGTTTTTATGGGCGCTTGAAAAAAATGTGCGGGCAGTTTCTTTTTATCAGAGACATGGATTTCACCTGACCGGAGAACGTACCTTTGAAGAGGGAACTACGGAATATCTGGTTCGGCTTGAGCGGTAAAGAATACAGCTTACTATATGTGGAAGAAAAGGAAAGCAGGATAGAATCTAATTTCTATACCTGCTTTCCTTTTGTAATAACGATTACTTGTCAGAGACGGGGGTGAAGCGCATCCCGTTTCAGTGACCAATAAAGACGATAGTCAATTTTAAAAGACAATACATTTTGTGAAATTTTTCTCTCTCATGTGATGAGTTTACATACAAATATTGATAGTGCTAGTTTTTACAATAACAATTTATATACTCCTTTATAATGAAGCTCAAGAAAACATTCAAAGGAGGAATTATATGAATACTGGAACCTGCTACTCCTTATCGGGAAAAATTGAAACAGAGGCTTTAAGTGTGGTGTTGCTTCAGATGAGCGCACCTGTTGAAGCACAAACAATGGAAGACGTCGATAAAAATATCGATAAAGTATTTGCAATGATCGACAGGGCAACCATTGGAATGCCAGGATTTGATTTGATCCTTACACCAGAAATTATCCTAAACGGATTTAATGGTGAACATTTTATGCACACAGGACTTACCAGAGAATGTTCCCAGATGAAACGTTTGCAGAAAAAATGTAAAGATTTAAAGATATGGGCAGTCTTTGGAGGCTATGTGGACTTTGAAGATGGAAAATTTGTCCGCAACTGTGCGATTACGATCAATGATGAGGGAGAGATCGTAAATATTTATGCAAAGACGACACCATGGATTCCAATGGAAGCATCGACTCCGGGAGATGAAATTCAGGTGTTTGACGGACCCAAGGGAGCCAAAATGGCAACCATTATCTGTTCAGATGGGGATTATCAGGATAGCTGGAGAGAGGCATCGGCTAAGGGGGCCAATGTTATCTGTCGTATTTCTGATTATATGACTCCGTATCAGGATGCCTATGAAATTACAAACCGGGCAGGAGCATATTTTAATCGCGCTTATGTGCTTGCAACAAATACCTGTGACATGGATGGAGGATTTAGCCTGTTTGGAAAAAGTATGGTGGTAAATCCGGATGGAATGGTAATTACTATGGCACCGGAAGGAATTCCATATATTTTAAAGGCAGATATTTATCCGGGCCTTTGCGAGCATATGAGAGTAAATTCTCCTATGGGTAATCTTATTTGGCAGGGAGAGCATAGAGGAGCAGGATCGCCTGATTATCCGGGAGTTGGAAGAGACAAATCAATGTACACTTATTTGAATAAGTAAAGGAGGAAATGATTATGGGATTTTGCGCAGGAACGCATTTGTTTTTAAAAGCTTTAGAAAAAGCGGGAGTATCGTTTCCGACAACGAAGGCAGAGGTTATGGAGAAACTGGGAGATACAGTTGTGCAGGTGGGAGAAGATGAATTTGCACCTGCAGCGGGAATCGTAGAAAAATTTGCAACAGATGAATATCCGAATGGTTCGGCATTTTG